>Ga0207067_10001_pt1 | contig 142652 bp, 124 predicted proteins | sample Alteio_BWMinCont_25_FD_153484 | JGI IMG/M metagenome (GOLD analysis project Ga0207067, IMG submission 153484) | Enriched cells from forest soil in Barre Woods Harvard Forest LTER site, Petersham, Massachusetts, United States -... | ecosystem: Environmental > Terrestrial > Soil > Temperate forest...
CGGCGCGAAATGTTTCGGCATCAGATCAACGTTCTTCCGGAAGAGCCGTTGCACAACGCATGCGCTGCCAAGATGACGGTGGCTGAGAACATCGCTTTGCGTTCTTTCGAACGGCGCCCCCTCTCGCTTGGAGGCTGGCTTCTCAGCTACCGAGAGATCCGCACCCGAGCGGCAGACGCAGTGGCTCAATACAGCGTAAAGACGCCCAGTCTCGACTCGGCCATGGGAACGCTTTCGGGAGGTAATGTTCAGCGGGCTGTGCTTGCGCGTGAGTTAGGCGCAGGTACCACCCGAATTCTCGTCGCGGCAAACCCGTGTTTCGGTCTCGATTTCGCGGCGGTCGATTTCATCCATTCCCAGATAATTGACGCGCGCAATCATGGCGTGGCGGTTCTCCTGATATGCGAGGACATTGACGAGCTACTCTCGCTTTCGGATCGAGTGTTAGTTATGACTGCAGGACGGCTGGTTTACGAGGCGCCGGTTTCTAAGGTCAGCGTCAAGGAGCTCGGAGAGAAGATGGCCGGTCATTAAACTCCGTCGGCGAACGAATAGCTTCATGGATTTTTCAAACATACCTTTCACCATCTCTGGGCTCCGCGAACTTTATCGTGAGCGCCGTTTGCAGCCGGCAGAAGTTATCGCCGAAGCGCAGCGCCGTGCTCGGGACCCGGCTCATCCCTCAGTATGGATCACCCTGCTAACTTCGGAACAAGTCCGGATATACATCGACGCACTCGATCCCGAGCGGTTCGATGAGCTCCCACTTTTCGGGATTCCTTTTGCGATCAAAGACAATATTGATCTCACTGACGTTCCGACGACCTGTGCGTGTCCTGCTTTTGCTAACGTCCCAAAAGCCTCGGCTTATGTCGTTGAAAGGTTAATCAAGGCCGGCGCAGTGCCGATCGGTAAGACCAACCTCGACCAGTTCGCTACCGGACTCGTCGGCACACGGTCGCCTCATGGCGCTTGCCATTCCGTCTTTGATGCACGCTACGTCTCTGGCGGATCGAGCTCCGGTTCTGCAGTCGCCGTAGCATCGGAAATGGTAGCCTTCGCCCTGGGGACTGATACCGCTGGATCCGGCCGGGTTCCCGCTGCATTCAATAACCTGGTGGGACTGAAGCCAACCCGCGGACGTCTTAGTAACCGCGGCGTTGTCCCAGCGTGCCGATCGCTCGATTGTGTCTCGATCTTAGCCTCAACGTGCTACGATGCGGCGGCCGTACTTGCTGTTGCCGAGGCGAGGGATCCGGAGGATCCGTTTTCGCGTACCCAGTTGGAACGGCCTCTGCCAGAGGGCCCCATCCGTTTTGGCAAGCCGCGGAACGATCAGCTTGAGTTTTTCGGGAACAAGGAAGCGCAGCGCCTCTACGCTGAGGCGTGTCAGCGCTTGGCTACGCTGGGTGGAGAAGAGATCGAGTTCGACTATGAACCTCTTTTGAAGGCCGCGTCGTTGCTGTATGCTGGTCCGTGGGTGGCAGAACGCTATGCGGCAGTCGGGGAATTCCTGGAAAGCGGGGGAACCGAGTCCGCGGATCCGACTGTGCGGGCCATTATCTTAGAGGGTAAACGATACAGCGCCGTCGATGCCTTTAGAGGCTTGTACGAACTCGAAGCTTATGCTGCGCAAAGTCGAAAGATTTGGGAGGAAGTCGATCTCCTGCTATTACCTACGGCTGGGACGATCTATACCATCGAGGATGTAAACAACGAGCCGGTCCGCCTTAATTCCAACCTTGGCCGCTACACCAACTTCGTCAATCTACTGGACCTCGCAGCCGTCGCCGTTCCAGCAGGCTTCGGCGAAGCCGAGTCTCTTCCCTGTCTACCGTTTGGCGTCACATTGATTGGCCCAGCCTTTACTGATCGGGCTCTCCTCAGTTGGGGAGATCGGCTCCATCGGTCCGTTGGTGGCCGCCTTGGGGGGAGTGGCTTCGATGTTTCGCTCCAGCCACCGTTAGAACTCTCGAATGGAAATAACTCCAGCCGAGTCGAGCTCGCGGTAGTGGGCGCCCATTTGCGAGGCCAACCGTTGAGCCACCAACTTTCGAATCGAGGCGCTCAGTTTGTCGCCGCCACGGAAACTGCACCGTTCTACCGGCTCTACCATTTGGCCAACACGACGCCGCCCAAACCGGGACTTGTGCGGGTAGAGGAACAACTGGGACACGGTATCGATATAGAGGTTTGGTCGTTGGACCGGGATGCGTTCGGTGATTTCGTTTCTCAGGTGCCGCCGCCGCTGGCCATTGGAACTCTAGAACTTGCCCCAGGAAAAAAGGTGAAAGGTTTCGTTTGCGAACCTTGCGCACTCGAAGGCGCGAAGGACATTACGCGATACCGCGGCTGGCGGCCTTATTTAGCCTCTATTGAAGCGCCATGAGGGCCATGAGCGCAGCTCGGGTTGGGATCGCGTCCTCGTCCGGCAGTGGCCCATAACCTCAATCTAAGCGACGCAGCAACGGATAGGGCCCAACCACGACCCATTTCGGAGGGGAGCCGCATTCCGCTTTCTCTTACTCCAGGACGATCTACCAAAATGTGGCGTCTTTCGTCCGAATCATATCTTTTGCTGCGGCCCCCTTCAGCGCGTCGCAGGCCCATCAACGTGCAACCGCCCAATAGCGGGACATGGTTTTCGGGGCGTCGCGTCTATCCGGCAAGCGTTACCCAAGACGATCCGTCGGCGGCGACACCCGTGCGGGCTAACAGAGCCCCTCCGATAGTCGTGGTGCAAGCACGCCAATTGGCTGCGCCGATCAGGTTCACGCCTATGGGCAGTAGTCGAATCAGTGAATGTGCAGAATTAGACAAATTGGTTAGTTAACGCCGGGAACGGCGGAGTTGATCAAAATTTTGCATTCCTGTCTTCTCTTTGCGCCTTTGCGTCTTTGCGTCAGACTGCTCCTAGTCTGTGCCTTTTGCCCAGTCCGGAGAATCGCTTAGGCGGAACAACATCTCACCGGCTTTCGGCACTAACAGGACTCCCTCGTCTTCACGGTTGGCAAAATCTTCTGGCCGGATCTCGTCCGGGTTGCGATAGCCGAAATTGATTTTCCGGCAGAGATCGGGTGAAAGTTGCGTCGCGAGCGTGACCCGGCCTCGCGCTTTTTCTACTCCGTTCTCGTAGGTGCCGATGCCATGGACATGGGTGGAATGAGCAAGGACACCCCAAGGATAATCTTTGAATCGATCCCACTGTTTCAAAAAATAATCTCGGCAATGATAACCGATTTCTTCGATCAGCTTGCCATGGGTAACGGAGATCTCTTTAAGGTGCGGCGCATAAATAATGAGCTCTCCGCCATCAGCCAGCACCGGCTCTAATTTGTACATGCATTTGCCTGCTACCCAGAGTTCGTCGTACATGTGCGGCGCACACGATAGGATGGTGCGAAACGGTTTATCTTTGTAGGTGATATGATACTGCCGCGATAGCTCGCTGGCTTCGGTCCAAGCCGCCTGCGGCGAACCGACAAAGAGGCCGGCAAGTTCGCCATGATCGACTATCAGGCAAAAACAAAGTTTGCTGATCGGGACCAGGCCGGCAGCGCGATCAACGACTCGGCGCACCGGTGTCCATTTGTGGCCAATGATCATTGGATTGGTAATGACGGCACCGAGCCAGTGAAAAAAGTTTAGAACCTCCGGGCCGGATACACCGGGGAACAGATATTTGTTGCCGCCGGAAAAGCCGACGACCTCGTGCGGGAAGACCGGGCCCACAATGATTACCTCGTCATATTCAAATAAACGCCGGTTTATTTTGACCTCGATCGGCATCGAAAAGAGGCCATTCGAAAGCTCAGAGATTTCCTCCTCCGGAATGACACCGATTTCCTTCAGCGCATCCGGATTGTCCCATTGATGATTGAAGACGTTCACCTTCGCGTATTGAGCCGACCGTTCGCCGCTGGAGATTTCAAAGCGCTCGCAAATGGCTTGCTCGCTCATCGGAGGATGCGTCCCCAGCGCGATCAACACGTCGAACGCCTTTGTCACTGAGCCGATCTGTGCATATAACGTCTTAAATAAAAGACCAATAGGAGCGGTGCGAGTTCCGTCCGGAACAATCAGTAATACGCGTTTTCCTCGATAGTCTTTGGCCGGGCAAACTTGCTCGACCACACTCTGAACGTCCCTTGCATTGAGAGTGGTCCCGGACTGAGCCGTTTTTGAAATAACCGCAGCGCTCATACGGCCAATATTCACCACAGAGACACAGAGAACACGCAGAAAACGCAACGGCCGCTTTGACCGGGATCCTGAACTACTCATTCATCTTCGCTGAAACGTTCGGCTCCAATTTCATGAGTACCTATTAGGCCTCGGCCGTGTGGTGCCCGGAGAGAGTCCGGTGACCGGGTTTTGATTATTGCCCGAAATGAATCAAAGGTCGATGGCGATATCGAAACAGGTCTCTCCCGATTCAGGTTTTAAAAAACCAGCGGCCAAGAGATCCGTATCTGGACTTTAGTGATGGTCGAGCCCTGAAAGGTGATTCTGGCAGCGAGATTGGTTTCTGCCGGCTGATCCATTCCAGGAGTTTGTAATCGCACTCTTCCAAACGAAAAAACCAGGTGATGATGCGGGATGCACCCAGTGAGGTCGCCCGAAATCACCTTCAGGCTATCGCGGAAATAGAGCGCTAATTGTCGCAAGCCCGCCTTGCGTGAGAACTTGATGGAATTCGGAGGAACTTCATCACCCAAAGTCTGAGGATTGGCTGCTGAGAGAATCCACTCAACCCTCGGCGCAAGGAACGGAAACAACCGCTCGACATCGTTAGGATTCATTAGAGCGAAATAAAACAGCTCGACGATTTCTGGTCGTTCCATTCCTCTGTGCGGCACCTGCATTTGACAGTTAGTTATTTGTGTTCGTTCGTGCGCCGTGAACTTTTGCCTGAACAAGACTGTTAGTAGGGCCTTATCGCGTCAAACTCGAAAAGCAGCCGATACAAGAGGATTTCGGTGGTGGTCGATCTAAGGGCAGTCGACATAGTATTTATGGCTCTTCCTATGAGTTCTCATAGAGCATCTGCGGAGAGTTATGCAAAAACAGTCGAAGCGAGGAGAAAGTAGAGGTCTGGCCTTTATCAAAAAGTTAGTTTTTTCGAGTAGTGTGTAGGTGATGATCGCTAGATGAGCTAACCGCATTGTTCGATTCTGTTTTAGTAAATGGATTTACCAAAAAGTCGTCTGGACTCTGGCTACCAAGAAGTGTGAATATCTTGAGAGATGACCTCGCTTCCCGCAAAAGTGATCGCGATCGAAAGACGGGGTAATCAGTCCTTTCAAGCGATTATCCAAATCGGCCCCAAGTATAGAGGCTCGTTTAATACCCTCGCTTTTGGAGACATTAAACCCTACAGCGGTGCTTTGAAGGATGGCCGAGTGGATCTACTCTATTATCGAGATCCCCGGCTTGAACGTCGGAGATCAATTTCCACTTTGGACTCTGCACTGAAGAGTCTTTTCTTGCATCAGGCTAAGACACCGGACGCCTTAAGCAGCATAGGTTCGCCTCCCCCCCCGTGTCCGCGGGCGACCGAGTAAGCGTGCTCTGTGGTGAAATTTTATTTTTTGTGATAAGAGGGTCCGGCCATGGGATCCCAGGACATCACGCACAACCCCAGCTTTTACTTTAGCATCGGTGCACAGGTCTTAGTCACGCTCGTGTTGCTGGGGCTAGTGATCGTCGGAATTGTAGTGCAATCCGAGCGAAGACCGGGAGGGGTAAGGGCTGCGGCATTGTCATGGCAGTTGCCTTTGCCTTGCAAGCTTGCCTGGCCGCATTCTTCTTTCTGATCTCTTTCTTTGCCGGCCTGGAACCAAGCTCGTCGAGCCAGCCGCGAACTATTCACGCTAAAGACGGTTCATGCGAAATCTCTGCGCCCAGGTCTTGGGTTGACAGTCCGGATCTGAGTAGCGAAGGCATACTCGCCGCCAAAGATCTAACTGGAAGCGAATATGTTGTCGTCTATGTCCACTCGAAGCAAGGCTACGTGGGAAATCTGAACGACTTCGCCCAGGATCACACCGATCTGGTGCGGGAGAAACTCAAAACGCCTCAAGTAGAAGCACCAGCCACAATTTCGATCAGCGGAAAACCGGCCGTGCGCCAGGTGGTGCGAGGTGAAGTCGATCACCTGCGGATTACTTATCGCATCACGTATTTCGAGGGCCAAAACAACTTCTATCGGGTGTTCTGCTGGAGCCTGGAATCAAAAGCCTTGGGGTTTGCGGGTGACTTCGACAAGATCGCAGAATCATTCCGCGAGGAGAAAGTAATCAGTAATCAGTGAGTCAGTAATCAGTGAGTCAGTAATCAGTAGGTCAGTAATCAGTAGGTCAGTAATCAGTAGGTCAGTGATCAGTAGGTCAGTGATCAGTAGGTCAGTGATCAGAGTAGGAGTCAGGAGCTAGAATCTAGGAGCTAGGAGAACCTATGCGCGAGTCGGACCCGCCCTCCTGGCTCCTCAACTGATTACAGATTGCTTTGCCGCATCTGCCAACGTGGCCGCAAATAGATCGCTGTCGATATTGCCGCCGGTGTGGATGATGGCAACACGCCGCCCTTGCATCCGGGATCGTTCTTGTAAAAGGGCTGCTAGCGGAGCGGCTGCGGCGCCTTCAGCTGCGTTGTGGGTATCGGCGAACAGGTAATAGATAGCTGCGCGGATCTGGTCATCAGTAACGGTGACAATTCTAGAGGCACCGCTCAGAACAATCTCCAAGGCAAGGGGGTCGGGAACCCGGCAGCTTATCCCGTCAGCCATCGTGTTGACGGCCTCGGTCGGAATTTGTCGTTTCGCCTCGAAAGAGAGGGCAAAGGAGGGGGCCCCAGTGGCACAAACCCCGATGACTTCGGTGTTAAGCCCGAGCGCGTCGCGAGCGGCGATCACTCCGCAAACTCCGGATCCCATGCCGATAGGAACGTAAACTGCGTCGAGGCCGGAGACGTTATCGAACAGCTCGAGGGCATAGCTGGCGACGCCCCTAACTAGTGGTTCTGCGAAAGACGGAACGAAGTGCAGCTGCTCCTTCTCGGCCAATTCTCTGGCGTACTCGAAAGCATCCTGGAAATCGGTGCCATGCACGACTAACTCCGCACCGAGCGCCAGCATGGCCGCATTCTTTTCTACGCTATTTCCGCGCGGCACAACGATCACAGCGCGCAGTCCGGCACGCCCGGCGGCAAAAGCAATACTTTGACCGTGATTACCGCGCGTTGCCGCGATCACACCAGTTACGTCCGGCTCTCGTTGCTTCAGCTCGTTCATGTACACCAACCCGCCGCGGACCTTGAACGCGCCAACGGGTTGGTGGTTCTCGTGCTTAACCCAAACCTCGGCGCCGGTCCGTTGGCAGAGCAAAGGCCAACGGATTTGCGGCGTCCGCTGCAGAACGGTGTGAACGGAGTCTGCCGTGGCACGGAGCTCTTTCAGGGTAGGGGCTATCATAAGACGTAAGATTACGTTCTGGTGATGCTAGACCACACTCCAAGTAGTCAGTAATCAGTAGGTCAGTAATCAGTGGTGAGCCTCTTCTGAAACACTGATTACGGTTTTACTGATTACTGTTTGGGCTTGCCGCTTTGCATCTCCCAGCGCTCACCCGATCCACCGAGCCGCTACCCAGGCAAGACCTCCACGATCGCTTCGATCTCGACTGCGATTCCTTGGGGGAGGTTGCTGACTCCGATCGAGGTGCGCGCATGGCGGCCAGCATCCCCGAGCAATTCGACAAACAGATCAGAACAACCATTGATGACTGCCGGCTGATCACCAAATCCTGGCCCGGAATTAACGAATCCGTTGACTTTTAGGATCCGTTTCACGCGATCTAAGGAACCAAGCGCACCGTTAATCACGGCTAAGAGCTGGATACCGACCAGTCGGGCGGCGTCATAGCCTTGTTCTACCGTGAGATCTTTGCCGACTTGTCCGCGCACCCATTCGCCTTCCTTTATTTTTGGTCCCTGACCGGAGACATAAAGAAGATTCCCGGCCAAGGTGAATGGCACGTAGTTTGCCATCGGTTGCGGCAGAGGCGGCAGTGTAATACCAAGCTTAGCTAAGCGGTCTTCAATGTTTTCCATAGGGTGTGAGGGATAGAGAATGGAGTGATGGAGTAGCGGAGTCTTGTAGTGTGTGGCGGAGACGGTAACCACGAACGTAGAGATTGGACAGGTACAGTTTGGTGGAATTTTTGGTGCGGCCTGGAGGCTTGGTAGGGCGAAAATCTCGGCGCGCCCAAGATGAGTCATTCAGGTAAAACCAACTCCGCGCCGGATTTGAGCCGTTTGGCGTGTGGTGTTGCCATTCCCGTAGTTCGCGCGAACCAGAGCGGTATTCAGAACGATAAGATCGAGGCCACGTCACACGCCAGACGGCTCAAATCCGGCGCGGATACGCGCAATGAGGTGGGATCATCGTGGGCGCGCCGAGATTTTCGCCCTACCTTTACGCTTCGCCCTTCCCCCTAGATCCGCTTCTCGAAACAGACCGCGGTATGATCGTTTTCGAACGGTGGGAAGTTCGGGACTCGATAGAAACCTGACTTACCGTAAAGAGCGATCGATTCAGGCTGTTTCGTACCGGTCTCAAGACGGATACGATCGTAGTCGAACTCCTGGGCAAGACTTTGCAACCGATCCAGAATTTTCTTGGCGATGCCATGTCCTCGTTCCTGGGGAAGAACGAACATCCGCTTAATTTCAACGACGTCGTCTTCCAATGGGACAAGGGCGCCGCAGCCAACGGCCCGGCCCTCAACTCGCGCCACTAAGAAAGCGCTTTTCGGAACCGAAACCACTGATGGATCGAAATAACCGACATCCGCGGGCGGCGCATCGTACCGATGCCGAATCTCGTCGACAAAAGCAGTGAGCAGCGCTTGGGCTTCGGGAGCACTGGGATCTTCGGGGGAAACAGTAATCGTCATACTAACGAAGGCGTAAAAACCTCCGAACGTCGCCTGGAGCGGCCCTGGTTGCAAGGACGAGCCGCTACGGTAGCGGCAGAAAATCTCACGCAAAGCCGCAAAGGTAAGAGAAAACAGGAATAGCCGCAAAAGAGCGCAAGGAGCGCAAAAGGAAAGACGCGTGCAATAACGCAGGGCTACCCCGGCAACTCATCACTCCGTTACTCCATCACTCCATCACTCCATTACTCCGTTGCCTCGATTCCGGGGTGGCGACCCCTTCGGCCTCGCAAGCGAGGCAGCGCTCCAAAGGCACTACCCCAAAGTTTACCACGTTCGACCTAAAAAGTTGGTGCACTTCAACCGGCAATCGAGCATAGAATGGCATCCATGGAGCGTTCTCTAGGCCTGCTTTTCATGGTTTCAGCTGTTTTGGCATTGGCTTCGCCGGCATCCGCAGCCGCGCCGAATGTTTACCAGCTTCAGGAGGGTTTCGTCGATGCGCGCGGGGTGATGATCTATTACGTCGAGATGGGCCACGGTTCACCGCTCCTGGTTGTGCATGGCGGTCCTGGCGCCTCACACGAGTACTTTCTTCCTTGGCTATTACCGTTAGCTCGGACGAATCGCCTGATCTTCATTGATGAACGGGGATCTGGCCGTTCCGGACGCGTTGAAGATATCCATCAGTACACCGTCGAAAATATGGTGGAAGACGTCGAAGCAGTCCGAACCGGACTCGGGCTTGGTAAGATCAGTTTACTCGGACATAGCTATGGCGGGGTATTAGCCCAGGCTTACGCCCTCAAATATCAGAAGAATCTTAGCCATCTCATCCTGGCATCAACTTTTCCGTCGACCAAAGAGATGAACGATGTCCTCGCACATGAGAAGTCGCAAATGCCGCCGGAAAAAATGGCTCGTATCCAAGAATTGGAGAAGGCAGGACTTTACGACAAAGGCGCGCTTTGGGAGCATGGCCGTTATTCCGAAGAGTACGAGAAGCTGGCTTGGGGAGACGGCTATTTCCCTTTCCTTTTTGGAGCGCATCCCGATTCGAACTACGATCCGACCACAGATAACGCAGGCATGAACTGGGAGCTCTATCGCGAGATGTGGGGCTCGGATGGTGAGTTCGTGATCGACGGCAACCTGAAATCGGCCGAGTACGTGGATCGCTTACCGACAATCAAAGTACCGACTCTGGTTATCTGCGGCGATCATGACGAATGTGATCCTTCTCTTTCCAAGGAAATGCATGAAAAGATCGAAGGCTCGACGCTGGCCATTTTGCCGAATTCTGGTCATCTGGCTTTTGAAGATCAACCCGGGTTGTGGATCGGTAGTGTCCGAGATTTTATCAATGGGGGATTGAGGGAGTCGTCGAAGGCAGAGTGAGACGGTGTGAAAATAAAAGGTGAGAGGTGAAAGGCCGCACCTCGTCTTCCTCGACAGCATTGGTGGGGCGAGGCTCCAAAGCGTGACAAGCCGCCGGCATGATCTGTCCTCGACGGTCGACTCGTCTAACAAGCGAAGCAGCATGGCCGAGCCGGGGGTGTGGGCCGGCAAACGGATGGACTTATTTTTCCCTATAAGTTCTGGACTAGTTTTTTGCCCCCTAGGGAAAACAAGCCAATTCAAAGCCGAAGGGACAAAAACACAACCCAATGAGTTTGCCACACTCAAGTCCCGGCTCGGCCATGCTGCGCAAGGTATTACACCAGGCAAGCGCCGAGCCAAAATAAGCCCGTAGCCTGTTACATTTTGGGGCCTCGCCCCACCAAGTTTTCGAGGACGATGGTCTCTCTCGCGACAGACTTAAGCAGCGATGCTAACGTGCGTTCGTGACCACCGCCGCAACGTTATCTGGTACCACCAACGCAAAGCTCGGGTTCTCATCCCAACGGCTTGAACTGCTTCATCGACAAATTGAATCGTTCGTGCAGGAAGAGAAACATGCGGGGATCAGCGTGCTCTTGCTGCGCAAAGGCCAAGTAGCGGATTTTTTTGCGGTTGGATTTCGAGACCGCCAGGCGGGAGCGCCGATGCAAGGTGATACGATTGTCAGGATTTATTCACTGACCAAAATCATCACCAGTGTGGCGGCTGTTATCCTGATCGAAGAAGGGAAACTCGGCTTATCGCATCCCATCAAAGATTACCTTCCTGAGTTCAACGACATGCGGATCTTTGTGGGTGGGAGCGCGCAAAACCGCGAGCTGATTCCGGCCGAGGTACCGATTAACGTCCATCATTTATTTACTCATACCTCCGGTTTCACCTATGGAGACAATGAGGAACCGCTCGATGAATTCTATCAGATGGCCGGTCTGGAGAAGGCCGGTTCATTGGCTGATCTCGTGCGGATGTTGGCGACCTTACCGTTAAAACGAGAGCCCGGCACGATGTACGAATACGGGTTCTCCACTGACATTTTGGCTCGGCTTGTCGAGGTTGTTAGCGGCCAACCGTTCGATCTCTTTCTTCAACGACGGATATTGGAGCCTCTTGGGATGGCGGATACCGGTTTTCGTATCGACGCTACCAAACTCAACCGCCTAGCCAAGGTTTATGAACATGGCACGAACGGGGGACTCCAACCGGTACAACATTTCGAGTTCGAAGCGGTCGAGGGACAAAAGAAGTTTCCAATGGGCGGTTCCGGCCTGTTTTCAACCATCGAAGATTACAGCCGTTTCGCCCAGATGTTGTGTAATGGAGGCGAATTAAACGGAGTCAGAATTCTTAGTCGAAAGGCCTTCGAGCAGATGACGGTGGATCATCTTGCAGGCAAACCCGTCGCGAATCGCACGTATAGCGAAGGGTACGGTTTTGGACTCGGGGTTGCCGTTCGTATCAATGACGGGTTGGCAGGCACTTTGGGAACGCTTGGTTCATTCGGTTGGAGCGGTAAAGCGACGACCCTTTGCGTCATGGATCCGGTCGAAGAGCTAGTAATGCTCGTTTTCACTCAGCACCTCCCATACGACGAACACGGCCTGTTCGAAAGGTTTACGAACCTCACCTATCAAGCGCTAGAGTAAGAAAGATAAAATCTCACGCGAGGCCGCAGCCCAACTTGGTGGGACGAAGCTCCCGGAAGGCCGGACGTCTTCACCCGAAGACGGACGGAGACACCGGTTAAGAGAATGGGTTAGGCCAACAGACGCGCCGAACCGTGGTTGAGCGCCGTGCCGCGGCTCGGCGCGTCTATCGTCCCAGGCCGACTAGTTAACTCTTTCGATCGATTCTCTCTGGCGAAACGGGCAGCCTTTCGGGAGCCTCGCTCCACCAAGTTGGGCTGCGGTTTTGCGTGAGATTTTTCAGTGTACGTCAAATTGCGTATTCCCTCGGGATTCGCGCGTGCCTTAGGTTCTCGGGAGAGACTTTGCGCCTATGCTACATTGCCTTGGGATCGTCTTTATTGTTGTCGCTGTAATTCTTATCGCGATAGGGCTGCTCTATCTCCTCCTGCGCACCGGATTTAGTCTAAATGGAAAGCCAATGCGATTTGATCCGGGCGGCGCAGATGCACCCGGCAACCGAAGGCTGTATATCGAAGGTGTTTCCGCGGCTGGTGTGCCGATCTCCTGTTCGTTTTGATTTGATTCCAGTCTTAATCAGCTCCCAGAGCGGCTCCGCGAGCCATCAACATCCCCAGTTCTACCTAGAAGTTCTAAATAAGTTTCGATCAAGCTCGCAGGCGCAGAGCACAAGAGCACGCAGCACTCGAAGCTGAGCACGAAAAGCTTAAGGCCGAACTTGCTCATGGACAGGAATCGGCTTGAAAATCTTGAATCCGAGAAACGAAGATATCGAATGAAACTTGACGAATGGCTCGCCCGGCTCGTGGCTGTCCCACCCGGTCAGTCCCCGCTTGCCTACGCTCTCGCGGTTGGCATGCGCGTCGCACTCTTGATCCTCGTCCCTTTGGGCATTATCGCCGCGATCGCGATCGCTCTTCTACACCGATAGTGTCCCGGCGAGCGTCCTGTCTGATCGCCTACGCGAGGAAGTTTGCTGGGCTCCTCGGGGGCATTTACCTATCGGCAATTCCGGCAAGTAATTGTAGCAAGGGCAAGCCGGGCATAGCTCGGGGTGGTGGAGGTGGATCTGGTTAGGGTAGTAGCGGGTGCGGCTTTCCGGCCAGAACGGCCCCCGAAACCCTAAAGCGGGCACCTCGAAAGCGGCGGCAAAGTGGAGTGCGGAAGAGTCCGGCCCGAGAACGAGCGAAGCCCCGCCGACGATTGCGCCGAAGAGGCGGATATTATTAATCGTCGTCGCAATGTGCAACTAAATCCGTATTTCCGTCTTGGCATGCCGGGACTTCGGCTGAGCGTCGAAGGGGGATTCTTTTTCTGAATCCTTGCGAGGAATGGGACTATTGCGCCATATTGCTTTAGGGAAAGTTGCTTAGATGACTGATCACTTCGAGAGCGTGGCTCAGCGGCTGCTCAGAGACTCGGATGATCCCCGCGAAAGGCCTGCTCAGGTCCAGGATTGTTTGTATCGCCCCCGCAACGGCAAGCGCACAAAGGAACAGCGCCACCCCTACGGTCATGTTAGTGGGTGCGAACAGGGCGAAACTCACGAAAAGCAGGCACAGCCAGAACAAGACCATTAGCAACAGCGGAACCGGGATTCCGAGCACGTCCTGCTCGATCAAAAGCCACCGCACCTCCGCTATGTCGCTGGTCAGCGCTTGGGCTTGCGACAGCATCCAGCGCTGCTGTGCGCTGTGGCCTTCCATTGCCGCCAAGCGGTCCTGTAGTTCTTCGAACAGGATAATCGTCCTCGGATTCTCTAGCACGGGCTCAGCGCCGCCCTGAGGGAAAAGGTCCTGCAGTTTCATCGACGTATAAAGGCGCAGCAGATCACGCTCGCCGTCTGCCTCCGATCCATAGCGCTGCAGCAGACGCGCTAACTGGATCACGTTAGCGGCTAACTGTGTGACCTCCTGATTCCTGGTATTGAACGTAGTGCTTGCCGTAGCAACCAAAAGCCCGAGGACCAAGGCTGTCAGAGTCCCTACCACTCCCATAGACAGCTTGACCACGCTCTGGGTCTCATCATTCAAGTGACTTTCGGGCAATTTTCGGCGGATCAGCATACCAAGTATGGCGCTCCCGAACACCATGACCAAGACAATGAATCCGATGTAGGGTCCCACTTTCATGCGAACAACACGTAATTGCCCACATTCGTTTGTCACGAAAAAGTTTAATAGGCTTCAAAACCCCGACGCGACAACACCAGCCCGTGCTGAATTTTCCCTATCTTGGTCTGAGCCTGGCTTTTTCATTCTCCGATCGTCGCAAACGGGCGTCTCGCTCGCCGCCGAGTCGACACCGGTTTTCTAGCGGTACCGATTTCACTGGGCGGGCGGCGCGGCTTTTCGTTCCCGGTCATGTGCGTTTGCAGATCAGATGGCCTCCGTGTGCATGGCATCTATCTCGGATGGCGAGGAAATGTTTTTCGTCCTTATGTGGACAAAACGGAAGTGGACAGCGCCTACTTGCAAACGGTGCAGGAATTCCGCGGAGCCATTGTCGACGCTGTCTATCAGCGAGCGAACTCGCCGTTTTGGTTCATTCCCGAGAATCTCAGTTATTGGAGCAGAAAAGCGTCGGGGGAGTTTAAAACGTCGGGATTACCCATTGCTCGATCAATCTTTACCTAAGCGGGGCAGCAAAGGATTATGGTGGTCAGCCGGGGAACCAAGTCTGTGTTATCGGCCATGTACGCCGGCCTGTACCGAGCCCGTACAAAGTCGCCGGCACGGTATCACGCAGAACGGAGCGGCAGGCCAAACCGAAGCGATTGGGACTGATTTTGGGAGAAGCTAAACACCACAACCGCAGATTGACGGAGACGAACGCAGACGAAAGGCAGAAAAACAACCGCTAATGGACACGAATTGACGCGAATCGATTGCGTTCGCACGGGTCTGAGTGAGCTCGGTGGCTTCTATCCTTCGTACCCGTGTGATTCGCCTGGCTTAGCAGATTACCTTTAACCTTACTACGCAACCTGTTTAGTCGGCTGATATTCGTTTCCGACCAACCGTTCTGCCGAGGCCGTACATGTCTAGGTTTCTCTTCGCGTCAATTCGTGTCCATTCGCGGTTGTTCTTCCGCCTTTGGTCTGTGTACATCTGCGTTAATCCGCGGTTGATTTCTTAGGCTCCTGTTGGATCAAGACTGCTCGGACCGGAGCAGCATCGCCTCCGCTGATTGGCAGTGGGAAGGCAGCTAACAAATACCTGCCCGGTGTTACATCCGCTAAGAACACCGACTCTAGAATGGTAATACCAGCTCGATAGAGCGCGTGATGGATTGGTAAATCTTTGCTATCTAATTGGTCTACAGACGGGACATCGACTCCGACCAATGTGACGTTTTGGGCGGCTAACTTGCGAACGGCTTCGAGAGAAAGAGTAGGGATCGAAATCGGAAATTCGCCAGATGAGAGCCAAGAGTCCGTTCGTAGGAGAATCCGTTTCGGCAACCCATCAGGTAACAATTCCGGCCCGATCAGGCTCTGACCGCAAACGTCGACTACCAACGCTTCCCCGTAACAAACTCCCAGATCAAGTTGATCGATCGTCTCGGTCGAATCGGTAAAGTGAAAAGGCGCATCCAAGTGGGTTCCAAAATGGGTACTGGCGTTAAAGGCGCCAACGTTAATTCCGGTTCCCGCCGCCCGCCGCACGGGTAAACTGAAATCGAAAGGGGTATCGCCGGGCCAGTGGGCGGTGGAGGTAGCAAGGGGTCGGCTGATATCGATCAGAACTGACACAGGATTAGAGCCGTGATTAGTGATGGGTGATTGGTGAACAACGAAATGTGCCACCCGCCGGGGTTTTGTGTGCGGCGTTGGTCATGTAACGGATTCTTTCGTGTCGCTGATTTCCAGGTATTCACGCCGGTCCAAGGTCTCGCGTAGTGCCGCGATCGCCCGATCGACTTCGTCGGCTGAGTTGTAGAGTGCAACCGGAGCAAATCGGAGTAAATCGGGTGCCCGAAAATCCCCGATAATCCGATGTCTCCGGCGAAGGGCGGTCGAGATTCGGCGGCCTTCCGCATGACGCAAGGTAACCTGACCGCCACGCTTATCGGGTTCGGATGGAGTTACAATCTCGATTTCCGGCAAAGCTTCCTTGGCGCGTCGAATGAATAAATCAGTGAGCAATAAAGAAACGGACCTGACCTTAGAGATCGTAGCCCGCTGGAAAATCTCGAGGCTAGGGCCAAGCGGGACCATGCTGAGAAGATTGGGGGTACTGATTTGAAAGCTGCTGGCGGTTCCGGCCGGTTGCAGGTCAAATGTCATGTCGAAGCGCGTGACAGGATGGTTACCCCACCAACCAGCTAAACCAGGGGCGACCCCGAAACGTTCTCGCTGACAAAAGAGTCCGCCGACGGCTCCCGGACCTCCATTTAGATATTTGTAAGAGCACCAAAAGGCGAGGGGAACACGATCATGGTGAAAGTTGTGCGGGACGCACCCGATGGAATGCGAGCAGTCCAAGATCAAGAGGACTTCCTTTTGTTCAGCTGCGTCGACTAGTTCCGCTATTGGCAATAGCTGGCCGGTTGTGAAGATCACGCTAGGGAGCACTGCCACCGCTACGTCGGTAGACAGCTTTTCAGCGAGCTCACCTGGCGAAAAGATCTGACCGTCGCGCGGCCAGACCACTATCAAATCCGAACCTGGATCTCCGCCTCGGAACCGGAGATGCGAAGCCACCGCATAGCGATCCGATGGAAAGGCATGATGATCGATCAAGATTTTCCGTTTGTTAGCGCGCGGATGATAGAAGGTCGCAAGCAGTTGGTGCAGATTGACGGTGGTCGTGCCCGTTACAATCAATTCGTCAGGGGCGGCACCGACTAACGGGGCTAATGCAAGGGAAAGACGTTCGGCCAGATCAAGCCAACGGCAATCCATCCAGGCTTCGACGCCGTGTTGTTTCCATTCCTCGAGCAGCCGCTTCACTGCTGATTCGACAGCGCGAGGCATCAACCCAAGCGAGTTCCCGGCAAAGTAAACCCCTTCCGGTTTCGCAAACTCGTCATGAAAGCCGGCTAGTTCTCGAATTGGGTCAGTGTCAGAACGCACAAATAAGACCAACCGCAGATGGACGCAGATTAACGCAGATGAAAAACAGAAGAACAACCGCGAATGGACACGAATAGACGCGAATAGAAGACGGCGGATTCGAGCACACGAGTCGAATCATTTATAGAAAGCAAGGATCGGCAGATTACAGTTTCGAGTCTAACTATTGGTTTCAGGCCAAGAAACCCGACGTATCAGCACCGTTGCGCTGAATCGTGCCCCGCTATCTTTCCCCGGAACTAAAACTGCGTACATCTGCCTCAATCTGCGGTTGATCTCTTAGGCTTAGGTTCGAGGCGTTATCCCAATTCGTGTCAATTCGCGTCCATTCGTGGTTTAGACAAAAATGGGCTTCATCTCGAGGCGCGTTAGTTGTTCTTGCATGACGGCATCTGACGGTTTCGCGGAGAATTGGTCGGCGGCTTCGAGCACTTTGGGGATAAGCTTCATGTCACCGGCAATTGCGAAATGGATGCCGGGACATGCTAAGACCCAGTGAACGGCTTTGTCGATATCGCTCTGTTCACTGAAAGGTTCATACCAAGTTGAACGGGTCCGTTCCCGGCCCCACCACGGACTGCGCGCAATGGATTTGATCGTCAACATGGCGACGTTCCGTTCCTGACAAAGCGCGGCGACGCGCTCGAACGCATCCGCGTAATACGGATTCTGCATCATGATGTAGCTGTATGGGAGGAGGACGGAGTCGAAATCGAACCGTTCCAGGCTCCGTAGGTGGGTGGCGGCAATCTGGGCGCCATGTCCGGTGACACCGATGAATCGGACTAAGCCTTGGTCGCGAGCTTCGATACAGGCCTCCAGCGCGCCTTTTGGACTTAGGGCGATGTCCCACTCGATTGGGTCAGCTAAACTGTGGAGCTGGATGAGGTCGAATCGTTCCACTTCGAGACGTTTCAGAGAGTCATGGATCTGGCGCTTAGCGTCGTCGTAAGTGCGGAGGCCTGTCTTGGTTGCGAGAAAAAACCGGCCCGGATGTTTGCGAAGCCAAGGGGCAACCCGTAGCTCAGCATCGCCATAGCCGGCAGCAACGTCGAGATGATTGATGCCGTAACGAAGCAATACCTCTAAAACCTGGTCTGCCTCTTCCTGTGTCGCTTTGCTTAGAGCGGCGCCACCGAATACCGCTCTGGTACTTTCATGTCCCGTGCGTCCGAACAATGCTTTTTCGATCATAGCGCTTGGTGTAGTAGCCAATAGCAAATAGCGGATATCCAAAAAGAAAAGGGTGAAATCTGAGAAGTTGTAAGGTGAGGCAGCGGGAAGACTTCTTGTCGTACCACCCAGATCGGAGGGGAGCCGCATTGCAAGCGTCTGGTCTCCAGATTTGAACCCGGTCTATCGGTATGAAGCCAAGGAGATTCGGCCGGCCGCGGCTCCCGGTACGCGTGGCAGGGATCGGCGGTTCGTTCAAACCCAGCGTGTTGAATGAATCGTATCCCGGGGCGTCGCGTCTATCCGAGCGCAAATCGCTGTGTACGATTATCGGTGTCGGTGCGCGCGAAAGCTAAAACGTCGAATGCAACGATCCTCCGGTCTGGGCCGGTCCACGTCTATTCACCATTCGAGCCCGAGAACGGTGAAGGAAGCCCTTCCATCCCGCGGGGTGTGGCGTGGCAAACGGATGGACTTATTTTTTCTTCTAGTTCTGGATTAGCTTTTTGCCTCGACAAAAGCTCAACTGAGGCCGAAGGGACGAAAACGCACCCAATAGTTTGCCATGCCCAATTCCCGGCTCGGCCATGCTGCGTAACCATCAGACCAGCCAGCGCCGAGGCAAAAATAAGCCGGCAGCCTTTTACATTTTGGAGCCTCGCCCCACCAAGTTTTCGAGGACGAGGACGAGAACGATGACGGAGACCATTCGCGCCGCGCTCTCCTGACATAGGGCTATCAGGCCGCATAGCTAACCTGTCGACGGCCTATCAACCCATAAAACAATGAAAAGCTATCACGTTAAAGGCGAGCCCGCTATCAGCCTTGCCGCCTTACGAAGCGCGTTTGCCACTCTGCAATTCGTAGCGGTAGGAAGTCGAGCCCAGTTCGTCGCCATGAACCGAGCAATCGAGGTCAACCGGTTAAAACCCGTTATCGACCGGGTGTTCCCTTTTGAGGAAGCCGTAAACGCCTTTCGATATTATCAAGCCGGCCAGTTCTTTGGGAAGATTGTGATCAAGCATTAGCGGCCCTGTGGAGCGCTGCCTAGCTTGCGAGGCCGAGGGTATTTGGGGATGACGTATGGGCGTGTTGTATGATCGGGCAAATAGAGTGATGTTCGAGTCCGCAACGGTCGCAACACTCCACGGTTCCCGCCGCGTCGGCCTCGCAAGCGAGGCAGCGCTCCACCAATAGCTCCTGCTCCTATAACGATACAGTTCAAACTATTCACATTGACCGGAATCGAGGCGTAAACTAGCCTCTCCGCCATCGCTCGAAGCATTCTTCATGGTCCGGGTGAGCGTAAACGGCGACAGTAACGGGGACCAGCTGCGCCACCCCCTGTTCATTTTCTTAAGAACCCACAAAAATTCATTTCATGAAGAGAAGCACCTGCCTTCCGGCTTTGCTGTCCGCTGTTGCCAGCGTCGCCCTAATCGGGACGGTCCACGCCGATACCAAGACCATGCGTATCGCGTTTTCTAACAATTATGCGGGAAATTCTTGGCGGCAGGCCATGCTGAAAAGCTATGACATTGTCACCAAGAAAGCGGTCGCAGACGGTATTGTGGCGGCAGCGGATGTGTTCACGACAGCGGATAAAGAAGTTCCCACCCAGGCCGCTCAGATCCAGAACCTGATTCTGCAAGGCTATAACGCTATAGTCATAAACGCCTCGTCGCCGGATGCGTTGAACGGCGCTATCAAACAAGCATCGGATGCCGGCATCGTAGTCGTCTCCTTCGACGGCATCGTCACTGAACCGAGCGCTTGGCGGGTCGTCGTCGATTTCAAGGATTACGGTAAGCAGGAGGTTGTACAACTGGCCAAATGGGTAAAGGGAGGCAACCTGCTGGAGATCCGTGGCCTGGCCGGGACTTCTATCGATGACGCGATTCATTCCGGTATTGCGGAAGGTGTCAAAGAGCATCCAGAATTCAAAATCGTGAATAGCGTTGAAGGTGATTGGGATCAGACGACGGCACAAAAAGCGATCGCCACAGTCATATCGTCGCTTCCTGACATTGCGGGCGTGGTGGATCAGGGCGGCGACGGTTATGGGGCCGCTCAAGCCTTTGCTGCCGCCAGCCGCAAGGAACCGATCATCATAATGGGCAACCGGCAGGATGAATTGGAGTGGTGGAAAGAGCAGAAAGCCAAGAACGGATATACGACTTGGTCTGCATCTATCGCTCCCGGCGTTTCCACCCTTGCTTTCTGGGTCGCTCAGCAGATTCTCGACGGCCACAAAGACATTCCCCATGACCTGCTCGTACCTTACTTAGCTTTCGATCAAAACAATTTCGAGGCGGCTCTGACGACGATCCCGAAGGGCGGTGTAGCCAGCCACGAGTACACGATGGATGAAGCCAAGGCGGCCATTGCCTCGAACGAGAAGAAGTAATCACAAAATTGGTAGGGCGAGGCTCCCAAATGGCTGACATCGTGTGCAACGCCGAGGACACATGGAAGGGCTGCCGTTCCTCGCGCCAAGCCGTTCGCCGAGCCGGGTATATGGTTCCTTCTCGTCTACTAATGTGAAAATGATTGGAGGGTTGGTTCTATTCATCGCTAAAAGCCGTTCTTTCCCAGTGTGTTTGAGGCAGACTCCGAAATGCGCGCTCGGACCACGGCTCGGCAGCGTTCCGGGCCAACCAGACTAGAGGTCGCAAGTGCTGTAATCCGCTGTTCAAGCCGTTGATTTTTCCGGAGCCTCGCCCTACCAATCAGGGGCGTCTTTTCGGCTATGCACGAACCTTCTCCAAATATCGTCACTTTGAACGGCGTCGAAAAAAGTTTCGGCGCCGTTCGAGCATTGGCCGGAGTCGATTTCGCGGTCGGGGTCGGAGAATGCGTCGGCCTGGTTGGTCACAACGGGGCCGGCAAATCAACCTTGATGCATATCCTGGCTGGAACCCTCACACCTGACACCGGCGAAATCACGGTCGGAACCGAGAGACCCAAGAACTACGCGGTTCACCTTGCACACAGGCTCGGGATCCGCTGCGTTTTTCAAGAATTATCGCTCTGTCCGAATCTGACAGTCGCGGAGAATGCTCGCGTATTGCATCCGGCTATCGCGGGGTGGGGGTGGAGGAGTAAAGCCGCTAGGCTGATTCGAGCTAAATTAGACGAGATTTTCCCGGGTCACGGGATGGGTCCCGATGCCGTCGTGGGTGACTTGCCTATCGGCAAACGTCAGATGATCGAAGTGGCTCGGGCCTTCACCGTCACCGAAGAACCGCTGAGGCTGGTGATCTTGGATGAACCCACCTCTTCATTGGATAGTCATCGGGCGAGCCAGCTTCTCGCGCATGTGCGCCGGGTTGTTGCCACCGGCACCGGCTCTGTGCTGATCTCGCACCTGTTGGGTGAAGTGTTGGAATATTCGGATCGCATCGTGGTCATGCGAGATGGGAAAGTCGTTACGACCGACCGAGCAGCCAGCTTCGATCGAGAAAAACTGGTATTGGCCATGGGCGCTGCGGTTCCGGCCAAAGTCGGTAGGGACGAGCTCCCGCTCGTCCGAGATTCGAGTGCGTCCAGTGCGGGAACGCCGGACGAGCGGGAGCTCGTCCCTACCGGTCCGCGCGGCACAACCCCAGTCCGAGTGCGAGCCCGGCCGGCGAATCAGACGGATGGCGTCGAATTGCTCGCTCACGAAGGGGAGATCGTTGGACTGGCGGGCCTTTCGGGTCATGGGCAGACCACGCTCCTATTAGAAATATTCCGGGCGGCCCAGCGGTCCCGATCTGCGTTGCTCGCAAGACGGAATGCAGGCATCAAGGTAACTGATCCGGTCGCCCTCATCGCCGGTGACCGGCAAAACGACGGCATTTTTCCGCTATGGTCGATCTCGGAGAATATCGGCGTCCGATCGCTAGCAGCGTTACGTAACCGTTTCTTAATCTCCTCCGATCGCGAAAAGAGTTTTGCCGAAAAGTGGCAGGGGCGGATCAAAATCAGAACCCCGGATTTGGGCAACAACATCCTCTCCCTTTCCGGCGGAAATCAGCAAAAGGCGTTGTTCGCTCGCGCGCTTGGTTCTGAAGCCAAGATTCTTTTGATGGATGATCCAATGCGCGGGGTTGATGTCGCCACGAAACTCGAGGTCTACGAGCTGATCCGGGTAGAAGCAGCGGCGGGCAGGACTTTCCTTTGGTACACAACTGAGATGGAAGAGTTGGACAACTGTGATCACGTCTATGTATTCCGGAATGGCCGAATCGTAGCTGATCTACGTCGAGGTGAGTTAAGCGAGGACCGCGTGATCCAATCCTCTTTTGAGGAGGCGACACAGCCATGACGCCGGCCGGAAGCGCCAGCGCGATCCGAGCTGAAGTGACCGGAATTAGTACAAGTCGCCGGTTCCTTCGCGCGATTTTGCCCGCCCTATCTCTGGCGTTGGTCCTGGCCGGGGTCGCCTGGCTGAATCCGCGCGCCATGAGCTATTTCGGCATCAACCTGATGCTGAACCTTGGGATTCCGGTCGCGCTTGCAACCATGGCCCAAATGTTCGTGATCACCGTTAACGAACTTGATCTCTCCATCGGGACCTTCGTTAGCTTTGTGGCTTCAGTCGGTGCCACCTGGCTTCATAATTCGCCCTGGCTGGGAACTGTCGTGCTTCTCGGGGCAGTCGGTGTCTACGCACTTTTGGGGGCTGTTATCTATCTTCGCAATGTTCCTTCGATCGTTGTAACCCTCGGCATGTTGTTCGTGTGGCAGGGGCTGGCCATTCTCGTCCTACCCAGGCCCGGCGGCAAAGCACCCGCTTGGGTACACGACATCATGAATTTTCGTACGCCGTTTGTCCCGTTTCCTATCGTAGCCGCGATTCTTATCGGCGTCCTGGTTCATCTTGGCCTGATGCGAACCTCGTATGGCGCCATTCTTCGAGGTTCCGGTGGCAATCCGCTCGCGATCGGCCGGGCTGGTTGGTCATTGCTGAAGACCAAGGTCGTGATGTTCAGTTTAGCCGGTGTCTTTGGCGTCTTTGCCGGCCTGGCCTTAATTGGTTTGACCACTTCCGCGGACGCCAACATCGGAAAAGGGTACACGCTGCTTTCGATCGCCGGGGTGATTCTCGGAGGTGGCGAGTTTGTCGGTGGCCGGGTCTCACCGATCGGTGCGGTGATCGGTGCGCTCACCCTCACTCTCGCCGGTACGCTCCTCAATTTTATGCGGATCTCACCGGATTGGCAGGTCGGAGCCGAAGGCGCCATCCTCATCATCGTGCTCGCCGCGCGCGCATTAATTAACCGGACCGGACGATGAAACACAGATCGGTAGGGACGAGCTCCCGCTCGTCCGCTCTTCTTCTACGCGAAAACATCGGATCAACCGAACGTCCAATAGTGCTTGGCCGAAAAATCCGGACGAGCGGGAGCTCGTCCCTACCGGTTTCTATATGAGGCTGAATACCCAAACGATTCTTAAGCAACCCTGGATCTGGTCCTATCTGGGCGCACTACTGGTGTGGCTTGCCGCCATTGCTTTTACACATGGTTATGGCGCCGGAGGAATGTTAACCGCCGGATTAGCCTTAGCGGTCTTTTCCGTGATTACCGGGGTTGCCCAAATGTTCGTGATCACGCTTGGGCCAGGCAATGTCGATTTGTCTCTTCCAGCCAACATTGGATTAGCCAGTGCGGTGGCCATGAAAGTGATGGACGGCTCGGATTCGATGACAGCTCTTGGCCTTTTGGCGGCATTGCTCTCCGGTTTAGGAGTCGGTTTTGGCAATTACCTGCTGATTTGGTTGCTTCGGATCCCGCCCATTATCGCAACTCTTTCCGCGAGCTTCATCATTCAATCAGTCGGTATCAGTTATGGACGCGGCCTTCAGATCAAGCCGCCCCCTGGGTTCGCGGATTTTACAACCAGCCAGATTGTGGGGATTCCGTGGTTGGCGATTGGGACGTTCATTTTAACCATTCTATTCGGGATCCTTCTGCATCGTACGATCTTCGGCCGTTCGGTCCTGGCTATCGGCCAGAACCCGCGTGCAGCCTGGTTGGCCGGCATCAAGGTGGAACGGACACGCTGTTTAACCTATGTGCTTAGCGGAGCGCTGGGCGGCATTTGCGGAGCGCTATTAGCCGGTTATTTCCGTGGCTCATCACTGGAAATCGGCGACGAATATCTGCTTGCCTCCATCGCCCTGGTCGTCATCGGCGGTACATCCGTAATGGGAGGCAAAGCCAACCTAGCCGGTCTCTGGGGCGCAGGTCTTTTCCTGGTACTCTTGCTCACCATGCTGAACACCTTCGGTGTCAGTGCCGGTATCCGCTACATCGTCACCGGCCTGGTGATTATCGGAGTGATCGTCGCCGCCGGCGGGGAGAGGCGAGTGAGATGAGGCCTGGGACCCAGTGAAAAGTGATTGGTGATTTGTGATTGGTGAGAGGTGGAGACTGTGTTGGCAGTTGGTGCGTCAGCGTGAGGTCCGGCGGGTAGCCGAGGCTTTCGGGGCGAATCAGATTTCAGCCTAGCTCGCCGGCGCGTATTGAAAAACGTGATTCGTCTCTTGGCCTGACGCAGCCGATGTTACGCCCAGCTCCGTAGGAGCGAAATCTTTGTAGCAACGGTAACGTGAAAGGGCCACCAGCTCCGCTAGGAGCGGCATAGAAAGGTTGTTCTCTTAGATGTCGCTCCTCCGGAGCTGGTCGTTTTTTCTGGCTTAAGCTAGAAAGATTTCGCTCCTACGGAGCTGCTTTTGCAAACTCCGCCGGCGCGAACCGGCCAAAAAATCCGTCACCGCTTCGAGCCTATCGCTTGCCAGCCGGATTAATCTCTATTAAATCAGTATAGTTTACTCGCTTTCAATCCATGCCGGCCTCGTCTCACCACGATATTCCTAGCTTGCAGCTCGTAGATGTCTGCAAGGCATACGGACCGGTCCGGGTTCTGGATCAAGCCAGAATTTCGGTCCGGCGGGGTGAAGTAGTCGCTTTAATGGGTGCGAATGGCGCCGGCAAATCAACCCTGGCAAAGATCGCTGCGGGAGTAGTCGAACCGGACAATGGACAGATCTTTGTGGCGGGCAAGGAAGTCCGGTTAGCCTCTCCACGGATCGCACGCCAGCATGGGATTGTTATCGTTCATCAATCGACCAATGAACTCGGTGCTCCCGGGCTCTCCGTGGCCGAGAACCTGGTGCTCGATGATCTATGTGCTGGAACGTTCGGGACGCTGGCCGGGAAACGAAAAATAAAGCAACACGCAAAAACGGTTGCCGCTGGGATTGGCCTCGAATTGGACATCGAACAGGATTTCGGAGAGCTCGGTCCCGCTCATCGCCAGCTCGTGGCAATTGCGCGGGCCGTCGCTACGAAGGCTGCGATTCTAATCTTGGATGAACCGACAGCCAGTCTTTCCGCAGTCGAAGCGGCTCGTCTGTTTTCCGTCGTCGACCAACTTCGTGGGTTGGGCGTTGGCATCCTCTACATTTCACACCGTCTCGAAGATATCCGGCGATTGGCAGACCGCATTGTGGTGTTGCGTAACGGCCAGATCGTGGCGAATCAGGTTCGTCCTATCGATCTGACAGCAGCGATTAAGTCCATGATTGGCCGTGATCTGGATACAATCAGGCGGGAACCCAACGGTTCTTCCTCGGGAAAAGCGGTGCTAACTTTGCGCCGAGTTCGATTGCTCCCTGGCGCACCGAAGTTCGATCTTACCGTCGCTCCCGGCGAGGTTCTCGCTCTCACCGGTGCGCTAGGATCCGGCAAGAGTCGATTGCTCGGGGCCGTCTTTGGACTGACGCGAATCGCTGAGGGTGAGATCGCTTTATCAGACCGTATTTGGCGTCCCCGAGGGCCGCAGGAAGCGATTGCCGCCGGTGTATTCATGGCCGGCGAAGATCGTTGGCGCTCTTCTTTACTGCCGCCGGCGACACCGGGCAGCGATATCGCTGGCACCATTGCCTTGCCGCATCGCCGCCGCTGGTTCCCGACCGGCCTGCTCGATGAGAGGCGGGAACAATTTGCTGCCCAACAATCAATCCGCGCGCTTGGAATCCGCTGTCACAGCAGCCGCGATACTCTCGATTTATTATCCGGAGGTAACCAGCAAAAGGTTGTCATCGCCCGGTGGCAAGCGGCGTCTTACCGTTTGCTGCTTTTGGATGAGCCGTTCCAAGGTGTCGACGTAGGGGCCCGCCGCGATCTGATTACTGCCATTCGCACGGGGCGCTGCGGTTAAACGGTATCGCATTCTGGCCTATGTTATCTCGGCTACGTTAGCTGCACTCGGCGGCATCTTTATTGCCGCTCGAGTCGGGCGGGGGGACGTCTTCGCCAGTTCGTCATTGCTTCTCGATAGTGTCGCCGCCGCGTTGATCGGGTTTGCGGTCCTGAATCAACGCCGAGCCAACGTAGTTGGTACGGCAGTGGGAGCGGTTTTTGTGGGCATCGTCTTGAACGGACTGACGATGCTCAACGTTCCTTATTACACCCAAGATTTTGTCAAAGGTCTCGTCCTCGTCGGGGCGTTGGCGTTGACATTCGGAATCGGTCGTGGCCGCCGTTGATGGCCATTGCTCACCAAAGCCCAAAATTAACTATGAAGTTCTATCTGCTCTCGCGAAACGCCAACAACCCTTCTCTAACAGGAAGAAACAGAGGTAACAGAGGATTCTCTCTATTGCATTCCTTAGCTCCGGTTCAGATCTGTTTTTCGGCTCCAGTTGTCCTTACCGCGTTGATAGCCGGAACGTTGGTTAACTCCGCTCTGGCCGGAGGAATTGTTGGAGCGCCCACACCTTTTGACAAAGGCGGTGTGAAAATTGCCTTGGTTAGTTACCTGTCCCAAGGCGATTACTTTGAAGCGTATGAAGCCGGGGTTGCTCGCCAGGCAAAAGCTCTAGGTGTCGACCTCCACATCTTTCAGGGCAAACAAGACGCGGCCCTACAACGCGAACAAATCGAACAAGCCATCAGCTTAGGTGTGCAAGGTCTCATTGTTAGCCATGGACAACCGGAATCTTTGAAAGATGTCGTCCAGAAAGCGGTAGATGCCGGCATCAAAGTTGTGGCTAAAGATGTCGACCTAGGGAATCCCAAGGCACCGTTGATTTCTCAGAACGATCATGAGATTGCCCGGCAGGTCCTCAATCAAGCGCTGAAGGATAATAGCAACAGTTTTGCCGCCGGTTATGTTTTTGTGGCCGGATTTCGGCCGCTGGAGCTTCGAGGTGAGATTTGGGCTGAGATCAAGAAAGCGAATCCAGGCATTGCAGAGAAGGCGGTATGGGGCGCCGTTGACAGCAACACTGCGACCACCGTTGCGTCCCAAACCGCAGCGGTTCTGCGGGCGCATCCTGAAATTAAAGTCGTGTTTGCCCCGTATGATGAGTTTGCCCGCGGTGTGAAACTCGGCGCAGTTGAGGCCGGTCTAGCGGACAAGATCAAGGTTTACAGCGCCGACGTGTCTACCTCCGATATTCAAGACATGCGCGAAGAAGGAAGCCCATGGGTAGCAACTTCGGCTACCAACCCCGCCGTTGTCGGCGAAGTCTCATTGCGTGCGGTAGCGTTAATGATCGCGGGTCAGGACCCGGGAAAGGTGATAGAAGTGAGTCCGGTCCTCATTACTCAGGAACAGTTGAACAAGAACAATATCAAAACGATTGCCGATTTGGACGCCAAGTTGCCGGGGTTCGGCCACAGCGATCAAGCGACCGCGTCGTGGATGAGCGCTGCGCAAGTAGCAAATAGCAAATAGGACCTTGGAGGGGAGCCGCTTTGGAACGTGCCCGAAAGATCTCTCGATTTTGCGATTTGACGAGCCGGACCTGAAAATGTGAAAGCAAGCGGCTCCCGAAAACGGTTCGACGTGTGGCCAAGGTCTATTGCGCAGATGAAGCCAAAAATGGACGTCAGATAACAAACACCACGTTGGGGTAATTCGCGGGAGCCGCCTGTTGCCACATTCTGCGGACGGATCAGGCGTTGGGGCGAATGTGTTAGGTCCTTGAATTGTGTTCCAAAGCGGCTCCCCTCCAGATCTCTCTCAGCGCTTCACGCCTAAGCCGATTCTGCGAAAGCAATTATCTTTCTATGCGCTCTGAAACAACGCCGCGAGCTGGTCTTGCGAGATCGAAGTAATCCCGTCCTGATTGAGGATTTTGACTATAGGAAAGATCTTGCCGAGCCGGTCAACGCCGCCAGTAGCGGTATCGGCTTCGGCGGCAGTATCCAGTGCGCGTAACGCTATCGTGATCGCACCTTTCTGATCCAGCTGTCGCAGTGGCGTGGGGCCCCAGGCGTTTTCATAATAAAGGATGCTGCGCACTGCCGGCCCCCCTGATCCACTCGCCGCGAAGTCGGTGGCATCAAAATGAGCTCCCATCGCGTCATAGAAAAAGACCTTGGCCGGATCGGATGAAGCGAGGTCGTAGGTAGCGAACAACGGCACCACCACGCCGACCCCTTGAAGAACCATGCCGAGATTGTCGCGCAGAAGCTTCGCCAGCGCGCGGACCTTGCCTTCCAGACTCATCTCCTGCAATTGGCTGCGCCGGTAAAACTGGAACGAATGTTGGAGCGTGCGCGCCGTTTCCCAGGCGGCTCCAAATGAGCCGGCGATCGCCATGACTGAATGCCGGTCAACCTCAAAGACTTTCTCGGTCCGATCGTACATCACGATGTTGCCCATAGTCGCTCGCCGGTCACCGGCAACGAGAACACCATGCGCAAACTTGAATGCCAGGATCGTTGTCCCCCGGGTTTCCGGAACCGGAACTTGTACGGCTCGATACTCGGGTTCGCGAACGACACCGCGGCGGCGAAGCACGGTAGGAAAATCGTTCGTATCAGCTGAGTTTGAGCCACCCCCTGTCATCTCTCGTTCATTCTGTCGGGCCATAGCTGACAAAATAAGATCAGAAGGAATATGCCTAGCCGAAAGCAACCGGAAAGCAAAAGGATTCAACCCGAGGAAAGGCGGGCAACCGAGAGATTTTCCTGAACTCAGTTGGTGCTCTTTGTTACTTCTGGTTGCTCCTCTTTAGGAATGGGCCGGTTGACTGGGTTTCTCGGACACCATAGGAGGAGAGAACATGTTTTGTGGTTTAAGTGCGTTTCCGCTGACCCCGATGAATGAGATGGGCGTCGATGAAGGCGCTTTCGCGCGGCTGGTCGAACGACTGGCGGCCGCTAAGGTGGATTCGATTGGTGCTCTCGGTTCCACGGGTAACTATGCCTATCTCGATCGGAATGACCGCTTTCGATTGGCGCATTTCGCGGTGGAGCACGCCGGCGGGATCCCAGTGATGGTCGGGATAGGTGCGCTGCGCACGCGCGATGTCCTTCATCTGGCTGAGGACGCGCAAAAGGCTGGAGCGAGTGCCGTTCTCCTGGCGCCGGTTTCGTATCAAAAACTGACGGATGATGAAGTTTATGAGCTGTACGCAACGGTAAACCGTTATCTCTCGGTTCCGCTCTGTGTGTACGACAATCCTGGCACGACACGATTTGAATTCAGCGACCAATTGCACGGGCAGATCGCTCAATTGTCTCAAGTTGGCTCCATCAAGATTCCCGGTTTACCAGCTGATCCGGATGCGGCCAAGACCCGGGTAGAACGATTACGTGCCGTGGTTCCGCCTCGAGTAACGATCGGTATTAGCGGCGATGCGTCTGCCCTGCTCGGCCTAAGCGCGGGATGCGAAGCCTGGTACTCGGTGCTTGGCGGATTGTTCCCCAAGACAGCGCTGGCCATTACGCAAGCAGCACGCATAGGCAATATTGACGAGGCTAGCCGATTATCCGATCGGCTAGAGCCGCTTTGGGCAATGTTTCGCCGTAAAGGGAGTCTACGCGCGATGGCGACAGCTGCGGAATTACGAGGATTGGTCAGCCGTCCGAGCCTGCCGTTGCCGCTGAGAGGGCTCGAAGGAATAGAGCGAGAAGAGCTCGAATCTCTCATTGCAAAACTGGAGCTGACCGAGTGAGGCAAACCGCGCTAGCTATTCGACATGTTGCCTTTGAAGACCTGGGGGTTCTCGGACCAGTATTGACCGAAAGAGGGTACTCTATTCGTTATTTAGAAGCCGGGGTAGATCCCATCGATACCACGACGCTTTCTTCTCCAGATCTGGTAATTGTTCTTGGTGGCCCGATCGGGGTCTATGAAACGGACCGTTACCCGTTCCTCATCCATGAACGGATGGCGGTAGCAGCGCGGCTGGCGCTCGGTAAACCAACTTTGGGTATTTGTCTCGGTGCACAGCTGATCTCGCAAGCGCTCGGCGCCGAAGTTAGATCCACCGGACGCGTCGAGATTGGTTATGGGTTGCTGGAGCTCACCGAAATAGGCCGCAAATCGGTGCTGGCCGATTTGGAATCCACGCCGGTTTTGCATTGGCATGGTGACCAATTCGAGATTCCAGAAGGAGCCTCACGTCTTGCGGAGACACCTGGGTTCCCGAATCAGGCATTTGCCATCGACAACCGGATACTCGGTCTCCAATTTCACTTGGAAACTGAACATACGCAGATCGAACGATGGCTGGTCGGTCATGCCCACGAACTAGCCACGCACCGACTCGATCCGGGGCTTCTCCGGCACGAGGCCGGTAAGTTTGGTCCGCGGTTGGCGCAAGTTGCTGGCCAGGTGTTCGGCGCGTGGCTGGATCAGTTATAATAAAAGCCTCAGTGTGTATCCGGAATTTCCGGTTCCACCAACTGTGCGAGCAGCGTCAATGATTCTTGCCAACCGAGATAGCAGGCCTCGGGTGGAATTGCAGCCGGCACTCCTTCCTGGGTGATATTTAATTCTGTGCCGCATGCCACCTGCTTTAGGACGATTGTCGTCTCCATTTCCCCGACAAGCCCGGTGTCAAACTTGTCCGTGTGCCGAATTCGTTCATACGGTTGTAACTCGACGTAAGTGCCACCGAATGAATGGCTCGTACCGGTGGTGAAATTGGTGAACGACATCTTGTAAGTACCGCCGACTTTTGCTTCCAGGTGATGAACCTTGGCCGTAAATCCGTGTGGCGGCATCCATTTTACCAAGGCTTCTCCATCCAGGAACGCGCGATAGATTTTCTCCGGCGAAGCTTTGAGTACTCGATGAAGTCGGATCGTGTTTGAGGTGCTGGTTGTCATGGTGAGTAGTGTTTGATGTTCGCCGATACGACGAATAAGGAAACTGAGTCAGGACAATTGCGTTGGAGGACAGGAGGGGGATTTTGGTGGGGCGAGGCTCCCGAACGGCCTGGCGGCTTTGACGGAGGACTAAATTTTTGGGACAGATAACGTACCGCTAGCCTGATAGGCGTGCCGAGCCGAACTCAGCGGTGGAATAAATATCGCGAGGTCGTATTTTCCGGGCCAAAGCGGCCTGCCCGACGTAGCCTCCGGAGTTTCAGACGACCGGGCGGAGTCTGGCTCCCCTCCAGAACTCCTTTAACTCTATGCCCACCGAACACGAAAACACAAACACTCCCCGGGTAGCGGTTGTTACTGGAGCGGCTCAAGGGATTGGCCGAGCGGTGGCGTTAGCATTGGCCCAGCGCGGATTTGCACTTGCCTTGAGTGACTTACGTTCGCCGGTCGAAACATTGGCCGATGTTCGTCAGATCACCGAAGCGATAGAATGCATCGGCGATATCTCGAACGAGAACCTGGTAGTGAATTTTGGCGAAGCCGTGAAGTCCAAATGGGGGAGAGTGGACGTCCTCGTCAACAACGCGGGGATTAGCTCTATTTCGCCGGCGGAACAGGTTTCGGGCACCCAATTTCGGCGTGTGTTGGAAGTGAATCTGCTTGCTCCTTTCATCCTCTGCCGCGTTTTTGGTTTGCTTATGTTAACTCAGGGTTCCGGGAGTATCATCAACATCGCCTCAATCGCGGGCCTGATGGGCATTTCGGACAGGGTGGCCTACAACGCGTCGAAACATGGCATGATCGGTCTAACTCGAACCCTCGCTGCGGAATGGGGCGGGCGGGGAGTTCGGTGTAACGCTGTGTGCCCGGCCTGGGTGAAAACTCCCATGGATGCAGCGGATCAGGTTAGCAGCGGTTATACCGATGAAGACATTACTGATCGGGTGCCGATGGGCCGGTTCGCTTCACCTCAGGATATCGCGGCGGCGGTTGTGTTTCTGGCGGATCCTGAGCAGAGCGGTTTCATCAACGGCCAATCGATCGCCGTGGACGGCGGTTGGACCGCGGATGGTTCATGGCAGAGTCTGAGGCTCAAGAAGCGTAGCTAACGGAGCGCCGGGGCCTTTGGGATTGTGGGAGGAACATACGCTGTACGTGACGAGTAATCAGTGATCAGTAAGCAGTAAGCAGTAAGCAGTAAGCAGTTACCGAGAAGAAAGTGAATGCCTCGATTCCCGGTCCATTGGACCACTGATTACTGATTACTGATTACTGATCACTCCTGTCTGCCGAAGCGCTGCGTCTATCCGTCCGGCTGAGCCTCGTTCACAAGCAGAAGATGCTCCCGCTCGGTCTCTTCGTCCGCGGGAAACATGGTCTCAATCCGCAATTCTTGAGCGGCTACGGTTTGTGGAGTCCCAACGGTTGTGACCATTGAGAAATAATTTAGGACGGTTTCATCTTTGCGAAAGCTAAGCGGAATAATAGGCAGAACCGGTCCGCCGGTCGCACTCTCACTTTTGAACGTTCGTCCAAGGTCGCTCCGCCCTGATCGCGTTTGGATTTGCTGAGCTGAAAGCGTTTTTCCGCCAGGATATGCGAGCAAGGCAGCAACTAATTCCCTGGTCTTTTCGTCGATCACCCGTCCAGTGGCTTCGGTACGCACTCGATAAAGCAGGCTGCTCGCCACCTCGTCCCAATGTTCGACAAAGGGGCGCATTCCAGCCGGGTCGAACACTAAGTGCAGCATATTCCGCGGCCCTTTACGCTGCGACATGTCGATGAAGCGGTTAAAGAAACGTGGCGCCGACTTATTCGTCATCAGCACATCCCAGTATCGATCCATGACCAGCGCCGGGAAAGGTTCGTGCTGCCGCAAGATACGTTCTAGCGCTTTGGTTACGCTCTGCATTTGGGCCGAGTTCCAGGCGGCCTCAGAAAAAACCGGAGCGTAACCTGCGCTCAGTAAGAGAGTGTTTCGTTCTCGCAGAGGCACGTCCAAAACCTGGGCGATCTCGAGTAGAGTTTCACGACTTGGGATACTGCGTCCCGATTCGATGAAGCTGATGTGTCGCTGGGATACGCCGGTTTCGATGGATAAATCCAATTGGTTTCTCCCGCGAACATTCCGCCAGTGGCGCAATAAGTTCCCCAACGGATTACCGGTCGGTGCTAGAGCGGTGTTTCTTAAGCTCATGGGAAAGTTAGATCGAACCTTGGACCAAGGCAGCCTTACAGACGTATAACCGCCTCTCAAGTGACTAAATAATAAGGGCACCCTGACATTTCGCGCCACGAAGCGCGACCGACAACAACGGATTACCAATCCTACAGTCGCGCGGTCGCGTTTCGGACTAAGCCCTCGGCGGTGTGACTATCCACGCCAGGCATACTCTTCTAGAAACGCTTCCAGCGGTGGATTGGTGACCCTGCCTGAATAGTTCGTGATGGTTGACGCAGCGACCACCCCAATCACTTCAAGAACGTGTTCTTTTTCAAAACCGCCTCAGTGAAACTCCCGCCGCGGACATTTTGGAAAAGCCCTAATAAGGAGCTCGCCAACGCCGGCTAATCGGCAATTGCGCCGGCGAGGTTAGGGACGAATCCGATCGCCCCAGTGAATAGCTCCAGCAAGGGTCTCGATTTTTCCGGCGCCGATTCGATAGAATGGACTTTATAAGTAAACATCTGTGTCTGCTGGTTTAGTTACTGTCGTGCCCGCAACAATCGCGGCACGCGTGCAGCATCGAATCGCATTCGACCAGTAATTACCCGGCAGTTAATAATTACCCCGCAGTTAATAAATAGAAGGCTTTCGAGAACGGCGGGTAGAACCGGAAAACTAGGAGGTGACGTCGGTGAGCCACCCCGGCCAGAGGCCGGACCTAAGACTTCCTGCAGAGAGCTGCGCGATAAGCGTTAGCTTACACCCGTATACTTCTCCTTGCGAGGCAACTCCCATCCCAGTCTCGATTGACTAGTCGAGCCGGCTCTTTGCACGCCGGTCGAGACGAGGGACAATTTTATTTCACGGTATTTAAAGTTTCTATAACTAGCAGCGCTCGCCACTATGTGCCACCAGCGCCAGTCTTTTCCCCAGATACGCTTTAAAACTTTCGAGACGTCCGATCTTCCGGTCAATCGATGCTAGCTTGCGCTCGATCAAGACGATTTGCTTTTCATCAGCCCCGAGGCTCGATTCGTCTCCATTGGTCAGTTCCCTCAGCTCCGCAATAGTGAATCCCGCGAGTTGGCCCTCCTTGATTAAGAGCAGCCGGTTAACCGCTTCCTCCGCATACTCGCGATAGTTGTTCTTTTTTCGTTGTACGTACCGCCTCGGTAGCAAACCCTCCTTCTCATAAAAACGAATCGTGTGCGCTTTTAGGTTCGTTTTCTTGGATAATTCACTAATTTTCATGGGCTAGTGAACGGCATCTGAGTGTGAAGACGGTTTCCTGATTACCGCTGGCGCCTGCCCGTTGGCGTTGCGATACCCCCGATGGTAGAGGATCGCCGCTATTCATACAATGTATATCTAGGGTAAAGGACGCGGCTGGTTTCATTAATTGCGCACATTTTCTAACTGAAAGAAAGAAAACCTTCGAGCCTACTTCACGGTCTCCCGAGTAAGGCGCGAGCAAAAGTTTCACTTTTCGTTGGCAATAGCCGACAGCCGCGGCCATGTTACGCTATCGGTCGCATATAATATATGCTCATCTCGAGCTAAGTGAAGCTAACACTCGTATAGGTAATTTTACCTATTCCGCCTAAACCTGCCTGGCGCATTTACTAAATTTCTCTCCTCTCGACCTGAATGGACGCAGCTGATCAATGTATCACCGACGAACCAGGCTAACGGTGTTTTCGTGAATGACCAGGTAGATGTTACCGTTCAAAACGGCGATATCGTCGGCTTCGGGATCGGTGTTTATTTTTCGCCGAATAGCGCTGACAACAATAGGAAAAATACGGCCGCCAACCTCAGATTGGATAATAACACGATTGGCGTTGCCTCGGTGAGCGGACATTCAAATTGGGTGAAAGATTCTATCATTGACGGTGGTAGCGTCGGGATCTTTTTCGACGAGGAAAATGGTAGCCGGGCCGAAAATAACATATTGGAAGAGCAAGCCGCTGTGGAGTTGAATCGGAGTGGGGTAGCGCTGGTTAGCGTGGGCAGCTTGGGAGTCTTATTTGATAACAACCTAGTGGCCAAACGAAGTGCAGCAATCGGTCAGCAGATGAGCGGTACGGACAAGTACCGTTTCGAGTCCTTCGTCGGTTATACTAAACTCAGCCCGTTAACGGGTGGGATCAACGAGGGCGCTGGCGGCAAGTAACACGCAAACGAGCTCTAAGAGTTCTTGGCCAAGATCAAGGATTCAGTTCGCTTAGAGATACAAGTAAGAAGAACGACCGATTTTTTGAGTAGTGTAGTTAGTGAAGAGCGTGCCGGGCCCGACGCTGGCCTGCGTTGTGGCCCGGCACGAATTTTATGTAGGATCGCCGTTGATGACTCACGGAACGTCAAGTCTTTGGGGGTGATCGATCAGACGTTGCGCTAACGGCTGGGATTGCTGTTTCCAACGCATCCCGGGTCGTTCGTGCCGCGACCTTGGGGACCCTCAGTCGAGTTCGCTACGTTCAGTTAGTCCCTTTCGGGGCAGCCATTAAGCCTATCGGCCTGGTATAGCCTCCTGGCCCCTGTAGTCCGCACTGGCTAGGTTCTAGCACCCTAATCTGACTTTTATTAATCACCTTGCACCTTGGCTACTTTGCTATTGGATATTGCCTATCGCGTAGCGAGCACCCCCAAACACAGAAAAGGAGCAAGAGCATGACTGAAACGAACAAAGAAGCACGACAGACGGTCATGGTTTCTGAATTGACCGATGGTATTTTGGATCCGGGAAAACCCATGCTGGGGCCCGTAACATCGGGAGGAACCATTGTCGGAAATACGGCCCCAGGCTGTTGGGGACCAATGATTACCCCTAGAATTCGTGGCGGCCATGAAGTCACCGTCCCGGTCTATGTGGACGACGCAGCACCGGGTGACGCGGTTGTTCTCCGGATCCGTGACATCAACGTTACTTCATTCGCGACGGCATCGGGTCACGACCGTTGGGTAGAAGGCCATTTCTTAGGAGATCCTTATGCTGCTCCACGCTGTCCCAATTGCGGCACCCTGTACCCGGACACCTATGTGGAGGGGATCGGGCAGCAAGCAGTGAGATGTGTGAAGTGTAATACGCCGGTAACCCCGTTCCAGATCGTTAACGGTTACACGGTCGTGTTCGATGAGACGCGGCAGGTTGGAGTTACGGTTCCTCAGGAAGCCGCAGAACGAATTGCGCGGTCGGCTAATCGGTTCGCAGCGCTGCCGGAGAGCTCGGTTCAACATTCAATTTTGACCTATGCGCCGCATGATCTGGTTGGGCTAACCGCCCGGTTACGCCCGTTTCTGGGTCAGCTCGGGACTACTCCTGGAATCCGGATGCCGGATTCCCACAATGCCGGCGATTTCGGTTCTGCGTTGATTGGGGCTCCTCACGAATACGCGATCACCGCAGAACAGCTCGAGCTCAGGACGGACGGCCATATGGATATTGACGCCGTACGCCCGGGAGCGATCCTGCTGGCGCCGGTAAAAGTACCGGGCGCTGGCATTTACTTTGGCGATATGCACGCGCTGCAAGGAGACGGGGAGATCGCCGGGCATACCATGGACGTTTCCGGAACGGTGACCTTGGAGATCGAGCTATTGAAAGGGCGTGCTCTGGAAGGACCAGTTCTGTTCCCGTTGCTTGAAGATCTGCCTCCTTTGGCGAGGCCGTTTAACCAAGCCGAGAAAGCGCGGGCGCAACGGCTGGCCGCGAAATGGGGAATCGAAAATCTCGAAGAGTCCGCGCCAATCTCGGTTATCGGTTCCGGGCCTGACCTCAATAAAGCGACTCAAGTCGGGCTACGTCGAGCGGCTGAGCTATTGTCACTGACCGTCCCTGAAGTGATGAATCGCGCCACGATCACTGGCGGGATCGAAATCGGCAGGCACCCGGGTGTCATCCAGGTTACTTTCCTCGCGCCTTTGTCCGCATTGGAGAAGGCCGGCTTGCTCCCGTTTGCGGAGGAGCAATATGGACTCGCCTGAGGCTCGTCCTGTGAGAGGTGATTGGTGAGAAGTGAGAGGTTAGAGGCGAGCCATGGCGCTCTATTTGGCCGCGAGTGCCGACTTTAGGACACCTAGCGGCGGCTGCGGGACGAGCAGCTCCGCTAGGAGCGGAATCTTTATAGCAACGGGGGCGCAGACGGCGATCAGCTCCGTTAGGAGCGGCATAAAAGGGTGTTCTCGATTAGATGTCGCTCCTCCGGAGCTAGTCCCGTTTTTCTCCTGGCTGAAGCTATAAAGATTTGGCTCCTACGGAGCCGTCCAGTCACATTGAACGGCTGATTTCGTGATTACCGATCGCGGGGGGCCTTTTGCTATTTGTAATTCGCTAGCGAGCCTGAGGAGAATTAGCGCGATACGACATCGAACACTAGCGACCACCGGGAATTGCGGAGGGCCCAGACGCGTAGATATCCCACGCTAGATGTTTCGTCGGATTGGGTGCCATAAGTAAAACCGAGATTACCCGATGTACTTCCACCGGCTTGGGAGAGCTTGGTTCGCTTAGTTCTTTGCCCGTACAGAAAAACCGCGAATTCGGGTTGCCCGGTCTGGGCCGGCTGGTTGTCCCGTTCGAACACGGTCTCCGGCGATGCAATGGAGCGGTAAATGTGGTCCAGGTCTAGATCCGGACTGAATTGTTCACGTTCATAAGCCAAGAGGTCAGCCGCTGCGCCTTGATCAGGTGGGTCTGGATAGCTTTGAAAATCGTCGCCTAGACCCGTCTTGCTCGGCCCGGTAACGCCAATGTCGGCCGCTACCTTCCACGCTCCGTCGTCCTGCCGTTTCCAGATGGAAAGATAATAGCCGCTCGATTTGTTGGTCCCAGTTTGTAAAGCGTAAGGCCCCGTGCTCACCGCTAGTTGCCCGGTGCTCGCTACCCGGACGATTTTCGGTTGCCAGGTCAGCCGGACCTTATTTGAGCTGGTTTCTTGTTGGAGGTCCGGACGGGCTAAACGGGGCTCAGGACCGAAATGGATGGCATCGTCTGTGAAATATTCGAGGAACGAATCACGAATCCCGATTTCGGCGCAACGTGCTGAGAAGATGCGCTCAGTCTGCGCCACTAATTGAGCAACCGGCTGTTCGTCGGCCTTCGCAAAAACGGCAAGGAAAGACGCAGCGAACAACAGGCATACGGGTCGTAGACTTCTCATATTTAGGCAACAAACGTGGGCAGACTGAGGTAGGAATTAGCAGAGTTAGCGGAAAGGGGGAAGGGGATTGTTATCAACGTTCGCGTGCGACCGCGGCGCTCGTGCGCGCAAAACTGAAGGGGCGTTGCATTCCGCGCTTTGGCTCGCACGCGTCTCGACGCCGGCGATCTTTGCAGTTGGCGTTCGGATGGACGCGACGCCCCTGGGGTGGGAGAGAGGTCTTCAATGGATTGAGATTGAAAGAACGGTGTAACGGGCACGCCTAAAGGGAGCCGCGGCCGGACATACTTTTCAGTGATATGGGCGATACACCGCCTCCAAAGCCAAAGGCGGGACGCCCCTAATGCGTGCATCGCCTCCGATGGGTAGAGGCCCGCGCCTTCAGCATTCACTCTTCACTTTTCACATCCTCCGCCGCGGTTCCGCGCAATGCTCCGTTCACGATCAGGACGACGACACCGACGAAGGTCACGCATCCGCCGCCGATTAAGAACGGGATTGCCAGGACGGTCCAAAGATTTTCTTCCGTGACGGGCTGAGCGAGTACGATCAGAGAGGCCACGGAAACGGTCGAGCCGAGCACGATCGAGATAAGCGCTATCAACAAAAGCGGACTCGGCCCGCGGCGGGCCCGTTTGGAGGACGTTTGGGTCGATTCGTCTGAGCTGCTCATCAGTAGGCGTAGCGAAACTGTAGATAAATGACAAAAGCCAGACCTATCCGCGAATCTGCGCCGCCAAGATGAAACTGCTCAAAGCAACCAGAGCGGTCGCTACCGCGATCAAGAATGCTGCCTGTTTGTATCCGGGTAATGCGTTCCACCATTGTTCCCCGTGGATCAACGTGACGTACACCTTCCCAAATCCCGTCTCGATCTCGCGATCCTCTTTTCGTTGATTTTCAAGCTGCATCGTCCTGGCCAATTCCTCTGCATCCTGGCTTTTCGCCGAGGTGGTTTGTTCGCCAAACCAATAGACCCCTTCTGCGGTGGCAAGCCCAAGCACCAAGACAATGAGACCGGTGAGACTGACGCGAGAGCGGTTCATAGCGCTCGCGAATGATCGAGAAGCAGCTCGAAGAGTTCAAGGACGAACCGGCGCTCGGCTTAGCCTCGCGCGGTGGAACGTGAGAGGTGATTAGTGAGAAGTGAGAGGTCGTGGGCGTTGGGTGATACGAGATCGGGCCGTGCAGATGCGTTCCCTGCCTCTCACTTCTCACCAATCACTTCTCACCTCTCACATGCGAGGCTCAGCCGAGCATTACCACGCGGATCCGCGAATCACGCTGCAGAAATTCATCCGTCGAAAGGCGGGATCTTTGTCAGCCAAAACATCTGCTTTTACGTTTCCAAACGTCGTCTCTGGCTTGTGCTTAATCCCGTCGTAGAACGCCTGGATGATATCCTCTTTGAAATGCGCGGTGCGCGGGTGCGCTTCTACAATCGCCTCACGCTCAGCAGCAGTATACTCGGCGTAAGTAAGTCCGAGCACGTCCATTTCGACCCCGGCGGTTACCAAGGCGACCACCGGGTGCATGTGTTGCGGGATCCCCGGAGTCGTGTGTAAAGCAATCGCAGTCCAGACGGAATCGATATCCGATTGAGCGATCTTGTGGCTGCGAAGGAAATCGCGAGCGGCGTTGGCGCCATCGACTTCGAATCGCTCGTTTGTACTGCTGTGTTGACGGGTCAAACCCATATCGTGAAACATGGCGCCGACATAAAGTAGCTCGGGATCGAACTTCAGGCCGCGGCGCTTACCGGCTAGTGCACCAAAGTAGTAAACCCGGCTGGAATGATTAAACAGCAACGGGGATTCGGTATCGCGAACGAGTTCTGTGACTTCATGTGCGAGTTTGGTGTCTGGGATCGAGATCCCTTCGATGGTGGTAATGGTCATTTGATTTCTCCGGTTAATAATTCGGTAGCGAAAGTTAGCGGGTGGAATAGGTTGTCCGCAATGAACGTAAAACGTCAAATTCTGCCATAACGGTCTGAAAGAGCCCTGAGGACCACCATGCCGAAGAAAATGACCATAGCGATCATGGCAACTCCGGGGGTTCAATTGCTCGATGTGTCCGGCCCCCTGGATGTATTCGCCGAAGCCAATGTGCAAGCCGGTACCGATATTTATCAGCTACGTGTGGTTGGCAGCGCGCTGGGGACGATTCGCAGTTCGTCTGGAGTGCGTCTGATGCCGGACATGGTGATCGGTCAGAAGCTGACAGAAAAGATTGATACACTTCTAGTGGCAGGAGCGCCGAACATGGCCGAAGCCCCGCCCGACCGGCGCGTTGTCGATTGGGTGCGGGAGGTTGCCCGTGGTGTACGTCGATATGGCTCGGTTTGCAGCGGTGCGTTTTTGCTGGCTAACGCCGGCCTGTTAAACGGGCGCCGAGTCACGACGCACTGGGCAGTGGCCGATCAGTTAGCGGAGGCGTTTCCTTATGTCACCGTCGATCCGGACGCTATTCATGTCCGCGACGGGCGGCTGAGAACGGCGGCCGGAGTAACTGCCGGGTTAGATTTGTCGTTGGCGCTCGTTGAGGAGGATCTAGGCCGAGAGGTTGCCATGAAGGTAGCAGCACAACTCGTTATCTTCTTTAAAAGGCCAGGTGGACAGATGCAGTTTGGCCGTAAAGGCGAGGCTGTTCCTGTTGGAAGGTCTGCGTTGCAAGAAGCACAACGCTGGATCGCGGCGCATCCAGGCGAAGATCTCAGTGTTGCTAACCTGGCAAGTAGAACAGGACTCAGTTCCCGTCATTTCGCCCGTCTGTTTCGCCAGGAGGTCGGTGTCGCGCCGGCCGCCTGGGTGCAAGAAGCGCGTGTGGCCGCGGCCCGTCGTTTGTTAGAGTCTGGACAAACCGTTCCCAAACAGGTCGCCAGCCAGTGCGGGTTCGCCAACGCCGACACTCTTCGGAGAGCGTTCGTTCGTGTGGTGGGCGTCACGCCCGCTGAGTATCGAAAAAGGATGATCGGCGCTACGCTGCGTGAGAAGTGAGAGGTGATTGGTGAGATGTGAGAGGAGGGGCCGTGTTGGCCATTCGTAATCGTCCTCGCCGTCGACCGCGGTGGTAGGGCGAGGCTCCAAAACGTGACAGGCCGCTGGCATTATCTGTTCTCGACGGTCGGATCGTCTACCAAGCGTTGCAGCATGGCCGAGCCGGGGGTGTGGCGCTGCAAACGGATGCACTTATTTTTCGCTCTAGCCCTGGATTGGTTTTTTGTCCCCTGCAGAACATAAGCTCGATTTAAAGCCGAAGGAACAAAAACGCGCCCAATGAATTTGCCACGCCCAGTTCCTGGCTCGGCACACGGATGCCATTAGTAAAGCGATTGAAGGAGCAACCGCGGTTCAGGTGATCTGCCCCGTGAGTCCTCGCGCGGAGGATGCGGGGACAGACATGAAAAATATCATTGATGCCATTGCCGGCGCCCTGACCGCAACCCGCCCTGAACGCATTCTGGCGATCTCAGATTACGGCGCTCAAGTCGATTCAGGGACCGGAATCACCATGATCTTCCATTACATGGAAGCGCGTCTAAGCAAGGTGCCGGGCACGCTCATATTTCTTCGATCGGCCGAGCATATGCAAAATTGGGCGCGAGTGATCAAACCTGCATTGGAGACTGGGGTGCTGCCAAGTTTCCATCACCCGGTTAGTAAGATCTTCCCGACCATCTCAGCACCCGATCTTGGTGGAATCGCGGTTGAGCTCTTGCAGCAAAAACCGGCAGCGTCAAGACCCCACATCGTCCACGCGGAAGGTCCCCGTCGATATAGTGCTCTCGATGTGGCGGCGACTCTCAGCGAAATATTGGGGCAGCAAATTGTCGCCAGGGAACTCCCGGAAGAGAATTGGATACCAGCGCGGACCCGAGGCGGAGCCGGTGAGAGTTATGCGGAGCTAATCCGCGAGTTATTTGTCGGCCACAATGCCGGTCTGATTGACGTGGAGCCCGGGGGCGAAGTTCGTTTAGGAACAACCGAATTGCGTGAGGCATTGAAACCGTTTTGCGGATAGAAGAAGGAGTCAGGAGCCAGAATCCAGGAGCTAGGAGGGTCGTAGTGGCGAATCGGCGATGCGTGGCGCGTTGGGGACGGATTCCTAGGACTTCATCCGGCAGCCGCCGGACTATCATAAGATGCCGGTTCGCGGCTAGAGCGCCCCACCGAATCGATCCCATCGCCGCGTCGCCGTTTCGCCCACTCGCCATGCGCCACCACGCCCCTCCTGACTCCTGGATTCTGGCTCCTGGCTCCTCCTGAACCCTTGTACTCCTTGAACTCCTTCCTATATTTCCCGCCACTTTTCTCTCATGGCCGAAAATCCAATTCACGTTGCCAAGATTGCTCACGAACTGAAACTGCAGGCGAACCAGGTCCGATCGGTTCATGCGTTTCTTGTGGATGGCGCCACGGTGCCGTTTATTGCTCGTTACCGCAAGGAAGCCACCGGATCGCTCGACGAAGTTCAGATTGCCAATATTCGCGACCGCCTCGAGCAACTCGAGGAAGTCGATCAACGGCGGGAAGCGATCATCAAGAGCTTAGAAGAACGCAACCTCTTGACCGATGAACTTAAGAAAAAGCTGTTTGCGGCGGAAACCCTCACGGTACTGGAAGATATCTATCTGCCATTTCGTCCCAAGAAACGTACCCGGGCCACCATCGCGAAAGAAAAAGGCCTGGAACCGCTGGCCGATTTTCTTCAGCAAACTCAAGCGAATGCCGCCGCCGATCCGCTGACGGAAGCACAAGGTTACCTGGTCGAAACCGCGGAAGAAGAAAAAGCCGTGCGAACGGTCGAAGACGCTCTGGCGGGGGCTCGAGATATTCTGGCTGAGCGGATGAATGACGACGAGAACGCCAGAACCGGAATGCGCGAGTTGTTTAATACGAAAGGCATCCTGAGCTCCAAAGTCATGACCGGGAAGGAGGAAGAAGGAGCAAAATTTAAGGATTACTTTGATTGGAGCGAACCGGCAACCAAAGCGCCATCCCATCGTATTCTGGCGATTCGGCGAGGTGAATCGGAAGGGTTTCTTTACTTCCGAATTCAACCACCGGAAGAAGACGGCGTCGGCATTATGGAATCGCTGTTTGTTCGGGGAAAGTCAGCTTGTGCCGAGCAGGTGAAGCTGGCGGCACACGACAGCTATAAACGTCTGCTCAAAATATCGATGGAGACAGAGGCGCGGATCGGTTTGAAGAAGCGGGCCGATGAAGAAGCGATCAAGGTTTTCGGCGATAACATTCGCGAACTGCTCATGGCGGCGCCGCTCGGTCGGAAGAAGGTTTTAGCCATCGACCCCGGGTTCCGGACCGGCTGCAAAGTTGTGTGTCTGGATGCACAGGGCAAACTTCTGCATAACGACGTCGTCTATCCGGAGCAGGGGAGCCGAAACGCAAGTGAGGCTGCCAACAAGATTCGCGGCTATTGCGAGCATTTCGGGATCGAAGCCATTGCCATCGGTAATGGTACTGCGGGACGCGAAACCGAAATGTTTATAAGAGGCTTGGAGCTGCCGAAAACCATCATCATTGTAATGGTGAATGAAAGCGGCGCCTCGGTCTATTCGGCGTCAGAAGTGGCCCGGCAAGAGTTTCCGGATCAGGATCTAACGGTACGCGGCGCCGTTTCTATCGGGCGAAGATTGATGGACCCATTAGCGGAGTTAGTTAAGATCGATCCGAAATCGATTGGGGTTGGTCAATATCAGCACGATGTCGATCAGCGCGCATTGAAACGGTCGCTGGACGATGTGGTCATGAGTTGTGTTAATAGCGTCGGGGTAGAGTTGAACACGGCTAGCCCGCAAATTCTCGCTTATGTCTCCGGTTTAAATGCACAACTTGCCGAAAACATCGTCGCTTACCGGAATGAAAACGGACCATTTGCCGACCGGCAACAGCTATTAAAAGTTCCACGCCTAGGGCCAAAAACTTTTCAGCAAGCAGCCGGGTTCCTCCGGATCCGCGAGGGCATCCAACCACTGGATGCAAGCGCTGTGCATCCCGAAAGTTACTCGATCGTGGATCGGATGGCGACAGATCGCGGTTGTACCGTGCGCGATCTCCTGCGCAATGATGGTTTGCGCAAAGGGATAAAACTTGACCATTACATCACCGACGCGATCGGGCTTCCGACGCTAACCGACATTATGAACGAGTTAGCGAAGCCGGGGCGCGATCCACGAGACCAATTCGAAATCTTCTCGTTTACTGAAGGGGTCAATAAACTCGAGGACCTGAAGCCCGGCCTCAAGCTGCCTGGTATCGTCACCAATGTTACCGCCTTCGGCGCGTTTGTTGATATCGGAGTACATCAAGACGGTTTAGTGCATATCAGCCAGTTAAGTGATTCCTTCGTCAAGAATCCGGCGGACGTTGTTAAGGTGCACCAAAAAGTGCAGGTGACCGTTCTAGAAGTCGATCTACCGCGTAAACGCATCGCCCTCTCAATGAAAAGCCGGCCTGAGCTTGGGTCCACCTCGTCCAGATCGAACGATCGCAGCCAATCCAACAAGGGACCATCAAGCAACCGCACCGGGTCGGCGAAGCCGTCTCAATTTGGTGGCGATTGGTTCAGTCAGGCGCTGGATAAGGGGAAAGGTGAAAAGTGATTGGTGATTGGTGATTAGTCGGCTGGTTGCACTATTGGTGGGGCGAGGCTCCCGAAAGACCGCGGGTGTCACTAACGAAAATCGTTATGTACATAATAACGCGACGGATTCGGCCGAGAGACGCGCCGAGCCGTGGTGCGGGGCTGCGTCACGGCTCGGCGCGCGTTAAGGCCTAACAATCTCCTTTCTCGGTCGATACCAATCGCTTCGGCCAGCCGTTCAAGCCTTGCGGGAGCCTCGCCCCACCATTGGGGCCTGCAGCCCACCAATCACCAATCACTTTTCACTAATCACCTTTCACCGCACCCCATTCGCCGGCCGAGTCCCGTATCACAAAGGTGATCAGGACTCGGCGGCGGCCCCAACCCTCAAAACTACGGCGTCGTCAGTTTCGGTACACCCGTGCTAATCGAAGGCGGCGGTGTGAGGCCCCATTTTTTGTTCGGAGCCGATTGGAGACTGACGTTCAAAGAGCCGCCCGCAGTGATCTGGTTCGCAGCTATCCACGGGTTAGTCTCATTCTTGCCATTCAATTTGACCGAATCGATGTAGACGTTGGTATCGGAATTGTTGGATGACTCGAACACGAATTGGGTGCCGGAGTAGGGCGATTCCAGGTTGAGCACTACTTTCGGGAATATCGGACTGGTTAGTTCAAAGTAGGGTAAGGATGGGTCTACTTGGTAGATTCCCAGCGCACTCAAAACGAACCAGGCGCTCATTGTGCCCAGGTCATCGTTACCGGGAATACCGCTGATGGTCGTGTTATAAACTTGCAGCTGCAGCATCCGGGTCACAGCCTGGGTCTTCCAAGGCTCACCACTGTAGTCATAGAGGAAGGGAGCTTGTAGATCCGGCTCGTTATAGGCGTTGTAATACGCGCCTTCAAAGTTGTACTGCAGCATCGGATCACTGAAAAACTCATCCAATCGCTCGTTAAACGTAGCGGCCCGCCCTGAAGTCGAATTAACATCGCTTCGTCTTGCGGTACTAACCAGAGATAGTGCCAAGCCGAGCCTTCGATATAACCATCAGTATAGTTGGCTTCGATCAGCTCCGGATTGAAATCCGCTTTCCAACTTCCGTCAGAATAACGCGGTTCCAAAAACTGGGTGGCAGGATTGTATATATTGTTCAGCTTGTCCGCTTGCTTTCGGAAGGGTCCGTGAGCCAGCCAATAGTGTTAATAATCTGAGCGTCACCATTGGTAGCGTCCTGGTACATCGCCGTGTAAGCGGTGTTGATATCGAAGTTATGTAACCCTGCATTCCAAATTTCAGACATGATGATGGTCATCGGATACCCCGTCATGACTCCCGCGGGAAAGTTAGCAAAGGGCCAGCGGTCCATATATCCGAGCTGCTGATACATTTCCACAATGGATTGAGCCAAATCCTCGCAGCGTTGAGGCTCGATCAAAGTCAGCAGCGGAACTTCCGACCGATAAATGTCCCATCCTGAAATGTTGGCATAGATCGCCGTGTGTCCCGGAGGGACGGTGTGAATCTGCTGATCGTAACCGATGTAGCGTCCATCCACATCGCTCCAAGTGGTCGGGCTTAATAACACATGATAGAGGGCCGTATAGAAGATTTGGTAATCATCATCGTTCCCGTTGCTGGTAACCTGAAGTTTGGCCAATTCCTGATTCCAGGCCGATTGGGCGGCAGTCAGCACGGTGGTGAAGTCGAAATTCGGGATCTCCATCGTGACGTTATTCTTGGCCCCATTGGCATCAACATAGGAGATACCAATCCTGGCCTGAACCACCAGGCCGTTCGCGTTCTGGGGAAAGGTGACATAGACGCCTACCATCGTGCTGGAATCGGATTGAGTCGCGCTCGTCGACCCAGGTGAAACCGTGCTGTTCGTCCAAGTGCCGGAGGTCTGGAACGGTTGATCAAACTGCATATAGAAATAGACCTTTACGTTGCCTCCCCAGTTGCCGGCGACTACGTAACCATCTATCTCGTTATTGCCAGTAATCTGAACCTGCGCCGATTCGCTGGATTGGGTCGCGGTCTGACTAATCGGGACTACTACATTCGGGGTGGCCTCGCCAGGAAAGGTGAACCTGGCTAGCGCGGAGTGCAGGGCGCTGGCTACTTCCACATTGGTATTCCAGTTTTTGAGAAACACCTGATAATACCCTGGAGAAGCCGATTCACCTGCGGTCGAAAAGGGCGAACTCGTCTTGGTGGGATCGGTAAAGGAGCCCGTGGTAGCGGTAAACCAAACGTCGCCATAGTCGGAAATACCGGGCCCGCTCAACATATTCATAGCCAAAGCCTTTAAGGTCGTTGGCGAATTCTCGTCATAGCCACCAATCTGGTTGACGTCATCGATCGGAGTAGCCTGCACCATACCGAATGGCAGAACGGCGCCCGGATAGGTGTCACCGCCGTTGCCTGTTCCTACAAAAGGATCGGCCCAGGCGCTGAGAGGCTTAGTCCGCCGTTGTCCTTAATTTGATCCGAAAATATGAGCCGATTTCGCGCCGTGAAATCGCCGACCGCACCGGTCTCAGCTTCCAAACCGTGACGAATATCACTCACAGCTTGCTTCAATCCGGTGTGATCCAGGAAGGTTTAGAGCTGCGAGGAAACGGTGTCCGGCAATCACGATCCGTTCAAATCAATCCGAATGCTGCTTATGCCGTCGGAATCCACATTGACCGGGCTAAACTCGCCCTGATCCTGACTAACTTTAAAGCCCGCGTCTTGTGGCGCGAAGAGATCTCATTGGCGGCTCACGGATCGGCTCGCTCAGTTCTTCCGCTGATTCCGCAAATTATTGACCGGGCGATCGGTGAGATCGGTATCTCGAAGGAACAACTGCTTGGCCTGGGCCTGGCTTTGCCCGGTCCCTTAGATATCGAGGCGGGTTGTCTTCTCAATGTTCCCAACCTGAACGATTGGGCCAATCACCCAATTCGGGACGAGTTGGAAGAACTCTTGCACCTCCCGGTACTGCTGGAAGAAGACGTGACCGCAATCGTCCTGGGCGAACAGTGGTGTCGATGGGGGACGGAATACCATAATGTGCTTTACCTTTACGTAGGGATCGGCATCGGCCTGGGCATCGTGTCGAACGGGCACGCCTTGCGTGGGTGGAAAGGTAACATTGGTCAGATTGGACACGTCCAAGTTGATCCTGCCGGACCGCTATGCCACTGCGGTAAACGCGGTTGTCTCGAAGCTTATTGTACCGCTGACGCAATTCTCCGCGATGCTCGGATTGCGACGCTGAACAGAGAACATCCGGCCGGCCCCAATTTTCCCGACTTGCCTCGCCGTATCGAAGACATCGTTGCGAGTGACGATCCCATTTTTGTAGAAGTACTTAAACAGGCGGCCAAACGATTGGGTGCTGCTTTGGGTGAGGCCATCGCCATCTTAGATCCGGAGCTAGTGCTGTTGGGCGGCGGTATCCTGCAAAAGTTAGGAGACAGTTTTGTTGAAACGCTGGTTCTGGAGATCCCTAAGTCCGCCATGCCCACTAAACCGTTACCTCCGGTGAAAAGTTCCTCTTTCGGCGCCGACGCCGGGGTTATTGGAGCGGCCACGCTGGTGCTTCACGACGCGTATGCCCCGAGTCTGCGGACGCGCTACTGCCTTGAGGTTGTCGCTGGGTCACCTTGCTCAAGGCAGCCAGCGCGCGTCTCAATCCGGGTGTTTTATTGGGTCGTGATGTAAATGGTATTGGGGACGAGAGTCGTGCCGGTTTTATTGACTGGGAACAATGATGCGACGTAGGTCGTCTTTGGCGTCAAGGCAGTGAGCTGAACGCTGGTGCCTTTGGCGACGTAGAATGTAACCGCAGTCGAATCCGGTTGTGTGACCTCGATCAGATAACCTTTCGCCCTTGGCGTTTTGGTCCATTTCAAATCGGCTGTGGTTTTTCCTACGGTTCCGCTGAACCCCGTCGGTGGGGGCGGCGCATTACCGATGGTTGTTAGATGAACAACCAGGCTATTGGCGGTGAATAATTCTCCGAGCATTGAGCCCCAACCTGTACAGGCGTCGTACCCAGGCCCGGCGTTAAATCCCGGAATCCCACCGTACAAAGCGGCATCGCCGTTGGAACCATCTCTAGTGTCAATGAGACCCGGCTGGGTGAATGCCAAAAAATATAGATCGGGATTGATAAGACCGAACCGGCCTAACCCAACGATCTCGCGGGCACCATCGATGATGCTAAGGTAGCCAGCCCAGATCGGTGTAGAAACACTGGTTCCTCCGACCTGCTGCCATCCGCCGTATGGCGGACCGCAGTCGGCTTCGGCCCTGCGGCCCGAAGGATTTACACTGACCGGTTCAGTACTTGGCCGATGCCGGGGCAGATTTATGAGCAAGACTGTTGCGCTCGCACCAGTCTTTTGTCCGAACTGCCGTATTTCGTGTCTGAACTGGCGGGTGAAGGGAAGAAACGTGAAAGGTGACAGGTGAAAAGTGAAAGGTAAGCGGCGCGCCGTGAGTCCGGCGAGCTGTCTAACGACTAGCTGAAGCGCGCGTTTAAAAGGCGATTGGTGATGAGATGAGCATCACTCTTTTCACCTTTCACTTTTCACTGCTGGCTCGCACCCGCCCCGGCGCTCCGCAGCGCATACACTTCAGCCCAGTCGAGTTCCTCTTCCAAGCGATGGAACGCATCATCACCGATGTCGCCGCGATTACGCAGCTGATTCAGGGTGCGGCGTTCCGCCGCAATCGCCCGGCTTTGAACTAGGGCGAGCTCTGAACCGGCATTTGTGCCGGTATGTGCTTCACGCGTATCGGTTGCCAATCGGGCTTCATACTCCCTCCGGACGGCTGCACGCGCCTCAGACACTGCTTCACTATCGAGGACCTGCAATGCGGCCCGCGTTAGTTCAGCTCGCGCCAACCGCACCTCATCCTCGATAACCCGGTCACCAGCAAACCGAAGCGCCACCATCAAAGGGCGCAAAGTCAGGCCTTGTAGGATCAGCGTTCCTAACACCACCGCAAACGCGGTGAACAGTAGCAGATCGCGATATGGGAACGTATCCGGAAGCGCCAGCGCAGCGGCCAGCGTTACGATCCCGCGCATCCCGCACCAGGCAACCATGATTCCGCTTTGAACTGTTGGCAGGCTTACTCGCGGGGGAAGCCGAGCGCCGAAAAACCGGTTCTTCAAACGGACAAAGGTATTGTAGAACATCACCCAGACGATTCTTATCAGAATCGTAGTGGCGCAGACGGTTCCGCCAATCAGCAGATAATGGTTCCATTCCTTCGGATTAAGCCGGTGCAACAGCGGTTTCAGCTCCAGGCCGACAAAGATGAAAATCAGAATATTTAAAGCGAAGACCATTACCTCCCAAACCGCGTAGGAAGGGATACGTCTTTGGGCGGTAATCTTTGTGGGGGCGTAGCGAGCTACGGTGATTGCGAAGCACACCATCGTGACGATAGGGGACAAATGCAGGGCGTCGGCAATCATCCAGACCAGAAAAACCGAAAGAAATTGCATCAAGATCGCCGCGCCCAATTCGCCAATGCGGAGCCCAATCGGCAGGAATACATGGGCCAGAGCGATGCCGACAACGATGCTGGCCACGCCGGCCAATAGAAGAGATGGGATTTCGCCCGTGACCGTCCCAGTCGCGGCGACGCCGACGGCGGCCCGATAGATAAGCAGGGCGCTGGCATCGTTGAAGAGGCTTTCTCCTTCTAAGATCACCAGAACTCGATGCGAGGGACGTAACACGCGCAAGACCGCGGTCGCGGCGGAGGCATCAGTCGGGGCGACGATGGCGCCCAACGCAACCGCGACAGCCCAAGGGATATCAGGCAAAAATAGCCTGATGACCACAGCCACTGAAACCACGGTTAGACCGACCGCAATTAACGTCAGAGTGGCCACCGGCCACCAATTGTCTTTGATATCGCGGAGCGACGCATCATAGGCTGCGTCCAAAAGGACAGGAGCAACGAACAAGGTAAGCGTTAGTTGCGGATCTAACGTCAAATCCGGAAGGCCAGGAGTAAAAGCGAGAGCCACCCCGATCAAAGCTAGGAGCACCAGGTACGGTAGTTTCAGCCGGCGAGCGATCCCCGCCAACAGAGTCCCCACTAAGAGTAATCCGATGATCAGTTCGAATTGTGCCACCGGGAGTATTGAAGCGTGATTGGTGAGAGGTGAGAAGTGAGAAAAAGTGAAGAGAGGTGATTGGTGATTCGTGAATAGTGGAATAGAGCTTCATCGGCCTTGTTCCGCGGCCGGTCGAAGCCTCTATGATTTGATCGCATCGGGCTCGCAAGCGAGGCATCGCTCCACGAATCCCTGCCGCTTCCCACAAATCACAAATCACCAATCACTTCTCACACTCCTTACTCTTCCCGTAGCAATCGCGCGGGATCGACCAGCAACGCCCGACGCACCGGGCGAGCCACGGCCAGGAATCCCGTGACCAGGACAGTTAAGGCAACGGCAACCAGTACCAATGGATCTTGGGCCGATGCTTGGTAAACAATGGCGGAGAGAATCTGGCTGGCCGCCATTCCAAGTAGAATCCCGGCGACGGACCCGCAAGCGAGCAACACCAGCATACGACCCAGTGCCGCCCAAAGAATTTGTTTCCCGCGTGCACCGAGAGCGACGCGAATACTCAGTTCACGCAAGCGTCTGCCCACGGTGTAGGAAGCGACGCTGAACGTTCCAGTTACCGATAGCAATAAACCGAACGCGCCGAAAAGGCTAAGAGCGACGGTCGCGACCTGGGAGGGAAACATAGAAAGCGCCAGCTGATTGCTCCAAGGGCCGGAATCGCGGATTGGCACAGCAGTATCCAGGTCCCGGATCAATTTGCGAATAGTGCCAGCCATTTCTGCGTCCGCATCGCCGGCCGATGTCCGGACGATGAGAACTGTACTCGTTTGTGGTTGCTGCGAGATGGGAAAGAAAACTGCCGGCGCTGGATCTTCGCTGAGCACGAGATATTTTCCGTCCGCGACCAATCCAACTACCTGGACCGGTCTACCGTCACCGCGTTTGAAATAGTGGCCGATGGCATCTTCAGAGTGGAACGCTTCCCGTGCGAATTGGCGATTTACTACGGCAATGGCCGGTGTGTCCGGGGTGTCGAGAAAGCTAACATCGCGCCCGGCGAGCAGCAGCGTTCCAGCGGCGTTAAAATATCCAGGGGACACACTATAAGTAAAAGCGTTATCAATGAGATTCGAGTTCCTGAAATCCGTTGTGGTTTCTGAGACGATTCCGGATGTCGTCACCTCGAGTGACAATGGAGTGGTATTCGTGTAGCCGGCAGCTTTTACGCTCGGGAGATGCGACACTCGGTCGAGCAATTCACGTTGGAAATGCGCCGCCGCTTCCGCATTGTAACCGGCCCAACCCAGGTCGAATTCGGTCCTCACCGCCTTAGCCGGGCTGAAACCGACGTCCATGTTCATCGCCTTCGTCAGGCCACGCAACGAGACAAAAGCAGCGGTCACCGTGACACAACAAAGAGCGATTTGAGCGGCTAATAATACATCCCGCAATGCCCAACCACGCCCACTAGAGCCTGGGCTGCCACCGGTCTTAATTGCGTCATTGGGACCGGTCTTGAAAATTTGTCGCAGCGGCATTAGCCCAAACAGAACGGTAGCGATCACTGACGTTAGTAACACTATCACGATCAACGAGGGTTGCGGCAGCACCAGAAACATAAAGGGAAATGGGGTGGGAGGATGCCATCTAGCCAGGCCGGTTAATGCCAGCCAAGCCAGACCCCATGCGCAAGCGCCTGCAAGCATTGAGATCAACAATGCCTCGACTAAAACCTGTCGCAGAATACGCCCTCGATTTGAGCCAATCGCAATCCGAATCGCAATCTCACGGGTGCGGTCGAGTGTCCGCAATGCGAATAAACCACCGAGATTGGCGCAGGCGGCTAACAACACGATCCCAGCTAACACCATCACCCCGGTCAAAAACCCATTTAATGGTCCACCCAGGAACTCGCCCGCGAACCCGGGACGAACCAGCCTTAATACTAGACCATCCTCCTCGGCCGGATGTTGCCGTTTCATCCGGTCCACGATCGTGTTCAGTTCCGCCTGTGCTTGCGGCAAGGTAACGCCGTCTTTCAGGCGCACAATCGACGAAATGTTTGTCGTGTGACGGTCCTCGAGATAATCGACACCTTGCGTTGATCCTTGGTTAGCTAGAGGGATGAAAACGTCGGGCTGAAAGAATTTCTCGGTTCCATAGAAACCTTCAGGAGTGACGCCGACAATTCGATATGGCCGCTTGTTAATCCTGATCTTCTTGCCAACAATGTCAGGATCAGCGCCAAAATAGCCTTTCCATGCGCCCCAGCTGAGCACGGCCGCATCGGAAGCGTCGGGGCGAACGTCATCTGCGCGATCCAGTAAACGGCCGAGGAATGGTTTTATTCCGGTAACTTCGAAATATTGGCCGCTCACCTCATAACCCCACACAGGTCGAGAGACGCCGTCTGCTTCCAGTCCCACATTATAGATGCAAAAACCCCCAACCGACGAAAAGACTGTAATATTTTCACAGACATCCCGCACCTCAGGATTACTGAAAACCGGATAGGCGTCACTTGTGCGAGCGAGCTGCATCACCTGATCCGGATTCGGCACATTTAACGGCCGGAGAATCAATCCCTGCAGCGCACCAAAGACAATCACGTTAGCAGCGATGCCCAACGTCAGGATCAAGATTGCAGTAAAGGCGAAGCCGGGAGTACGGCGGAGCTGTCTCAGAGCGAACCGTAGATCTTGGATTAGGTTCATAGAACTCGCAATCGCATTGCACAAATTATGCCAGGCGACAGCGATCAATATCCGGTCACTGTCTTCCTAGGTAGGAGCGGGAGGACAAGCGTTAACAACTGTCTCAAATTGACAATAGCTTTCCCAATCTGGGACGGACTCGAAGAGTGAGAAGTGATACCATGCAGCGCTGCCTCGCTTGCGAGGCCGACTCGGTCGGAACAAGAAGCTCGCCATCGGCGTCGACACGCGTGCGAGCACAAACGTGGAATGCAACGCCCCTCCGACCGTCTCACGTTTCGTATTCTTCTCGCAGTAATCGCGCAGGATCGACAACAAATTCGTTCCCGCCAATCGCTGCCTTCCCTGCGTCACTTCGCCGCAACGGGCTCTGCGGGCGCTGCCTTAATATCGAGACGCGACTCTCGAGCTCGGCGACGGGCAGCCAAGATCTGGTCGAACACAACCGCGATCAGAATGACGCCGCCCATCACCACGAATTCCAATGAGCTGTCGATTCCTTGCAGGTTAACGATGTTTCGCAGTAGCTGGATCATGGCGGTACCGATAAAGATACCGAGAACGCTGCCTTCACCTCCGCGAAGGCTGCAGCCGCCTAACACGCAGGCCGCCACGGCGTACAGCTCGAAGAAGCTCCCGTGGCTGGCCGGCGAAATTGAGTTGGTGTAAAACCCTAGCAGAATAGCCGAGATACCGGTCAGGAACCCGCACAGGATATAGGCGCTGGTGATCACTAACTTGGTGTTAATACCGGAGTAAACCGCCGCTTCTTCATTCCGGCCGATCGCGAAAAGATATCGCCCGTAAACCGACCCGTGAAGCACCAGGCCCATTATTATGCAGACCACTACGAAAACGATAAACGGAGCCGGCACATTGAAGACGCTGCCGGTGGCCAGCGTTCGGAGTAGCTCATACGTAGTGTCACCACTGAAGCCGACCGTCTGATCATGCGAAATAAACCGGGCCAAGCCGCGGTAGCCTAACAAGCCGCACAATGTGACCACAAACGGCTGCAAATTAGCTCGGGTTATAAGTAGCCCGTGAAACCATCCAAGCATCATGCAGATCAGTAAAACGGCCAGTACTGCGAGCGGCCATGGCCAGTTAAAGTTACCAAGCAGATAAGCCAGGATGACCCCGAGTAAAGCGAATTGCGACCCGATGGAAAGGTCGATGCCACCGGTGATAATCACCACGCCCATGGCCACACTGAAAATCCCGAATAGGCCGATCGACCGCGTTAAGTTTAACAGATTTGCCTGACCGAGAAATACCGGATTAGCAAAGGTATCGCCGGGGCCGCGCTGTATTAGCTCCAACAATGCATAGCCAAAAAACAGCCCCAAAAAGATGGCTACCATTCCAATTTCTTTACTCGGTCTCAATTTAAAAATCTCCTTTAACTGGCGAGTTCTATAGCGGTCCGGACAGGAGCGACTGCGAGTTTCATCACGTTCTCCTCACTGAAATCATTGGCTTCAATGATTCCGGTCAGCATCCCTTCCCGCATAACCGCAATCCGGTCACTAACCCCGAGAACTTCTTCCATGTCGCTACTGATCATCAAAATAAAAACCCCGGCATCGGATAAGCCCCGCATGAGGCGGTAGATTTCGGCCTTGCTCCCCACATCAACCCCGCGAGTCGGTTCGTCGAAAATGATTAGCTTAGGCTGCAGCGAAAGCCATTTAGCCAAGACCACTTTCTGCTGGTTACCGCCGCTCAGATTTTTCGCCAGAGTATTAGTAGAGGCGGTTTTGATACTGAGTTTTTGCCTTTGATTCTCTGCGGATAACAACTCTCGCTTGTAAGAGACCAGGCCGTAGGTCGCGTAACTCCAAAGGTCAGGAAGTGTGACATTTTCCCTAACGGTCATACTGGTGATCAGACCGGTTTTGCGACGGTCTTCAGGCACCAGGTAAATTCCATTTTGGATAGCATCCCTGGGCGATCGGATGTTAACCCGCTGATCATTGATGTTGATCTCGCCGCCCAATGGTTTAACGATGCCAAACATCGTCATGGCCAGCTCGGATCGTCCCGCACCAACCAACCCGGCTAACCCGAGGATCTCTCCTTTGCGGACATCGAAGCTGATCTTGTGCGAAGGAAAAAACGGGGAGACCATGTCCCGTATTTCGATCCGGTTTTCGCGGTCTCCGTTTCTGGTCGTGGATTTTTTTAAATCCAGGTTTCGGCCGACCATGAGCCGAACCATGGTGTCATGAGAAATCTCTGACTTCTGCAGAATTCCTGAGTTCCGGCCATCGCGAAGGCCGACAACCCGGTCGGCGCATGCCTGCACTTCCATGAGACGATGGGAGATATAGACGACACTGACCCCACCGGATTTAAGCTCCTGGATCAGCTTCAGCAGGCGGTTTGTCTCCGTTAATGTTAAACAGGACGTCGGCTCGTCCATGATAATCACCCGAGCGTTCACGGAGAGCGCCTTGGCAATCTCGACCAATTGTTGCTGAGCAATCGAGAGTGAGCTTAAAGGCGTGGTCGGCGAAAGCTCCAGCCCCACTTTCTGTAGGTAAGCGCGCGAGTCTTCGGCAATTTTCCGCCGGTCAATCAGACGAAGGAATCCACCGGTGAGCGGCTCTCGTCCAAGAAAAATGTTTCCACCGACATCCAGGTTATCCAGGTTGTTCAACTCCTGGTGGATCAAGCTGATCCCCAGATGAAGTGAATCACTGACATTCCTGATCTCGGCCGGCTTCCCGTCGACTCGGATTTCACCTTCATCCTGCCGGTGCAATCCACCCAGAGTCTTCATTAGGGTCGATTTGCCGGCTCCGTTCTCACCGATCAGAGCGACAACTTCCCCGGGGTAAACGGCAAAATTGACCTTATTGAGGGCAAATACGCCGGGGAACCGCTTGGAGACGCCGACCACTTCAACGATCGGCGTCTTCTCAGTATCAGACATCACTTAGAATCCTACAAAAACTGATTCGGACTAGTGTCCTCGGAGTTTTTTCAAATTAGCCCAAAACTCATCAACATTGTCTTTGGTGATGGCCCGGGTGGGAACGATGAAAGCTTTGTTCTCAGGAATATTGATATCTTCTCCGCGAAGCTTTTTCGCCATAAGGGTCACCGCTTGACGGCCGAATTCATACGGGTTTTGCACCACGGTCGCTTCATCGATTCCGTCCTTCACGGCTTGTAAAGTATCATTCTCTTCGTCGAATGTGACGATTTTCACTTTACCGACTTTGCCGGCATCTTTGACCGCGCCGATGATGGCCGGACCATTGTAGCTCCAAAGACCAACCAGGCAGGCGACATCCGGATATTTGACCAGGGTATCGGAGACGTTTTGCTTGGCGCGGACGCGATCCGTGTCGTCGGTTCTGACATCAATGACCGAGACATTTGAACCTTTCAGCGCTTCTTCGAGACCTTGGATGCGCTCCTTGGCATTCTGGGCGTCCCGTTTCCCGACGAAAAGCATAATTTTACCTCCGTTCGGGATTGCCTTTTTGACCAACTCACCGGCCTGGCGGCCAGCAGCGACGTTATCGGTCCCGACGTAGAAAGAGCGTTTGCTCTTGGGCGCATCGCTATCCTGGGTGACGACCAAAGCCTTGTCAGTGCCATGATCAATCATGGCCGTCTGATTGGCAGGGTCGACCGGGCTCAATGCGATTCCGTTGGTGCCTTTTACCAGCAAATCGTCAAAGATCCGGGTCTGTTCGGCGGCCGTTCCATCTGAAGGGATTCGAAAATCGACCGATATATTCGGCACGTCTTTCTGAGCCTGTTCGCAGCCGGCTCGGGCAATGGTCCAGAAATCCGAGGCGTTATTGGTGAGGAAAGCCAACTTCAGGGGTTTGCTGTCTTGAGCATTGGCCGCGAGCTGCCCAAAGGACAGCCCGAACACCGCAAAAGAAAGCAACAGTTTAGGGGGTTTGATCATAGGGGAGGTTATTATGGTTTTCTTTTTTTACTGTTATCAGGGGTGAAGCATCATCTAAACGCCGCGTTTTTTTGTATTTTGCCGGCTTTCAGAGCTCAATCACGGTCCTTGCAGCACCTACGTTTGCTTGGGTATGAGTGGCCTGACAAGAAAAATGGAGCTGACCGATACAAAGAATAGCGGTTGCTCGCAACGGCTCTAAACGCCGGTTGCCCCCCAGGGCTGAATTCTCGAGCCACTTCGGGGGGAAACGGGCTGTCAGGGCGTTGCGGGGGCATGAGTTGCCGGATTTATATACCGGGGCTGACCCGCTTGCTACTGAAAGACTAAAATCGTTACGGAATATGGGTCAAAGCTGTAAGAGGTTTGGTTTACCGATGGTTTAAGACTCCACTGGACTGATACCGGCACCAACTCAGCAGGCTGTTCAGCGGTATTTTCGTCGTCCACCGGCCCGCTAAGTTTCCTGCCGATAACGCTTGGCTTTGATCGAGAGAAACCGGCCAGGTTGATGGTTGCGGGTATGGGTTCGCCGCTGATATTCACGACGCGTAACACCAGAGTCTTACTATCGGTGCTCTTGGTAGCGGTCACATCCAACACGTCCCCTGGACTCTCGGCCGTTGAAGCGACCAAGTTGGGCTCATAATAGTCACTGTACAGCTGGGTGACATACCCGGGCGGCTGCAGCCATACTTGATAAGGGTTAAGAAAGAGCAGGCCTTGATCCCAGCCATTGTCGTTCTCGTTGTCAGGCTGAAGACAATTGGCTGAGGTTACAACCGGGAGCGGATCGGTGATCCTGGAGATCGCGTTGATCGCCAGCGCGTTGCCCACCGCTCGTGCCTGATCGTGAACATCTGCATTTAGCTCGAAAACCACGACTTTGTGGGCAGCACCGCTTGAGATCTGATCCAGTGCGCTGACATAGGTAGGAAGCGCAACCAAGGTCGGATCGACTCCTGGGCCGGACGTATTAACGTGTACATCGAACCAGACTTCGCGGCCGTGCTGTTGGGCGAAATTCATGATTTTCTGGTGTGCTTCTAGGGTAGTGATACCCGAGGCCGCTCCAGAAAAGTTGAACGGGTTCTGGATCGGTTGGGTGTAGGTAAAATCGCCAACCACAATGATCACATTGGGGTCGGCTGCCCAAACCGCCGTCGCCATGGCTTCAAACTGGGCGACGTACGCATCGTTGATGGTCTGCTCGTTCCCGAACTCGAAATACTTCAAATTATAAGGCGCCGGATGACCATCGGCGGCGCGTTGTTTTCCCCAGGTCGACGTCGCCGGCCCGTTCACATACTGCATGAAATCCGCCATATCCTGTGGAGTTTCATTGTCGTTCAGCACCGGTATGCCGAAGATGCCGGCTTGCTGGCAAAAATTCAGGAAATCGAAGATTCCCCATCCATTTGAAGAGTAGGGGTACCACGTACCAACGTAAGGTTGGCGTTGATCCCAAGGACCAGTCATATTTTTCCAGCGATATTGGGCCGCATTGATCATGGATCCGCCATACCGCAAGACATGGATCCCCTGGTTCAGAAGCCCCTTGGCCACATCTCCACGCACCGGCAAATTTTTAAACTGTCCCCAGCTTCCGGGTTCAAGAAACGCGTAACCCAGCGTCAAGGAGCCCGGAGATTTGAGGTTAATGGAGAATCGACCGTTTTGATCACTCTGCGTTGGACGAAGCGTGAAGGTGAGCTTTTGCCACCCCGTCTTGGTAATGCTTAAGGCTGCCTCGGAATAGGTCTGGGACCCATCTAAGCTCTGGGCTGCGACATACAGATTCGTGTTTGTTTGGCCATTAACCCAGACCTCTCCTTCGTAGGTATTGCCCTTCACAAAGTTAAGCCCCCATCGGTTGAGGCCTTGATTATATACCCCGACTGTTCCCGATCCGGTCGTAAAGGTCATTTGCTGGCTCTGCGAACCCACGAATGGGCTGCTGTTGACAAGCGAATAGGTCCCGGTGGCCGACCCCTGTTGGGTTGCGGTCCACATGCTGCTGACCGCGTTGCTGGGACCGGCGGGTACAAAGGCTACCTGAGTTGTCGTAGCGCCGCTAGTCACTGAAAGGGCTTGGAACGATGCGCTCCCGCCAAAGGAGCGCAGTCCGATCATCCCTGGACCGAGAGGGAACTGCTGATCTGTGTACGTCCCAACCGGGGTGCCGTTTACGGATATTTGGAACGAGTCGTCCTGAAACTGAACGGTAAGGGTGGCCCACTGGCCCACCGGTGTACTACACGGAAAGGTAGTAAGCTGCTCGAATGCATCGTTGTGCCGTCCCACAACGAGTTGGCTACCCGTCAAACTGATTTCGTAGCCAAAGAATTGATCTGGACCTTGGCTTGGGTTCTGGACATCCAAGATGAAACCGGCGGCTGCAGCGGTACCGGTCGATGGCGTTAAGACCTTTACGCTAACCGTCGCGTTCGAGAAGTTGCCCCCGGTCCAAACCAGCTTCTCATCAGTCGAACTTGAGTTCGAGGTGAGAGTGACCTGAGGGCTGCTGACAGAAACGCTGCCGCCTCCATAGTCTCGAAAGTTTTGGAGAACGTAGGAGGGTTCCTGAAAGCTTTCTCCGAAAATCATCTGACTGTACAGCCCGCCGTACACTTCGTGATTTACATCTTCCAGACACGCACCGGTGCCTAGATACGGCGAAACCGAGTTGCTGACCTGGGTGGCATTGACCTGGATCTGAGCCGGTTGAGCGTAAACCGAACTCAAAAGTAGAAACGGCATTACGGCCGCAGTTAAGGAGGAATTGAACTTCATAAACATCGGGAGAACAAATTTGTGAGACCTTGCTCGGCGCGCGCCTATATTCCCATGAGGATTTGCTGATCAGGATTTGAACTTTCTTGTCTTCAGCGTTTCTCCGACCCGCTGGAATTCGGCGAAAATATGGATATTGGAAAAGGAGTGAAGCGAGCCCCCCAGGTTGCTCTTATCATCGAGACCTCAGTCGTTTACGGCCGGCGTATACTTGCGGGTATAGGCCGTTACTTGCGTTTGCATCATCGCTGGTCGGTTTTTATCGAACAGCACGAACTGGGAACACCGCCTCCGGCTTGGCTTACTGCCGGGAGTTGGGATGGAATTCTCAGCCGGCCAACGGATCCCGCCATGGCCCGCGTTTTTCGCCGGATGAACGTCCCGGTGGTTGATCTCAACGATCTCCACGAAGACCTGGGCTTACCATGGGTCGGCTCAGATCATGCAGCGATTGGCAAAATGGGTGGAGTGCATCTGATTGAAAAGGGCTTCCGGCACTTTGCGTTTTGCGGTTTTACCGGGGAGCTCTGGTCGCGGCAGCGCGGCGCCGGATTTTCTAACGCAGTGTCCCGGAGCGCGGTAACCACCTCCGTTTATGAGACGCCCTGGCGAGGCCCTGATACGCCCAGGTGGGACCAGGACATGGAGCAGATCGTAGACTGGGTTCGGTCACTCCCGAAACCGGTTGCGATTATGGCGTGCAACGATGTGCGCGGATTGCATGTGCTCGATGCGTGCAGCCGGGCCGGGATCTTGGTTCCCGAAGAGGTGGCTGTCTTAGGTGTCGATGATGAGGACACAATGTGTGAGCTGTGCAGTCCGCCTTTATCCTCCGTTGCGCCGAATCCGGAGGGGATCGGCTACACAGCGGCCGGATTGTTGGAGACCCTAATGTCCGGACAGACGCCGGTCCAGGATCGGATATCAGTCAGCCCGATTAGGGTTTCTTGTCGACAATCCACGGACGTTATGGCCGTTGACGATTGGGCCGTGGCCAGCGCAGCCCGTTATATGCGGGAACTGGCTTCACAAGGGTGCCAGGTAAACGATGTTCTCGAAAAGGTCCATATGTCGCGCGCGGCTTTAGAGAAACGGTTCCGCAAGCATCTGAATCGTTCGCCCAAACAGGAGATCCGGCGCATCAGGCTCGAACGCATCAAAGAGCTCTTAGTCGAAACCGATTTGACACTCGAACGCATCGCGGAGCTTTCCGGATTCGAACACCCGGAATATATGAGCGTGCTTTTTAAGCGTGAGACTGGCCAAACTCCAGGCCGCTATCGCAACCAGTATAAAAAAGAACCGAGCTCGGACCGCTAGCATCTCCGTGGAGCGCTGCCTCGCTTGCGAGGCCGAGGGGTCGCCAGCAAGGCAACGCTCCACGGAAACGCAAGGGCAAAAAAGCTCAAATTCATCGATGGGAATCCTCATGGAAACCCGCGCATTTGCAGACATGGTCGAGGCAACTCCTCCCCGATGACCACAAGATGCTTTCTTAAGTCGAGCTCGATCAATGACTTCCGTGCCTCCGCCTCCAAACGGGTCCTCGCGCCTGCCGTCCTCTTTGCCGTTCTTTTCGCGGGGTTAGTCCTGGCCCGAGCCGCAGGATGCGCGCAGGACACATGATTCTCTCTCAGATTTAATAACCAGTTATAGGACAATGTCTGACCCAATTCCTCCCAGCTGCCGGGTTCCCGCGTTCGTCGGGAACAAACAAATCAAATTCATTGAGAAGGACGTGCCGATGCCTGGCCGAGGCCAGCTGCTGCTTCGGGTTGGCGCCAATGCATTGTGCGGTTCTGAACGCCCACAATTTTTTGACGGCTCGACCGCAACCCCGGGTCATGAGGCGGCCGGGGTTGTGGTTGCGGCCGGGCCAGACACCCATACTGCTGTCGGAATTACCGGGGCCGTGTTCTTAATGGATTTTTGCGGGGAATGCCGCTCCTGCAGGCAAGGATTCACTAATCAATGCCTGCAGAAGCGCGGCGATATGGGGTTCAATCGCGACGGCGGCTATGGGCAATACGAGTTGATCAACGAGAACATCTTTTTCCCGGTACCTGCTGACATCTCCGCGACTGAAGCCACGCTGTTGCTTGATATTATGGGTACCGGTGGGCACTCCGTTGGAAGATGTCAGCTGATGCGGCCCGACATAGAATCACTGCTCGTCTTGGGCGCCGGACCAATCGGGCTGGGTGTACTGGCCATGGCAAAAATCATTCTGGGTAACCAGCTAAAAGTCGTCATTTCGGATGTCGTCCCTTATCGGCTTAAGCTGGCTGAGCGCCTCGGAGGCTTACCGATCAATGTGACCCATGAATCGATAAATTCCGGGCTAAAGAGTCACGGACTGAATCAAATCGACATGGCGGTCGATACCAGCGGTAAACAAGCTGCGCGCCAGGAAGGGCTTGCGTCAATAGCTCAACGCGGATCCTTGATCTGCGTCGGCCATGGCGAGGGGATTGCCGTTAAAATCTCGCCCGATATCATCGCGCCGGAACGAAGCATCGTGGGCAGTGAATATTTCCGCTACAACGAACTACCGCCCAATTTGGAGCAGTTACAAAAGCACCGCGCGTATTTAAGCGAAATCATCACTCACCGGATGCCGGTCGAACAGATTCACCACGCGTTCGAAATATTCTTCGGAGGTGAAACCGGTAAAGTCCTTATTGAACAGTGATGGCCACCAACGAAAAGATTAAGGTTTGCCTGGTGGGAGCAGGTGTCTGGGGTTGGCAACATGCCCGCGTTTTTTCGGGACGACCAGATGTAACTTTGTGCGCGGTGGCGGGGCGCACTCGGGAAAAGACGGAGGCCCGAGCAGCGGAATTCGGTCTGCGCGCTTACACAAACCTGCTCGAAATGCTCGATAAAGAAAAACCGGATTTGGTTACTGTTAGTTTGCCTAATCTGGAACATTTCCAAGCCACGCTGCAAGTGATTGAGGCTGGTTATCCTTTGCTGGCCGAGAAGCCGCTCGTTTTCGATCTTGTAGAAGCGGATCAGTTGTTAGCAGAAGCCGAAAAAAGAAGTCTCTTCTTTGCGATCAACTTCAATCATCGCTACGCGAAACCGGTGCGGCTTGCTCATCAAGCAATTCAGGAGGGCAAGCTTGGCCAGATAACGCATGCCAGTTGGAGATTCGGGGGAGAGGCTAACGTGAGTCCCCATCCACATGCAAATCTGATCGAAACTCAATGCCATGGGTTTGATCAATTGGAGTATCTATGTGGCCCAATCCATTCCGTGATGGCTGAGATGACTGACCTTAGCGGAGGCGGCTATCGCACGGTTACACTAGCACTTCGATTCGCCAATGGCGCCGTGGGCAGTTTGATTGGTTCTTATGATTCTTCCTATGCCTATCCGGACACCCATCGAGTCGAGATCAATGGAGCTGAAGGTCGATTGGTAATTGAAGACACCGTGCGTCGCTTCGCTTTGCAGAACCGGGGCGACGAAACCGCGCAAGTTTGGCAGAGCGGATATTTCAACGATTTCGATCGGGAATTTCATCGAACCTTCGATCTCTATTTGGATGCCATGTTAGAGGCGTTCAAGCGAGGCGAAAAGCCGCCGGTACCCGCCATCGCCGGGCGGCGGGCGCTACAATTAGCCTGGGCCGCGGTCGAATCGTTCGAATCGGGGAGAAGGGTCACGCTTAGCCAGTAGCGTTCACTTTCTTTGCGGGGCCAAATCGAATCGACACGAAGAACAGACCAACCGCGGATGAACGCAGATGCACGCGGATAAAGCGTACTTGCTAAAAGCAATCCGCGTAGATCCGCGTTCATCCGTGGTTGTTGTTTTCTTTAGCCCGATTCTCAAGCCCAAATCACAAATCTGTAATCACCCTTGCCAAAACACCGGCCTTAGATTTAGAGATCCGGGTGCCCGGTTCCGATTCCTCGATTCTGCCTGAAGCTGCTGCGCCCAACGTTCCGCCCGGACCAGCCTGGCTTCAGACAGCGGTATTTTATCAGGTCTATCCCCAGAGCTATTACGATTCCAATGGCGATGGCATCGGTGACTTGCCCGGTATCACCGCGAAGCTCGATTATATCGCTTCAATCGGTTGTAACACGATCTGGCTCAACCCGATTTTCGAATCGCCGTTTGGCGACGCCGGTTACGATATCGCGGATTTTTACAAGGTCGCTCCTCGCTACGGGACGAACGATGATTTCAAACGGCTTTGTGCCGAGGCGCATCAGCGCGGGCTCCGTGTCTGTCTAGATCTGGTAGCCGGCCATACGTCCGTGGTGAGCCATTGGTTCCAAGAATCTGCGCTCGATTGGCCCAATCAATATTCCAATTGGTATATCTGGACGCCACCAGAAGAGAACGTTACCGGCTCTCAACTGTATCCCGGCCAGGATCGCCGCTCCGAGAGGTATCTGCCTAACTTTTTTCATTTTCAACCGGCTCTCAATTACGGCTACGCCAATCCCGAAGCCCCTTGGCAACTTCCGACTACTCATCCCGCCTGTATCCGGGTGCGAGAAGAGCTCAAGAATATTATGAAATTCTGGTTGGAGGCGGGCGCTGACGGTTTTCGAGTTGATCTGGCATCCTCGCTTATCCGCAACGATCCGGACCATCAAGCGATCACGGCGCTTTGGGGTTATTTCAGAAGCTGGCTCGACAAAGAGCACCCGGAAACGGTCTTAATATCCGAGTGGGGTTACCCGGCTATTTCTATTCCAGCGGGGTTTCACATCGATTTCTTGCTCCAGTTTAATGAGCCGGCTTACGCGTTCCTGATTGGTCCCAAATCGCAGGTTGAAGGGGACGGACGCAAGCCGCCGGCATTTTTCGAGCGGGCTGGGGGAGGCAACATCCAAGACTTTCTGGATAATTACCTCAAGCATTACAGCGTGACGAAATCTCGCGGTTATATTTCGCTCCCAAGCAGCAATCACGATATGCCGCGGCCAATGTGGGGACGGGATCCGCACGAGGTGCGGACAATTTTTGCCATGTTGCTGACCATGCCCGGAGTGCCTTGTATCTATTATGGGGACGAGATCGGGCTAAAATTCTTGCCGGATTCACCGAACAAAGAGGGCGGCCTACTCGATAACATACAACGGTGCGGTTCACGTACCCCGATGCAATGGTCGAAGGAGATCAACGCCGGGTTTTCAACCGCTCCGGCGGACAAGCTTTATCTTCCCATTGATTCGTCTGAATCCCGGCCGGATGTAGCGAGCCAGCAGAATGATCCCGGATCTCTCTTAAACTTTGTCCGCGAGCTATTGAAACTGCGTCACGAAAATCCTGCGCTGGCTAACACTGCAGGCTTTCAACCTCTATATGCGGAGAAAAATCAATATCCGTTTGTGTACTTGCGAGCAGCAACGACGCAACGCGTTGTAGTAGCGATCAATCCGGCAGTCAAATCCAGTACGGTTGATTTAGGAGACTTTGTTAAGCTTGGTTCGGTGCGCCCACTGCTTAGCCAAGGTACAGCCTTCCAGGATGGCCGTTTAGAGATGGGTCCCATCTCGTTCGGCATCTTCGCGATTGAGTAGGAGGCGGACTCCGAGGAAATGCCTGAAGGGCTTTGCCGCGAAGCGGCTACACAGAACAGCACAAACTCGAACACGCGGCACCCAGGGGTCAAAGGTGGTTGGCGATCAAAAAATTCCGCTGTCCCGAGCAGCCCACTCCGTTCGTCGTATTCCCGAAAACCAACCACTGACCCTCGTAAAAACAATGAACGCTGAAAAAGCTAGCCAATTTGTCCAAGCTGCAACTTTTGTACCTCCTGTCTCCAAGGCCAGACTCTGGACCGGATGGATCCTCACCGCGCTACCCGCGCTATTCCTCCTCATGGACGGCATCATGAAAGTGATGAAGCCGGACTTTGTCGTGAAAGCGACCGTAGAGATGGGATATCCGGAAGATGTTATCTTCGGCCTCGGCGTCGTCGTCCTGATTTGCGTTGTTCTTTACATCATTCCGAACACTGCGGTTCTCGGCGCGATCCTACTAACCGGTTACCTCGGAGGCGCCGTCGCTACTCACGTGCGTCATGGCGATCCACTCTTCTCGCATGTACTCGCCCCAGTCTACTTCGCAATCCTGCTCTGGGCCGGGCTTTACCTGCGCGAACCGAGACTCTCTGCTCTCGTTCCGCTGCGGAGATTGGGGTGATGAAGGGCATTAACCGTGTAGCGGTGACATATTATAGCCCAGGGTTTCAACCCTGGGTGTTATGTTAGAAGGATGTGTCCTGGAGGCGGCACAAGCCCCCGACGCGGGCGCAATTCGGACAAAGCGCAATACTCCGATACTCCTTACTCCATCACTCCACGTGCCTGGATTCGAGGACGAGGACGACGACGAGGACGAGTACGAAACGCCTCACGAGTGGCACCAGAAATTGGTTCAACCGGTGCAATGAACTTCGGGCGCATGGACGTCCCTTCTCGGGCGCCACTTGTGAGGCACATCGTTCTCGTCCTCGTCCTCGAGAGGGTCTGTTGGTAGGTGTTTGGAGCTGGAATTTATCTCTGTGCTCTGTCCGAATTGCGCCAGCGTAGCGGGTTGGCGCCGCTTTCAGGGCGCATCTATTTCCGCGCGGCACCCAGGGTTGAAACCCTGGGCTGTGATCTGTGACCGCTTCGCGGTAATGAATCCTGCCTCGGCTACTCCTCGCTAACGCACGCGCCTCGAATCTGGCATTTGTTCCGGCAGCTGCCGGACCGGCGGCCCATTTTGATCGCAACGAAAGCCATGTTATCTCGCGGACAGGACACTGGTTGCCATTCGCGGCGCGTTCGGCTATTTCTTGGCGATTCGGCGGTGACCTATTCTGGCTAAAGTTTTATGGATCGCGTTGCTTCGACTCCTAAGATCGATAAATCCACCATCCCGGAGCCGGTTACGCTGCCGTTGATTGCCTCTTGGATTCTGGCTGGAATCGCCTTACTGCTGATCCCGTTCTTCCATCTGATCTCAGCACTGATCGCTGGGCTCCTGGTTTACGAACTAGTCTCTTTACTCGCCCCCATCATCGAGCGTCACTTGATTAATCGCTGGTCTCGCTTGTTAGCAGTGGTCGCTCTTGCCATCCTGACTATCGCGGCGCTCATTTTAGGTGGCTTAGCCATCACGGCGTTTGTTAAGAGCGAAATCAAAACTCCGCAGGTGCTATCCACGAAACTGAACGAGATCCTTACCGAAGCGCGCGGTAAACTCCCCTCGCTCTTGACCGAGAGCCTTCCCGAAGATGCCGACGACCTCAAGACGTTCGCGTCCACTTGGCTCGATGAGCATGCCAAAGAGATACAGGAATTTGGTAACAATGTTCTGCACTTTTTCGCCCGGGGTTTTTTCGGGATGATTATCGGCGGATTGATCTCGGTGCTTGAAGTCACGCGAGGAACAAACTCTAAGCCGCTAGCGTCAGCGTTAAACGAACGGATCTCCCGTTTTGCAATTTCGTTTCGCCGAATCGTCTTTGCCCAATTCCAGATCTCGGCGTTGAACACGATACTCACTGGAATCTTTATATTCGCTGTTTTACCCGCGCTCGGCATTCATTTGCCGCTTAGTAAAACGCTAATCGTTATGACCTTCTTTGCCGGTTTGTTGCCCGTGATCGGTAATCTAATTTCCAACAGCGCTATCTTCATCGCCGGGCTTTCGGTTTCAATCTATGCCGGTGTGTTCGCGCTGATCTTCTTGGTTGTGATCCATAAGCTCGAGTATTTTTTCAATGCCCGAATCGTGGGATCCAGTATTTACGCTCGTGCATGGGAACTCCTAATCGCGATGCTGGTAATGGAAGTCGCTTTCGGCATCGGTGGACTAGTGATTGCACCCATCTACTATGCCTACATAAAGCGGGAGCTAACCGACCGAAACCTCGTATAACTACTCCCCCGAATCATGTCGCTTCGGCTATCGGCTATTGGTCATCGCGCTGCGCGGTAAGCGCAGCGCCTACCCCCACTTCTTGCCGATATCGTCCAGCGCGGCCTTCTGAAGATCGGCGGTACTCATAACCACTCTAAATTCGACCTGAGCGTTGAAAGTGAGGAACCAAGGTTCGGCTAAAGCGGGAACCATCGATGGATCCGACATCTCAACTATCATGACGGCGCCGCGACCGCCGTCTTTCTCCGTAAAATAGATCGCTTCCGGCTTAACTTCGTCGATAATGCGGCCGAGTTTTTGGCCGGCGCTACCATCTCTTACAAATGTATTAAATGGTTCGTGAGGGAAGGTGATATTGAGCAGCATTCGCATAGGGGGTAATCGAGCGTCTCAGAGTGAGGCGGGTTAGTCGAGCGTAATGCAGGCCCGTGCGTCTTCAGAAAAAGCAACGCCGCGGTCATGCGTAGCTCCGTAGGAGCGAAATCTTTATAGCAACACCAATTTTGAGCGAATTAGCTCCGTTAGGAGCGGCATCTAAGGCCGCCAACCCACATGTGGCCAGCGTTCCAAATAGATGTCGCTCCTACGGAGCTCGCCGTTTCCTTTCGGCGTTAGCTATAAAGATTTCGCTCCTACGGAGCTAGGTCTCTGCATCCTTTGCCCCCTCCGCAGTCGAACCGCTACGTTCAGTTAGTCCCTCCGGGATGAAAACATTCGGGCCCTTAGGTTGACGCCCGAGCCTTCAATCCCTGGCGCTGAAGCCTTCTAGCCACTCGCGGAAAGGCCTCAGATCGAGGCCTTCGGCAGCGATCCATCCTTGGTCGTAATAGCTCGCGAGATAGCGCTCGCCGGGATCGCAAATGAGCGTGACAATCGAGCCGGTACCTCGGGCGGCGATCATCTCTTCCGCTAGCTTCAGCGCCCCGACGAGGTTGGTTCCGGTCGAGCCGCCGCACTTTCGCCCGATGACGCCTTCAAGCCAGTGGATGGCTGCGATCGAGGCGGCGTCCGGTGCGCGGATCATCCGGTCGACGACGCTTGGAATGAAAGAGGCCTCTACCCGCGGGCGTCCGATGCCCTCGATTCGCGAAGTCTTTTCCACCAGCGTTCTTCTCTCGCCCGTGCGGTAAAAGTCGAAAAACGCCGAGTTTTCCGGGTCGACGACAAGGAGACGGGTCATCATGGTTCCACGCTGGCTGTAGCGGATATAGCGGCCGATGGTCGAAGACGTGCCGCCGGTGCCGGCGCTGACGACCACCCAGGAAGGGGTCGAGAACCGCTCGAGGCGCATTTGGGAGAAGAGGCTCTCGGCGATGTTGTTGTTCCCGCGCCAGTCGGTCGCGCGCTCCGCGTAGGTGAACTGGTCCATGTAGTGACCGTTTGACTTTTCCGCCACGCGGCGCGCTTCATCGTAAAGCTCCGAGGGCTCGACCAGGCGAACCTCTCCGCCGTAGAACTCGATCGCTTCGATCTTGGGCCTCGCGGTGGCGCGAGGCGCGATTGCGATGAAAGGAATGCCCAGGAGACGCGCGAAATAAGCCTCAGAAATCGCGGTCGAACCGGAGGATGACTCGATCACCGGTTTTCCGGGTCTAATCCAGCCATTGCAGAGGCCGTAGAGAAAAAGCGAGCGTGCGAGTCGATGTTTCAGACTGCCCGATGGGTGGGTGGATTCATCCTTCAGGTAGAGATCGACGCCCGCCTTGCCAAGCCGCGGCAAATCGAGTTTCAGGAGATGCGTATCCGCGGACCGGTTGAAGTCGGCCTCGATCCGCCGGACGGCTTCGGCGACCCAGTCGCGATCGACGCCCGCCGCCACGTGGTTCGCAGTCTCGGCGTTTGAGGTGGCAGGAAAGGTGTTCATGGTGAGCTTTCTCGTAGCTAGCAATGTTAGTACAAAAACGGTCAACCCTGAAGCTAACCGATAGAATATTTATAGTTCATCTGCTGTTCCTCTATCCAGATAAAGAAACGCCTAACCAAGTCCTTTGTTCTCCCGCCCGGCCAAGGCTACGGCCCGGCAGTCTGTCTTCGTCATCGAACTGGACTCGAGGGCTTGATGGAGTATTTGAGTGGCGGACCGATCTATACGAGATAACTTCTTTCCTTTGCTAGTCGGTTAATAGAAAGGCAAACCTTATGGAACACGAAGCAGAGGATCAATCCATAGTGAAATCTATCCGCCAGCTCACGGACGAGGAGCATCGCCTGTACTCACTGACACGGACCGTGCGCGATTGGCAAAGATTAATGTCGAACTAGATCAGTGCTGGGATCTGTTGCGACAGCGTCAAGCGTTGAGAAATGCGGGACGCGACCCAGACGAGGCGCATGTGCGGCCACCCGAGATCGTCGAAGGCTATGAGCAATGATCTCATGAACCTCGAGTTAACCGGTGATCTTATGAGCGATCGTCCGGGACTTTGTCCTATTTGGCGATAAGATTAAATTGACGCTTTCCCGGCAGCTTCCTTCCGCCGAAAAGTCGTACTGTTCCTATGTCGAGCGAGGCCAGGATAATAGAGAATACCAAGGGACTGCCGGCAACTTCCCGATCCATAATCGAGGATTTGGTTTCACTCGGAGTACGGCCCGGAAACGTGCTTTTGATTCATAGCTCATTGAGGGCTTTAGGTTGGGTCTGCGGGGGCGCACCCGCAGTAATTTCTGCGCTGCTCGACGCGCTAGGCCCGACTGGAACGCTGGTTATGCCGACTCACTCGACTCAGCTAACCGATCCAGCTGGTTGGACCTCGCCACCAGTACCGAATTCCTGGCGGCAAATCATCCGAGAGCAAGCGTTGCCTTACAACCCCGCGATCACGCCTCCTCGCGGAATGGGGGCAATCGCAGAAGCTTTTCGGTCGTGGCCCGGAGTGATGCGTAGCGCTCATCCGCTGTTTTCGTTTAGTGCTTATGGAACAAGAGCATCAGATCGCGCGACTTTACGATTTGGACGCAAGCGTTCTTCTTCTCGGGGTTGGATTCGAGAAGAACACCTCGCTTCATCTTTCTGAATACCGAGCGACCTTTCCAGAAAAGAAATTCACTACTGAGGGTCCGCCGGTGTTACTCGATCAGCGTCGGGTTTGGATTACAATGCAGGAACTGGAGTTTGATAGTAGCGACTTTGTCTCGCTGGGACAGGACTTTCTAGCGAAGGGATTGGTAAAGAGTGCACGAGTGGCGAACGCAGACGCCTATTTGATGAAAGCCCGAAGACTGGTCGATTTCGGAGTCAGCTGGTTGAATGCACATCGCGACATCAAACAGGCGATTTAACGTTTGAGCGCCACGGGAAGTTGCGATGAGGCGTTACCGGCGTGGAATGGGAAAGGGAAGTGTGGGATAGCCATTTTTCTCGGAGGCCGGCTCGGACCTGCAGGAGATCGAGAAACAATCTTCTCGCTCCTACGCAAGCATGCTTTCGCAAAACGCAGCAATGAGTGGGTGGGGACGTTCCGGTGTGGAGGCCGTTTGGGGAACATACAATGTAGCTAGGAAGAACGGATGATCCGGCAACTCCAGGACTCGCGCCTCCGCCGTTCTGGGATCGGCCGATGCAGAGACCTCAGTGTCATCCCAACCAGATATAACTAAGCCGGCTGACTCCAGCGGTTCCCGATACTCTGGGTTGAGACCAAAATTACAATAATAAGATTCAATTATCTCGGTGGCTCCGTAAAAGCTGGCTACCCGGCTTCCTGGTTTAAGCCGGATGGCCAACCGTTTTCCTACCAACGAACAAGTTAAAGGCGTGACGATGCGATTGGATGCATTCAGATCGTATTCCGCATGCATCGCGTCATTGATGCCTAACACGTTCCGCGCGAATTCCAGAACCGCATGCTGCAACCCAGCGCAAGTCCCAATAAAAGGTTTCCGCTCCAATCGGGCCCAACGAATCATTTGCAAGGCGCCGTCCAAACTGGCATACGGACTACCCGGACTGCACCAAAAGCCAGCGAACTGGTTAAGATCAACTGTCTTGTCGGTGGGGAGCCATTCGATCGCGGCTGATATTCCGTGCCGGGCGAAGCCATGCCTCAGTGCTTCATTGGTTGCCAGATGCGTTGGATTGTCCGGATTAAAGTCTCCGATAATTCCGATGCGAGGAGTGGTCATAAGCAAGAATTGACATTAGATTGACATGAATCAAATCGAACCTTTTCATACGGTATATGCAGAGATTAGAACCGCCCATTCGCACCTTGCGCCTTTTGCAAGTGATTGCTGAGGGTCACGGCCTGGTTCAGGCAGCGGAGAAGATCGGGATGTCCCAGTCGGCTGCCAGTCATGCCATTGCCGCTCTGGAACGTTCGTTTGGTGTCCAGTTGTTTGCGAGAAATAGCGGGCAGCTGAGGCTGTCGCGGATCGGGGAACAAATCTTGCCGTATGTACGCCAGATTCTCGGATCCCTGGATGCTATCACTGAGGAGATCGTTTCTGAATCCAGTCTACAAACAGGAACGTTACGCATCGCCGTCGTCCCCAGCATCGCCAGCTCAGTCATCCCAGCGTTGCTCCGGGAATTCGCGAAGCTGTACCCAGGAATCCAAGTGTCTCTGCTGGAAGGAACCGACCACGAAGTAGCAGAGTGGGTGCGACAAAAGATGAGTCATTGCGGTTTTGCCGCTTTGCCCGTTGCCATGGTGAACACAGAACCAATTGGTAAAGATGAATGGATGGCCATTGTCCCAGCTAACCGGTTCGAAGTACTAACCCAAATAAAACTGGAGCGCCTGGCGCGGCACCGGTTCCTTCTCTCCGGCGGCGGTTGTGAGGATCACCTCTACCGGCTTTTCGAGGAAGCTCAGGTACCGTTGTCTAACCATCTGCTGGTACGTCAGATGGATACCCTTCAGGCGATGGTGGCGGAAGGACTCGGAGTTAGTTTGGTGCCAAGCCTAACCCTAATCAGGAAACCGAGGAATATCCGGGCTATCCGTCTGGTACCGCGTCAATATCGAACCTTCGGGATCTTGCTACCAACCGATGCGGTACCGTCACCCGCGTTGAGCCGATGGCTCGATTTGGTCAGGACCAAGGCGCCGAGAGTCCTGCGAGAAACGCTTACCCGAAAGTGAGACGTGACCCTACGCCTGGGGCGAGGCGAAGGCACTGGAGGGGAGCCAGACTTCGCCTATACCAATTCTAAGCAGGATTAGCTCCGTTAGGAGCGGCATCTGAGAGCGCCTACCCGCATCTGGCCGGCGCTCCAAATAGATGTCGCTCCTACGGAGCTCGCCGATTTTTTCGTCATGAGCTATAAAGATTTCGCTCCCACGGAGCTGGTATGCTCCGCGTAACCCAGTCCTGGCAATAAATTGCTATCCAATCACTTTCACCTAACCCGCGGCTGTGAAGCCGCGGGTTGGCAGAGAGGGGAGAGGAGGGACTACTGATCGCTCCCTTGAGTTAGGTCCGCTTGGAGTGGAGTCAGTGTTCCGAACAGGCCATGGAACACCCCATTTTGCATAGGACCAGCCGTGAAATAGAGGGCATTGGCAGGTACAGGAGGTACGCCTACCGGATCCGAGTTCGGTTCGCCATCTCCGAACGCTAATGACCAAAGCGCTCCCGGGCCGCCAATGCTGATGACCGCATTGTTCTGGTCTTTGAAATTATCGATAAACTGACCCGTGACGGCGTCGAACGCTGAAATCCAGCCGCTTCCGAATTCACCGACGATGACCCTATGGCTGAACGAGCCGAAATCGCTAGGAGCAAGCGTCACCCCCCAAGGTGCATTGAGGGAATCATTGTGTTGTAACTGCATCAGAAAACGGCCGTCCGGGGAAAAGATATCCACATACCCAAGCCCGGCGCCGAAGCTGACAAAGCTCTTCGTTTTATTCTGTTTTGCGTACGTGACATAGAGGTTGTTACCTATGTTCTGCACGTTAAACGGAGTGAACCCGTTGGGGACGTGATCTTCGTGAAAGGCGTGTTTACTGAGTTCGACCGCCTTAAAGTTTGTGTCGTAAACCGTGATTTCTCCCTTTTTGATATCAGCCACATAGAGATACGATTTACTTCGGCTCTGCGCGATCGTCGCTCCGGTTAATATTGAATCAGCAGATCCAGGCACCACTGCAACCGCATTATTCATTTCAACTTTGGGGTTCCAAACGGAGATGGTGCCGTCAAACGATGCGAAAATGAAAACCCCTGAATTACCAGCACCCGTATCGCCGGGAGGTATGATAAAATCGGTGTTGTTCCCATTAAAGACGATTCCGGTCGGACTCCCGGCCATCGTTTGGGACGAATGCGGAATGGTGACTATCAATCCCTGTTTTGTTCCTGAGCCGTCGTACAGCGTCGAAACGCCAGACGCGTTATCTGAAACCCACCAGGGGCCGCCTGTTGCTCTGGCGATACCCCAAGGATTTGTCAGCTGAGAATCCGGAGGGTTCGTTCCTTCGGCCTGGGTATCGGAAACAAGATTATTCTGATGATATTGTTGGGCTACCAACGCTCCTGGGGAGCACAACACAAACGCCGAGACAATAGTCAATGCCCGACGCCACGAAGAACCGCTGAGAAACATATTCTTCATACCGATTGCGATAGAATGGAGGTCAAGGTTTGCTGGGTAAGTCAGCTTCTCCGAAGCTGATTCCCATCCATGTTGACTAAGGCACCTCGACTTTATTCCTCTGAAATTTCACCACAGAGACACAGGGAACACGAAGAACGGAAAATTTAACAGGAAGGCCGCAAAGGCCACAGAGACTGATATTGGAATAGAACTAAATGAAGGAAAATCCGGTCGCCGGCGCAATTAAGACCTCATGCCAATCCCTCGTTTCCGTCCTTTAGAAGATCAGTCTTCGTGGCCTTTGCGGCCTTCCTGTTAAATTTTCTGCTTTTTGTGTCCTTGCCTCTCGGTGTGAGCTCAAGCCTTCCGGTTCAAATTCTTCTGCTGGCCTTGCGTGTTTGGCACTACCGGACGCGAACCGAGGATCAGAATGTCGACAAGTCTTCGCGCGCTTTGAACCCAGTCTGGTCCGGACGCCACGTTCGACACTCCGATCAAGGCCCGGAGCAGATCGACCGGGTCGAGGTCGGGACGAATATCAGCGTTTTTAATCGCGCGCTTCACCAAGCTATCGATTGCTCCTTTGATATGGCTACCGCTCGATTCAACTAGCTTCGACGGTCCGCCGACCAAGTTGTTCAGGGCAGGAGCGATCAGCTGCTTCGTTGCAATGTAGTCTACGAAAAGCGACATCCAGGCGCGCAACGCCTCAACCGGAGGCATTGATTCCGCAAACTCCCGTTCTGCCGCCGCTAGCTTCTCCACTTCGGTGCGGTAGACGGCCTCAAGCAGGGCATCGCGGGTAGGGAAGTGGCGGTACAAAGTCCCGGCGCCGATCCGCGCCTGCCGTGCCACATCGTCCAGACTAACGTTCGCTCCCGACCGGGTAAATGCACGTTTAGCGATCTCGAGGATGCGTGCCCGATTACGTTGGGCATCGGCCCGCGGTTTTCGGGGAGGAGTTTTCAGCTGCGTCTTCGCCGGCATAAAGAAACCATTTGCAATCGGAGAGTGTCTCCGCTTACTTCATTTGCGGAGACACTCTCCGTTTATTGATCGTTTATCAACTGGAGTAAAAAATGGCAAACGTATTCGGCGCGACTTCCACGACCGACGAGGTTCTCTCCGGCGTGAAGCTTCACGGCAAACGGATTTTAGTCACAGGTGTTTCGGCGGGAATTGGGGTAGAGACGGCTCGTTCTCTGGCCGCGCATGGCGGACACGTCGTCGGCGCTGCCAGGGATTTGGCTAAGGCTGAGGCCGCCGCTGCTCAAGTCCGAAAGGACGCAGCCCAGAATGGTGGAAGCTTTGAAGTGATCGAGCTTGACCTCGGAAATCTGAAAAGTGTGCGCGCTTGCGCCAAGGGACTCCTGGCCAAGGGTGAATCCTTCGATTTAGTTATCGCTAACGCGGGGGTAATGGCGACGCCGTTTGGTCATACCGCAGACGGTTTTGAAACTCAGTTCGGGACTAATCATCTCGGCCACTTTGTTCTTGTTAATCGGATTGCGCCGCTGATGCGAGCGGGATCGCGATTAATCAATCTGGCTTCTTCTGGTCACCGCTTCTCCAATGTTGACCTGGAAGATCCGAACTTTGAGCGGACGCCGTATGAACCCTTCCTGGCCTACGGCCGGTCGAAAACGGCAAACATTCTGTTCGCGGTTGCCTTCGACGAGCGGCATCGACAACGCGGAATTCGGGCTGCAGCCGTCCATCCGGGAGGTATCTACACCGAGCTAGGCCGTCACATGTTGCCGGGCCAGCTTGAATCCAGGATTGAACAGATGAATAAGGACCTTGCGGCAGAGGGTAAACCGCCATTTCAACCAAAGACAGTCCCGCAAGGAGCTGCGACTACAGTATGGGCCGGAGTGGTGGCGCTTCCTGACGAGATAGGCGGTAAGTACTGTGAGAATTGTCACGTCGGCCATACCGTAGCGGACGACGTCACGATCAGCGCCATCAGCGAAGGCGTACGCGGATACGCACTCGATCCTGCCAACGCCGCGGCACTCTGGAAGAAGAGCGAGGCGATGGTGGGAGAGTCGTTCTAAAACCTGAAGCCGAGAAAGAGCGAACAGGGCGAAAGTTATACGCAGATTTTTGAGTACGGTAGGGACGAGCTCCGGCTCGTCCGGGCGTGACGAAGCAAAAGTCGTCCCGTCATACCTGATGGTCAGAAGGATTCGTTAAACAGGAGTAAACAGATGGCAAACATATTTGGTGCGACCTCAACCACGGACGAAGTGTTGTCCGGCGTGAACTTCCGTGGCAAACGCGTGTTAGTGACCGGGGTTTCGGCTGGAATCGGGGTCGAAACCGCGCGTTCTTTAACAGCACACGGCGCGCAAGTGGTGGGTGCAGTTCGGGATTTAAAAAAGACGGAAGCGGCAACCTCTCAGGTCCGAAAGGAAGCGGAGAAAAACGGAGGCAGTTTTGAACTGGTGGAGCTCGATCTCGCCAATTTAAAGAGCGTGCGTGCCTGCGCCGACCGACTCGTAACCAAGGGTGACTCCTTCGACTTGGTCATTGCCAACGCAGGCGTCATGGCAACACCCTTCGAGCATACCGCGGACGGCTTTGAAAGGCAGTTCGGCACCAATCATCTCGGGCACTTTGTCCTGGTGAACCGGATTGCACCCTTGATGCGAACCGGGTCCCGGCTAATCAACCTGTCTTCCGCTGGTCACCGCTTCTCCAATGTTGATCTGGACGATCCGAACTTTGAACGGACCCCCTACGAACCGTTCGTCGCTTACGGCCGGTCGAAGACTGCCAACATCCTGTTTGCAGTGGCGTTCGATGAGCGGCATAGAGGACGGGGTATCCGCGCCGCAGCGGTGCATCCGGGGGTGATACAAACCGAGTTGACCCGCTACATGGATCCAAACCATCTGCAAGGTTTGAGGGAGCAAATCGATAGCCAGCTTAAAGCGGAAGGCCGGGGCCCGTTGGTATGGAAGACAGTTCCGCAAGGAGCAGCCACCTCAGTATGGGCAGGCGCCGTCGCTCCTGCTGAAGAGATCGGCGGCAAGTACTGCGAGAACTGCCACATCGGCGAGATCATATCCGACGAAATCACGTTAAGCCCCGGCAGCGAAGGGGTGCGCGGCTATGCGCTCGATTCGGCCAACGCCGCCGGGCTCTGGAAGAAGAGCGAGGAGATGGTGGGAGAGCCTTTCTAACAAGTGATTGGTGAGAGGTGAGAAGTGAGACGAACGGAGGGGCGTTGCATTCCGCGTCGTAGTTCGCGCAGCGTGTCGACGCCACTAATCGACCGCAGGGATGACATTCGGAAAGACGCGACGCCCTGGTGGTGAGAGGTCGCGCGCGAAAAAAACGGAAAATCTCATGCAAAGAGAAGATTTGAATTGCCGCAAAAGAACGCAAAAAAGCAAGAACCGCAGCCCCGAACCCCGAAAGCTTTCGGGGGAACATTCTCCGGGGTCAAATGAACGCGGATATACGCAGATCTGAATGATCCTCCGATCATCTACCAGGCCTTTTAATTTCGATTCAGTATCAAATTGCCAAAGAATATCGTTGCCGGGAAACTAGTTTTCCCGGGCCAGCACGGTGATCGGAGCCCAGAACCAAATCTGCGTAAATCTGCGTCCATCCGCGGTTAAGTTCTTTTCGCAGCTTTTTTGCGTTCCTTGCGGTCTTTTGCGGCTATCTTGTCTTCTCTTTGCGTCTTTGAGTGAGATTTTTCTGTTCTGACTGAGGACTACTTAACAACTACCTCACAAGAACTCTCCATCCGCCACTCCCGTCCTAACACCCGCGTTTGGCCGGTAACGGTAACCTCTGTCCGGAGCCGGATATCGGCGCTGGAAGCGCCTATCTGTACTTCGAAAACGCCAGGCTCGATAATTCGTTGGCCTGACGGCCCGGTGAAATTCAGCATATCGACTGGTACACGAAATGTTACCTCGGCCGTTTGACCTGGGCGAAGACTTACCCGACTGAAGGCCCGCAAGTCTTTCACCGGGCGTACCACTGAGGCTAGACCATCGCGGATGTAAAGCTGTGGAACCTCTGTTCCAGGCCGTTCGCCGGTGTTGGTCAATGCAAATGAAATAACGATTTCGCCGGCTTCAATCTCGATCCGATCCTGCCTGACTTGGAGATCACGGTACTCGAAGCGCGTATACGAAAGCCCATAGCCAAAAGGGTATCGACTACCAAAATGCAGAGCGATCGGCGTTCCGGCGCTCTTCAGTTTATGGTTATAGAAGTAAGGCATAGCGCCGGCGCTTTTCGGCACAGAGACAGTTAGTCGCCCGGCTGGTTCTGCTTGGCCGGTGAGCACATCAACTAACGCTTGGCCGCCCCGTTGTCCGCCCGCGAAGGCGATCACCAGAGCCGCAACGCGCGACTCTAATCCTCCAATATTGTAAGGACGGCCCCCAGTTAGTACGACAATCGTCGGAGTACCCGTCGCCACCACTGCTTCGAGCAATGGTTGCTGGACCCCTGGCAAAGCCAGCGAGTCAGTATCGGACCCTTCACCAACGGTGCCGGTCTGGAACAGCCCAGCTAGATCGCCAACGCACACGATCGCGACGTCCGCATTTCGTGCGTTGGTTACTGCTGCGGGAACTAGATCAAGCCGTTGCGAAACTGGCGACGTGCGATCTAGATCCGGGCTGTTGTTAGTGACGTCGCCAGGGAAAACCGGCGCGCCGGCCCGGCGTTCTTCGAGGATTGGACAACCTTGAGTGTAGCTAACGTTGGCAGCGCCAAATTTTTCACGGAATGCAGCCAGCGGCGTCACAATGCCCTCCGCCGTTTCCGTCAGATCGTTGATGATGAGGTGAACAGGAAAACTGTAACCGCTCAATAGAGCCATCGGGTCGGCGGCGGTAGGACCAATCAGCGCGATCCGTTTCGGCTGACCTGGTTGGAGCGGCAGGATCCCGTTATTTTCGAGAATAACGATCGATTGACGGCCAACCTCGCAGGCGACCTCGAGGGCTTCCGGAGTACATAGAGCAATTTTTTCTTCATCCGTGTAGGGATGTTCGAACAAACCAAGACCAAACTTTTCGGTTAGTATCCGTCCAACGATCTCGTCGATTTTGTCGATGGTGATCTGGCCCTGTTCCAACGCGGTCTTGAGATGGACCGCGCAATCTTCACCAGGTAATTCGATATCGAGTCCGGCGTTGAAGGCGAGGGCAGCTGCTTCTGCCGGACCTGCAGCCACTCCATGATCTCGATAAAGAAGACTTACGCCCGCATAATCTGCCACCACTAACCCGCTAAAGCCCCATTGGTCACGCAACACCTCAGTTAACAAATGCCGGGACGCATGGCACGGTACATTATCGATATCGTGATAGGCCGGCATAACCGAGCCGGCGTTAGCCTGTTTAACTGCCATCTCGAATGGGAGAAGGAAAGTATCATTCAATTCGCGCCAACCGAGATGAACGGGAGCATGATTGCGTCCGCCTTCACTGAACGAATGACCGGCGAAATGTTTCAAGGTAGCGATAAAGTCACGATTCGGACCTTGTAACCCGCGCACGTAACGAGTGGCCAAAACACCCACCAGATACGGATCTTCGCCAAAGGTCTCTTCCGTTCGCCCCCAACGGACATCCCGAGAAACATCTAACACAGGGGCAAGTCCTTGATGGCATCCGATGCTCCGCAATTCACGTCCGACGGTTTCTCCAACCTTTTGGATCAGATCCGGGTTCCAGGTCGATGAATACGCCAGGGCAGACGGAAACATGGTTGACCCTCGCGCCATCAGACCATTGAGACATTCCTCGTGAGAAATAGCCGGGATCCCGAGGCGGGTTTCTTGACGGAGAAATTGTTGTAGCCGGTTCAGCGCCCGAACCCCTTGGCGCGCATCGACGCCGTGACTCCCCAACGGCCGAGTGATCTGCCCAAGGCCAAAACCCAACAAACGCTGCAACCGGCCCGGATCACTGCTGCGAGTGAACTCGTCGTTTGAACGCATCTGGTGATTGCCATCTTCCGAAAGGATCAGCCAGAAGGCGTGCATCTGAGCGATCTTTTCATCGATAGTCATTCGGCCAAGAAGATCCTTCACGCGTTCGGAGATCGATTTCGTTCGGTCCTGGTAGGGGTGTTCCATTGGGAACAAATAGCCGCGACAGACGTTGTTCGGCAACCACCCATGCGCGTCAACCTGGGAGGCGCAGCAGCAAGTAGCGCGCACGTACAACCCACGCCGAAGATCGCGACGGACCTATTTGTGAACTAGAATTTGTTTCGTGACCAGCGTGTAATGATAAACTGGCGCCTCTTTGCCGGCGTGGAATCGCAAAAGGCGATCTAGAACCTCGCGTTCCGATTTAGTGAAACGGCGGTAGAGGAGCTGATGTTCGCGCCAAGTCATTACCACCGCCTCTAGTCTGAAGATCGAATGGTCGGCCAGATTCTCGTAAAGGCGAACGCTGGATGCGCCGTTGCGCAGAAAGATCAAGCGAAGATCGCGGGCCAATTCCAAGAACCGGCTTCTGTCTTCTTGATCCACAGTTATCTCCGCTACTACGGCGATGGGACCTTCGTCGAGGTCTGGCGTTTCGGCCAGAGCCGGCAAGGGCGGCGGCGCGGCTGGCTCCACATCAAGCGACTTGATGAAATCAAGCGATAGTGGTCCGCTGATACTCAGGTTATAACACACTAGCAAAGTTGCCAGCAGGAGAGTGTATTCGAATCCAGTGAAAGCGGCCAGAGCGCCCCAGGCCAAGCCTCCCAGTGCGATCCCGCCTTGGGAAACCATGATCTGCGCCGCATTCAAGCGGCCGCGCGTCCAGCCTGGTATTGCTTGCTGAGCAACCACCCAAATCTCCGATCCGGCTAAGGTCCAGGCCAGACCGGCAACCGCTGCCACCACCATGAAGGTCTCAAGCTGGCGGATGGCAGCCATCAGGATGTAGACTACAATGAGTAGCAGACTGGCTAAGATCGTGACCTGATTCGGTGTTAACTTTTCCCGGGCTCGAGGCACAACAAAAATGGCCCCTAACAAGGCTCCGATAGCCATGCTGGTAAAAAGAATTCCTAGATGGGAAGAGGTTAAGTGAAGGGCCTTGAGGCCGACGGCCGGCAGCAAAGCCGGAATCACCGAGATGAGCAGGGAAAAGAGCAGAGCACGGACCAGAACAACTTGGGTTCCACGCGTGTGTCGGACGTAGCGGAGGGTGCCGACGAACGATTCGAGCATGCTCTCCGTCGAGGCCCGGAATCGTTTGTGGGTCTTGCGCCATCGCGCAATGGCGAGCAGCACCAGAAGAAAAGCAACGCCATTCAAAGCAAAAATAGCGTTTGCTCCGATCAGAGGCAGAAGTAACCCACCGACTGCCGGGCCGATGATCCCCGAAATATTCATCTGCACACCACCCAAGGTCACGGCGGAAGCCAGTTCTTCCTTAGTGACAACATCGGGAATCACCGAGCCCCAAGTCGGTCCGTTACAGGCGAAACCCATGCCAAGCAGAAATACCCCGATTAGCAACAGCAAAGGGGTCAGCAATCTCAGTGATCCAAAAACTGCGAGTCCGGCCGCGGATAAAGCAAGCCAGCCATGCATCACGATGAGTAATTTTTTGCGATCGACTGTGTCCGCCAATGCACCCGCGGGGAAGGTCAACAGAAAGAACGGTAAAGAAGCCGCCGAGGATAACAAAGAGAGCATCAAGGGCGACGCCGATAGGGTGTTCATAACCCAGGTCGCTGCCATATCATGAGCGGAAACGCAGCAGCCGGAAGCGACGCTGGCCAGCCATAGATTGCGGAAGGTGCGATTGCGCAGCGCCGTCCAAAGCGAGGTTGTGCTCATGGCCACAGACCGATCGTGACGCAAATCGGCTTAAAATCTCACGCCAATGACGCAAAACGCGCCAAGTCGTCGCAGATAAATAGCCGCGAAAGGGCGGGAAGAACACAAAAAAGAGAGCCGGTAGGGATGAACTCCTGCTCATCCGCTTTGCATTCCAAGACTTGTATCGCTGCCGAACCCGTTTTCGGGATGAGCGGAAGCTCATCCCTACCGGTTTGGCCGCCAGTAAATTACTGCGCTGACCAGTCGCTGCTGAGTTGGGTCAGTATCTGGTAGGCAATCGTCACTCGCTGATCAATCGGGTAGCCTTTATTTGCCAGAATGACGATGCCTAAATGTTTGACCGGGATGAATGCAACGTAGGCGCCGAAGCCATTCGTGGAGCCGGTCTTATTCAGCCAAACATCTTCCCGGGGTTGCTCCGGCGGCGATAGTTGAGTCGCCGGTACGGGTTTAAAGATCATTCCCGGTGAATTGCCGTCTACTAAAGTCTTCAGCTCGACGGGGTAGGGATACTGTTCCCATATCAGGTCTTGAGTCATAACTCCGGCCGTGAAGTAGGCGGTGTGGGTATCGATGATGGCGCCTTGGAGTGTTTCCTCCAGCGTCCCCGAATTCATGTTCGCTTCAATGAATCGAAGCATGTCGGCGGCCGTGGTCTTTACGCCATAGGTCTCAGCGGAAAGCAAATCTACCGTCGCTCTGGTAGGATCGCCCTCCTCCGTATAGCCAACCGCGTAATCTGCCATTTTGTTCTTGGGAACGTCGATATAAGTGTTGTTAATCCCGAGGGGAGAAAACACGTGCTGCTCCATCAACTGGGCGAAGTCCGCACCCATGCTTTTCGCGGTGATTAAGCCGAGCATGCCAATGCTAGGATTGGCGTAGGTTCTATAGGTCCCGGGTGTATACCGGGGCTGCCAAGCCTCCAGGTATTTCATCAACTCATCCTCGGTCCGTATACTCTCTGGAAGTTGCAACGGAAAACCTCCTGAAGTGTGGGTACCGAGGTTAAGCAGTGCCACGTCTCCGAACTTGGACCCTTGCAGGGAAGTCAGATATTTGCTGGTCTTGTCTGCCAAGGACAGGCTGCCGGTACGCTGTGCATACGACGCGAGCGTCGCCGTGAAAGTCTTGCTGATCGATCCGAGCTCGAAAAGCGTGTCATTCGTCACAGGCTTTCGGGTCGCCCGCGATGCCACCCCGTAGTTAAAGATGTACTCTTTACCGGTGATGGTAAGCCCTACCGCCATACCTGCGATGCTGTAGTTCAGCATCACAGGTTGAACCGCCCGATCCACCATACTCTTGAGCTTATCCTGCTGACCAGGAGTTGGTGAGCCTGGCTTGCCCGATACCCACGCGGCAAAAATGATATTTCCGATAACGATACCCTTCCAGAGACCGATCTTTGTACGGCGAACCATGCTGGACAAAGCATGACCGGCAAGAGAGTTCAAGAACCGGTTCCTTGAACTCTTTCTTTGCTCATGCTTGTTCCTGGATGCCTAGCACTCCAGATCTTGGCCGGGCGCTTGACCCAAATCGGCTGCGGCGGAAGGCTTGCGAGCGAGGCGCCTTCCCGGTCCGCTTCGCAGCATTCGCGGTTTGCTTTGCGGCCCTTGCTCTGCTCTTTTCTGCGACGGTTCAGATTTCTCATGCCCAGCAACCTGAGGAGCTCATTGTCGCTGTGATTCACGTCGATGCCAGGCCCTCAGATACTCGGTCCGCTTCCGCTCTTCTCGACGGTTTCCGGCGTAACTCACTCCGCGATCCGGGGGCAAAGGGGTTCGAAGTTTTACAGGAGATCGGTCATCCGAACCATTTCACCCTGGTTGAGAAGTGGTTCGATCAAAAAGCTTACGATGAGCACAACCTGGCCAAACATACCCGGCATTTCCGTGATCAACTGCAACCGATGCTGGCTTCACCGTTCGACGAGCGGATTCATACCGAACTAAACGGCAGCTAGCAGGAAAACAATTCACCACAGAGACACAGAGGACACTAAGAAGAAGAAAAACTCACGCAAAGCTTTTCCTTTCCGGTGTTCGCTTCTGTTTAAAAATCCGTCTAAGTAATCAAGAACATGAGTAAGATTGGACTAGGCATCGTCGGCGGTGGGACCATTGCGTTGCGGGTCCTCCGTCATTTGGTGGAACCGGATGTAGCGGAGTACGTATCGTTAGCGGCAATTTGTGATCCGGTTGCCGACAGAGCCCGAGCCGCGGCCGACAAATTTGGGATTGCTCGCTGTTTTACCGATTACCAGGAGTTACTTGCCTGTGAGGAAGTGAACGCGGTAACGATTGCTTCGCCGATCAATTTCCATTTCGAGCAGGTCCGTCAAGCGCTCCTGGCTTCGAAACACGTCCATTGCAACAAGACCATGGCCACCACGGGCGCCGAGGCCCGCGAGCTTACCCAACTGGCCCGCGAACGTAACCTACATCTGCTGCCGTCGCCCGGAGAGATGCTCAGGCCGCATAACCAGTACATCAAAGAAGTGATCCGCCGGGGCGACATTGGAACGCTTTGCTGGGCGGTCTGCGGCGCAGCCTTTGGAACCTATCATGAGGACGAACGTGAAAGACAGGGGAACGATGTTCTTACGAATATCGATCCGTCTTGGTACTTTCGGAAACCGGGTGGCGGTCCCCTCTACGACATGACGGTGTATTCGTTGACCGCTTTAACCGGAATCCTGGGTTCGGTTCTGCGGGTCACCGCCCTTTCGGGTACACGGATCCAGGAACGCGAGTTCCGCGGCAAGATGGTTAACTGCGACGCGGACGATAACACGGTGATGCTCTTAGATTTTGGAGACAACCTTTTTGCTTTCGCCTATGGCACCGCGAGCGGGAGAATAACCCAGGGATTTAGTGGAAACTATTTCGGAACACGTGGTTCGATTATCGGCCTGACCATCAATGGGGAACCCCTCGATTACCCCGGAGGCGGCATTGCTCGGAAAGCTGGAGACGCCAACGTTGGCAATCAATGGCTCTTACCGCATATCAACGAACTGCACCGCGAACTACCTGAGCAGCATGTTTTTGAAGACGTCATGCAGTTAGTCGATTCGATTGCAGAGGGAATACCGTCACTGGTTACTCCAGAACACGCAACCCATGTGATCGATATTATCGAAGCCGCTTACCGCGCCAGTGCAACCGGCCAAACTCAGACCCTCACTACCACCTTGGAGGGCCCGTAGAAAACCGAAACTAATTCACCACAGAGGCATAGAGGACACCGAGACGGGAAGAAGAATAGATGATGCGGAAACCCTGGAACACCTATCTATCCTAGGCCCGCAATCTCGTCCCGTCTCTGCGCGACCTAACTCTTTTCGCCGTCTTGCGCCTCTTCTGCCTCCGTGTCCTCTGTGTCTCTGTGGTGAAATTTTTTCTACTTCGTGGCGAATTCGTCTGCCAAGTATTGTTCCGCGGCGGTTAAATCGAATTGATCTAACAAGAAAAAGCGGCGGCGGCTCCCCTTTTTCAATTCCCCGATCAAAAGCGGATCTAACGCGCGCGGCACGGGGTCACGCAAAAGAGTGCTTTGCCAGCGTTTTTGCTGATCCACAATCAAGTAGAGATTGCTGAACCGGTGCTTTGCAGTCAGTGCGATTTCGCGGGTCGATTGCGGAAGGATACCGTCGAACTCTGCGGTTAGGACCAGTTTTTTCCAAGGATAAATCCGGTTAAGCAGAAATTCGGCAACCAGATAGGCCAGAAACGCGCCCAGGCTCCAAACTCCTATCACCAGAAAAGGCAAAGCTGCGGCGGTAACGCCCGGATTATGCGACCAGAAAAAGGCTATTAATCCGACGATTCCGGCAGTAGCGGATGCCCATAGTGCGATCCGTTCGCCTTGCATCCTGGCGGTATTGATTTTCCTTACAAAGGCTTGAGCTCTCTCCAGCGGGAGAAAGCTGGTCAGCTCTCCAGGCTCTGCCCCGGTGGAAACAGAAGTCATGGTAACTTCTGCGTTGAGCCGGTTGCTGCCTTCCAGATTGAATATAGCGAACACCGGAAGTTCTGCGCCGGTTTGTTCGTCCCGATAGGTTTGCAAAAGGCCGTGGGGATTGAACTTTTGCAACTGTTGAGCTCTAGTTGGCTGTTTCTCAAGGACTGCTTTTCCTTGGGCTGATTCTCTTTCCAACGGAAAGAAATCGGGTGGACCATCCACCTCGACAGACCGGCAGAAATTTTGCCGGAGTAAGGTTAATTTCTCACTCATAATACGCCTACTGGTGAAAGATGCTTCCTTCAGTTCCGTATAGTTCGGACAAAGCCCGAGAAACGGACTGATCCCGGCGATAATCTCGCACAATTTTCACCTGCGAGCGACGGCTTACTTCGGGGAGAAAGAAACTGCCCAGCAGAACCCAAGATTTCACCACAGAGACACAGAGGACACGAAGAACGGAAAAAGTTCACAGGAAGGCCGCAGAGGCCACAAAGAGGGATCCTCATAACGAGGCAAACGAAGATAGGGAACGGAGACCGGAAACCGAAGCAGCTTAGATTATTGTGTCTTAAACCAAGGTTTCCTTTATTGCCTTCTGCTCAAGGCAATCTCTCTTTGGGGCCTCTGTGGCCTTGCTGTGAAATTTTTCTGCTCTTCGTGTCCTTTGCGTCTTTGTGGTGAATGTGCTGTGTGAACTCTCAGTCGCGTTCCGGTTCGTACCGGAAGGCGATGGAAAGCCGGTTCCACGAATTGATACTCATCACGGCGAGGTTGAGATCGACGAGCTCCTGTTCGGAGAAAACTCGGGCGGCTTCCGCGTAGACTTCATCGGGCAAATGATGCTGAGAGATTAGGGTAACCGCTTCCGCCCAGGCTAAGGCGGCGCGTTCGCGTTCCGAATATTCGGATTCGGATGCTTCCCGCCAGGCGTTAAGCAGATGAATTCTTCGTTCAGCGACCCCAAGCTTGAGCGCATCCCGGCGATGATAAATGATGCAGTAAGCGCACCCATTGATCTGGGAGACCCGCAGCTTGATCAATTCCCGAAGCGCCGGCTCGAGTGTCGATTTCCTTAGATGACCTTCGATGTCGTAAAGGCTCTTCAAGGCTGGACCGAGCAGCTGATTCACTTTCAACGGCTCAATGCGTGGTGAAACAGAGGTGGTACTCATGCACGAGTATAGCTGATAGCCGGAAAAGGCACAAAAGACCCAAAAGACTGCGGCATTAAGAAAGGAGATCACAAGCGAACCTTGTCTCTATGTGCCCTGACTACGTCGGACAAGAGGACACAAAGAGGGAGCTTGTTTTACATAGAAAGTAACACAGACTTCGACAGCTCGACCGGTGGTTCTTGACGGCGCGAGCCCTCGCTCGCTAGTCTGGAGTTGGGCTATGACACACTACTCTGGTCTCCCATCTAATGAAAATCAATAAGCTGCTATTGAGTACGTAGTACTCAGTTGCTCCATTGCGCAGGGCGAGGATATAACGCCATTAGCGGCCCCGGCACCGACTCCAACTCAGGCCGAGGCACAAAAATCAATTGCGGATACCAAGACGGCGATCCAGACCAACAGCAAAAAGATCACGGAAGATACTTCCACCCTCAGAAGCTTGTGGAAATGGACGGTAGATAGTTCCACAAAGAAAGCGGAACTTACCGTGACCCGAACCGACGACAACACTACTTCGCCGTTCGTAATCCGAGGTATCTGCTACTCCCCGGCTCCGATGAATGCCTCGAACAAGTTCGGGCCGGCCTTAGGCGATTGGTATTGGAACTCACTCGTAAATCCGAATAACCCAGACGACGTGTGGGCTTACGCTTGGGAAAGCGTTTGGGCTCGAGACCTCGACAATCTCCGGGCCCTCGGGATAAATTGTATCCGCGTATACAGCATGCTGTATAAGCAGATCGGTATAAACGGGGAAGTCCCGACTGCGGCGACATATCCTACTCTGCCGACGTTTTTGCACCGGAAATTCCTGGACCTCTGCTGGAACAACGGCAACAACCCGATTTATGTGCTCGTGGGCATTCCTATGCCGTTCGAGATGTACAAGCTAAAGGAAAAAACAACCCAGGGTGAAACCCTGGGTTGAGTCACTTTACCGCTCCGAGCCCGAAGGGGACTCCATCTACCCAGCCACTACCCATAACGTGCAGCGGTTGTTAGCAAAGCCGCACCGTTCTGGAGGTGGTCACCCCTTCGGCCTCACAAGTAGGTAGCACTCCACCGTTGTCATTTCTCACTCTTGGTGAGGCTTGCTTCCCAATTCCGCATCTCTTCGACTAGTTTCTGATAGATCCGGCCGACGGCTTCGGGTGGTAATGGCCCGTCTTTGCCGAGCTGTTCTGCTTTCTGGATCACGACTTGTTCGCGGCTGGTGTCGGTCACCGGTATATGGGCTTCTTGCTTAACAACGCCAACCTCTTGCACCACCCGGGCACGTTCCTGGATGAGTTCGACTAAACGGTGGTCAATCGAATCGATTTGCTGCCGGTATGTTGCCAGCTGCTCCTGAGTACCAGCTTGAGTATTTGCGGGTAAGAAGGGCATAAAAGCTAGAAGTAGTGCGATCTTTTTCATTTAAGTTCTGTCCATGAACAGCGGAACCGCGTGCTTGACCTCGGGTCAGACGCCAGGTTCACGAGACGACGACCCTAGCGTTTTCGCAAATAAAAGCGGTACTTCGTTGTCTGAGCTGCCGTATTCCATGCTTAAAAGGTGAACCTGGCACGTTGCACCTTGTCGTACTCGTCCTCGTCGTCGTCCTCGTCCTCGAATAATTTGGCCCAGCGTGATGTGGAGCCGAGTTTGTGGACAGGCGTCCGGACTTTTGTCCCCAAGGGACCGAGTGATAGGAAGTTGCGCAGATTTTAGGTTGTATAGGTTGATACACCCTCGGCACGCGAAACCCTGCCGCGATAGCCCAGTTCACTTCGGGCGGCCATGTCGCTCACAGTAAACGCTCGCCCGATCATTCGCACCATTGCGCGCGACAAGGGCGGGTCGTTTCTGGACAGCCTCAGAGCCGCGCCAATCTCCATGAGCCGTCCGATGGCAAACGCGAGCCGGTAGGACACCGACTTCAATCCTTCAATAGACGCGCCCTGCAGATCCGCGAGCATTGCAATGAATTCTCGGAATGTCGTGATCTCGTGGTCCCTGATGAAATACGCACGTCCACTGGTGCCGCGTTCGAGCGCGCACTGCACTGCCTCGATTACATTATCGACGTGGCAAGTCGCAAACGGATAGTCGCCGCGCTCGATAAAGGCGAAGCTTCCCGACGCGATCGCGCCAGTAAGCCCTCGGCTGAACGGATCGCCTGGACCCCAAATGGCGGGTGGGCGGATCGCAATCGTGCGGAAGCCCGGGCCGCCCGCTGCCAGCACGGCTGCCTCGCCCCGGGCCTTGCTTGCGATGTAAGCACAGAAGCTGTTCGGGAATGTAGGCGCGCTTTCATCAGCATTGTTTATGGGCGAACCTCGATCGTCCATAATCACTCCACCCGCGCTTATATAGATGAAGTTCGTCGCGCCAGCCCTAGATGCGGCTTTTAGAAGCGCACTTGTACCTGCCACATTTGCGCGAAAATAGGGCGCACGCGGCCCCGCAAAGCGAAAATAAGCTGCCGCATGCACTACGGCGTCGATCTTAGGAAGTGATAATGTCTCGGGCGTTGCAAGATCGCCCATGATCGGTGTCGCACCGAGTACACGAACCTTCTCGCTGGATGACGCGGACCGCGCAAGGGCAAACACCTGATGACCCCGGCTTGCGAGCGTTGGGACCATGCGCGTGCCGAGGAAACCGGAAGCACCAGTGACAAAAACCCTCATTTTCTTTTCTCCACCGTTGATTTGAAGATCGTCGCCATGGCCTGTTCCCGCAGGCCGCTAATGACGGCGGGATCAGGTGTTCGCCCTTGCGCCGTCACATAGAGAATGGCCGCGGCGTGCGCCGAGGCCCAGGCAAGATCAGCGGCGGCGTCCGCAGGAATGGCGAGCTGTCCGCGGGCTGCGATGGCCCTGATGTGCTCCACATGAAGCGCGCGCGCCTGCTCGGCGGCTGGGATGCTGGCGCCAAGCAACACGCGACCAATCATCACGGCATAAAGCCGTGGTCGCTCCGCCGCAAAGCGCACGTAATTGTCCCAACCCTGCCTCAGCGCAATCGCCGGATCGGAAGATTGCTTCGCAACCCTTTTGCGTTCGAGAAATTGTCTGAAGGCTTCCGCAACTGCAGCACTCAACAATCCGTCCGAACTACCGAAATGATGATAGAGCGTGGGGGCGGTGACATTTGCCAACAAACATACCGCTCTAGTCGAGAAATGTGCGGCGCCTTCCCGCTCAAGGATTTTGAGGGCCGCAGCCACAAGAGTTTCGCGCGTATCCACTCCGCTACTATAGCATCGCTATACGAAATGTCTATAGCGTTGCTATAGACTCCCTCACGCTCGCTCTGGCCCGATGAATTTCGTCGATCTCAACGCAAATAGGCAAATCTACTTCGGCGTAGAGGACTGAAAAGTCGTCACCGAAATCGTTGTCACCAGCGTCGGGCAAGAACCCTTCCTGAGACCTGTCCACAAACTCGGCTCCACTTCACGCTGAGCCAAACTATTCGAGGACGGCGACGAGGACGAGTACGATTCAAGCGGCTTTCAGCCGCCCAGTCGGCCCTACGTCGATGTCGTATAGACCGTTTCAGTCCCAGGTGTAAAATGCGTCGGAGTACTTCGTCAGATCGAAAAGCTCCAAGCTTGAAATGTGCAAAACTCCTGCTTGACCCGATGCGTCTTTGACGAGCCAACTATCCGCTTATCCATTCAACTTTGCCTATGAGAAACGTGCTGAAATCGATTCTGCTAGTCGCCGCTCTAATAAGTTCTTTTTGTTCAATGGGCTGGGCAGACCAAGCGCCCCGGCAGATGTCCAATACCTCTGCTTCGCCGAGTGATGGTCCGCCAGAGAAACCGTACTATTTGACCGGCAAAGAAGATGCTTGGCGGGATTTCCCTCCCAAGCCTGCTCTCGGTTCAGCAATCGATCAAGAAGACCTCCTCATAACCCTCTCTCTTCAGACTTCGCGCACGGAGGATCAGAAAAACGAGGCCCTTCGGGATAAGGGTTATACGATTAAATTGATGACCGACGTCATCGATAGCGATTTCGAGACCAAATATCCGAACGTTTTCAAAGTCCTCAGTAGCGCCGATATCGATTCCTATTTTATAAACACGATGATCAAGAAGGCTAACGGGCGGTTGCGACCCTTCGTTCAGCATCCGACTCTGGTTGTGCCGATGTTCACTGTGGGTGACTTTAGTTACCCCAGCGGTCACGCTACCGGCATGGAACTCCAGGCACGCATCCTGGGGCAATTGTTTCCCGACAAAAGTGATGCGCTTCTGCGACGCGCCCGACAAGTCGCCGACGGTCGGGTTGTTGCCGGAGTCCATTACGCTAGTGATACCGAGGCCGGTCTAGCTTTGGGTGACTTGCTGTACACGGAGATCGCGGCAAAGAATTCGTTTCAGAAGGATCTCTCCGCAGCTGCAGAAACTGACCGTGTAACTAACAAATAGGCTCGAAAGGGACGAGCATCGGCTCGTCCCTTTCGCGGTGGGTATTAGATCTTAGTCTTCGATTTCTTCGCTGCGGCCTGCAGCTTTGAGATCGCTCGGCATCAACACCGTTTTCTCACCCGGATAAGGACGGGTGAAGCCGGTGGTGGAATACCAGATCACGTGGTTTAAGAAGGTTTCGTCAACCGCGTCCGCCTTGTCGAACTTCGCTTTGAATATTTCGTTCGAAGCTTGGTTCCAGGCTGCTTTCAACTTGCCGGTTGCGCTCTTGCTGTCTGCGCTCGCGGTCGGGAACGTGTTCAGCGCGATCGTCGGCGCCAGAGCGGTATACGGCGCGATGTTAACCGGTGTGTTAACAAACGCGGTGCGCATCGGAGAAGCAACCAGATCGAATTCCGTCATCGGGGTCAGCCCGAGGATCTGTTCGATCGTACGGTCAATGCTGGCCGATGTATAGATGGAGTGATCACCGGCGCCGTTGCTCTGTACGGCGTACGGGCTGATGATCTGGACCGGCTGACGGTGACCATCAACGTGGTCCACTCCATCCTGCGCATCATCTTCTTCAACGAAGATCGCCGAAGTAGCCCAGTCGGGGCTCTTGGTGATGGCCTGTACGATACGGCCCAAGCCCAAGTCGTTGTCGGCCTGAGCGGCAGTCGGAATCGGGAAACCCGTTGAGAAACCGGAGGTATGATCATCCGGCAACCAGATGATCGTGAGGGCCGGCAGTGTGCCGGTCTTCTCCTGATTCTGGAAAATTGGCAACCAATAATCTACCCGGTATTGGTCTGGAATACCGGTGTTGAAGCTCGGGTAATGCGGATCGAGGATCGCACTTGCCGAGGGTTCCGTGCTGGATTCGGTGTCCGTGGTTGGCGTGATGGTGGTGGGGTTGGTCGGAGTCTTGCCTTCCAGATACTGCGAATAGGCGTACCAGTCCGACCAGCTGTAATTCCCGTTGATGCTCTGCGAGCCGCTCCATTCGCCATAGAGCTTTACGCTGAGACCTTTCGCGATTGCTGCGTCCCACAGATAGCCGTGCTGGGTGACAATCATGCTGTCATATCCGTTCCCACCCGGATAACTGCGAATCCAGTCCGGGGACTGGCTTTCGTCTGCATAAGCAGAGATCCCGGCAACGATCCACGGATGCCCGTCCGCCGATTGGCGGGAAGGAGCGTACACGTTGTCCAGTGTAGCGAAACGCTGTAGAAACGCGTGTTGGTTTGGCGTGTAAGGCGCAAATACCGCGATAGAGGCATCGCCGTTGGCGGTTGTGACGTCGCCGAACAACTGATCGTAAGTGCGGTTTTCTTTAATGATCAAAAATACATGTTTGATCAGGGAAGGTTCGCCGATGTGCGCCGGAATAGCGACCGGGGTGGCATTCGGGTTAACATATTTCGGTCCCACCTGGACGTTTTGAGTCAGGTCCCAGTGATTGTTCTGCCAAACCTGCGCCGTATAATCGGCCAGTTGAGTTGCGCTCGGGATCGGGATGAGATTAACCGTACCCGTATCCGGATGCGAATTGAAGCCATTAACATTGTAGTCAGAAACGACCACACTATCCGTACCGATCCCCTTGTGGTTGGCAACAACGAGTTGGTTATGGGCTTGGTCAAACGCGATGCTGGCTGGAGTCGAGGCCGTAGGGATATAGCCGATCACAGAATTCTTTTTCGGGTCGGTCAAATCCACAACCGCAACGGCATTTACGGTGAACAGGGTCACATACAGTGTATTGCCATTAATGGTGAGGCCGGTCGGCGTAGCGCCGAGCGTTTTGGACAGCGGAATGCCCACATTGATCGTGCGTACCACTTTATTGCTAGTGGTATCGATCACCGAGACGGTGTCACTATAAGCATTGGAGATATAGAGGAGGCCATTGGCCACTGTCAGGCCGGTGGGATGCAGGCCGACCTTGATGGTATCTTCCACTTTGAGCGTCTCGAGGTTAATGACCGATATGGTGCCGGTGGCTGCACTATCAGTGGTCGGATCTATCACGATCGGTGTGCCAGCTGAAAGATCCGTGGAGTCAGATCCCTTGGCGACGCGTCCACCTTCGTTACTGACATACGCGCGATTGCCGGATATCACCACGCTGTTCGGAACGTTGCCGACCTTGATCTGCCGGACCAACCTTGGCTCCTTTTTTGTGAGGTCAATCACGGCGAGCGTATTGGTCTGATTCAGGGCAACGTAAGCGGTTGTGCTGTCGGCTGAGATCGCGACGCCCCCAGGATACGCAGTCCATGGGTTGTCCATATTAGGAAAATTCGGCGCGGGTAAAGCGACTTGCACAGCTCCCGTGATCAATCCGGAAGTCGGATCGACCGTCGCGACGCCAACGTTGCTACTGTCCTGGCTGAATACCAACTTGGTACCATCGGGAGAATAGGCGATACCGGTAAAGGAACCGCTCGTATCGCCGTTAGGCGAAAAGCTTTGCACCACCTTAGCGCTCGCGAGATCGATGATCTGTACGGCGGAGGAGGCGCCCATCTGGAGCACGGCAGCTGTGTGGCTGGCAGGATTCGGGTTCAGCGCTATCGCTTTACCGCGCGTCGGTGTACCCAAGTTCACCAAGGTTCCAGCGGGCGTGATAGTCTGATTCGTCGACATCACGATTGATCCATCCGGCTGAGGACCCACGTTGTACGTGGGGTACGGAAGGGAAGGAGTAGCCAACGCCGGTACAGCGACTGCTAAAGCGGCTGCGCCGGCGACACCCTGGAGGAGGGCAGTAACGATTCCTTTCGTTGAAGAAGGACGATACATAGAGGCCGTTTACTTGCCTTCGCCATAGTAGCGCTTCAAGTGGAGCCCTGTAACAAATTCGTCACCCGTCGGTACGAAGAAACGGACTTCAACCCGTGCGTGTTAGTTATTAGTCACAATCTGTAACCGCTGGATATCCAAGGTCTTACGAATTGGGGTAATACTCAACAATGCCATCGAAGGTGCGCTCGGGCCGCAAACCGCACGAACATCATCCTGTCACGATTGTCATTTTTGGAGCGCCTGCTCGTCAGATAACGGTAGGGACGAGCTCCTGCTCGTCCGCGGAAGTTCGCTTCGCAGCGCCGCTCCCGATTAACCTCGGACGAGCGTGAGCTCGTCCCTGCCGCCTGCGCTCGTCACGTGAGAAGGTCGAGGACGAAAGACTGTATGCTCAGGAAACCGGCCAGATTCACCGCGACGATTAGAACTCCCAGCCAGCTACCCCACCGGGCAGGACGGTCTGGCCGGGGAAAGTCAGGTGTTACTCTCGCTACCACCATGCGATCATAAAGATGAGGATGCGGCATACGTTTTTTTGGCATGACGGTCGGCATTTCATTCGCTTGGTATAACTTTGCGAGAGCCCGGGCATAGATGCTCTTGTCCTCATACACCAAACTCCCAAACACCTCGGCTCTGACTTCCATCCGCCGTCTTCGGCGGCTAAGGAATCTGAAGCCGCCCATGATTACCGGACACAAAGCCAAATGTGGCAGCCCCCTTTCCGGGTTCTCAAGGAATACTAAAAGCACCTTCATCAGAGGAATATAAAGGAGCGGGGTAAAAAGGCGGACCAGCCGGGTAATTTTATCCTCGTGCAGGTGAGCCAACTCATGTGCCAAAACGGCTTTCATTTCGTCCGGGCTGAACAGAGCGCGCGCTTTCTCGGTAACTAAAATGGCCCTAGCAAAGGGCATAGCGAACGCGTTAGCGCTCCCCAAGAAATACAGCCACGCACTGGGTGCTGGTCGTTGCCAATGATGCGCCACTTCGCGCACCATCTCAGATAACTCCGGCTCAGCGGGTCGAAAGAAACCCAACCAACGCCCGAACCGGAGGACACCGTCAAACTGCAGCCAGAAGTAAACGACGAGGCCGGCGATCAGAACGATTGCACATCGCCAGTTCCATTGGTCCTGGAGGGCGACTGCCGTAATCGCGAAAAGAATGTAGAGGATGTAGAGTAAGGCGTGGGCCCAAGTTTTTCGCATACGTTGCCAGAACGACTCCGCCTTGAGCTGATAGCGCCGGCCGAAGCGCCAGATGGCCCAGTTCGGTGAAACAAAGGTGGCAAGAAAGATCAGAGAACAAAACGTCCATCTGGGAATCGGCAGTATTGAGTGCGGATAGAGATTGCCTCCGATCGCATAAATAACCGGCAGGAGACTCAAGGAATAGATCCTAACTGCCTTGAACAGAAAGAGACGTCGGGCACGCTCGGCCCAATGCCCATCCGAATTTTTCGTCACCGAGCGTGGCAAACAGAACGCGGTGATCCCCATGGTGATGCCGGGTATAAACGTCGCTGCCACGAGCGAGACCAGAACTGCCACCCATCCGCTGCCCGGAGCGAAGGCGGATCCCATCCATGCGGCGTCCTTCACTCGTCGGAACCAAGCCCCTCCTAACTCCTAGTTCCGGACAAGCATAAAGCGAGTCCCGGCTACTAACTGTTCTCCTGAACATACGCAATAGTGCGCACAGACGGAATCTTCGTGTGGGTCCAACTTCCAGATCTTGATGTATGAAAGAGAACGAAGCTAGATTGGACACTGCGTTGCGCCGAATCAAAGGTGCAAGGGTCGACGAGGCCGCGATCCACGCGCATGTGATGCGGCCTCAACAGGTAGTGGGGGTGGTCTCAGATCGGGGGAGGGAGGACGCACCGATAATTGAACACCTACGGTCTGACCTATGAAGTCACTGATTGCCGGCGCAATCGGAGGGATGTGCCCTTGTTTGATTACTCTCGGCAAGGTGTGTACCACGATTACACCCGGCCAACACTTCGTCGATGTCGTATCTCCCTGGTTCTTTGCGGGGATTCTTGTCTATGCAGTCCTGGGACTTACCGTCGCTTTTTTCTTTACTGAGCCGGATGCAAAGAAAGCGTTTGTGCTAGGAATTAGCGCGCCAGCGTTGATAGCGAGCGTTCTGGCTAACCCGATTACCGGGATGGAAAAATCTCAACCTGCTTCAACAAATAGTCCTGCCACGCCTGGTCCAACCACTACCTCTATCGAGGCGGATCCAGGTTTCATTCCTGTGTCATGGCAAGTCGTGCAGAACGAAACCCGAGGAGTGAACGTCAACAACACCGGTGATATCATGATCACCGCGAATTTTTTCGGTCCGGCAGAAGCTCTGGTAACCAGTGTGAATGTATTGCCCCGCTCTGGGCAACGGATCGCGGTTCCGACTGCCGCTAAAACCGTACAGTTCCAGGCGGGAACCCGGCAAACCGAGAAGTACTCGCTCAATTCCAACGCAAATATAACGCCGTCGTTCGAGATTAGAGCGACTTCGACGAAAAAGTACGGATTTCTCCAAGGACTCGGGGCGCCGCCCGACGCCGACATCCAAATCAATGTAGTGGAAGGAAATTCTGGGCTATCAGGCTAAAATCTCCTTGAAGACGGGCGTCGACGAAGGCAACGCGTGAGGCGAGGCGCCGATGACAACGACAATAGCAAATAAGCTTATCCGGACGCAGGTAACAACAGAGACGGCTGGCAGCCCGAAGCTGAGCCCGCAGATAGCATGGTCGCCCGCGGGTTTGCCGAAGATAGCCCAGCACATGTTTTCCCTGATGCTACGCAATGTTGCCAGCGACGGCTTTCTGTTCGTCGATCCTAATCATCCTGAGCCGACGGACCCGCAATCGTTCTCGATGCCGGGCTGTATCATTGCCGCACCGTCATCGCCGGCCAATACGGGCGGCATAGATCAAGACTACGTGTACAATTGGACGCGGGACGCTGCCATCACCGCGATAGAGATTGCGGCCGCCAATTTACCCGTGGCTTCGGGTACCGGCGTCGAGCCGCTGATTGATTATGTCAACTTTGCTCAGACCTGCCAGAACAATGCGACTCCGTCGCTAGCCCTGGCTAGCTACACCATCCGAGGATTGTCACGGCAGTGGACAGAGCAAACCGATGGTCCGGCGTTGCAGACGCTGGCCATCTTGGGTGCCTACAATCAGCTCGACGCACCGACCCAGGCCGTCGCGGTGGCTGTCATCAACAAGAACCTCGAATATCTGATTACCGCGTACCAAAACCAAACGTTTAACTTGTGGGAGGAGCACCAAGGCTTTTCCTTCTTCGCGCGGTCAGTACAATTGCGCTGCTTTCAAGCGATCCAGGCCAACACTATCGGTATCCCGGTTCCGCCTGGGAGCGATGCCGCGATCACCTGGCTGCAGACGGCATTGCAACAGCATTGGAACGGCACACTTTATGTCTCGCTCTTACCTGCGCCCGATGGTTATGACGCAAATATCGACATCGTCTCTGCGTGCATTTATGGGGCTGTGCCGTGTACTGACGCCAAACTACTAGCGACCGCTGCCCAGATTCGGGATCAGTGGGAGAATCCCAATTCTCTTTATCACTATCCGATCAATGTAAGCGACAAGACCGGCCAAGGGATCGGGCCTCTGTTAGGACGCTATCCCGGCGATGTTTACGATGGCGATGTAAACGATCCTAGCGCCGGAGATCATCCCTGGGCGCTATGCACCGGTAACTTTGCCGAGTTGTACTATACGTTAGCGAATCAGATCCAAAGCACCCAGACGGTCCCTCTCGATCAATTCTCAAGCACGTTTTTCGGCCAGATTGGAGTGACGGCAGCCACTCCGCTGGCGGACGTAATCACCAACCTTCAGTCGGCCGGAGACGCGATGCTGGCTGCGATAATCTATCACAGCGATCATCTGGAACTGAGCGAACAGTTTGATGGCGTCACCGGCTACGAAAAGAGCGTTAGGAATCTGACCTGGAGTTACGCAGCTTTCCTATCCGCTGTGCGCGCTCGGACGGGTCAAAACATACAGGGATAAAATAGCTGTAACACAAAGTCGCCCAACGGAACAACCTGCCGCGCCCCTGTTTAGCCGCCATCCTGCAACGAGGCTAGTTCGGACTTACCGAGAACATACTCAACAAACCGGGTCCTGTTTGTTTCCATACAATGTCGAAAAGCATCCGCAGCTCGGTTCTTGTCTCCGCTTAAAAGGCGCTTCATGCCAGCGTAGTACCATGCTTCGCACAGCTGTTCTTGCGTTCTGTCTGGATCACTGGCACTGGCAGACTCAACAAGGTCGGTTTCGGTCGACTTGCCCAAAAGGAAGTTGCCAATCTTAAAAACCCAAGGCTCCAGGGGAGGCTGCTTTCGACCTTGCAGATAGAGGGTCAACTGATGATTGGCCTCGTCTCCACGCTGCAAGCGTACGCGGAGCAACCAGATACGAAACTGAAGATAATCTCGGCGCAGACTAGGCGGGTCAAGTTCTGCCGCGCGGCTGTACGCGGTCAAGGCCTCCTCAAGACCGTGCCGATTCTCTTCAGCAATTCCCAATTGGAGAAAGGCGGACGCATTCTTCGGATCGATCTGTATTGCTTGACGGTATTCGGACTCAGCTCCAGTCAGATTGCCTTTGGCCCTTTCCAGGTCTCCCCTTCCGACGTAAGCATTTGAAGCCTTGGGATTTAGCTCGAGTGCACGACTGAAATCGGCTAAGGCCCCGTTGAAATCATCTCCCGCTAATTTGGCTTGCCCTCTGACCACGTAGGCCACGTTATCTTTCGGATTCAACTCGATTGCACGATTGAAGTCGGCAATCGCAGAATGGTCATCGTTCTTTCTTAGCTCTGTGGATCCGCGATTCCGATAGGCTAACGCATAGCGTGAGCTTAAAGCGATGGCAGTATTGAAATCGTTCATCGCTCCCGCGATCTCGCCTAGCTCCCTTTTAGCTACACCGCGATTATTGTAGGCAGCCGCTATCTTCGGATCGAGGCGAAGAGCTGCGTCGCAATCCGAAACGGCGCTGTCATAATCAAATGTCTCTAGTTTGATCCAAGCTCGGTCGATATATGCGGGTGCAAATTTTGGACTTAGCCGAATGGCATCGTCAAAGTCATTCAATGCTGCCTCTTGCAAACCTTTGGCGTGTTTTACCTCGCCGCGTACGTAGTAGGTAACCGCGTAGGTAGGATCGAGCTTAATTGCCTGATTACGATCCTCGATGGCACCGTCCAAGTCATGTTTTTTGAGCTTGTCATTCGCTTGCGTAAGAAAATGTATAACATTTTCTCTGGTCTGCCGGGATCCAGACTCTTCGCGCGGGGATTGCGGATATACTCCTGGGCCTACGCGCAGGTTGATACCTGATCCTACAAATGGTAACCCGACATAGCTTACGAATAGTATGGCTTGCCGCAGTAGTTTGATCGCGGCGCGAGTGGGTAATCGCACAGTGTGCGTTTACCATCTGTGGCGCCGGTTGATCAACTTCAAACACGTGTCCGAGGCCTGACGGTGGTGCTCTCCGTGCATTTAGCGTTTGCGCGAGTTTTCAGCTACTCCGCTCACAGCCATTTTCAGGGATTTCTGGCTACTTCAATGCAGCCTGGTCATCACTTGTTATGATTGGATTTTACGTTTCCTGACCTGTGAATGGGTAGGTGTCTGATGTAATTCGTCGCCCTTTTTTTGCGTTCTTTCGCGGCTATTTTGGTTTCTCGTTGGGAGTGTTCAGCTTGCAAGAATTAAAAACTAAGCTTAATTCAGCCTCGGCGACGTCGTCCCTCTAAACTTCTTCAGACGCGCCACAACTCAAGGATCGAGTAAATCACCCTCCCAGGATATGTCTCAGCTCACTGTCAGGAAGACGGGCAGCCTCACCCTTAGAGGCTCTTTGCGTCCACTCATTTTCGCTGCCGGCTTAGTCACCCTAAGCACGCAGATCTCTGGCGCCGGATCTAATCCAGGTCAGCAAACGTTCGGGTCTGGCGAGGCTCTTCATGTTGTGGTCGGTGGTAACAGTACTTCTGGTTACCGGGTCGAAATCTATGACCGAAATCAGCTAGTCACGACTCGGGGGTTAGCGGGCAAATACGATCTGACGGTGTTCCCCGGGACGTCCGATAATCAACCCAGCGGGCCGAATATTTTGACGGACCCGACAGTGGTAGGCTCGTGGCAAGGACCGTTTCAGAATGGGGTAGGCTCTGTACCAGGCACGATCGCAGCCGCCACCACTCCGGGCGGGACGCCAGCGATTCAATGGACGATGACGAACGCAGCGCCACAAACCTGGATCCAGATCCGATGACGAACCTGGTTTCAGGTACCAGTTATTTTGCCACGGTGACTCTGCAGGGGACCGGCACGGTTTTCCTCGATTTCTACAATGGCCAGGTCGACGTTCAGAGTAATCCGGTCACACTCACTTCGCAGCCGGTTACCATAACCCTGGCAGTAACGATTCCTAGCGGACCGCTTAACACGCCTCAATATCAGGTGCGTACCAGCGCACAAGGTGCGGTCAACGTTCTGGTCTCAGCCGCATCCGTGCAGACGGAGACTCCGATACCGCCAACCGCGGCCAATCTTCTCTCCAATCACTACACGTCGGTTAATTATAACCCGGCGACCGCGACATTGACGTTGGCGGGTGCGGTAGATCAAGTCGGACCCGCGAGTGTAACCCGGTCTGAAACCTATCGATTCGTTAATCCGTACGTGATCGACGCTCAGGTTACCACCGGCGCCACCGGTAGCCCGATTGTTTTTTGGTACACACCTTATACTAACTTCTCTAACGGGCTACAGCCGTTGTGGGTAGGGGGCAACACGACGTCGTACGAAAGCCCAAACTCTGACTCGTTGCTGGACTCGCCGTTACCAGCCGTCGGCGTTTCCAACAGCTCAAGTACCTATGGTATGGCGGCAGCGTCGACCTGGGATGAACCGATGCCAGGGTATAGCGGCCCGCATCTGATAATAAACGGGCAACAATTATCGGCGCCCCAGATCGGAACGCAATCGTTCCCGATTTCCCTTACCAGCAGGCAAAGCGTATCGTTCACGACGGTCTTTTTTAAAGGTGGACCTGGGACTTATGGGCTAGCACTCGGGGCAGAACTCGCCAAGGCAAGCGCGCTCGGATTGACCGGAAACCAAGGGAACGCATTGCTTGCTAACCAAGATCTATCCCAATCGGCGATGCAGGCTATCGCCCAACGCGAGTTTGCTACCATCGCCAAAGTGACGGCTTATTGGCTCCGAGAAAGTTCGTCGAACGGGTTTGCGCTCGCTCCCAGCCAACATTACGGGACGAGCACGTACGCTCGGGACAGTTTCTGGACCACCTACGGCCTACAAGGAACACCGTTCCAGGCCGAAGCGGAGACCATGATTTTTAATCAATTCACGAATGCGATTCCGACCTCGGGATCGAACGCAGGTCATGTACCGGTAACCAGTGGTGGTCCGTATTTCGAAGATGAAAGCGGATTATACTATCTGATCCGGATGTACCGCGATTCAGAACAATGGGGGTTATCGGTGAAAAACCTGAGCACCGCGCAGTTAGTTCTGAATTACATCCAGAGCAATCAAGTGAACAACGGACAGTTCATTACCGCTGGACCCATTAACAATGCCGGGTTCGAGATTACGCCTGACACCTGGTTAGATGGCTATCTGTTCCCAGTTGGTGTAGTGAGCGCTTACAACCAAGGTCTCTACGTGGTCGCGCTGCAAGCCTGTCAGAAATTAGGGTTACCGGTGACGAACGATCAAATCGCCGCTGCACTCACGGTTTATCAAGGATTGTACGATCCACAACTGGGTCACATTCGTTGGTTGTCTACCCAAACCTATAAGGGACCGGATGTCCTCGCCGGGGACGCGTTGTCATTGTTCCTGTGGAACAGACCGCTTCTCTCCGACACGGCTGTTCGCAATACTTTAAATGCCCAGGCACGGACTCAATACGGGATGGAGGTTTTAGCTGAACAGAATGGCACCTCCGTACCGGCTAACCAGTTCTTGACCTTAACTAACAACCCGACGACCGGCGCAGTGGAAGGGATCCCGGAACCCGGCGGTTGGTATCAGAACGGTGGCAGCTGGCTCTTATGGGAATCTCTAGCCGAGTATTCGGCTTTGCGACATGGCGATTTCGCAGCCTTACAAAGAATCCAACAGTCCATAGCCGCCGAGGTGGCGGTCACACCGCTATCGAAAGAGTTCAAAGTCACAATCAATAATCCAGCGATTGCATCGGTGGATCCGGCCTGGCCATACCCATTGGGCTCTTGTGGCTTGGATCGCCAGGGCTTCGGCTGGAACACAGCGCTAGCCGCCTTCCTCTCCTCGATGCAGCACTGACGGCGCTACAACCGGACAGAAAAATCTAACGCAAAGACGCAAAGGCGCAGAGCTTAAGAGGAGATACGAAGGTGATCGTTGGGCATTGCTGAAGTTTGAGGCCAAACGCTTTTCGGGGCCACAGAGCGCTTTCTTTTCGTTACCTTTCGTTTACTTCTGTAAAAATTGTTTCTTTGTAACCTTTTGCCTCTTTCGAGCTTTTTGTGGCCGTTTTACGGCTATTCCTTCTTCCTCGGTTCGTCACACCGTCTGCCAAAATTCCTAGCTCCTTCCGCAATCAATCCGGCGGCGCAGATAAAGCTGGCGATGCAGATCGCTAACCAGAGCGGTCGCCAAAAGCCGTGTACTTCCACGAAGTTGGTGAGGATCGCAGCAACATATGAAATGACTCCAGCGAGGGTACCGAAAGCGAATTCTGCTAAAACGAGTCGATCCACAGCAGTCTCACTTTTCGCTAGATGTAAATGAGCCGGGTCGTGAAGCCTGATGTCCTTTATCTCCGTTTTCATACCTGACCATGGCGCTAGCCGGAGGCAAACCAGAATCGTTTGTCATGATTTGATATCAGAGACGCTGATATCTTAAGCAGAGTGATCAAGTGCTTCGTGGGGCGCCGGCAGGATGAGGACACGCCATAGCAAACGTATGTTGGCATTGAACTCACCCTTCCTCAGACGATTTGGGTGTGCGACCAGTGAATCACAGCGAAGCACATTTTGTGAGGTGACTGAACGCAGCCGAAATAATGGCTGGAAGTGATCGAATTCCGAACTCCCGGGCTACAATCGAAACGCTTCTTCTACTAGTGCATGGAAGCCTCTCCATCCCCAGTACATACGATGATGAACAATCAATCCGTCTTTAATATCCGCGAAATGGCCAACGTCTAGTTGACACCCCTCAGGCCATTGTGACGGGTACTCCCAAATAATGCGTTCCCGATCATTCGAGTACAATGGATCAGAACAGCGCCAGGTGCATATACTTTCGCCTAGCATTCGAAACAGGGCGTCGAAGTGCAACCTAATCTTAGTCTTTCCTCGTAAAATACCTAGCTTCTCTTTCTCCACGACTAAGATCGCCGAACTTTCGAGAACGCTCTCTTCAGCATACAGCACCATCAAACGCTCAACGTTCCGTTCAAGCATGGCGTTATGCCTGCTCTGCTGAATACGGTTCTTCTGCACCTTTCGGTTGGGTCTGAACAACCGGGTTTTCTGGCTGACCTTCACTGGAATTGTTGCTTCACACGTGGCGACGGGCGATGAGCGACTATCACGGCCACCCGCCTATGTTTTCTCTGTAAACCGTTCTCCGCGACAAGGGCTGATTGCGAGCGGCCCATCTTCACCGCCACCACAACCAAGCCCATAGTCGAACGGACAAAGCAATATCCTTTATCGACCGAGGCTTTGGCACGATCTCAAACGGTGACACTGATTTGAGGCCAGTCGAAATCTGTTCGTGCAACAAGATTGAAATAGTTCGTGAAGATATTGAGGACCACGTGAGCGACGATCTCGCTGATTTCGCCTGACGTGAACCCAGCATCGCTCACAAGCTTGAAGTCGTTGTCATCGATTCGGCCGCGCTCTTCGACAACGGCCTTGGCGAAATTGATCGCTGCTGCGTCTTTACTGTCGTCGACCATTCCTTCCAAAGCATTGTGGATCTGGGCCTCATTCAGCCCAGCGAACTTGCTCAAAACCGTGTGAGACGAAGCGCAGTACTGACAATGATTTATACCCGCTGTTGCCAACGCGATTTCTGCCGCCAGTCTCTTACTCAATACTCCTGTAGCTAGAGCCTCTAAAAGGCTCATCCAGGCCTCCAGAGTAGCCGGCGATTGAGCCATCGCACGCGGCATGTTGGGTACCCTCCCGATTCTAGCCGTGAGTTTCTCAAAAACTAACTTCGTCATCCCATCGGCTGCCGAGAGTTCGATGCTAGGTATTCGTTGTGTGTTCATGGTGCGATCCGGGCTTAAACTAAAAGTGAGGTGATTATGTTATCTCAGGTAGTTGAAAAAAAAGAGCTTCCCCGGCGAACCAACACGCGAGGGAAGCTTGTTCGGGTTATTTGGCAGAAAGGGTTCTGCCGAGGAAGTCTCGTATTAATGAAGCGATCTCTTCCAAATCCTCCTCCAATGCGAAGTGACCTGTATCGAAGAGATGGAATTCGGCGTTTTTCAAATCCTTCGTGTAGAGCCGTGCGCCCTCGACCGTAAAAATCCCATCATTCTTTCCCCAAACGATTAGTGTTGGCGGCTGATGCTTTCGGAAATATTCTTGCCACGTCGAATAACGTTCGAGATTGGTCTTGGCATCATAAAGTATGGCTAACTGAATTTCTTTGTTTCCGGGCCGGTCTTGAAGCATCTGATCGAGCGTCCACGTGTCCGGACTCAAGACTTCCTGGTTCCGAACGCCGTGAGTGTAATGCCATTTAGTTCCCTCGATGGTTAATAACCACTCCCGCAAAGGTTTTGTTTTCTCTTCGGTACGTTCTTTCCAGTACGCCTCCAGTGGCTTGGAAAAGTCGCGATTAATCCCTTCCAGATAGGCTTCGCCATTCTGAATAATGAGGGCGGTAACGCGTTCCGGATGCCTGACCGCCAGGCGGTAACCGACGGATGCGCCGATATCCTGAAGATAGATGGCATAGGATTTCAATCCGAGCTCTTCGGTAAATCCTTCGATGACGTTCGTGAAATGATCGAAGGTATACTCAAATTCGTTGACGCTCGGAGCAGAACTAAATCCGTACCCTGGGAAATCAGGAGCAACAACATGGTATTTGTCGGCTAACAACGGAATCAAGTTCCGAAACATAAATGACGAAGACGGAAATCCGTGCAGAAGCAGCACAACGGGTGCGTCTTTCGGTCCTGCCTCTCGATAAAAGATGTCGAGCCCCTCGATCTTGCGAGTTCGGTAAACGATTTTCGATGATGGTAAGTCCATACTGAAGTTTTCCTAGTCAATGATTTCTAATTTGACGGCCGCGATGCTTAAAGCCGTAAGGCAGTATTGAACCCATCGTGCGGTGCGTGAAATGGAGTCTTTTAATGAGACTCATAAAAAACCTTCATTTCATACAGGACTTTAGTCGGGTTCGAGTTTGTGCTGCCGCTGCACCACCTCCGAGTGATCGTACCAATTCGGAACGAAGGCCCTTCGCCCCCCGCATAGCGCAAATCTCAAAAATCACGCGCCGCGCGTTCGCGTTGCCCCAAAATTTAGAATCGATGGCGGGTTCCGCGATGCGCAGCGCGCGCGCGGTCAAAAATTGTCCGGGGAAGGACCCCGAGGTTTCGCAGCGCAAGAGGCGCTAAAAGCGCCGGAAAAGACGGTCTTGCTTGAATGACGAAACGAAAAACAGAAAGGAAAAATTGTTATGTCTGAAGACGAACCGTAACCGACACCGTTGGCAATAACTTATTATTTCCCGGTGAACATGCCGCCGCACCAAGGTTTGCCGAATTCCAGTTTTGACGGCGTATCAACTTACACGCAAAACGGGTTCAATCATCCGCCAAGCCAAGGTCTGATCAAATCCGGTCTCTACGGTTAAGAAATGCCGAATTCGGAAACATGTAACCGGTCGATGGTCCGCTGGGTCTGCGCCTTGGTTCGTTTGAGCTTCGCGGCCTTTTCGAACTCCTGGCAGATGACCAGGGCCAGTTTCCTGTCCTCGGTCTTCGTACTGATGCAATGCTGGACCCCGCGCTCATCCCTGAAAAAGCAGGTCCAGTTCTTACTGGACCTTCGAACACTGTCTCGCGACCTCTGTCTCTTCGCCCGAAACTAAAGGTCGAAGAGAGGAAGGCTGCTTCCGGGCGGGTTTAGGCTTCGCGGGCGGAGCGTTCCGGAGCGTTAAAAACGAAGGTGACCGCCAAGACCGCGGCGGCATTAATCCAATAAAACGCGGCGTCGACACCTTTGAAACCGAAGATGAACGGCGCTACCGCGAAAACAATTCCGACGATCCGATCTACCAGCAGATGGAACGAATACGGAAGCACTTTGATCAGGCCGGTTTCGTGATTGGTTAGGATGGTGAGAAGCAGAGCCGCGATCCCCGTCGCGACGGAGAGCCACAGCTCTAGCGGGTTACTGGCGCCCAGGTTAAGCAAGAACGGGGTAATTATCAGGTTCGCCGCGACTGGGTAATCGAGAATGGCATGAACTTGTTGGGTAACGAAACGCATAGGTTATATTCCGGTTTTAGGTAATGATTTCTAGTTTAACGGCCGTGATGCTTAAAGCCGTAAGGCAAGTATCGAACCCATCGTGCGGTGCGTGAAATGGAGTCTTTTAATGAGACTCATAAAAAACCTTCATTTCATACAGGACTTTATTCGAGGTCGCGTTTGTGCTGCCGCTGGACCACCTCCGAGTGATCATACCAATTCGGGACGAAGGTCCTTCGCTTTTTGAAAGTCGGACTAGTCAGCGCGTTGAGGCGACAATGGCCAGCGGCACGCTTCGAGAAGATCACCGTCACGTTGGGGAAGCTTTAAAATGTGAGGTGAGAGAATATTCGGAACCTCAGACGGTAAATGGCCGCGTTTTTTCTCTTGTAAAAATGCTAACTTGCCGACCTAACTAGCGCGCCGGTTACCCTCTTTTTTGGCATACGCCGTTAAGGCAAGAACTCTTCGTGGTGGCTTAGGCTGAATTCAGAGACTGCCTCCAGCCAGGCTTCGCGAGTTACTCAGCACCTAAAGCAGTTACGGCCGCGGAACGTTATAAATAGGTCCAAGTGTTTTGTAGATTCAAGGGGGGCCGGTTTCCCAATGGGTGGTACAGAAAAAATCTCACATTGGTCGTGGCCCGAGACAGAGGCGACCAGGCGTCCTTCGACGACCCTGTTAAGCAGAGTGCATTCCAACCACTGATTTTCTTTATTTGGATGGCGAACGACTGTTTTGCCGCTTTCGATGTCGTAGAGCGCCTCGACAAACCGGTGCACTTTTGCAGATTGGCTTTTGTCCATGGCTGAGGCATTCTGATTCCGGGAGTCTTCGAGTAAAGTCATCGCTTACTTGGTATAAAGGCAGTAAACAACAACTCGCCTAACGGGAGAATGGAGTGTTTTTATCAAACCGATTAATAACATTAATCGCCCTTGATACTTAATGAGAGCGCGAGGATCGATCCTCATCCGGGCGGAGCTCGAGGGTCACACTCGAGTACCCTACCTGACTGGCAGCGTCATTTGGGGTAGAGCGAGTCCCGGGGCGGCATCGGTTGCGTTGTTTTCCCAGTGGGCAACCGCGTTGAGAATGAAATCAGCTATCTTTTCGACAATTGAGGGGGAACCGGATTTGCGACTGTAGAACGCCAGGTCTACTTGCGGGAGTGAGGGAAGACCCCGGTTCTTGCCCACGAGTTTAATCCCGGGAACCAACGAAAGCGGCGAGAGGATCGAAAGACCGAGATCAGCTTTGATGGCCGTTTGCACCGAAGAAAGACTGCCGCCATCGAAGACGATCTCCCACGACCGCCCGGCTTGTCGTAAAGCATCCAACCCAATCGGCCGGAACCGGCAAAGCGGACCGAACATAACCAGCGGAAGCGGATCCTTGCGCGGATCGATCTTGGAGTCCTCCGCCTGTGTCCAGGCAAGGGGTTCTTTGTGAAGATGCTGCTCCTTGAGCGCAGGCGCCGTCTCTTCTTGAGCCATCGCCGTGTAACCAGCCGAAGCGATCACCAGATCGTAGCGTTCCTCTTCCAATCCCTTAAGAAGGTCGCAGCTCATCCCCATATCGGTCACGATTTGAACGTTTGGCCATCCTCTTTTGAACTCCGAAAGCCAGACTGGAAAGTAATGATAACCGAAATGCTCTACGATCCCCAAGCGAAGCAAATTTGTTTCCGGCGGTCCAGCGACGCGTTGGATGACCTCTCGGTTTAGATCCAGAAGCCTGGAAGCGTAACCGAGCACGATCTCACCCTCGAGGCTCAACTCCAACGGCTTGATCGTGCGCAAAAAGAGGCGCCGCTGGATCAAGTCTTCTAAGCGTTTAATCTTTAAGGTGACAGCCGATTGGGTGAGGCGAAGCCGCTTTGCAGCCTGCGTAAAGCTGCCGCTTTCCACGACGGTGATGAAGCAGCGTACCAGATCGAGGTCCAGATCAGGAATACGCATGATCATTAGACCCTAATCTTTGCACCGATAACACCACCGAATTTTTCAAACAATCGACACAAGCAACTTCATTTTCCCAGCGGTCAACCGCATTGGCGATGAAAGAGGCCAGTTTTTGGACCGCCAGCTGGAGAGGCGATTTGCGACTGTAGAGAGCGAGGTCTGAGGTCGGAAGCGGCGGTAGCCCGCCTCCTTTGGCTATAACCTTCATCCCTGGAATCACAGAAAAAGGAGAAAGAATGGAAAGTCCGAGGTCGGCTACTATTGCGGATTGCACCGATGAGAGGCTGGGGGAGTCAAACACGATCTCCCACGAACGTCCCTCCTTGCGGAGAGCCTCGAGCGCGATCGGCCGATACCGGGAGAGGGGACCTAGCATGACCAAGGGGAGCGGATCCTTTTTCCAGTCAATCTTGGATTTCTCCGCTTGCACCCAGACGAGCGTTTCTTTCTGCAAGTGTTGTTCTTGGAGTAGGGAAGCCGATTTGGATCGCGCCATTGTGGTGTAACCGGCAGAAGCAATTACCAGATCGAAGCGGTCTTCTTCCAGCCCCTTCAGAGGGTCGGTAGTCACAACCATTTCGGATACAAGCCGCACGTCCGGCCACTCTCTTTTGAGTTCTGACAACCAGACTGGAAGGAAGTGGTAACCAAATTGTTCGACGATACCCAAGCGAAGTACTTCGTTCTGTGCCGGTTTGGAAACGCGTTGCACCATCTCTCGACTCAAACCAAGAAGCCGGGGAGCATAGGTCAGCAGTATTTCACCTTCGGCGCTCAATTCCAACGGTTTGATCGTGCGCACGAAAAGACGCCGCTGGAGCAGGTTCTCAAGGCGCTTGATCTTCTGCGTAATCGCAGACTGCGTTAAGTGGAGCCGCCTTGACGCCTGCGTGAACCCCCCGGTTTCCACGACAGTGACAAAACAGCGCACGAGATCAAGGTTCAGGTCAGGTATCCGCATAAAGAGACTCTCATCAAATCTAGGAGCCATCGCGAAGCCGCGCACTCGGCATCCGCTTCCTCAAGACGTTCGATCAGTAGATTGCGGAGCCGAATCGCGTCTCCCAGCGTCGGCGCCAGCCAAAGCTAACAACCAAGATCTTGTAAACAGGTTCGTAAATAAGTCGTCCATACTAGTAGATTTATTTTAGTGTGGTCCATTAGCAAAGATCCATTTTTGCGACATCAACCGTACCACTTCGATACCTAAAAGAGTCACTGCGGCGGTTCATAACCTTGAGATAAAATCAGCCCTCGCTGTCACTGCTGGGCATCATTTGGTTTGAGTTTTGGCGATGCTGGCCAAGCCCCCAGGAGCAGTGCCGCGGCGAAATCGACGAAAACCGAGAAGTTGAGCGGCGCCTTTATTCCAAACGATAAGGTCATCGCACCAGCGAAAAGAGCGAAAAGCGCGGCGCTCGCAAAGGCGGCGGGACGTCGCAATATGCCAAGAATGAGAGTGATCCCTAGCAGCGCTTCTGCGGCCGTAGCCGCGATAGCTAGCACTGGTGCGAAAGCACCAGGCAAAAAGCTATTTACCTTGGCGGTGTAGGCAACGAAGTGAGTCCAATCTCCCCAGACCACGGTGGCTACCCCGGGCGGTCCCCAAATTCCAAACCTATCAGCCACGGCGGAAAGTAACGTTGCACCTAAAGCTAACCGAAGTAGCAGCGGAGCAATTCTGTTTGCAATCGATAATCTGCCTGAAGCGGCAAGATGAGTATTCATGGACGTTGTTAATTGCGATCGAGTCATACGGTTGCGATTTCCACGTTGTTGGCCTGGTCATTCCGCGGCGATGTGCTGACCTTTCTGGGCAGCGGAGCGTTTCATCAGCAGCAGGAGATGAGTCGCACTGGATGAAGTCGAGAATCGTGTCCGCCAATGTCTGAAGAATATTGGGGTGCGAATCTAGTAACGCGCCTAGCAGCGCTACCAGCGCGCGGTTCTCCTTTTCGTAGCCCCGGCCGATCTAAGCACAACTTCACCAATTGCAAATTAACCATTCCAATCCGCAAGTGCCGCCGTAGCGCATGATACCCGGCCATTCCGTGGACACCCCCACCAGGAGGAGTGGATGCTCCGCAGAGGTAAAGATTAGAACGCGGCGTGCGGTAGAGCGACGATGTGGGACGGAAGAGAAGCTGTTGAAAATCCATGGTGCCGCCTAAAAAGTCCCGCCAATCAGATTTGGATTCCACTGTTCGAGCCTTGCGGGTGGGGAAACGGATCGAGTTAAGATGCAATCGCGGAAATCCGGAGCGAAGCGAGCGATCTGGTTTTCGATTAATTCGGTGCAGTCTTTTGCGCACCCGTTGGGCACGTGGCAATAGGCCCAAGCGGTATGCTTTCCAACTGGGGCTCGGGTCGGGTCGAAAAGCGACGGTTGACCGAGAAGAACAAAAGGCCGGTCGGAGGTGAAAGTTCGCTCCGATTCGACGATCTCTGCGAGCGAGCCTCCGAGGTGGACGGTGGTGGCTCGCGAGCATTCACGAGCAGCCCAGGGAATAGGAGCACTCAGCGCGTAATCGATCTTGAAGGCGCCCGCACCGTAACGGAAACGCTTCAACCTCCTGCAATAGTGGGAGGGAAGTTGAGAGGCTGCGATGCGAAGCAGTTGTCGGGGAGTCATATCAGCGTAATGGCGGGCCAGAGCTGAAGCGGGCAGAAGCGCGGGCAAACCGAAGCGCGCGAGTAAAAATCGGTGGCGCGGCACTTGCCGAATTGGCCCAAGAAGTCTTGAGACAGTTTCGCAAATTCCGAAGCGAGTGGCTCTATCAAAGAGCGGTATCTGCGGCGGTCGCATCCATCTAGAGTGGCGACCGTCGCTTCGATAGAATGTTCGAGCATAACGGCCGTTCCGTCGTCGAGCGGGTGAGCGCATGGAGCGGCTGGTTCGATCCAGGGAATTTTTATGGGAAGCGAGCGAAAGAAGGGGCTTGCTACGCCTAAAGGGTAGACGGAGGATCCGAGATCCTGGCGGAAATTCGGCAGTGTGGTCTCTGCAGTGGAACATGCGCCCCCGATTTGAACATTACGTTCAAAGACAGTGGTAACACGGGCAGCAGCGAGAACGATCGCGGCTGAAAGACCGTTGGGGCCCGAGCCGATGATAGTCGCAGTTGGCATGGTTTGAGCAAAACGGTTAGTGGACCATGCTTAACCGATCCGTATCCGTGTTTTTTGGACCGATGTCAGAACTGGGAATGGGAATGTTAACGAAGGGCGTTGACCGCTGGTGGAGATACTGCACAAAGTCTTTTGTAAAGAACACGTCCAAGGTCCAATCAAGCGCGACTCGCACCTTTTTTTCTACTCGCGGGAGCTTAAGCAGGTAGATCGTCCGCCAGAGCCACCAGGCCACAAACCCGGAGAAGTTGAAGCCGAGGATGCGCGCAACACCCGTGCGCCGGCCGATCGAGGCAAGCAAGCCAAGCGTGTTGAATCTAAACGGAATCAGATCTTCGCCACGCCTGTTCGCGACGATATTGTGAGCCAGCACCTTACCCTCGCGCGAGGCGTGCTGGGCGGTCGGCGGTTGATACCCACCATGTTCATCGGGAATCATCGCGCAGTCGCCCAGCGCCCAAATACCCGGATAGCCCTCAACGCCCATTGCCCCGTTTACCTTGAGGCGCTGATGCTCTTTTGGGAGAGGAACTTTCTCTAGCAAAGGATGAGGGGAAATACCAGCTGTCCAAACGAGAGTACGAGTAGTGATACGAGCCCCGTCTGTTAGTTCGACTCCGTCCGACGTAACTGCCTTAATTTTCGTATTCGACCTGATTTCAATGCCGCGCTCAGCCAATTTGCGGCTGGCGTATCGCCCAAGTTCTTCACCCAGCTCCGGGAGAACAAACTCGCCAGGGTGGACCAAAACTACACGAATCATCTCGGGCCGCAGATTCGGGTAATAGGGGAGAGCTTCTTTCACGAAATCACTGATACTGCCGATTGTTTCGACCCCGGCGAATCCGCCGCCCGCCACCACAAATGTGAGCAAAGACACTCGATCATTGGCCGCGCACTCGGTATCGGCCTCCTCAAGGTGTTCGATCAGGCGATTGCGGAGCCCAATGGCGTCCCCTAGCGACTTCATCGTAACAGCCGTCTCGGCCAGATTGGGAATGTTGTAGAAATTCGTGACTGAGCCCAAAGCAAACACGATGTCGTCGTATTCCAAAGAATGCCTGTGCAGGTCAGATCCATGGGACACGACCACCTGACGTTTCGCAATGTCAACAGATTGAACTTCTCCCTCGAAGAACTGGACACGTCGCAACAACTTTCGGATCGGATTGATGATGTGGGTCAAATCGAGATCACTCGCCGCTACTTCGTGAAGCATCGGGGTAAACAGAAAGAAATTATCCTGGCTGATAAGCGTGACTTCGAAATCGGGATCACGCCGCTTTTCAAACTCGAGCGCGGTGTATATCCCGCCAAAACCACCGCCGACAATAACGACACGGTTCTTCCTCATAGTACTTCTTTCACCCGCGTTGTTCAGGCGAGAAATTTTCTACAGTTTCAACCTTCCTAAGTAACTCATGCCGTTCCATGGACAGCGGACCTGATGGTACGCTGTCCGAACGGCCAGAATGCTACCTCGCGCCTGCCGTAACGCTTTTGGTGTGTTCGACAGAAGTTTCTGATTTGTGGACGGCGCCGAGTGCCTCGCTGGCGGTGAAGATCGCTGCGCCTAGCAGTACGACATCCTTCAACAGGAACTGGCCCGGCATAGCCGAGATTCCGGGGAAACCCAGGGTTGGTTCCCATCCCGGAGTCGTGAAGAGAAAGCTCAAGGTAGTCAGGAACATCCCGACCGAGAGCAGGCTGGCTATACTGGAGACGAGCGGATATACGTAGCGCAGTGCGATTCCGACGCCCAAGGCGATCTCAATGATACCGAGGAGATCGGATATATGGCGCTGCCCTAGCAGAACGTAGAGCCAATTCACGAACGGGCTGTGCATCTCCAGAGGCGCGATGCCGGCAGCCTCGTAGCTCGTGAATTTCATCCCGCCGATCCAAAGCAGTACGATCACGAGACCATAACGTAAAATTTCGATCCCAGGACGATTGAGAGCCCCGGCAAGAGCAGCCGAGCGCGAAGGCTCATTAGTATAGGTGTTTTTCATGTTAGTTAAGAGTTTAATAGTTAGTCTATTGTTTGGTTTTGGTTTTGTTGTATTCAGATCTAGATCGTCTTGATTCCTGGAAGGCGAGTGCCTCCACTATCGGCTATTGAACGATCAATTTACCGGTCATATTTGGATGGTAAGAGCAGGTATAGTTGTAGCGACGGCGGGCGGAACTATTTCGTCCGGATGACTAGCTTGCCATGATTGCCAGCAATCGAGCCACTATAAGCATGGTCTGCTTCTTCCATTGGCAGCTCAGCTTTGACAAAAGCTTTCAATTCCCCGGACTCGAAAAGCTTACCCAGTGAAGCTAGTTGTTCTCCATCCTGTTCGACGATGAAAAAAGCACTCTTTATTCGTGGATCGGTACTCGATTCTACTTCCGGGATCGTGACCAACCTGCCACTAGGCTTGAGAAGATCCCAGGATCTGTCCAAGGTTTCTCCACCCACAGTATCGAAGATCACGTCGACCGCGCCTGCCTCTTCAAAACGGCGCTCCCGATAGTCGATGACCTCATCGGCTCCAAGTTGCTTTACAAAATCGATATTCGCCTTGGACGATGTGGCAATCACATATGCTCCTCGCGATTTTGCAAGTTGAACCGCGAAAAGTCCCACCGCCCCAGCCCCTCCGTGTATAAGGACTCGTTCGCCTTTCTGCAATTTTGCTCGGACATGCAGTCCTTGCCATGCCGTCAGCAAGCTAATCGGGACTGAGGCCGCTTCGATGTGGGAAAGAGAAGATGGCTTCAGAGAAAGATTCGATGGTTTTGTTATGCAGAACTCAGCCGTAGCACCCTCTGCGTACCAATCGTTGAAGCCGAAAACGGCATCTCCCAGGCTGTAGCCAGTTACCCCCGCACCTAACCCCGCAACTATGCCTGAGAATTCATGTCCGGGAATCGCCTTGGTTCGGGCTGTACCGTCCGCATAGTGGTTGGTGGTAGACCAAAACTTTTCTGTAGGCATCACTCCGACGGCGGAGACCTGAATCAAGATTTCGCCCGCTTGCGGCTCGGGAACCGGACGTATTACCGGCTGCAGATTCCGTTCGTCTGTAAACTCCATTGCTTTCATCTTTGCGTGCATACTAGTATATTTATTTTAGTGTGGTCCATTTCAGAAGATCCATTTTTGCGACATGTACTGTACCACTTCTATGCCTAAAAGAGTGACTGCTTTACATCGTCAACGACGACTTGGGCACCTGCAAGCGCCTTGGCTAAGCCCTGACCCGTGATGGTGTTGACGCCAGAAGAAGGTGACGCCGCCACTATCTCTTGACCGTGTTGGCGAAGGTCGTTCACCAGCCTTGCGCCGATGAAGCCCCTGCCGCTAATCACTACGATCTTCATGTGTTTATTCATAATTGTCAGTTCTTGGTTGTTTAGTCTTGATTAACATTACTACCCGGCATGGATCCCTCGGTCCACAGGAGTAATCGATTGGTTAGTAGCTTTGAGTAATTTGAGGTGCTTTCCTGGTTAAACATATCTTGTGCCAACGTGGAGTTATCGTTGTTTGTTCCTCTCTGTCAGAGCATTACGCTCATAACGGAGTCGGGAGGGATCGGTGCTGAATTTTTGACCTTACAAAACTTTGACCCCGTTAGTCGGAAAGCTCGTACTAACTGAAGGCTGAGCCTTTTGCCGTCCGCTTCGGGGGTCGTGCTTTTGTTTTAATCGATACTGTGCGGCAGCCTCTTGTTCCGAAGGGACTGTCAGATCTATCCCGGAGGAACTGAAAGGAGGTAGCGACTCGACACCCGCTCGAGGTCGGCTTCGCAAGCGAGGCGCGCCCCATAATCAGGACATCGCGAAAGTTGGGAGAACGAGGCGGCTTCAGGCCTGGGAAGAAGTCTCTTGCATCCTTTCGACAGGCCGTTTGAACCCCATCTTTTTTATGCGGGCAATCAAAGTGTTGGCCTTCACGCCTAAAAGTTCCGCAGCGCCATCACTCCCTTTAATCTTCCAGCCGGTCTTTTGCAGGACAGCAAGCAGGTTCTGCCGCTCGCGACGCCGTATTTCCGATTCGGTTAAGTATTCCGGCTCTGCCCGGTCATCATCCCGTTGTTCGAAGGAAGTTAAATCGACTGAGGCATCTTTCAGCAGGACGTCGAACCCCAGTGCGCGGCCTTGAGCAAGAATAACGGCGCGTTCGGTGATGTTGCGCAACTCTCGGATGTTGCCGGGCCAGTCATAACTTTGGAGGCTTTCTATGCCTGCTCGCGTTAGCCTTGGTTTCGGATAGCCAAACTCCTTCACGAATAAATCGACGAAATGTGCGGCTAGAAGAGGAATGTCTTCTTTGCGCTCTCTAAGCGGTGCAACTTTCAACGGAAAAACATTTAGCCGGTAATAGAGGTCTTCGCGAAAACGATCTGCAGCTACCTCTTTCTCCAAATCCCGATTAGTGGCGGCAACGATTCGCACATCCGTGTGCCGGGTCCTGTCCTCTCCCACACGTTCATAGCACTTTTCCTGCAGAACGCGCAGAAGCTTGCTCTGCAGGGCGAAAGGAATTTCACCTACCTCATCCAGAAACAGGGTTCCACCCTCGGCAACCTCGAAACGCCCAGCTCTGTCTTTGATAGCGCCGGTGAATGCTCCCTTAGCGTGCCCGAAAAATTCGCTTTCAAATAATTCCTTAGGGATTGAGGTACAGTTAACCCGGACCAAGGGTTTTTCTCTCCGCCGGCTGCGCTGATGGATTTCTTGGGCAATAAGTTCCTTGCCGGTGCCAGTTTCACCCAGGACCAGGACGGTGGCATCAGTAGCTGCGACTATCTCAACTTGGCCGATGATCCACCGCCAGGCTTTGCCCTGACCGATAATGTCGCCGAATGACTCGACACCTGTCGGATTTCCGTTGTATCGTCCGACTGCGTCTCGGATTGCCTCCAGCAGATATTCGTCGTCAAAAGGCTTGGTCAAAAAATCCACCGCTCCAGCCTTCATTGCCCGGACCGACATCGGGATGTCACCATGACCGGTGAGAAAGATAATCGGGATCTGCAAATCTTTCCGCGCGAATTGCTCTTGCAATTCAAAACCGTCGATCTCGGGAAGCTGGATATCCAGCACTAAACAGCTAGGCACTTCCTTTCCCAAATTTGCTAGAACCTCCGACACCGTCGCGAACGTCTTCACGTTCATCCCAGCTGACCTAATCAGACGTCCAACGGATTCGCGTACTGCTATATCGTCATCAACAACATAGATTTGAGAGAAAGATTCATTCATGAGTTACCTCCTATCGCCAGGCCGGCTCACTTGTTCCGCATTTGGCTTCCGTTTGCACTCAGTTGCTAGTTAACACGTTGTTAATTGCATTCAGTAGAGCCTCCTCACTAAATGGCTTGATCAGGACACCCCGCACATTACCCGTTAGCGCTTGTGCCCTGGTGGTCTCTTCCTCATGCGCTGTAATAAAAATCACCGGGACCTCAGAATGATTGGCAACCAATTGCCGCTGGAGCTCGATGCCTCCTTTTCCCGGCATCCGGATGTCGAGTAGCAGACAGTCCGCGGTTCGGGCTTGATTGGAACTTAGGTACTCTTCGGCCGAAGCAAACGTTTTAACTATAAACCCGGCGGAGCTCAGCAGTCGATTAAGGCCTTCGCGGACAGACCGGTCGTCATCAACAATCGAAATTCGCGTCGGGTTCGCCACATAGGAAACTGACAAAACTGGGGGAGCAATCCAGTATACCTTCGTATACAGCTCTCGGAGTCACCTGAAGCTCCTCCGAATGACAAATGACAAATCACAGATGACAGATAGCTCGCTTGGCGCGCTACACTCCTGACATCGCTGGCCGGCACCCAATTTGTCATTCGGACGAGCTTCAGCCGACTCCAAGGGGCCTCGACTTAACGTTTCTTAGCGCGCCAGCTACGCAGCTTGTCATGCATTCTCACCAGATCCGCTACAGACTCGGCCCTCATCTTATGCATTACCTGACCTCGCTGGACTTTAACAGTAATCTCGCTCAGCCCGAGTTCCGCTGCGACTTGCTTGTTCAGGAGCCCCGAGGCAACCTTTTCCATCACTTGCCGTTGTCTTGGCGTCAGTGATTCATAACGGCTCCACAGATCCTCCATTTGCGCCTCGTGATAGCGGACAGATTGATCGCGCTTTATCGCCTCCTGAATCGAATCCAACAAATCCTGCTCAGAGAAGGGCTTGACCAGAAATTCGACCGCTCCCGCCTTCATGGCACGTACGGAGGTTGGAACATCCTTGTGACCCGTAATAAAAACGATCGGAATTTCCCGGTTTGCCTCCATGATCTGCTTCTGCAGATCGAGCCCGCTCAGATCTGGTAACCCCACATCCAGCACTAGGCAGCTGGGAATGTTTTCTTTTCGGTGAGCCAAAAACTCCTGCGCCGAAGCAAAAGTCTCGACTTCCCATCCAACTGCTTTAAGCAGACGTTGTAAACCCTGCCGAACCGAGAGATCATCGTCTACGACAAAGACGATCGCTTTCGATTCCGGCAAAGGTGATTCAGCGGGCATTTCAAAGAGTGAATTGAAAGGTTACACCAGGACCGTCGTTCGGAGTCATCCAAAGCCGGCCCCCGTGACTTTCAACGATCGAGCGGCTGATCGAGAGTCCCATTCCCATGCCGCCGGGTTTGGTGGTGTGGAAAGCCTCAAAGATTTGTTCGAAATTCTCTGGATCAATACCGATTCCACAGTCTTGAACCGTCACTCTAATCTGATCCCCTTCACCTCGTTGAGTTCTGACTACCAGAACTCGTTCGCGATCTTCCACTACGCTCATTGCTTGGATGCCGTTGAGGATTAGGTTCATCAAGACCTGCTGTACTTGTACACGGTCAGCCATTACCGAAGCCAGATTTGGGGACAGTTCCACCTGGAGCATCACCTTGTTTCTACGCGCTTCGCCTCTGGTAAGGACTACTACTTCTTCAACGGCCTCGTTTATGTTCAACGGTTCCTTTGTCGGGCTAGCCTTCTTAAAAAGAGCGCGCATCCGAGAGATGACATCGGCGGCCCGATTCCCATCGCGAATGATGGCCTGGATCGCTTCCTTGGCTTCGACGAGGTTGGGCGTATCCCAACCCAGATAGCGCAGGCCGGCACTCGCGTTAGTTACGACGCCGACTAGCGGCTGGTTAACTTCGTGGGCAATGGAAGCTGCTAGTTCGCCCATGGTCGTTACCCGGCCGACATGAGCCAGTTCGGTTTGCGTTTCGCGCAGCGAGACCTCCTTCTCTTTCAGGGCTTTTTCGGCCAGCTTTCGCTCAGTGATGTCCGTCACCGCACCAACGAACTCAACTCTGCCGGACTTCTCTTTGGTCGAAGGATGGCCCACAACCCGCAGATATTTGACGGATCCATCCGGCATCAGCAAGCGATGCTCAAAGTCGAAATCCTCTCTTTCATTGGAAACGCGATCAATGAGTTCCCGGACCATGCTTCTATCTGCTGGATGAGTTCGATGGAGTATGAGTTCCAAAGTAGGCTCAGTCTGCGGGTCGTGTTCAAAGATGCGGAAGGTTTCCCGCGACCAATAAATTCTCCCGCTTATAACATCCCAGCCGAAGCTGCCCGTCCGGCTTAACCTCTGAGCCTCGGTCATATAGGTCTTACTTCGGCGCAAGGCTTCTTCCCGCTCCTCGAGATCGCGGTAAAGACGGGTGTTCTCCAACGAGATGGCAGCCTGAGACGCCAGTAGTTTTAGCACCGTCATCCGGGTTGGAGTAAATACGTGCGGCGCCAGGTTATTTTCGAGGTAGAGCAGACCGATCAGTTTGGCCTGGTTAATCAACGGCAAGCAGAGAATGGAACGGGCAGGTTGCTGCTGGAAGTAAGCATCTGCGGAAAACGCATTCTGGGCTGAGGCGTCGTCGAGAATCACACTTTCCCGGGTGCGCGCAACAAAATGGACAATTGAATCTGGGACCGCCGCGTCGGCTGCGGGCGTTTCCAGCAAACGGACGACAATGGTGTCGCCGCTGGTAGTGGCTTCCGCCTCTATCCGCCGCTCGCCACTTCGACAGAGAATCAACAGGCCGCGCTCAGCGCCCGCATGCTCAATCGCGGTGCGCATGAGCATGTCGATGAGTTTCTCCAGGACGACCTCACCCGAGACCGCTTGCGAGACCTTGAGAACCGTATCCAGATCCAGGTGTTCGACCGGTGTCCCAATTGTGCTGGTCGGACCCGGTTCGGGCTCGTCTTCGCTGAGCCCCGGATACAACTCGTCGAGTTGCCGCACTTTCCCAGCGGCCCCCCAGCGGAGGTAGCAGAAACGAGCTTTCCGCAAATACGCGTGCGCGATAAAATTGAAACCACGCGCTACATAGAAGCGTGCTGCCAACTCGCTGGCAAGCGCCTCATTGTGGACGAAGCCATTAGTGTGTGAGGAACGGATGGCTTGTTCGTAGAGGCGCATGGCCTCGAATTCGCGGCCTTCTATTCGTGCGATCTCAGCGCCTACCAGCGCGGCACGGTTTTCGAAGTTCTCCGGACAATTCTCCGCGAATGCTTCGAGCTGTCTATAGTGGGCGACCAAAGCCTCGAAATGTTGCCGGTACTGGTCGGAGAACGCGGAATCGCAGGACCCGGCATGAGAAAGCGCAGCATAGAAGTGATACTCCGCCGTTTCAAAAAATGGCGAGTGTCCTAGATCATGAGGCAGAATTGATGGTGTGGTCCAAAGCAGCCGTTGCGCCCTCAATGATGCATCAACGGCCGAAGCATAGTCTCCGGCAAAGAAGCGGGCCTGGAGCTTTCGGATCCAATACCAGCACTCCGGCAACGCAAACACCGTCTCACTTGCCAAATGGCGTTCGAACCGGAGTTCATCAAACTGTTCATCGTCAAAATAGCCGAATTTCGGCGTCAAGCCACGCAGGCTTCGAATAAGCCCGAGTTGTCCGGTGATGACGCCAATGACGATGCCGAACCGAGCCTTCCGGGCAAACTCGAGGCCGTTCTCGGCTTGGCGTTGGACCTCGGGGAGCGGATCTCCCGCGGCGAGAAGATTCGTGTTCAAGGCGTCGCAGCTGTACGCTGCGACTGTGAGGTCGCCGACCTTGTTCGCGGTCTCAAATGCACGACGCATCAGATCGCGGCCGGCCTCCACATGCTTCGTCCACGGCATGACCCATTGTCCAAACCACAGATAGGTCCTGGCCTGGAAGCGCTTCAACCCGCATTGTTCGACCAGTTCGTAACCGAGGCGACCGAATCGAAATCCCGCCTTGTAATTCCCGAAGTGCGAGCCGGCTATCATGCCAAGCCATACATAAGTGACGCAGGAACCGTCGCTGTTGCCCCTCTCGAGACTGAGATTAACCGCCCTACAGACCGCCAGAGAAAGAAAGTTCGCATCGGTAAACTGTGCCGGTGACAAGACCTTAGTCAGCACATCCAAGGTCGCGATAGATGCCGGGTCGCTCATCAAGGGCAGCTCAATAAGATCCTCAATCGCGCGGATCCCGACCTGTGACCAAATCCTTTCGTATTCTCGCCTTGCTTCGTCTTCAGTCGGATGCGGCGACCACACGATGCCCAAATGTCGGAGATAGTCGACACAGACACCGACCGCGCGGTCGCTTTGACCGAGGGTCATATATAGATCCATGCGCAAGCATGCGACGGTAGCTTGCTCGACCGTATTTGCGGCCCGAGATGAAAGCATCGTCAAGCGCTCCGCTGCAGCGGCCAGCTCGCCAGTCAGGAACTCGCATTCGGCCCGATGCAATTCCAGGGCGAAGCCAAGCTCATGCCGGCGTTCCCAAAAGTCGTCCGTCAACAGTGCTGCACCAGCGACCAGATATTTGAGCGCTGAGGCGTAGGCGGTAGAGGCCTTGGCGCGCTTACCCGCGACCAGGTTTAGCTCAGCGATTTGGTCACGTTCCTCTTGCGAGGTGATCAGCGCGGCTCCGCGGTTTATCTGGTTGACGATCTCGAAAATCACCTCCTCAAGCCTCCCTGGCGGAGTGTGCGCCGTCAGCAGCCTCCCGACTCGGAGGTGGGCCTCGGCGCGTGATTCTTCCGGAATCAGCGAATAGGCGGCTTCCTGCACCCGGTCGTGCACAAACCTATAGGAACCGTTCAAACGCACAATGTACCCCGGACGTGCAGCCTCCCACAGATCCGAGTGGAGCTCGTCTTCCGTTGTCCCATGAACAATCGAAAGCATGGTGTTCTCTGCGATATTTCCCAGGCAGGCAAGCTGCTGCAATGCTTTCTGTGTTGTCTGCGGCAGGCGGTTTAACTTCTCCACCATCAGGTCCACCACATTGTCGGTGTAACCCTTGGCGTGAATGCGATTGAGGTCCCAAGACCATATCCCATTACTGTAATCGAAAGTGAGTAACGCCTCCTCGCCAAGCGCAGAAATAAACTGGATGGCAAAAAATGGATTGCCAGCAGTCTTTTCCTGAACGAGCTGCGCCAGCGGGGCGACGCGCTCCGGTTCGCAGTGAAGTGCATCCGCAATCAACCGTCCCAAATCCTCACGGGCTAGGGGGGCAAGGATGATTTCGTGCACTATCGCTCCACCTTGACGGATCGCTTCGAGCTTACGCATCAGCGGATGGGCGGCATTAACCTCGTTGTCTCGGTAAGCGCCGATCAACATCAAGTGCTGCACATCCGGCCGGGTCAACAGATCCTCGAGCAAATCAAGGGTTGCCGCATCTAGCCATTGCAAATCATCGAGGAACAGAGCCAACGGATGTTCCCGCCGCGCGAATACGCCGATAAATCGACGGAACACCCGTTGAAAACGGCGTTGCGCGTCCTGGGGTGGAAGCTCAGGGACCGGCGGCTGTTCTCCGATTATGAGCTTCAATTCGGGCACCAGATCCACAATCAACTGTCCGTTCGGACCTAACGCCTCTCGAAGGGTATCGCGCCAATTTTGCAACTCGGCCTCACTCTTACTAAGCAGCAGACGGATAAGGCTCTGGAATGCTTGCGCCAACGTGGCGTAAGGAATGTCACGCTTGTACTGGTCGAACTTGCCCGAGGCAAAAAGGCTCCGAGGCGGAACAAGCACCTTATGGAGCTCATTGACGACGGAGGACTTGCCGATCCCGGAATATCCGGAGACGAGCACCAGCTCTGGCGTACCGCTCGCTACGACGCGCTCAAAGGAGGCAAGCAAAGTATCGATCTCGGGTGCGCGGCCATACAATTCCTCCGGAATCAACAGCCGGTCTGGGGCGTCGTGTTCGCCCAGGGGGAACTCGTCGATGCGTCGCTGAGTTTCCCATGCAGCAAGGCAGCGCCGAAAATCACTCTCAGCGCCCGCCGCTGTCTGGTAGCGTTCCTCGGCCGTTTTGGCGAGCAGCTTCATGATGATTGCAGATACAGATGCTGGCGCGTCTTTCGATCGCTCGTTAGGAGGAACTGGCTGTCTCGCAATATGGCAGTGCACCCATTCCATGGGGTCGGAAGCCGTGAAGGGGAGACTCCCGGTCAGCATTTTGTACAGAGTGACGCCGAGTGAATAGAGATCGCTTCGAGAATCGATGGAACGATTCATACGTCCGGTCTGCTCTGGCGCCATGTAGGCGAGCGTTCCGGCTATGAACTCCGGAGGTTCGACAGACTGGCGCTCGCGTGGGAGCCGCGATGCGATACCAAACCCTTTGAGCCAGCAACGGCCGCTAACGGAGTTAACCAGGACATTTGCTGGTTTAATATCCTTGTGAATAAGGCCGCGCTTATGCAAGCGATCGATCACGTTGGAAAGACCAATCGCCACACGCAAAGAAAATGCTAAGTCCAACGGTTCACCGACCAGTTGATCGAGGGGAACACCGCCGGGATCCTCTAACACGAGTACAGTCCGATCCCACTGCTGAGTAATTGCAATGGGTTGAGCAGCCCAAGCGGGATCCAGCTCTTCTCTAAGAGAATATTCGTGCTCCAGTCGTTCCAGGGTCTCCGACGCGGGATACTCCGCCACGGGCGAAAGCAAAAGAACGTGAGATCCGTCGTCCTCACTTTTGCCGCGATAAAGGTTAAACTCTTTATCCTTGGCCAATGTCTCGATGACATATTTTGAGAGCTCAATCACAGACCGGACTCCAGCCACCCGCAATCTACACAGTTCCTTCTCTGATCAATCTGCAAAGATAAAAGAACATATGCCCTGCAAAAACGCCGGATAGCGGCGGCAGATGCGCGAGGACTAGTGATGAGTCATCGCAATACGTCGCTGCGGGTTTCACGGTCGTTTTCTCACGCCCCGCAACGCGATCGCAAGTTCACGGACACCGCGTCGAATTTCATTGGGAACGGTAGCAGCAAATCCCAGTTGCAGTCCTTTTCGCTTTGGCTTGCCACAATCATACCGACTCAGGGGAAACACCTCGACCTGTCGCGCAGCTGCCGCTTTCGCAGCAGCCTTGTCATCAATCCCTGCGTCCAACCAGCCCACGGTCTGTAAACCTGCCTCAATATTTGAAACTTCGAGCAAGCCGTCCAGCTTTTGCCGCGCGCTTTCCAAAAGCACCGACAAACGTTCAGAGTAGACTTCTCGCATGCGTCGGAGATGCCTTCCCCAATGACCCTCGCTGATAAAGTCACAGAGCACGACTTGGTCAAGTAATGGCGCATGCCGATTCGTTACGGCTTTTGCGCTCTGGAAAACAGATACTAGATCCGTTGGTACGACCAAATATCCCAGCCGGAGTGACGGAAACACCGTCTTACCGAAAGTCCCCGCATAAAGCACGCGGCCGCGCCGGTCGAGTCCTTGCAATGCAGGCATGGGTCGCCCCGAATACCGATATTCGCTGTCGTAATCGTCTTCGAAAATCAGAGCATCTGATTTTTCCGCCAATTCCACTAAATGCAGCCGCCGTGGCAGGCTCATCGTAATCCCGAGCGGGAACTGATGTCCCGGAGTGACGTAGATAAGACGCGCCCCTCCTACGCTGCGATTGTCCAAGACCATGCCGTCGTCATCTACAGGCGCCGCAACTACCTGGGCGCCGAAGGCCTCAAACACGCAAGACGCACCGATATACCCGGGATTCTCCATGCAAAGCCGATCACCCGGATTGAGAAATAATCGAACCGTCAAATCGAGGGCTTCCTGGACACCGGAGACGATAACGACTTGCTCGAAACTACATCGAACGCCACGTGATGTCCTAAGATAGTCGGCGATAGCCTCTCGTAGCGGCTGGTATCCTAAAGGATCGCAGCCTAACAAGAGGGTTGCGGTCGCCATTCGAAATCTGCGGGCTGCGATCTGGGCCCACAGCGTCGTCGGAAACAGGTCTAACGCCGGAACATTGGGAAGAAAGGCCCGGCTGCCACGAAGTTCCAGCGGAGGGAACCATCGTAGACGACGAGCGTACTCCGAGAGATTTCGCTGAGTGCGACGAGTGCCGTTACGAAACGCGTGCAACCCAGCTCTCGCGGTTGTTACGTTCAATAAGTGCTCTGGCAGAACCTTACTGACATAGCTTCCCGAACCGATGGTCCCTTCTATATAGCCTTCCGACTTAAGCTGCTCGAAGGCAGTTACGATAGTCCCTCGCGAGAGCCGGTACTGAGAAGCGAGGTCCCGGCTACTGGGTAGACGGGTGCCCGGTCGCAAACGGCCTTCCAGAATCTCAGTGCGCAAGGCGGCATAGATCCAACGATAGACAGGGGTTTCTGGTTCCCGAGCGGGTAACATCAGCTCGAAAGCAGTGACTCTTTTAGGCATCGAAGTGGTTCAGTTGATATCGCGAAAATGGATCTTTGTGAATGGACCACACTAAAATAAATCTACTAGTATGCACGACATAATTAAGACCCTGTTTTCCAGATCGTGGTTGTTAGCTTTGGCTGTCGCCGCCGTGATCGGCGCCCAATCTGTCTCGGCTCAACCCCCCGCTGGTAGCAAGCATGACAGGACGGCGCGATCGCGGATCGCCTTAACCCAGGTATTGCCCAACTTGGACGCCGGCCGGCTTCAAGTGAAGTTGGTTGAAGTTACCTATCCGCCCGGCGGGTTCTCTGCACCACACACCCATCCGTTTCCCGTTGTCGTCTACGTCATCGCTGGAGCGCTCCGGGTCCAAGTAAAAGGTGAACCAGAAACGATCTACAAAGCCGGGGAGAGTTTCTACGAGGCGCCAAACGGTGAGCATTTGATATCAGCAAACGCCAGCCAACACGCACCGGCAAAATTCATCGCCTGTTTTGTTTGCGACGGTGACAAACCGCTCTTGCTGCCGCTAGCAAAGACTAAAGCCAAGGGAGACCAATAACGATGAATAGTCGAAACCTGACTGACGCTCGACTATTCACTGTTTTCCGCGTCCGCCGGGGCGTTGCTGTTAGCCACATGCCAGATTCGAAAGGCAGGAGGTAACGTAGAACGAGGTTTTGGGGACCACCAGAGTCGATTTGTAGATCGCGATTAACATTATTCATCGAGGCAATAAAAATACTGCATTTCTCAAGTTAGGAGCGGCGTCGTTTCTTCGCTGAGCAAGAAAAATGAGATGCGGGGCAAAATTCGTATGAAGAGGTCCGGTTTTATAGGGAATCCGATGCAGAACACTAGAGCAGCCTACGTTGGGAGGTTATTTTCTGCCCTCACCGGCTTGATTTCATTGGTCTCATGTAACCAAGCGGCACCTCCAGGATCCCCCCCACCACCGACCGTGACAGTCAGCAAGCCGGAAGAGAAGCAGGTCGAAAATTGGTCCGAATTCACGGGAAGAACCGCAGCGGTCAATTTCGTAAATATCACTCCTCGAGTCAGCGGTTACATCGTCGATATTCCGTTTAAAGAGGGTGATCTGGTCCACCAAGGAGATTTGCTTTTTCAGATCGACCCCAGGCCTTATCAGGATGTCTACGACCAGGCGGTTGGCCAACTGCAGCGAGCACAGGCCAACCAGAAATTGCAGGATATCACCTTCGAACGTCAAGAGCGTCTGCAAAGCACCGGAGTCATCGCTAAGGAAGACTATGATACGGCACTTGCCAATAAGAGCACCGCTGCAGCGGATGTGATCGCGTCCCAAGCCGCAGTGAACGCGGCTAAATTGAATCTAGAATTTACGCATGTCACCTCGCCAATCGATGGCCGCGTGAGCCGGCAATTGGTGAATCTCGGCAATCTGGTACAGGCTGATTCTACACGACTAACGACCGTTGTTAGCATCGATCCGATCTATGCCTATTTCAGCATAGATGAGCTCGCGGCATTGAATTATCAGCGACTGACGCACGATCACAAATTGTTGAGTGATCCGGAGGGAAAAGTTCTGGCCTATCTGCAGTTGCAGGACGAAACGCAATTTCCTCACGATGGGACAATCGATTTCTCAGATAACGCCCTCGATGCATCAACGGGCACATTGCTCATCCGTGGGACGTTTGCCAACCGGAACGGCTTTCTCAAGCCGGGCAGTTTCGTCCGCGTTCGACTGCCTTCGGGTCCGAAATATAACGCGCTTCTGATTGCGGACCGAGCGATCGGCTCAGATCAAGATCAAAGCTTTGTCTACGTAATTGACGACAAAAATATTGCTCACTTGCGTCACGTCAAAACGGGTCCACTGACCGACGGATTACGCGTAGTCAGCTCTGGGCTGCAATCGGAAGACCTGGTCGTGATCAACGGAATTATAAAAGTCCGGCCCGATACCCCGGTTAAACCAGAGGCAGGTTCAATGGAACAATTTGCCTCCAGCGACCCCATACCAATACTTGGCGCCGAAACGAACTCCTCGAAACGGGCGTCAGAAACCGAGTAGAGAACCGCGCAAAGACGGTATCAGCATGAAGTTTTCTCGTTTTTTTATCGATCGGCCGATTTTTGCAATTGTAGTTTCGGTCATCACCGTGGTGCTCGGCGGAATCGCTTATTTCATTTTGCCGGTGGGGCAATTTCCGACCATTGCGCCGCCCACGGTGGTGGTGCAGGCGCAGTTCCCCGGAGCTGATCCAAAAACCCTCGCGGAGACAGTCGCGGAGCCGATCGAACAGCAGGTCAACGGAGTTGAAAATATGCTGTACATGTCGTCCACGTCATCCGCCGATGGTACGATGCAGTTGACCGTGACATTCAAGTTAGGCACTGACCCGAACATCGACCAAGTACTGGTTCAAAATCGGGTAGCGATCGCGCAGCCACAACTACCGCCTGAGGTAAATAATATCGGGGTGGTCACGGCCAAGCAATCGCCCGATGTCATCATGGCGATTGCCCTCAGTTCCAAAAGCAAGGCGTACACTCCTCTTTATCTGAGCAATTATGCCTACACCCAGATGGAGGATTCTCTCAAGCGGATCGAGGGAGTGGGTAATGTTCAAGTATATGGAGCCCAGCCCTACAGTATGCGGGTGTGGCTGGATCCGGATTTGATGTTTTCCCGTGGACTGACTGCGGACGACGTGATCAGCGCGTTGCAGGCACAAAATCTCGAGGTTGCTTCTGGCAACATTGGGTCGGAGCCAGCGCCGCCGAAGACGGAGTTTCAATTCACGCTTAGCACGGAAGGCCGTCTAGTAACCCCGGCGCAATTTTCTCAAATCGTCTTGAAGCACGGTGATAACGGGCAGCTGGTTTACCTCAAAGACGTCGCTCGATTGGAGCTCGGTGGACAGAACTATACTAGTTCCACCTTTCGGGACGGAGTTATTCCCTCGGTAGCAATCTTAATTCAGCAATTACCTGGGTCCAACGAGCTGAAAATCGCCGCGAGTGTAAAAAAACAATTGGTCGAAATGGCGAAAGCATTTCCCCCGGGAATGGAATATTCGATCCCCTACGACACGACGCGTTTCACTGAGCAGTCGATTGCAAACGTCTACGATACGTTGCGGGATGCGGTACTTCTCGTCGTGATCGTGGTTTTGGTTTTCCTGCAGTCGTGGAGGGTAGCGCTGATCCCCTTGATCGCCGTGCCGGTTTCCTTGATCGGAACACTCGCAGTGATGGCGATTTTGGGTTTTTCGCTTAACTCACTTTCGCTCTTCGGCTTGGTCCTTGCAATCGGCATAGTAGTCGACGATGCCATCGTGGTTGTCGAGAACGTGACGCGGTGGGTTGAGCGCGGCTTAGATCCGAAAGACGCGACCCGAAAAGCGATGGATGAAGTGGGTGGGGCGGTTGTTGCCATCGCGGTCGTTCTGATAGCGGTATTTGTGCCCACAGCTCTGGTTAGCGGCATTAGCGGTCAATTTTATCGGCAGTTCGCCTTGACCATTGCGATCGCCACGCTGATTTCGGCATTCAATTCGCTAACCTTGAGCCCAGCACTAGCGGCTCTCTTGATCAAGCCAGGTCACGTGCAAATGGATCTATTGAGCCGCTTGATTGACACCGTGCTAGGCTGGTTTTTTCGGCTGTTCAACCGGACCTTCGATTTTGGAAGCACTGTCTATGGAGCGCTCGTCCGCCGCCTCCTTCGAGTCAGCGGACTGGTTCTGCTAGTCTACTTGGGCCTTCTTCTGCTCACTGGATTCCTCTTCCAAAAGGTGCCCGGGGGGTTTATCCCAACGATGGATCAGGGTTACCTGATTGGATTCGCGCAATTACCGGATGGAGCCTCGCTTCAGCGAAACGATGCGGTCCGACGGACAATCGGGGTCAACGGGCAGAAGATCCCGGGGGTCGAGCTCACTTTCGCGATCGAAGGTTTAAATATTCTCGATTCAACGACAAAACCCAATTCGTTAACTGTCTTCTATCCACTGAAGCCATACAGTGAACGAATCGATCATCCAGACCAATCGGCGAGGGCGATTGCCGGCAAAATGCAGGCTGAATTCGGCTCTATTCAGGATGCTTTCGCGGTCGCTATCCAACCGCCCTCGGTCCATGGATTAGGGAATGCGGGCGGGTTCCAATTGGAAATCGAAGACCGCCGGAACGCCGGATTGCACGCTCTTCAACAGGTAACGGATAAAATTGTAGCCGCGGCGAACAAAGAGCCCGGATTGAGCAGCGTATTCACGACTTATCATGCCTATGTGCCGCAACTCTTTTTGAAAATCGATCGCGAAAAGACGCAGGCCTTGGGGGTGTCGATGCATGCGATCTTTACTGCGTTACAAAGCTATCTAGGAACTAACTTTGTTAACAATTTCAATTTCCTTGGAAGAACCTATCAGGTCAATTTGCAGGGCGATACCGCTTTTCGTTCAAACCCCGATCAGATCCGGCGGATTTATGTGCGAAACGACAAGGGGGGGATGGTGCCGTTAGGAAGCGTCCTGGAGGTCCATCGAATAACCGGGCCAGACACGGTTTACCACTATAACGTCTATCCCGCGGCTCTGATCCAAGGCTCAACCATACCGGGAGTAAGCTCGGGCCAGGCGATCGAAAAGATGGAACGGATTTGTAGAGAGAATTTACCCAACCAATTCTCCTTCGAATGGACCCAGCTAACTTATCAGCAGGTGGTTGCCGGCAACACGGCAGTGTTCATTTTCCCTCTGTGTGTCTTGTTTGTCTTCCTCGCGTTAGCAGCTCAATACGAGAGCTGGTCTCTGCCATTAGCGGTAATTTTGATCGTGCCCATGTGTTTGCTGTCGGCGATGGTCGGAGTTTACTCGCGAGGACAAGACAACAATATTTTCACGCAGATCGGATTCATCGTGCTGGTCGGCCTTGCCTGTAAGAATGCGATTCTGATTGTGGAGTTTGCGAGACAGCAAATGGAGGCCGGTAGCGGGAGATTGGAGGCGGCGGCCGAGGCTGCCCGGTTGCGGCTGCGGCCGATCCTAATGACTTCCTTTGCCTTCATTCTGGGCGTGTTGCCCCTTGTGATCGCAGAGGGTGCGGGAGCCGAAATGGACCAAGCTCTCGGCACGGCGGTCTTTTTCGGAATGCTGGGAGTTACATTCTTTGGTCTGATTTTTACGCCGATCTTCTTCTCATTGATCTGCAGGACTTGTGGCCGCAAACCGAAGCGAGAACGAGAGAAGTTCCCAGTACGGAAGGCAACGGCCGAAGAGCCGGTGCGTTGAATAGAAGAGCATGCTTAACGAGCCCATTGACCCAAATTCAATCGTCGGCTCGGCCCGGGTAACCCGTTATTTATGCGCCGCATTGCGACGGCGAAAGCACCCTTGCCGCTTTCGTGTTGCGAGAGAAGAGGCGCAAACACCGGCTCCATCACGTCACGCGTTCCCGTGTGGTCGAGCGCACGATCCTCGTGGCTGCCGCCGAAGGTGAAAGTCGAGCGATTGGCGACATTCGGGCGAAGCAGGAAGAAGCACGAACCGAAGCGTGGCGCTGGGACGTCGGGATAATGCATGACGTCCAGCGCGCCATATTTCGGGCGACCTGGGGAGGTGACGCCCGCTCCGTGATAGGCGCCTCCGAAAAGACGGTCTTCCCATTGGTCCCGCTCACAGCCGAGAAACGCGGAGGGGCTGCCGCTTTAGGACCGCGTCAATTTCCCTTTGCGTCTCTGGCCGACATAGCCAAAGGGGGAGATGGGGCGACGTCCGCTTTGCGTGAGATTTTTCTTTCTCTTCTCAGCCGAGGCAACGGAGGGCGGCATTTTTTGTTCTTCGTAAATCGGCGCGGCTTTCACCGGCTCGGACGCGCAGCGCAACGCCGTGCATCAAAGTAATGAGGAATTTGGCTGTTCCTTTGACATCGAAATCAGCAGGGAGTTGCCCGTCACGAACCGCTCTCTTTAAGCGTTGCGCGACCGCTTGGTCGGCTTGGTTGACGAGCGCCTTGATTTCCTTAGCCAGATTCGGCGGGAGTAAGGTGCTGTCGGCGAAGGCACTCGCTAATAAACAGCCACGCGGATGTCCCTGGCTGCAACCGCCGGCGATTCCGAGCTCTATAAATGCATCAATGGCTTCGCGAATATCGGCATAGCGCTGCAAAGCCTGGATCGGTTCACTGAGTTTGCTGGAATATCTCTGGAGCACTTTCCGGAAGAGCATCTCTTTGTCTCCGAAAGCCGCGTAGAGACTAGGCTTTTTAACGCCAACGGCTTCAGCGATTTCGTCGAGGGAGGTGTTTTGGAAGCCCTTTTCCCAGAAAAGCAGCAGCGAGCGGTCCAACGCCTCCTCCAGATCAAAACAGCGGGGCCGCCCACGAACCGGGGATGGGATTTCTGTACTCATTAGTAAAGATTAGTTGACGGAACCACTGTTCCGTATTCTATACTATCCGGTAAAGAAATGGAACTGGTTTTTGAGGGGAATCGGTCTTTTGAAAGTCAGCTTATTCGAAGTTCGCCTTTCTCGAGGTCTGCCTTCGCCTGTGACCAGAAAAGAATCTCATCTCAGTATAATTCAAAACCTTGCTTAAAATGAACATTTTGAAAGACAAAGTCGCATTGGTGACAGGGGCTACCTCTGGAATCGGTCGGGAAGCGGCCATTTTATTCGCTAGTGAAGGCGCGAAAGTGGTGGTGGCCGGCCGGCGAAAGGATGAAGGCGAAGAAGTGGCTGCCTTGATTCGTAAGGCCGGTGGAACCGCCAAATTTATCCAGGCCGATGTTTCCAAAGCTGATCAAGTAGAGCGGCTGGTCAGCGAAACCGTGTCTACGTTCGGAACACTCAACGTCGCGTTTAACAACGCGGGGATAGAGGGTCAGTTCGGTGTGCCGCTGGCCGAACAAACCGAAGCTGTTTTTGATCAAGTGATCGGCATTAATCTCAAAGGAGCGTTTCTGAGTTTGAAATATGAAGCGGCTGTGATGCCGAAGGGCAGCTCGATCATCTTTAATTCAAGTATTGTGGCTGAGATCGGCTTCGCCGGAGCAGCGGTTTACGCCTCCAGTAAAGGTGGCGTGAACGCGCTAGCGTTTAGCGCAGCGCTTGAATTGGCTAAGGTAGGGATCCGAGTCAACGTTCTCAGTCCTGGTGTTACGATAACCGATATGGCCAAACGGGGACTGGGCGATGAGCAATCAATCCAGAATTTGACGGCCAATATTGTCCCGCTCGCCCGGGCCGCCCAACCGATTGAGACGGCTCAGGCTGCGTTGTTCCTAGCCTCGGATCAATCTTCGTACATTACGGGTCAGGTACTGAGAGTCGACGGCGGCTACACCGCTCAATGAGGTGATAAGCCTGCCCCTGAGCAAGCATTTAGCGAGTCGAATGGGTGAGTGTTGCGGCACGCCGCCATGGCCGCGCCGCAGCACCTTTTCACCAGTGTGTCCCGTAGGGACTCAATGATCGTAGCCAGGCAATTTATTGCCTGGAACGCACGCCCCTACAAATGATCCGTGCCGTAGGCACGGTTTGATCAATAGGGCCGAGCATGCAGACCGGCGTTGATCTCAAGAGCACAATTGCGAACCCAATCATACCGTATCTAACGGGACGGGTCTTTTTTCGGACACATCCCTGGCAATAAATTGCCAGGCTACCTTCACTTGGTCCCTACGGGACATATAATCCTGACGTCGATCGGCTTTCGACTCCAAATCGCGTCGCGAAAATGTTGTCGGCTGGGGATGCGGGCCTTGTTTTCCGGGCTATCTGTAGACTGGTGAGGGTATCAAGACCGCACCGGTCATCAAGCGTCGCTTCGTACTCGTCCTCGTCCTCGACTCCGGGGCACGCGCGGAGTGGTGGGCCCCTCATCCGCGGGGTGGAGATGCTTTCTTTAACCAGCTAACCCAGGGCCGAAAGCTTTCGGACCTGGGCTATTCTGTTTAACCGCTTCCCTTCGCCCCAATTCCCCCGGAGCTACGGCGCGGCAGGTTCCGCGTTCGCCAAGGCTACCGCGGCAAGTTTTCGCGGCTATTTTCAGTTCTCTCGTACCGTGCTTGAAGCTGCGTCTGCTGCAGTACGAAAACCGATTTCTGATGACCGGTCCAGGCTAGGAGCCATCAACAGATACTTGTTGTGGCGATTCAGTGCGTAGTCAGCCGGGGTAGACGGGAAATAGAAATTCAGGGTGGTCTGCGGTTGGTAGGGTGAACCACCTCTAACCACGGCTGCGCTGGTGTGTTGGTCAGTGAAGGTATTTGTCCATTGCCACACGTTCCCCACCATATCGAGGACACCGAAAGGACTTACGTCGCTCGGATGTGCGGTGACATCGTCCGGTGGTGTCGTGTCGTGTCCGGTATTGACCGTTGGAACGTTCGAAGCGGAGAAGGTGTTACCCCAAGGATATAACCGACCGTCAGTACCCTGCGCGGCATACTGCCATTCCCACTCGTTTGGAAGGCGGCGTCCAGCCCATTTCGCATACGCTGCCGCGTCTTGCCAAGATACCCAAGTCACCGGTTTGTTCTCCCATCCCGACTGATAATGGGGATGAGAGCGATTCGACCAATCCCAGTCCAGTAGGAAGTTATGCATGTCCGCCGGCCTGTAGTTGGTCGCATCCATGAACGCTTGATACTGCAGGTTTGTTACCTCAGTCTTATCCAGGTAAAACGTGTTAATCGTCATTTGGTGACTGTGAGAGTAACTGGGCTGTGATTCCCAGGGGTATTGAACATCGGCTCCGGGTTCACCGTCTCCTTCGATCTCCGTGCCTTCTACGGTGAATTGAAATGTACCTCCCGTAACGGCGACCATCCCGGTAGGCGGTTCAGAGTACGGTTTGGTTGTCAGGGTTGGATTGATCGTCTGGGTCAGGACCGTGTTAGCGGCCGAATAGGAGCCGAGCGGTTTGCCAGTCAATTTGCGCATCGTGGCAAGGAACGCCGTAAGATTGCGGGGCCGATCGCTGAGCTTGGTCCCAAGGATTACGCCGTAACCGTTCCCTTCAATAGAGAAAACCAGAGCGGCGGTTCCGTTGTTAACCACCGGTTTCAACTCAACTCCATGCCAGAGGTCGTAGTACACCATGCCAGCCTGATACGGGATAACGAGCTGGGCACCATTAACCGTTGAGGAGCCGATGTTAACTAAGGTCCACAAAACCTGTGAGTTCGTTTCGCTGGGCCATTTGCTGGCGTAGACCTGACTGCTGTTAACCGTCGGGGTGTAAGGTTCCCAATTTTGGCTGACTAATAGATCCGGGAAATTGCGTTCGATGGTCGCGACACAACGAACTGCCTGGCAGTCACGGTCGGTCATCTGGTTCCAAATACCCCAAATATTTTCCCAGCTTTCCAGGCCGGTTCCATTTAAAAAGGCGGCTTGCAGCATGGCGATCTTGCTTTGTGACCATCTATCGTTCACGTGAACCGTGAAGCGCGGCTCGATCCATTTGAGCAGACTAACCCCTAGTAGGGTGTAAGGGGTTTGCCAATATCCCCAGCCCATCGGGTTCCACTGGATGGCCGGTGAAACGGCAACTGTGCCCTGGGGCGGCGTTCCGTGACCATCAAAATAAAGGCCGGTCGCAACCCCGAGTTCGGGTTCTAGAACCAACGGATTGTCATCCATCAAAGAGTTCTCCCAGAACTCATTGTCGACTGTCACCTCGGTGTCACCATTCATCCCGTCAGCTCCGATCTGGGCCATGGTTACCGATAGAACCGCTGACCAGGGGCCTCCGGGATCATGTGTGCCAGTGTCCCAGGGATTGTACGGAAACAGAACTTTGACGCCGTTCTTGTGAAACTCCTGTATCATCTGAATCACGGCTCCGGGATAACCGGGCATATCCCGGATGAGCTGATCCTGGTTCCGGCTATCTACGCCCATGTTGGGGTAGGTGGGCCAGAGCAAGATTGAATCGATCCCGCCGTAACGGTTGCGCACATCGGCCAGATACTTACTAACGGTGTACTTCCGGCTGGTCACGTCATAGAAGTACCGATCATGAGTCATGGCTTGGGGCTGAATCGGGTTGTGTTGGGTCCAGTTCAACGGCGCGAATTGATAGATGGAATCGTCGTAACCGATGGCGGCCCGTTGCTGGGTCCGGTAGCTTTGCATCGCGGCCAGCCAAGCAGCGGAGTCGCTGGGCGTATCCGGACCATTAATTTGAATATAGTTTGGAAAGACCAAAGTATAACCGGCGGCTTCGGTGTGCCCTGGACAGGAAACACCGATCAAGGCGATAGCTAAACAGGGGAGCAGCTTGAATTTCATAGTTAGGAGGAAACGGGGGACATCGAAAGCGCGAGTTACCCGGTGAGAACCCGGCGCGACTAGGGCTGAATTTCATCCGCGCTAGCCGCGCAAACGATTGCGCAATCGATTGTGGGAGTTTTAGGCTCACTCTTTGCGGTTGTCAAGAATGAGCATTGACACGGCTAAAAAAATGTCTAAAGCTCCGGCAATCGTTTGCGCAAAGGTTTGCGTAAGCAAGTTGTTTACCCCAAAACCGTTGTCCTCTCACACCCCCGAATTACTCTTTATGTCCCAACCAAATCGCCCAATTATCAGCCGTATCTGCTTACCGCTGGCGCTTTGCGCCGTTACGCTAACGGCTCAAGCCGCCGATAAACCCAGAGTCGCTCTGGTCATGAAGTCGTTGGCCAATGAGTTTTTCCAAACCATGGAAACAGGGGCCCGCGACTATCAAGCCCAACACACTGCCGACTTCGATCTGATCTCGAACGGGATTAAAAATGAGACCGATGTCGGCGCCCAAATTAATCTGGTCAATCAGATGATCGCCCAAAGGGTGGATGCGATCGTCCTGGCGCCGGCTGATTCCAAAGCGTTGATCGCCGTGGCCAAGAAAGCCCAGAAGGCAGGTATTCTGGTTATCAATATCGACAATAAGTTCGATGCTCCCACGCTGGCTCAAGAGAACGTGAAAATTCCGTTTGTCGGACCGGATAATCGAAAAGGGGCGAAGGCGGTGGGGGATTATCTGGCGAAGCAACTTTCGCCCGGAGACAAGGTGGCGATCTTGGAAGGCGTGCCAGGCGCCTTTAACGGGATCCAGCGGAAACTCGGCTTCGAGGATGCGGCCAAAGAGGGTAAGCTTAATGTGGTGACTTCCCAAGCGGCGGATTGGGAAACGGCCAAGGCGAACCAGGTGGCGTCAGCGATTATCACCCAATATCCGAATCTCAAGGCGATTATGGCCTGTAACGATAGCATGGCTTTAGGGGCAGTCGCCGCTCTCAAAGCCGCCGGTAAAGAGGATGTCCAAGTGGTCGGCTTCGATAATATCACGGCAGTTCAGCAATTGGTCAAAGAAGGCAAGATGCTGGCCACGGCGGACCAGCACGGTGATCAGCTTGCGGTTTACGGGATTCAATATGCTTTGGAATCGCTGACGAAGAAAGGGACATCGCTGCCGGATCGTGAAACAAAAGTGGGTCTGATCACCAAAAACGACCTCAAGTAGGGACGGATCGCCCGTTTAAGGTAATTGCTTGGCGCATATCAGATGGCCGTACTTCTTCAAACTCGCGGACTGGCTAAGGCATATGCCAGTCCGGTTCTGCAGGATGTTAATTTCGAACTGCGGCCCGGAGAAGTCCACGCGCTAGTCGGAGAGAATGGCGCTGGCAAAAGCACTCTCTGCCATATCATGGCTGGATTGCGGGAGGCGGATTCGGGTGAAATGCTCCTGGAAGAGAGGGCCTATCGGCCAAGCAGCAAACGCGCCGCCGAACATAAAGGGGTACGCATCGTTCTTCAGGAGTTTAGCTTGATCGACAATTTGTCCGTGGGAGAAAATCTATTTCTCCAGCAGTTGCCGAATCGAATGGGTTGGATCCGGGGCGGCCGATTGGCTCGGGCGGCACGCGCCGCCTTGGACCGGGTCGGTCTCACCGACCTGGATTCCAGTGTTCCTGTCCGTCAGCTAGGAGTTGGACAGAAGCAGTTGATTGAGATTGCCGCCGGCATCTCCCAGGAGTTCAAGGTCCTGATTCTCGACGAACCCACGGATGCGCTTACCAGTGCTGACACCAAACGACTATTCGCGCAGATAAAAAAGCTGCGAGAAACCGGGGTGGGCATCATTTTTATCTCTCATCACCTGGAAGAGGTTCAGGAAATCGCGGATCGCGTTTCGGTTTTACGCGATGGCAGGCTAGTGAGTGTTAAGGAACGGGGATCGTATTCAATTGATGAAATCATTCGTTCGATGGTTGGCCGGGATCTTGGCGAATCGCTGAATCAGGCAACTAGAACCCCTTCCGGCACCGTCTTGCTTCGGGTCGAAAAGCTAAAGGCGCCCCCGGTTGTGCGAGACGTCAGCTTTGAAGTTCAAGCGGGAGAGATTCTAGGCATCGCGGGGCTTATGGGTTCTGGCCGGACCGAAACGATGCGTGCGCTTTTTGGGGCTGATCCGCGAGCAACCGGTAAAATTTTTGTTAAAGGAAAGGAAGTACAGATCCGGCGCCCGGCGGACGCGGTAAAGTTAGGGATCGGGTTTTTGACTGAAGATCGTAAAGGCCAAGGGCTGCTTCTACCCAAGCCTCTCAGGATGAATATCAGTCTAGCCCGAATGCGCGGCGAAATCGCCCCGCTAGGTTGGATTCAGCGAGCTGTGGAAGATCGGGTAGCGGACACCTGGATTCGCCGGTTGAGCGTGCGTTGCTCTTCCCCGGAGCAAGCTGCAGCTAACCTTAGCGGCGGTAATCAACAGAAAGTTCTATTGGCGCGTTGGCTGTACCGGAACTGTGACATTTTGATTTGCGACGAACCCACTCGGGGTATCGATGTCGGTGCAAAATTTGAGATCTATCATCTTCTCGGCGAATTAGCGGGGAGGGGAAAAGCCATCGTGGTGATTTCTTCCGATCTAAAAGAGCTTCTCATGCTCTGCGATCGCATCGCGGTCATGTCCGCTGGAAAATTAGTGACCCAATTTCGGCGGGGAGAATGGACCGAGGATCGAATCATGGCAGCGGCATTTAGTGAGCTAACTAAGCAGGCTAACCCCCAAAGCCCCGGATGAGCAGGAGGTCATTCCTACCGTACATGCAAGCAGCCAGATTAGATTCTTTCGGGTTAGCTGGGTTGAGAAGACAAGGCAATTGGTCTGTGACCCATGAAATGGTCTGACAGAATAGCCCAGGGTTTTGACCCTGGGTGGGGCAAGGAAAAACGTGCCCTGAAAGTGGCACCCGACGTTTGGGCGTGGCTAGCGGATCGACGCGTGAACAACCCAAACACCCACTTCGGTCGCCACTTTCAGGGCGCACTTTGCGGCATCACACCCAGGGCTGAAGCCCTGGGCTATTCTGTCAGACCATTTCATGGTCAGAATTTGTCATACCAAGAACGCCCGTCGCGGCAAATTTGATTCCATATTAACCCCGGTAAAAAAACAGCACTGACTACCTGTTAAACGTCGCGATGGCCGAACTTGAAGCGAAAAGCCTAACAGAACAATATTTTCATGGGACGTAACAGTTCTCCTCCATTGACTGAAACCTCACCAGAACTAAAGCCAAAATCGAAGCTGACGGCGCCAACCCGGCGCGCGAGTCAGTTGCGTGAAATCATTGAGAACAGCTTCGGGTTGGTGATCGTTCTGGTCTTACTCATCGCTTTCTTCAGTTTTCAAACCGCCCATTTTTTTTCGGCCACTACATTTGAGGCGATCGCCAACGAAATTCCCACCGCGATTTTTATTGCCATCGGTATGACTTTTGTACTGATTATCGGCGGGATAGACCTGTCGGTGGGATCCGTGCTCGCCTTAGGCGCCGGCCTGTTAGGGATTGCTATCGTGCAATGGCATTGGCCACTTTGGGCGGCAATTGCATTGTGCGTGTTGTCCGGGGCTCTGTGCGGACTATTGAATGGATTTCTAACCATCCGCTTTCGCTTGCCTTCCTTTATCGTAACGCTCGGCCTGATGGAAGCCGCTCGGGGAGCGACCTATCTGGTCACAAATTCCCAGACCATGTATATCGGTTCCACCATCGAAGCGGTCGATAACCTAACCATATTCGGCCTTTCGTTGCCTTTTTTGGTTGCGGTCGGTTTTGCGATCATCGCTCAATGTATTCTGACCGGAACCGTTTTCGGCCGCTATGCGATTGCGCTCGGAACCAGCGAAGAAGCAGTCCGGCTCTCCGGAATTGACACCCGGCCGATAAAGCTAGCGGTGTTTACCTTAAGCGGTGCTTTAGCCGCAGTAGCCGGGATTTCTTACTGTGCGCAATTGTCCGCCGCTGACCCGAACGCGGGGAGCGGTTTTGAGCTCGCGGCAATCGCCGCAGTGGTAATCGGCGGAACCAGCCTGATGGGAGGCCGGGGCTCGGTGATCAACTCACTGTTCGGAGTTCTCGTAATTGCGGTTCTGGAAACCGGTTTAGCTCAGGTCGGAGCGCAGGAATCGGCTAAACGGATGGTTACGGGAGCGGTGATCATCATCGCGGTTATCGTGGATTTCTATCGAACACGCCGCGCGGAAGCTAAGTCTCGTGCTGGTTAGTTGATCAGCTTAGAAGAACGCAGTTGACCTTTTTAGCTGGCGGCGTTATGCAAAAGGGCGCTTGCGCAATCGTTTGCTCAAGCCACTCACTATCGCCGAAGTGCCACCTAACCGTATCAAGTCTTCACGGACGCCAACCATGAAAGATGTCGCTGAGTTGGCAGACGTGTCGGTAACCACCGTCTCTCACGTACTGAATAAAACCCGGTATGTCCACCGGAGTTTGGTGCGCCGAGTTGAGACGGCGGTTAAGAGTCTGGGGTATCAGCCGAATGCCTTAGCGCGGGGATTGCGCCGAAACGAAACCCGGATGCTCGGCATGGTGGTGCCCGACAATTCTAATCCTTACTTTGCTGAACTGGCACGGAGCATCGAAGACGTTTGTTTCGAATCCGATTATAATGTCATCCTCTGCAATTCCGACGAAGACCCCACGAAGGAACGCGCTTATCTATCGTTGTTAGCAGAGAAGCGTGTCGATGGAATTGTTTTTGTGGCCTCAGGTAATGATCGGTCTGGGGTAGAGGCGGTGCTGCAACAGAAAATCCCGATGGTGGTTTTGGATCGGGAACTCAAAGGCACGAAGTGCGATGCCATCGTAGTAGACAATCGTGCCGGTGCCTGCCGAGCAACCCAACATTTGTTAGACGGAAATCACCGGCGGATTGGGTGTGTCTGCGGGCCGACAAATCTGGTATCGGCTAGGGACCGGCTTCAGGGCTACCAGGATGCTTTTACCAAGGCGCGGCTCCGCGCGGATGCAAAATGGATTCAGCCTGGAGACTTTCACATCGAAGGCGGCTATACCGCCGTACAAGCGCTATTGGACCTGCCCAATCCAATTACGGCTGTCTTTGCTGCCAATGATTTGATGGCGATCGGTGTCTTGCGAGGAATCGCCGCCCGGGGGCTCCGCGTGCCCGAAGACATTGCGGTTGTCGGTTTCGACGGGATTTCGCTGGGAAGATACACCCAGCCGCCCCTAACGACTATGGCGCAGCCGATTCGCGAAATCGGAAAATTAGCGACTGACCTGGTGTTGTCGCGAGTAAATGGAGAACGCAAAGAGCCGCAGATCCATCGCTTGGAAACAAAGCTGGTTGTTCGCACGTCGTGCGGGGTTATAACGCAAAAACGAGCAGGGGTTAAAAAGCAAACCTGACGGTTCCTCGGTCGGCCATCCCGGCGGGAGAGTAAGGGCCGTTCCTCCGCGCTGGTTTTTCCGCGTCTTGGTGCGATTTT
>Ga0207067_10002_pt1 | contig 104944 bp, 111 predicted proteins | sample Alteio_BWMinCont_25_FD_153484 | JGI IMG/M metagenome (GOLD analysis project Ga0207067, IMG submission 153484) | Enriched cells from forest soil in Barre Woods Harvard Forest LTER site, Petersham, Massachusetts, United States -... | ecosystem: Environmental > Terrestrial > Soil > Temperate forest...
GTGGCAAACAGCACGCTGGCCAAGGGCAACCTGACGATCGCGGCGCGCGCAAAAGACGAGGCATCAGTGGGTGTACCGCTGGCGTTTGGGGTGGACATCCCGCCCGAGCAGGTCCGCGATGCAGTGATGGAGGCCGGGCGCGCGGTGCCCGATCTGGCCAAGCCGGGGGGAATCACCTGCGTTGTCACCGGTATCGATGATGGCATCGTCAAGTACGACGTAGGCCTCTCGGTCGCGAACCCGGGAATCCGCTCCGGCCCGCGTGACGAGTTCCTCAGCCGGTTCTGGTATGTCGCCCAGCGCCGCGGCCTGTGCCTCGACCCGACGCCGCGTCCGAGGCCGGCGGCCGACGCCGCATCCCGCTTGCACATGCTCGAGGAGGGAGGCGCTTTTCGTCGCGATCCGGTCGCTTTGCCTCACCTTGCGAGTGCCAGCGCGTTTCGCCGCTACCGTCGCGGCGACTTCTTGCTGACGGCTGGCGCACACGCCCCGGACGCCTTCTTCGTCGTGGCGGGACAGCTGGCGGTGATGGTTCCGACTGGCAAGGGCGACATCCGGCTCGAACTGGTGGCGGCCGGACAGTTCATGGTGCTGCAGGAGATGCTGGCGGGAGCCCCGAGCCCCGTCCGGGTAATGGCCGACCAGGATGCCGACGTACTCGCGATCCCGGCGCAGACGTTGCTCGACGCAATGGACCGCAGCCGGGCGGTCGCGCGCGATATCAGAGCTGTCGCCGAAGCCCGGCGCCAGGCCATCCTGCCCCTGAACCGCGGACCGCGTGTTGTCACCTGACGCCTTGGATTGGCAGAGGCGCGGGGGAGGAGGAGCAGAGCATCGCGGCCAGAACATGGCAAGCATCTCCGAGCGGAACCCCAAATAGTCCCTGATTTCGCAACGGTTCCATGTTCACGGTAAAATGAAGAGGACCAGAGTATTTTGGGTCCGTGCACGAAACGGACCTCTTTTTTGGCCAGATTTTTGAATTTCCGCAGCGCTTAAACCGATTTTCTGCTCCGTTGCTCCCCAACACCCAGCACCTACATTCTCGTAGAGGCAGGGACCCAGCGGTATAACGTTGGCACCGACACACCCAAACTTAGGGCCACATCTCTTGGCGGCGAAAGGAGCGCGGCCAGCAAGATGGCGAGCGAATTCGAGCAAGGCTATAGCCAGCACTGGATAGCCCAAGATTAGAACGAATGGCCAGAAAGAGAGTTGCGTCAGGTCGGGCATGAGCGTCTACTCCATCGCAGCGGGCGCATCGATAGTCGCAGGCTCGACCACGCGGCGACTCCAAGTCATGATGGTTCCGAAGGCCCTCGTCTCGATCGGCGGGCAGGGCTCGAACCCTTCCACATCGCTTAGCAGAGCGTAAGCGCTCTCGCTGACGCGAACGCAGCCAGCCTCAGCCTCTTGCACGATGCAGCGAGCAACGCTAAGCGTGCGGCCCCAGATGTCGTAGGCCGTGTGGCCACGCTCGATCAACAGCACGTCGATCTCGCCTGAGGCGAGCCCGAAACGCAGGGACACGGATTTCGCCCAGTCCTCATCCATGCGCTGCAAGACCAGCGTCGCGCTACGCGCCCAAGCCAACGTCCGGGTGGCGTGATCCAGCAAGGGCGAGGAGAGTCCACAGACACCGATGTAACTCTCACCTATCGAGCGCAGAGGCTCCACGCCATGGCTAGCGGCCGCACCGTTTAGCGCGTCCAGCAACGCATTGAGGATGGCGCGGACGTCCTCGGCGCTACGGTTCGCCGCCAGCGCGTCCAGCCCGTCGATCAACCCAACGGCTACGGTAACGTTGGAGACGGTCTCGGCCGTGACCTCCGCACCGCTGCGTACGCGCTCGGCCACCCCGGCCGGATAAATACTGCGCAGCAGTTCGCCTTTCTCCAGCTCCGCGTCGGCCAGCCGCTTGTCACGTTGCTTGATCGCGTCGGACATCCCATTGTAGCCATGCGCCAGTTCGGCAAACTCGTCGTTGCCGCGAACCTCGATAGGTGCGGCTCCCGCACCGCTGTTGAAGGCGTGCATGCCGGAGATAACGCGCCGCACCGGACGCATGAATAGTCCGGCGCAAGCTAGCGCCAGGAAGGTTAGCGCGATTGCCGCCACAGCAGCGGCCACCAGCAAGTCACGCTTGAGCTGGTTGGCAGATGCAAACGCCTCCGCGAAATCCTGCTTGGCGGCGATGGCCCAGCGCAGGCCACCCACTTCCAACGGGCTGTAGGCCTCGATCACCTCCACACCCCGATAGTCCAGGAAGCGGCCAACGCCTGTCCGGTTGTGAAAGGACTCCTCCACGCCCTTGGACCGTGTGGGCATGTAGAGGATGGTGGTGCCAAGCGCACGGATCTGGTCAGCGGTTGACGCCGGCAGGCCGTTGGCCTTGGCTTGCACGAGAAACGTGTCCGGGTTCTCAATCAGGAACCGAGATTGACTGCGGAGTAGGCGGTCCTCGCCCACCAGCAGCACCTCTCCGGTCTCACCCAGCCCGGTCGAGCGCCAAGCGTTGTTGTCGGTCAGCAGGCTGTTCAGAGTTAAAATATCGATTTGGGCAACGAACACGCCGATCGTCTGACTGTCGGCGATGATGGGTACCGCTGCGAACAACTGCGGCGCGAACGCGGAAGGTGTGTAGGCCGTGTAATCCTCGACCACCGCCTTGCCTCCGTTGCGGGGGTCGAGCGCGCGTTGCACCACACGGGCGAAGCCTGACTGGGTATAGGCGCCATGATACATGTTGCTGCCGAAGTCGGTTTCCTTCGCCACCGTATAGACGACATCGCCCGTCGCGGCGTCTAGCAGGTTGATGTCGTAAAAGCCAACCGTTTCGGCGGTACGCTTGAGCACCGGGTGGTAGCGGGCGTGCACGGCATCGTAGCGCGAGCCGCCGGGCGCGGCAATAAGCTCATTCTTTCTACCGACCGGATTCGGGTTGCGGGCGATATAGTCAGCCTGTAGCCGACGGGCTACGAGGTCGGCGGGCATCAGGCCCTCTACAGGCGTGTGGCTGCCGGCGATCTTATCCAGGCGCGGCAGTAAATCCTTGGTGTACCAGGCCTCGAGCGTCTCCGCGTCGGCCTTTATGGCCGCGGGGTCTGCCTGCACGTCCGCCCGCATCTCCCGAAAGGCCGCGATGAATGCCTTGGCAGCTTCAATCGTCTCGGCCGAGTTGCCGACCGCAGCGGTAAACCGCAGCTGATTATTGATGTAGGCCTCTACCCGTCGGCGCTTGATCTCGCGCAGCGTCGTTAGTCGCTGCTCGACTGACTGCGTCAGCGCTGCTTCGCCGACACGGTAGCCGATGACACCGCCAGTCGCCAGGCAGGCCAGACCAGTCACCAGCAGTGTGAGAATAACTTTTGAACGAATCGAAAGCTGCCACATGCTAGAATTCCAAATTTAAGCCGAAAGCAAGTTAAATGGCTAGCTCCTTCAAGACGACGATCGATTTCCTACGAAGATCGTCGGCCGGATACTCTAGAACTCCTTTCTCTGCGGAGCATTAGCGCCAAAGCGCCTCCAACAACACAAACCGTCCAAGAAATCACTCAGATGATTCCCACGAGTCGCACTTAAAGGGCTTAAAGCCGCAACAACACAAAAGACGTGCAGCATTTATGGATTAAGAAGAATTCTTTCTACTTCGGCAATGCCCTCGGGACTTCTGTGAACGTAAGAGTGCCAATATGGAACGATCTTTTCGGACCTCGATCCTTCCAAGTGAGAACTGCGATAAGGCACCACACCATCCGAGCTATTCGGGGAGTTGTTCCCACCACGATCGCCAATGATAGAATAGTAGGTAATGGAAGGTGCGATCGGAAGCCGGTTCATGGCCACCACGCTTCGGGCTTCGGGCCGTAGGGTGTCGATGCTGTTGGGGAAACGCCCGACAATCTTTTTTCCATTGGTCGTTGTGGCCTTTTCGACTAGCCCGGGGCCAATGGCCACCAGCTTGGCCGGCAGCCTTACTAACCTGGATCCGAGTCGGCCAATCGGGCCGCTGGCCATTTCAGCGCCTTTGTGAGGCGTAGCAATAAAAATGACCTTACTGACGTGAGTACTAGCCTTGAAGATGAGCGACTCTTTAATAATCCTAAGCTGGTCGGGTTCGATTTGAAATTGATCGAGAGGTTTGCCCAAAACGTCATCACAATATTGGTTGCCTGCTGAGTCGCGAATCATCATGTCTGCCACTAAACCTCCCATGCTGTGTCCGACTAGGACGGCCTTAGGAGTATTCGGATATTTTTGATAAATGACGGCAAAGTACCGTCGAAAAAGGGCGGCTGAGAGCGTATAAGGCAATCCACTCGGGTAACGAAAGACCCAAACCTGATATTTCTTTCTAATCTCCGGACTTGCATTCAGCCCGTTGATCATGGGGACCCAAGTCACGGGCGAGTCCCCCAAACCATGAATGAAAATAATCGGGATCCGATTAATCCGATATGGGGCAATCATGACCACCTTGGCCGATTTCGTGAATTTGTCGGTGTGCAGCAAGCTAGAGAGGCCGAATTTCTGAGGCTGCGTCTCCGCGATTAACAGCGCCTCTGGTGCAGTCAGATCAGCAGCAACAGGTCGAGACTTTCCCGCTAGGGTCACCGTAGTCGTGGCCCCGGGATCTAGAATCTGGAGCGTACCGTGGGTACCCGAAAAAGTAAGGATAGCCGTGACGCTGTAGTAGTGCTTATGGGGTTCCCAGGCCTCGTTCCGACCAATTCCTGCGCTAACGAAAGGCGCGCCAACTCCTTGAATTTGGACTCGGTTGGTTAAATAAGTACCACCAATCTTCATTCGATCGGTGGCAATCAAGCGATCAAAGCCCGGAATATAAGCTCCGGCCTTGTCGGATTTCAGGCTTAGACCAAGAGGACCATTGGGACCTGCTAATTGAATTTCCTTCTCCCACGGTTTCTCCCTCGATGCGATCATCTGTTCCACGAGCCTGGCCACAGAATAGTTGTAGAAGGCGATAACCTCGTCTGCTCTGGGACCAGAAAGGTTCTTCTGGGCATCGAGACTAAGCATCGCAGCCGCCTCACTTTGGGCCATTGCCGCCTTTGGATTGGTTTTAGCAAGCTCCTCACTTACCTTCATTTCTGAACGAGCTTGCTTCAGTTCTTCCGTACTTTGATCGGCCACTAACACGATCGGCGGTGAGGGAACAACGACGCCGACGGAAGCGAAGGGAGCACAACCCACCAACAGGGAGCCGCCAAGCCAAGCCGTGAGAAAGAAACACAGGGGGGAAAACGAAATTTTCGAGAGATCAAAACGCGGCATGGATCAAGTCACCTATAAGAAATTTTCGTAATCTTTGCGAGGGCAATAGATCAACTATACGGTCGCTGCGTTTCTGTCATAATTGAGCCACTATTATTTGGCCAGAGTGAAACCTCGGGGCAACCAAGTCTGGTCAATTATAGGCTGTGCCGGTATGTAATTCGGCGTGACCACAAAAAAATACTTACTTTCGGCGCAGGTAGTCAATTCGATTCCTTGCCCGAACCAAATGATTCGCTCTGGATGTAAATGGTCGAACCGCCGTCATTGTCCTTTTTTAGACCTGGCGTGCGGTTTCCGATGCTGTAACGGTTGATGGGGTTCGCAACAAGATTGTAATTTTGGTACAGCGTGATGGACGAGCTCTGCAATCCATTTATGAACGCAAAGCTAAAGAGAAACGCTCAAATCGTACGCTAAACGACGTTGCTATCAACCCGGAACAGATCTTACTATTGGACTTTGGCCCTATAGTGCGCCTAGCTCCGGCCCCACGGTTTGGTTTCGCCGGACACTTTAGGAAGCGAACTACCGGAAATGTCCGCCTCGGCGTTTCGATTTGGCAAAAATGGAAGACTATCTTATCGCACGCGTGCTAGTAGGTGGTCACCCATTTGAGTTTGGTTCTGGGCCGCCATGCACGGCATGTCTTTATTGGACCAAGGTCCAATAGCGCCCACGCGCAGGCCAAGGTTAACTAGACAATCTCGTCCGACCCCATGTTTGGTTTCGCCGTGACCCTGATCAAGTCAAAGGTCCAACCCCATGCAGATGAATGCGCCGAATGAACTCCCTAAAGATCGTGGCCTAATCAAATTGGTCACGACCTCCCTGTTCTCGCTGGGCACTCCCGGTTCGCCGAGTGCCACGACAACCATCCGGTGGTCTGCTGGGCATTGACTGGCAAAGCTGCCAGCACGGTCTGAGCTTTCATGCGCTGCGGCACACGGCAGTCTCGCTGTTGAAAGATGCTGGTATCCCGGAAGCTGTCGTCATGGAGCTAGTTGGACACGACTCCGAGGCAATGAGCGCTCACTACACGCATGTTGGCACAGAAGCTTTGGCAAAGGCCGTCGCAGCTTTGCCAGAGATCTGAAGATCCCTGTTGCTGCAGGTAGTTAGTTCGGATAGGCGTCTGAATTGCTAAGCTATGGGAACATTGGAGAACGAGCCGCCTGTCATTTGGATCAAGGCCTTAAAAGGGTGCTTATTTGTCTTTGTAAGATATTGATTTATTGGAAGTTAGAATAGTACGATCTGTTTGTTGCTACTTTGTTGCTCAAACCAGACCTGTTTTCAGACAACAGATTTTCTCCTCTCGAGCGCTTCTTGTGTTTCCCAGTATATGACTTCGGATCATAGGGTTGCCGGTTCGAGCCCTGCCGGATGCATGCCTCGATATAAAAGCAAAGGCCGGGATGGGAAACGCTCGTCCAACGGTCTAAGCTTACCAATCAAAACACGGACTTCCAATCCCGCTTCATGCTAACGACCGTAATGCCGTACTCGCCAGCCGTGTCGAGTCCCTCGGCCAGTGGGCTCAATCTGAACTCCCGGTCGTAAGCAACTTCGCGCTCAGCATCATCGTGATGAAGCAGCAGCGCGAGCCGCGCGCCACGGCCGGACTTGGCATAACGCAACATTGGGAGATCGCCATCGGAATTGCCGAAGGCAAGCAGCGGCCGGCCCCCGATGTGCAGGCTGATGTTCAGGGGCTTCGCCTCGCGATCGTCGAAGCTGTTGAGCTCTGGCAGCTTCATCAGCGAAACCTGGTCATCCTTCACTTCGTAGCGCATCTTTCCACTGGACCCGATTACCTGCTCCCGTGGGACGCCAAAAACCTCCTCCGAAAACGCGCGAACGAATTCGATCCCGCTGCCCGAGACTATATAAGTCTTGAAGCCTTTTTCCCGCAAATATGCGAGCAGTTCGACCTGCGGCCGGTAGACACATTCTTTAAATAACCGACTGAACTTGGGATGTTTCGCCGTTGCGAGCCAACCGCGCGCGACCCGGTCAAATTCTTCGTCCGTCATGCCGGCATGGGTGGCGAATACCAGTTCAAACACCGCCTGTTTACCAAGCCGAAAGAGGGTATTGTAATCGTGTTCAAGCACCGCTTTAAAAGGCACGCGCTCGACCAATGCCGGGTCCCTGGCCGACAGTTCCTTCACCCGATCGAACAGGAAAAAAACCTGCACTTGAAGCGGTTGCTCGCACCAAAGAGTGCCATCCATGTCAAACGTGCTGATGCGCTCTGCCGGCGGCACAAAATCCGTTCCGCCTTGCTTGGTTATGCGCGAGACAAAATCGAGAATGGCGCGTTTGACTGCGCTATCGTTCCAGGAAAGAAGAGACTGTGTGCCTAGCATGGGTTACGACCGAACTTAGGATTATTCTAAACCGAGCAAGTGATCAATACACTAGTGAGAAATCCCCGAGTCTCGAATTGACAGTTGAGCGATCCGCCATCCTGCGATAACTCCGCCTCTTCAGTCCGGCGTCGATAACGTCCGCACATCCCTTGAGGTTGCGGGAACCCGCCGGCCCGTTCGATCGCCTTGTTGAGCATCTGAGATGATATTGGGTATTGGGATATCAGCGCTTATAGCAAAGGTATGATGGGCTACACGACAACCAACATTGATCGCATCGCCAATGAAGGAATGACATTTACCGATTGCTACGGGGAGCAAAGCTGCACAGCGGGGCGTTCGGCCATGGTTGCGGGCTGTTTGTAGCTCTAGAGCGCTGGATACACGTGATCGGTTTACACTAGGCCGTGTACTCATAAAATCGGTACGTCCGCTTTACCCTCAAAAGCGGGCATGGCGTGTGCGCCAGACGAGGTGATTGACTGTAAGAAACTACCGCGCCAAACTATTGTACTTTTGCAACAAACCCGGGAGGACATCATGAACGCACTCGCTCAAGACAAACTCGTCGCTATGGACGTGCTCCTGAAGCCTGACCAACGAATGCTCACAGCGGCGGATGAGTGGAACAAGCGCCTGCGCGAGCAGATGCCGCAAGGATTTTCGCTCGACGAGACACACCGCCCGCATATCACACTTCTCCAGCAGTACATCGCCGAGAAGGACCTGGATGCAGTGGTTGCAGTGGTCAAGTCGCTTGCGGCAACCGCGAATCTCGAGAAGACGAAGCTGACCGCAAAAGGTCTCTATCACATACCGGGCGGCCAGATTGGACTTCAGGGAATCACGATCAAACCATCCGACGAGATTCTGGCGCTCCAAACGCAGGTGATCCAAGCAATGGCGCCGTTTCGCAAGTTGGGGGGCGAGCAAGCGGCGTTCGTACCGGATCCGACCGGGACGCCGTTTGATCCCTTCGTTTTCAAGTATGTCGAATCGTTCGTGGAGAAGCAGGCGGGCAAGAACTATAATCCGCATGTCACGACGGGGACCGCCCCACTTGAATGGCTCGAGGCACGCGAGCAGGACCCATTCCAGTCGTTTGAGTTTGGCGTCACCGAGCTCGCCGTTTACAAGCTCGGCAACTTCGGCACCGCCGCTAAACGGCTAGGCGGTTGACAGCCTCTAGGCGAAAGAGATTTTGGTGCCTTACCGACGGACGAAATGACAGTCGCGCGGATTGCACTCCAAATGCCCTGATCAAAATAGGTGTGTGAGAACTTTCGAACCTATTCCAACAAGAACAAAAGGGATTACAATTCGGCCGTACTTCGTCATCCCTTGCCGGAACATTGGATGGTGCGTTAGGTAGTAGCCAAACAGGCACCATATCGCGGTTAGGCAGGCGAAGATCAGGATGTAAACCGGAATGAGCGAGCGGTCGACTGCGAATGTCGATATATACACACTCATGTTATCGCCGCCATTGGCGATAGTGAGGATCGTAACCGTCCACCATGCGGAAGGACGGTTCTGCCAGTGAAGCTGCTTGGGCCCAAAGAAATCTTTCGTTCCTTGTTTTGGTTCTTGGCCACGCCACAACTTCCAGAACCGGTGCACGCCCAAGAAGAGGGGGGCGAATCCTAACAGCGCCAGCCAGCGATCCGGGATGATTATGGTTAGAAGTGCAGCGACAGCGCTAAGGCACACCAAGAGCGCCATCCCAACGAATTGGCCAACAACAATCGACTGCGGGCTGAACTCCGCGTCGACAAAAAGAGCGGCAAGTAGAAGGAGATCATCAAGATTTGTGGAAGCGAAAGCGGCAACGGCAAGGCCAACGGTGCCAAGGGCGTTATTCATTCGACGGCGCACAACGTAGGCGTCAGGCCATGAAGAATAAATCTGGATTGCATCGTCAGGGCTGCCGCGAAGCCGGATCCCAGAGTTTGCTCTTTATGGGTTTCGAGTCAAACTTCCAACTCTCTCAGCGCCCTTCTTCCGAGGTTTTCTCTGATCGGATGATGCACCGAAAGCCGATGTGGCTCATTCCAGTATCGATCATCTGCGGCTGGCGTGCCGCTGGGCGGTAACGCAGACAATAATTGGGAGCGCAAAGAAATGATCCCCCTTTAACGACCTTCCGAGGAATGCGGAACTGGGGTTGTGCCGTGTCGTAACTTTTCTCGGGCGAGACGATGCGAGGATTGACCGGTGGACCGCAACACGGTTTAACCACCTCGGCTGCGTGTCGGGGGACATACCAGTCGGCCGTCCATTCCCACACATTCCCAGCCATGTCGTGCAGCCCGTAGCCGTTTGCCGGGAAGGTGCCGATCGGTGAAGTTCCCTCATAACCGTCGAGGAGGAGGTTTTCCCAGGGGAAGTCGCCCTGCCATGAATTGGCCATCGCTTTCCCGTCGGGGAAATGCTCATCACCCCACGTGAACTTTGCGCCCTCAATGGCGCCTCTCGCAGCATATTCCCATTCGGCTTCGGTGGGTAGATCCTTTCCGACCCACTTCGCATAGTTCTCCGCGTCCTCGTACGCGACGTGCACCGCTGGATGCTGCTGAAGGCGGTCGAGCAGATCGGAGGGACCACGGGGATGACGCCAGCTTGCCCCCGGGGTCCACCTCCACCAATTCGCGTAGTTGCGCAGATCGACCGGGCCTTCTGTCCGGTGAAAAACCATGGAGCCAGGCACAAGGTTTTCGACAGGGGCGCCAGGGAAGTCTGCTGGATTGAGAGGGCGCTCCGCTAGGGTCAAGTAGCCCGTCTCGGCAACGAAGCGGGCGAACTCTGCGTTGGTGACCGGGTACCGATCGATCCAGAAACCGCAAAGCGCCACTTCATGGATTGGACGCTCTTCAGCGTAGAACTCTTCCGAACCCATGCGAAACGTCCCGCCCGGAATCCAGACCATGTCCGCTTGACCGGCACCGGACGAACTACTGACATTCTTTTCGTGGCGGCTTCCAGTGTGCATTGGCCAATACAGAATATCGTACAGACGATGGATTGGTTTGTCCGGCCCAGCTGAAGAGTCTCTATAACCCGGCCCTCGCCGTTGAGCAGCGCTAGACGCGGCCCAGAAGACCCTCCTTCAGTTTTTCCAACACCTGATCAACGGTGAAGCTCGCCGCCTTCTGGCGCGGGGGGAAATCCTTGAACGTCGCCAGAAACCTGCCCACGATATGCTGCGCCGGCACGGCAAGGTAGGCATGATCTAGAAGCCAGTCCCAATAGGTGTTAGAGGTTATGTCTGCAAATTCGAAGGGGTCTATGCGCAAATTGAACATCTTCGGAACTCGCAATCTCACGAACGGCTCGGCCCAGATCTGGCAGGTGCCCTGCTCTCGCTGCTCCATGAAAACAAGCTTCCAGTTATCGTACCGCATCGCCAGCAGGTCCCCGTCATCGGAGAAATAGAAAAACTCATCACGTGGGCTCTTGTCCGTCTCGCCGGTCATGTACGGAAGCTGGTTGTACCCGTCGAGGTGCACCTTGAACGTTTTGCCGCCTGCTTGATGCCCCTTGAGAAGCTGCTCCTTGATTTCCGGCTCACCCGCTGCTGCCAGGATGGTGGGCAGCCAGTCCATGTGGCTGATCATTTGATTGGACACGGAGCTCGCCTTGATCTTGCCGGGCCACCGCACGAAACCTGGCACCCGGAAGGCCCCCTCCCAGTTCGTGTTCTTTTCGCTGCGGAACGGCGTCGTGCCGGCATCGGGCCAGGAGTTCCGGTGCGGCCCATTGTCTGTGCTATAGAAAACAATCGTGTCCTCAGCGATTCCCAGTTCATCGAGAATGCCAAGTAACTGGCCGACGGTCTTGTCATGATCAATCATGACGTCGTGATATTCCGATTGCCATCTGCCCGACTGACCCAGGCTCGCCGGCTTGGCGTGGGTGCGAAAGTGCATGTGCGTTGTGTTGGCCCAGACGAAGAACGGTTTTCCGTTCTTGTGGGCGAGCGTAATGAAATCCTTTGCAGCCGCGACAAATTCGTCGTCGATCGTCTCCATGCGTTTCTTGGTCAGCGGTCCGGTGTTCTCGATCTTCTGGCCACCTTTTCCATCGGCCCAGCAGTGAAGCACACCACGGGGACCAAAGTTCTTCCGGAAATTCGGGAACTCGGATTCAGACGGGTAATCTCGCAATTCCGGTTCCTCCTCCGCATTCAGATGGTAGAGGTTGCCGAAAAACTCGTCGAACCCGTGCATGGTGGGCAGGTGTTCGTCCCGGTCGCCGAGGTGGTTCTTCCCGAACTGGCCGGTAGCGTAGCCCAGCGGCTTTAAAAGCTCGGCAATGGTAGGATCCTCGGGGCGTATGCCGACGTCAGCGCCCGGCATTCCAACCTTGCTGAGTCCAGTGCGAAAAACGCTTTGGCCCATAATAAAGGCCGCGCGTCCTGCCGTGCAGCTCTGCTCCCCGTAGCAATCGGTAAATGTCATTCCTTCATTGGCGAGGCGATCAATGTTGGGTGTCGTGTAGCCCATCATGCCTTTGCTGTAAGCGCTGATATTCCAATAGCCAATATCATCTCCCCAGATAATCAGTATGTTTGGTTTGCCAGCCATGCAGTTCCTTCTTAGATATGGATTTTTCTTTTTTGACTTTGAAGACGGCAACACTTGAGCGCCACTTCCCCATCTCGCAATGTGCCAAAAAATTCTTTCTGCTGTAACCGATCCGGCATAATTACATGGTTCGCCGGCGATTCGCCGGGACGCTTTGACCGGGTGGCCACAAAACCTACGATTCTCATTTCCGCTTGTCGAGACTTGAAAGCACGGCTACGCGCAAGAATTTGGGAGCGAAAGCGCAGCGATTTATCTGTCGTGCTCCGCTGCGTTCTCAGGGCAATTCAGTTTCAGACATCCTGGTTTCCTGGAAAAGCGGCTCGTCCATCTTCGTCATTAGCGGGCGCTACCCGGCGTAGACGAGGAGTTCTGAGGCTATCGTAGATTGGTGGATCCCCAAGCATGGTCGGCACTGTCATTGCCGCAAAGCAGGCTAGCAACATCGGGAGAAGAAGTGTGAAGCATCCCGTCATCTCTGTGACCAAAATGATACCGGTCACCGGCGCGCGCACGACAGCCGTAAAGAAAGCGGCCATGCCGACTACTGCGAACGCTGTCGGGGGTTCACCGAGGTATGGGAGCAGTAGCAGAAGAGTGCTCCAAGGAAAAGACCGCATTGAGCCCCAAGGACGAGCATGGGCGCAAACAATCCGCCAGGCGTCGCTGCCGCGTAAGACAGCGGTCCTAGGGCGAAGCGTACCAGAAACATGCCGGCGACAACGATCATACTTTCTCCTCCAGCAAGCGCACGCTGGGTAATTGCGTCACCGCCACCGACCAGTCCGGGCTCGAACCATGCGAGCAGACCCACAGCTGCACCTACTGTTGCGGCAAGCCCATCGCCGGGTAACCAGCGCCGGAGTCGCTGCGCGGCGGCGAGGAGCGCTTTGACGTCGGCTCGACTACGCCCCAAGGCGGTCGCAAGAAAATGCCCTATGGCGGCTCCCATCTGAACAGTCGGTCCCTCTCGACCGAGCGCGAGTCCTGCACCCATAGCCAACACCCCGCCAAAGAATTTTACCGGGATCAAATTAGCGGCAGCGCGGGTTGCTCCTCATGCAACACCGCCTCGACATCCGGGATGCCGCTTCCCTTCGCTCCTGGCGCGAATTTTCGAACGAGGCGGGCAGCCAATCCAGTCGCCACGACGGAAACGCCAAGTACGAGCGCGAACCCGGCAAACTGCATACCGTGGGCCCAATTGATGAACGCGTCCCGGAAGCGATCGGACCACTCGAGGACCAGTCGAAAGACGGCGCCTACAAGGCCGCCTATGCCACCTACGGCAAAAGCCAAGAACGCCAGAGCCGGCAGCCCATCATTAACTAGCAAGGGCTTTGGGCGGAGGGCCAATTTTTTCACGAATGATGTTCTTTTGAGGTGGGGTGATCCGAAATATTTTCACCTCATCCTCAAAATGACGCTGAACAAGGCAAGGATGCCGAGCAACGCGAAGAAAGCTGCCATGACTCCTGCCAATGATCGGGGCAGCTCCGGGCATTGCTCATGCATTACCCTTAAGGCCCGCCGATGTTGCATCGTCGCCAAGCCTAGAGCGACGAGTCCCGTCCCGATCATGATGATTCCTATCACCCGAGGGCCAAGAAGCGTCGCCTCTTCGCCATGCGTCTCACGGAGCAACTCGAAAACCTTCGCGATTGTGAATCCAAATGAAATGAGCGATATGGCCGTTCGGACCCATCCCATCAGAGTCCGTTCATGGGCAAGATAAGTGCGTTCGTAGGCGAGTTGCGTAGAAGTATCCAACCGGGCCGTTGATTGTTTGTGTGTCGGTTCTTCGTTCATGGCCGACTTTTTTCCTGCCGCCCAATCGTGGCACAAGCGCACAGCAGCAGAGTGATCGCCAGCAGAATAGCCACGACGCTTGCCGCGCCAAGAAAAATCTTGTGCAACGTCACGAGCTAGTCTGAATCGCCTTCCAGCCTTTACAGGTTTTTGAGCCATCCAAGCTCTAGCCCCGAAAACTTTCGGCCGGCAGCCCCTTAGGGGTTTGTTTTTCTGGGCTAGTTACTACGGGTCCTGGAAGAGCGCCCGAGATTTTCAACGAGGATATAAACGCTCGCCAAAAGCACCCATACCGGAAAAACCATGAAAAACCAACCAGTATGGCGCCCGCTGAGCAGCAAAAGCAGCGCACAGGCGAAACCTAGGTACGCACTCCACCGTGGGGTAAAACCAGTACGCAGTCCGATCACGGATGTCGAGATCATGAATACGGAGGCCATTTTGACCGCGTAGAGGTTGATTAACTCATGGAAGAGAGCGCAGCCGAATGCAAAGGCCGCCGAGTCGACGAAACCCTCGGGCTGGGCGGTATAGGTTAAAACGATTCCCTCTGCGACGGCGGCCGAGGCGAACAACAGGGCGAGAAACACCAGACCGCTGCCCAGAAATACGGTGGCAAAGAATCGGTCCTCAAGATCTCCCAGGCGGTCGCGCAATACACCGATAAACCATAAAAAGGCAATGCCGGCGAATGGGACAAAACTCAGCGCCAAAGAGACTTCGTTGGAGCTGGTCCTGAGCCATGCCCCGGTCTCCCGTGGATCGGCCCGGACTAAAAGCTGGAACACAACGAGCTCGGCAATCAAAAGAGCCGAAAAGACGATGCCCGCCACGCCCGCTACGCGCGGCGTTTTCAATTGCGCACGGATGAGTGGTGTTTCTTGCTTCATTTTGGGTGGACGGCCAGAGCCGCCCGTGGCAACCTTCCTCTAGCCTGAACGCTGCAGTCCGACAACCATTGATGGTGTTTCCGGTTCGTTGGCATGCACAAAAGCTATTGCTCTAGCAGCCTCTAGGTCCGGGTCCGGTTCCTAGGCAGTCAACAACGTAAGAACCGGACCCACCCGAGCCAGCCAGCTGGAACCGATTGGCTCTGATTCTCCCCAACTAGTTACCAGGGCTTTTTCGGTCTCAGAGTCGGTTTTGGTGTTATCGCGGTTGAAGCCACGGCAGCGAAAGCACAGGCGCTTTATGGACGGTTAACGAGTCAAGGTACGAAGCTTCCAAACCATCGTCACAAATTGCTTTCGGTGCTCCTCCATCGGCTCGTTCTAATTGAGTGGGCTGTCGATTGTTCCGAGCCAGGTGAGCAAAGCCAAGTTGTTCTAAGGCGCTTACGAAAACAGGCCTCTCTAAAGAACCTTTGCTGAGGGTAATGTCTGCGTAGTTATCAAGTGGCTTCTAGTGATCTTTGGCGGTTCCGTAATGACGACGCCAATGGCGATATTTATACGCAAGATGCATCGCCCGGCTGGTATCAACGCTGGTTAATTCGGTTTGACCCTAGCGAGCCGGAATTCCTACGCTTAAACACCACTTTCATCAACTTTCAGCAAGACAGAAACAGCAGTTTCTGAAAGAAACGAAAAAGGCTAAATAGATCTCGAGGGACAGATGAGCGTAGACTCGGACTGGCGCGGTGAAAGCTTCTGACACAATCGCCCACTGACTAGAATGACGGGGAAAGTCGAAGCTGGGTAAGCCGGCGGTAGAGAATCCGCCCGTAACTGCAACCTGACAAAGACGATGAAGACAGAACACGATCCTGGCCCTGCTGACGAAGGTAGCCCGAGTGAGCACAAACCTAGCCTAAAAGAGAGAGCCTTCCATCAACTAAGAGAGTTCCTAGTGATGTTCATCTATCTTTGGGCTTTGTTCGCGATGTTGGTCATTAATCAGAGCATCGTCCTGGCACGAGAGGCCCAAGAGTATCAATCTCATGGTTTTGCAATCCTTAACGCATTAATCCTGGCAAAGGTTTTGCTTATCGGCGAGGATTTCCAGTTCGGAAACAGATTCAGAGACAAGCCGCTTATCTATACGATCTTGTATAAGTGTTTTGTATTTGCCCTGTTCATTATCGGCTTTCACATCCTCGAGAGGGTGATTGTCGGAGTCTGGCACGGGAGGACTATTGCTCAAAGCTTTCCGAACGTTGGCGGTGGAAGTGTGACAGGGATATTGTCCCTGGTAGTGACTGTGTTTGTAGCCTTAATCCCGTTTTTTGCGTTCAGAGAAATCAGCAGAGTGATTGGCCGACGCGAACTCTGGTCTCTACTCTTAAGTCGTGGAAACAGGGTTTATACTCTTCAATCGAGGCCGCAACCGTGATGAGACGCGGTGGTGTAAACATCTGACCGTGATGACAATAACTTAGCACCCGTACCTCTGCGATCTCAGACCGGTTCTGCACTTCGAGACGTGCCCCCTGCGCTGCGCGGATTCTGCAAGGAATCCGCAGCGATGCAGAAGTTGGCTATCGAGTTTACCGATTGTTGTGTTGTTTTTTCTCTATTTGCTATCGCAACCCGCTAAGAAGCGGTTCAAAGAGTGGCTTAGAGTAAATTTCTGCAGGCGTGCTGCTGGCGCCTCGGTCAGAGGCGTTGGAGATTTACCAGAAGGGGCGGCGATAAACTCCTCCTAGGTAGGCCGAGCCCTATGGACCGGAGACATACCCGCCACGGAACCCCCGCCATAGTAGCCTGAACCGGCGTAACTGCGGGAGTACGTATTTCCGTAAGGTCCGGTTACGGAGCCAGAGCCGTAACGATTCCAACCACCGCCACCGAAACCGCCGCCGCGGGACCAATTGGCCGAATACGTATTGCCGTAGCGGCCGGTGAAAGTGCCCGATCCAGAACGACTCCACCCACCGCAGCCCCACGCTAACACGTTGGTGGACAAGGGGAGCATGGCCGCGGAGACGGCAACGCTAGGAGCGAGGATTTTACGTAACATATTTTATCGATAGGTCTGGGAATCAGGTGTGGTTCAGGGGTACGCGTTTCATCTTGGTTTCTTTTACATCTGGCAACTCCTTGCCGTCCAACGTCCGTTCTTTCGATTGCCAAGTAACTGCATCGGGACCGGTGTGGGTGACGACGTTGGTTGCTGCCAGTTTTTTGCCGTCGGGCAGGATCGCGTTTGTTTTGATAATCCACTCGTCGCCTTGGTTGCTCCAGACTCCTTCGCCGATTCCGCCGTCTCCCTCAAAACTCCACGAGCGCACCTGAGACGTGGATGGGTCCCAGCCGATCGATTCCGTAACGCGAGAGACCAAGGTATCCTTCACGGTCACGGTTTGGGTTGAGATGAAAAAGTTGCCTTCCGGCGACCATTCGAAAGTAACGTGGCCGACTTCCGGCCCTTCGCCCTCATCGACCCATTCGCCAATAACCCATTCAAGCCCGCGCAGTTGCTCGTAGTTGCCGGCCAGAGTGTACGGCGCTTCACGTACGCTCTGGAGAACCCACTGGCCATTCTTTTTCACGTGAACGTTTGGTGTAGCGGGCCTGGCTGGGAGGCGCGTTGTCTGGTGGGATGATTGTCGTCGTCCCGTCCTCGACAGCTATGTCCCGCGCCAGGAAGCGGATCGAATTCACCTCGATGCGCAGCTCCAGTCTCCTGTTCTCCGCAAAGACATCCTTGAAAGCGTTTTCGATAGCGGAGCGCCCTTGCAAATGACGACCGTTAAGATCCACATAATCGCCATCCTCAGCCCAAAAGGCCGCAACCGCTTTGGCGTCACCTCTGTCAACGGCGTCGACGAACGCCTTCGCGTTATTCATAAGACTATTTTCTTCGCCCGCTGTCTCCGGGTTCGTTGCGCGAGCCCGCGGTGGACTCGCGAGGAGCGATCCCAAAGCGATGATTGCAAAGAGGTTGATGGCTTTCATTGAGATGGTTGTTGTGTGCGTGTAGTGCTAAACCGATACGCCTGAGAGCAGACCCACGTCGACAACGGTAACACTTTGCCTCTAGTCCTGCGAGCACCCACTATGGGGACAATATTTTAGCAAGTCGGAACCACGGCATCGTGTGATAGATGCACGCAGCCATCGCAGCGACGGGAACCACCCACAACCACGCCGATGAGAACCGTTGCGTCCATCGCTCGGGCAAAAAAGCGGCAACAACGCCTACTACGAGCGCTCCGAGCGCAGCTGTGGCGCTCCAGCCGTACCAGTACATCGCGGGAATAGCAAACGCGATTGAGGGCGAAACGATGTCTGCGGAGTGGTGCGTTCCCGGAAGGACGATGCGAAGCGACGGATAGACGGTGAACAGTGCGAGATCCCGCATGAGGGCGATCACGTAAAGGACCGCGAACACTGGCCCGTATGCGAAAGCGAACCTACGGAACCAAGGCGGAGACGTCATGACCCAAAGCCCATGATGTTGTTCAAGACGTGACCAACGAGGAACGCCCACCAGACGATGAACCCAAAAACCGCGGTCAAGGCGGCACGCGCTCGAGCGCACTTATCGACTTGCGGCTGACGCCAGCAAACCCAATAAGCCGGCAGCAGCGCCAGTCCGATAGCGGCGAAATGCTCCTTCAACTCTAGTAGACCGAGGGCCTCCCAGCGGCGGGTGCGCTCCAGAGCGGGCATGACATCGACACGAAAAGTAGAAATAGACGAACGCGCCCAGAATTGCCGAGCTGGCATACAGAACGACAATGGCGTTGGCGAACGAGGCGGGCGGCGCGGCGCGAAAGCGGTCGAAGAACGAACCGGAATGCGTGCGCTCAGGTATCCATACCGCCAATGTCTGGTGGGTAATTGCGCCCAGCAGAGCGACTGCGACCAAACCGTGAATAATCAGGAGCGCGGTTATCACGATTAAATTCCCACCACCGAATCCAGCCTGTTCACTCAAATAGCGTCACCGTCGCGAACGGCTCGGCCGACCATGGGCGGAGGCGATTGAGCGTGAACTTGTTCTTCTAGCCGGGCTCGACATCCACTAGGACATAGTTGTACTCCTCTTTGGGCGGCTGGCCCTTCCAATAAAGATCAGGCGGGTAGTCAGCAGGTAAATTGATTTTTGTACGGCCCGGGAGAATCGGGTCCTGTTCCGCGCCGCCACCGCCCAGCATTAGATATTTTACGCCGTCGACGTCGTACACTTCCGTGGTGTGGACGTGGCCGTTGAACACAACCACTTCCAAGTCTTTGGCGTAGGAGGCAATCACCTTGTGCGGATTGGTGTCGGCGGGGATGGGGCCCAGGCCCGCCCGGCAAAATACCGGGTAGTGGAAACTGATGAAAACCTTGCGGATGCCTTTGGCTTTGGCGTCATCCATCCACCGTCCCATCTGCTTCATCTGCTCCTCATATTTCGGCCGATCGTCATCCCAAAGCGAAGGCGACCGGTAGTCGTATTTACCAGACCAAAGAAAGATGAAGCGCACCCCTTTAAAGTCGAATGTGTAGATCAGATTCTCCGGGGTGACACCGAGCTTCTTCAGATACGGCACGGCGTCGAGCACGCCCTCGATCTGTGGGTCTCCCGACACCTCGTGATTGCCTACTGCTATGAACCACCGGCCCTCAAGGCCGGCCTCGAGCATCTCGCTATCTGGAGCAGGCAGTTGCTTCAACACGGTGTCATTCACGCGTTTCCAGTAAGGACTATCGGCGACGGTGCGCGCCCCACGCAGAGTTTCTGCCGTGTTGCCTGGCTTCAGACCTGCGTAGATCCGGCTTTCTCGCCCCGCTTCCAGGACAACCCAGGCTTCGGTCTTCCCGGTCTCACCCGGTGGAATAAGATCAATATTTGCGTCCGAGGGATGCACCTGAACCGAGAGCGTTTTACTCACGTCGAGAAACTTCAGAAGCAGAGGGAACCGAGGAAAGCGCCCGGCCAGTTTTCCCATTAACTGCTTAAGCGATTGCTCCAACAATTGCGCGATAGTAGTTCCTTTGAGCGGTCCGTCAGCGACGAGACTGGGATGGTCATTGCGGTCACTGAGTATCCAAGCTTCGCCAATCGAACCCTCCTCCGGCAGCGGAGCGGAGAGTAGATTGGCCAGACGCCGGCCACCCCAAAGTCGATACTGGTAGATGGGTTTGAATCGAAGTGGATAGAGAGGTATTTGATTCATCGTTCGCAGGCCAGCAGGCCCCTTGTCGCCGGCCACTAGCGTCTAGCGGTGTCTACAAGCTCTCGGGCGCTCACTTGGGGTTGCCCCACTTCCACTCCCGAATTTCCGGCAAGTCTTGGCCGTGCTTGTCGATGTAGTGCTTATGCTCGACTAGCTTGTCTTTGAGCTGCTGCCTGAGGTAGATGCCCTTTTCGCCGGTCTCCGGCACGCGGTCGATGGTGTCCATCACCAGATGGAAGCGGTCCAGATCATTCAGCACCGTCATATCGAAAGGCGTAGTGATGGTGCCCTCTTCTTTGTAGCCGCGGACGTGGATGTTGTCGTGGTTAGTACGGCGGTAAATCAGCCGATGGATCAACCACGGGTAGGCGTGGAAGGCAAAGATGACCGGCTTGTCCTTGGTGAAAAGCGCGTCAAAATCCGTGTCACTCAAGCCGTGGGGATGCTCGGTGTGCGGCTGCAGCTTCATGAGGTCGACGACGTTGACCACCCGAATTTTCAGGTCGGGCAAATTCTCGCGCATAATAGAGACGGCGGCGAGTGTCTCCAGCGTGGGGACGTCGCCACAACAGGCCATGACCACGTCGGGTGCAGTCGCCTGATCGTTGCTGGCCCATTGCCAGATGCCGATGCCTTCAGTGCAGTGCTTGGCGGCGGCCTCCATGGTCAGCCACTGCGGCGCCGGATGTTTGCCCGCGACCACGACGTTGACGTAATGGCGGCTGCGCAGGCAGTGATCCATCACCGATAGCAAACAGTTTGCATCCGGCGGAAGGTAAACCCGTACGACCTCGGCCTTCTTGTTTACAACGTGATCAATAAAACCGGGATCTTGGTGGGTGAAGCCGTTGTGATCCTGGCGCCAGACATGGGAGGCCAGTAGGTAATTCAATGAGGAGATCTTCCGCCGCCACGGCAACTGCGACGTCACCTTCAGCCACTTGGCGTGCTGGTTGAACATTGAATCGACGATGTGGATAAACGCCTCGTAGCAGTTGAACAATCCATGGCGCCCGGTGAGCAGGTAGCCTTCAAGCCAGCCCTCGCATTGGTGCTCGCTGAGCATTTCCATCACCCGCCCCGTCGGCGCGAGAAATTCGTCGTTTCGCACCGTTGTGGCTTCCCATTGGCGGTTGGTTACTTCAAAGAGGGCTTCCAAGCCGTTAGAGAGCGTTTCGTCAGGGCCAAAGACCCGGAAATTTCGTTGATCGCTATTCAGCTTCACCACGTCTCGCAGAAAAGCCCCGAGCACGTGCGTATCGCCGATACCGCGCACCCCTGGCGAAGGCACGTCGACCGCGTAGTCGCGGAAATCCGGCATCCGCAGGTCGCGCAGAAGAATACCACCATTGGCGTGAGGATTCGCGCCCATGCGCCGTTTCCCTTTGGGCGCAAGCTCGGCCAGTTCCGGTTTCAGTCGCCCCTGCTCATCGAAGAGTTCCTCCGGCCGGTAGCTCCTCAACCAGTCTTCCAAAAGCTTTAGGTGTTCGGGATGGGCGGCAGGGTCGGAGAGCGGCACCTGGTGAGAACGGAAGGTGCCTTCAACCTGCAGGCCATCGACGGTCTTCGGCCCCGTCCAGCCCTTGGGTAATTAAGGACGATCATCGGCCAGCGCGGACGCCCGAAGTCGTCGTTGAAGCGAGCGTCGTGTTGGATTTCTTTTATCTGCTCCACCGCCGTGTCGAGCGTCGCGGCCATGGCCTCATGCATCTGCTCGGGGTCGTGGCCCTCCACGAAGTAGGGCGTCCAACCATAGCCACGGAGCAATTGCTCCAATTCCTCACGGGTAATACGCGCGAGGAGGGTTGGGTTGGAAATCTTGTAGCCGTTCAGATGCAGGATCGGCAACACCGCGCCGTCAGTGGTCGGATTGAGAAACTTGTTGGAATGCCACGCCGTCGCCAGCGGTCCCGTCTCTGCCTCGCCATCGCCGACGACGCAGGCAACAATCAGATTGGGATTGTCGAACACCGCCCCGAATGAATGGCTGAGTGAATAGCCCAGTTCGCCTCCCTCATGGATTGACCCAGGGGTCTCCGGCGATGCGTGGCTCGGAATTCCTCCAGGAAACGAAAACTGAATGAAAAGCTTCCGAAGCCCGGCCTCGTCCTGGCTGATGTTGGGATAAATCTCGCTGTACGTGCCCTCGAGGTAAGTGTTGCCCACCACCGCCGGGCCGCCATGGCCAGGGCCCGAGACGTAAATCATGTCGAGATCGTATTTCTTGATGACCCGGTTCAAATGCACATAAATAAAGTTTTGCCCGGGAGTCGTTCCCCAGTGTCCCAGCAACATGTGCTTCACATCCGCGAGTGTGAGAGGCCGCTTCAGCAGCGGATTGTCGTAAAGATAAATCTGGCCAACCGAGAGATAGTTGGCTGCGCGCCAATAGGCGTTCATCTTCCCAAGCAGTTCCGGAGTCAACGGCTTATCCTGCTTCCCGAACCGTTCCGGGGTTAGCGGCTTTTCCGTTACATTCATTTGGCTTGTTGTCATGATCACGCTCCTTATTCAATTGTTAGACCCAAAACGCGGCAGACCATGCTCGCGATCACCCATTCTTCGTCCGTCCGAATGACCCTCACAGGGATCCTACTGGTTTCCGAGGAAATCACGCCCGCGTTCGCCCCGTTGCGTTTCTCATCGAGTTCAATACCAAGAAATCCGAGTCCGTCGCAGATCCGCGTGCGGACCGTTGGCGCATTCTCTCCGATGCCACCGGCGAAAACCAGCGTGTCCAGTCCGCCCAAGGCCGCCGCGAATGCACCGATCCATTTCTTGACCTGGTAACAAAAAAGCGCGATCGCCTCAGCAGCCCGAACGTCCCTCGTTTCACAGTCGAGCAAGTCACGCATGTCGGAGCTGGTCTCCGACACACCGAGCAACCCGGATTGGAAATTAACCATTTCATGGAATCGCTTCGCGCTCATTTTTTCAGTGCGCGCCAGATACCAAATCAGCCCGGGATCAAGATCACCTGAACGGGTGCTCATCGGCACTCCGGCGGTCGGAGTGAAGCTCATGCTGGTGTCCACCGATTTGCCGTCATGCACCGCCGCCAGGCTCGCGCCATTGCCGAGGTGGGCAAGGATGACCCTGCCCTGTGCGGCTTTGGTTCCGGCCAGGCGCGCCAGTTCTCCGATGAGAAACGCATACGACAACCCGTGAAACCCATACCTTCGTACGCCTTGCGCCTCGTACCTGCGCGGGATGGGCAACAGTTGCGCCACGCGCGGCAGGTCATGGTGAAAACCCGTGTCGAAACACGCCACCTGGGGCAAGTCAGGAAATCGGCGATGGAAAGCCTCCGTCAACAGGATCTCCTCCGGCAGATGCTCAGGATCGAAGGGACTGAGGCGGTGCAGCTCTTCAACATTTCCGCATTGATTCGCTGCGGCTCGCTAGACTTTGGCCCGCCATGCACCACGCGGTGCCCCACTGCGGTCAATGCATCACTCCCGCCGCGTTCCTCGATCCAATCCATCAGAGCACCAACTGCCGCCGTGTGATTCGGCGCACTCACTAACCGCGAAAAATTGTCCGCCTGGTTCGGGCCTTTCACCCGCAAGCTGGCGTCCGACAGTCCAATCCGTTTCAATCCCGCCCTCCAAAATCCGTTGGAGCGAGTCGCCGACTCCGAACATCGCGAACTTGATGCTCGAAGAGCCGCCATTGATCGTCAATCCGTTGGTTAGTTGGTTTCGTGGATCACTCCTAACTCATTCTGCAATCCGTCTTTTCGTTAGCATTGAAAGTAAATTTCAATAGCCACAATCCCTTTAGATCAGGTTTCTCTCTTGAGTTCGGCTTCCTTCTGTCCGTTGGCGCGTTCCTGGCCCAATCCCATGGTCAGCGCTGTTAACCCAGTAAGCCCCCCGAGTTGCATACTTTCTACGGCGGTACTTGGAACGATTACGATCGTGGAATTCTGCTTCAACCCTTCGTAAAGCATGTTCATGGCCCTCAAATGAAAGGCAACGGGATTGTGCTCGTAGCTTTTGCCGGCTTCGGCAAACTTCTCCGCCACTTGTCGCTCTGAATCACCCAAAATCACTCGGGCTTGACGCTCTCTTTCCGCTTGGGCCTGCATCGACATCGCATTCTCCAAGGCTGAGGGGATCAAGACATCCTTCACCTCAACTGAAATGACATTAATGCCCCATGGTTCGGTGCGCTCATCAATGATCTTCTGCAACACGCTGCTAATTTTGTCCCGGCCTTCCAGCATGTCCGAAAGCATGGTCTTGCCGATCACATCGCGCAGGGCGGTTTGGGAGGCCCAACTTATCGCGCTTTGATAGTCTGCTACATCCAGCGCCGCCTTCTTCGGGTCCAGCACTTTCCAAAACAGCACGGCGTCGACATCCACTGGCACCGTGTCCTTGGTCAGAGTCTTTTCTGCCTTGAACCCAGTGGTGATGACACGCGTGTCGATCCAATAAGGAATCACATCGATGACCGGAATCATAAAGAACAGTCCCGGCCCCTTAAGTGAGTGGAATTTACCCAGACGCAATATCACAGCCCTATCCCACTGATCGGCAACCCGAATTGCGGAAGAAACCACCAGGGCCAGTATAGGAGCGCCGACTCCAATCCCGACGGCTTCCAAATCGGCGCCAACTATGTGCACAGCGAATGCCAATGCCGCGCCAATACCTACAGTGACAATAAATATTAATGTTGTAATTGATCTGTTTTGGTTCACTTCAATTACCTCCGTAGTTTTGCTCCTCCACGGAGCTGTTTTTTTGCGCAGCACTATTCTTCATTTGCTCCGCGCGAGATAAACCTCCGTTGCGAGCAAAATCTTTCCCCTTGTTAGCGGAAACCTCTCTGCGCAAGCCTTGCTTCAGGACACTTGTCCTCGAAAGATCGTCAAACAGACCTACTCCGAGCTTTTAAGCTTCTCTTATACCCTTTTCGAAGTGTTCTGATTGCTCTTTGGTATGCTAACAATCGGGTCGACGAACAGTTCTTTCCCATACTTAAAGGGAACGGTAAAGCGTCGACAACAGTATAGGAGAATCTGATCGCGCGGTCCGATGTTTTGGCCTGTCCCAGTTTCGCCCTGCAGTGAACACCAAACAACCCGGGCCAATATGAGTACAGAACCAAAAAGAGAACAGTCGAATAAGAAAAACACCGAAGATATCGAGGTAGAAATAGTTCCCGAAGGAACTTTCGGGGGCACTGTAGAGAAGCCTATCCTCGTTAAAGAGGGGAAGCCGATACCCGGGAATACGGGGGACGAAGGTGGAGGTCAGAACTGAGCCGTTTTAAAAAATATTTAATAAAACAGATAGATCCGAGTCGCAGGCAACCCACTTTGCGCAGGCGCAGTAGGTACTACACCGACTCGATCGGAAATCTTGCTCGTTCGAAACCGCGGCTGCACCGTCAACGTTCCGACAAATAGTGAACAGCAGCGCATCCCTTCGAACAGGAAAGACATTTTATGACCACAACAAATAATCTTCAGGGAGCAGCCGAAGATGTAAAGGACCAGGTAGTGGCTGCGATTGAAAACGCAAAAACCCGAGCAGCCGCGACCGCCGATGAGATTGGTCGCGCAACGCGAAAAACGATACACGACGCGCAGGGAGCGACGGAGGAGGCGTGGACCGATGCCGCTTCAAGAGCAAAGAATTTACCATCCCAGGTGGTAGTTTACCTCCGCAAACAGCCGATAAATGCAATCATAATCGCAGTCGCGGCGGGCTTCCTGGTAAGTCTGCTTCTTCTCTTTTTCCGCACGAACCGAAAATAATAGCGTGGAACCACTTGCCCTATGGTTGGGCATTCAGCACGCGTCTTCTCGCAGTTCCCGCCGATTCTCTTATAATTGCTTAGTCGAAATTTCGCGTATCGTGATACGCCGCGCCGAGCAGGGGTACATGGTACTCCGGCGTTTCCAGGATGGCTTCCTTGGTTACATTCACAAACACCTTGGAGTCCTCGTAGCTGATGCGGTCAATCTGTTCCGGTGAGATTGCGATCTCCTTGCCGGAAAACCAATGGCCGGTCTCGATGACGAGGTGACGAATCTCCCAGCTCTTGTCGTCAATCATAAAATCAGTGACGTGACCGATCGCTCCTTCGCCGGTTTGGATGTGGTAGCCGTTAAGAGCCTGTGTGCTTTGCAGATGAGGATCGTCGCGATCGTGGTTGTTACCACCGATTTCTTCCTCACTCGGCATTAGACAGGTCGATGGAGCCCCGCCAACGCCCCACATGCCACATCCCTCCCAGTAGAACGGCCATCCATAGTAACGATAATATTCCTCTTCATATTGTCGCGAGACTGGCTTGTGCGACTCAATGGCCGGACTGTTTTCAATCTGTTCTCGAGTCAGATTCACGAGCAGGCAATCGCCGTCTTGATGAAAGTCACCGAAGGCATGGGGAGAGATCAGCACTAAACGCCCTGATAGCCAGGAGTCTGTGTCCGCGATAACATACCGGACAACCCAGTGTTGATCATTAAAATAGAAGTCCTTCACATGGCCAATTTCACCCTCAGCCGTGCCCAGTGTTTTTCCGTAAAGCTGTCTAATGCTTCGCAACATCGATCTGTCTTTCTTGTATTATTCCCTTGATTGCCGGTGGGATCTCAAACGCCGCCGAAAGCCCCGAAATTCAATCTGTCATCATATCCGGCCGCGGACTAAGTTGAGCACGATCACAATGATCGCTACGACCAAGAGTATGTGAATCAGTCCGCCGGCGACGTGAGTGAACAGGCCTAAAGCCCAGAGCACTATTAAAATAACGGCTATTGTCCAAAGCATATTGTTTAGTTTTTTCTGTTAGTTGAGATGAGATCCGGAGATCTATCCGAGATTGCCGCTATCGGTTGTCCGGCTCTATGATTCTCGCCCTCATCCATGCACATCTCCTATACCGCTCTCGAAGTGTTGCCGTCGCTCTTGCGTATGGCAAAATCCAAGCATCGGCACGAAACGGTCAGGGGATTTGAACACCGAGAGGTTATAAATCCATCGCCATGCAATGGACAGTTGTCGAAATGAAAACGGGAACACGGTCATCGGCCTGAAGTCGACGATCTTGGCCTAGGCACGTGAGTAGCACCCTATAGGCGCCCAAGCATAGAAGCACGACAACGACGATCAGAATGAGTCCCAATATGCCTGAAGGTCGATAGCCCCATCCTCTGCTATGTGGCCAGCTAGGCCAAGCTCCGGCTAAGAGCAGAATGAGAAGAAATAATAGAATTAGGCCCATATTTTACATCTTCGATTTTAGTAACATAATTAAAATTCCGTCGACTAGGATTGGTTAGCTAACACCAAGAATCTCGCTTGGATCGAAGGGTTTCTGTCATACATTGCGGGAAGAGTTACACTCGCCTTCCGGGTATGACGATGATGCATTTCGTCGACTGATTTCTTATCAGGTTGCGGTGTCGCTTTTGGCCTTAGCCGTAGCTAGGGTCGGCAAAACAATGAGCCCGTTCGCTCGCGGCCTATCTAGAAGATCACTAAAAGAGAAACAGTGAGCAGAGTGCCGGCCACACCCGAGAGGTAGGATCGGGAGAAAAAGGGCGGCCGCCCCACTTTAGGATGTAGAAACTGCAACTGATTCTGCATCCCCACAATCCGACGATCAACTCACGCAAACGGAATCGAATCAGCCATAACCGCGCTGAACCTGTTACGCTGAGACAGTCGCGGCGCAGACTTGGCTCAAAGTGGCCACGAACTTAGAGACGACGTCGGAATAGAGCCCGTTTTTCTTCCAAACAGCCCCGAGTGGTATCCTTACAGGTTTCGGCGCCACCAGATCTTTGAAAACAACATGTCTAGCCGGAAACTTTTTGATTGGCTCGCTGACCAAAGCGACACCAAAGCCAGCCGCAACCAGAGCGAGCGCACTTGCCGCCCCGTCAGCTTCCCTCGCAATGCGTGGTTTGAACCCTCCTTGTTGGCAGACGGTCTGCAGCCAACTACCGTACGCAGGGTACATTCGATTTAACCCGATGAAAGGTTCCTCTTTGAGGACAGGCAAAGGGATTTCCGGCAAGACCGCTTGCGGATGAGATTTTGGTAGTGCGACCGTGACCGGATGCTGGATCAGCTGCTGAACTCGCAACAATTCAAGGATCGGCCGATCGCTGAGTAGAACTAAGATGCCCACGGCGATGCGCCCATCTAGCAGCCCACGTTCTTGGGTTTCTGGGTCCATCTCTACGCAGTCAACGACGATTCCGGGCGAAACCTTCTGCCAACGCTCAAGAGTCTCCCCGAGAAAATCGTATGTCAGCGCCGCCATATGACCGACCGTCAACTCTCCGAGCTCCCCTCTGCTAATCCGTTGGGCTTTTTTCATTGCCTGATCGCAGGATTCCAAGATCCCGCGCGCGTCAATCAAAAATGCTTTTCCAGCTGCCGTCAGCGCCACTCCTTTCCGTTCTCGCTGAAACAGGTCAACTCCGAGCTCGCCTTCTAAGTCCTGAATTTGTTTGCTGAAGGGCGGTTGCGACACGTGTAGTCGACCGGCCGCGTGGGTAAAATTCAGCTCCTCAGCAGCAGCGACAAAATATTCCAGGTGGCGAAGTTTCATTGGAGCTCAGGTCTGTCTGCCCGAGCTTCGGCCATCGCTTCGTCTAAGTTCGTTGAATCACCCGAGCAACAGAAAGATCCTCATAGGGATCATACTTTCTTCATAACGGAAAGCAATGGGAACGCTTCGAAAAGAGTATTGGGAAACTCCCCCAGCGAGGGCAATTTGGCTCTAGGAAATAAACTCTCTCTTTTCCAATCAGTCAGCACTCGCGCCAAGAATCAGGCAAGATGGTGAGCGCTGAGCGAACTAATGGCAAGATCAACTGTTTCAGACCTAATTAGGCTAAGTGAAAAATAGGATTCAAAATATGGCAACCGACAACGTCGAACTCCTAAGGTTAGGCCGTAGAATTCAAGCCGAACGCAAGATCCTAGGGTTTAGCCAAAATGGCTTTGCCAAGGATTGTGGACTGAACAGAAGTCATTTTGGCGGAATCGAGCGGGGTGAACGAAATCTGACTTTCGCGATCCTCTGCAAGATTTGCAGCGGACTTCACTGCGATGTTGCTAATGTAACACAGGGAATTCCGCGGGCGTCTTACCTCCGCAGCCCTTTACAACGATTGAATCAGGAGACTCAGCGGCTGGCACAGAATGATAATCCCAAATCGTGAAGTCACAAAAGATTGTCGACGGAGCTGTTGTTACCGCTCTGTTTTGTCCGCAGCGCCGGTTGCAATTAGTCGCCGGCCACACGGGAACCTTAAAATTACACCACGCCTTCGGAGATGTTCATTCTCTAAGAAGAATAGTGCGAGATCCGCAAAGTTCGCGGTGATATTAACGTTCTCCCGTTTGCTGGACATTACTGACCTAGAGTGCCGCTTGTTGTTGATCGTCTCCCGATGTCTGGACAGGTCGGTAAGGTTATCTCTTGGCACAAAAGGACAGGCGATTACGTCATAAGGCATTCTTAAGAGGCATTACTTGCTCCATGACTGCCCAATCTAAATGGTTTTTACCCAGAAGTAAGAAACATTCCGATGGCGGCCAGTGCCATGATAACGGCCGCCGCCCATCCAACAGCTTTTAAGTAGACGGGAAGATGCAGCTTCCCGATGACCTTCGGATTGCTGGCCATCAGCATCATAAAACACATCACGGGGGCCGCTGTAACCCCGTTGATAATTGCTGCCCAAACCAGCGCTTTGATGGGATCCAGCTTGGTAAAATTAATCAGTAAACCTATCAGTGTTGCTACTGCCAGTACCCCGTAGAATGCTTTGGCTGCCTTGAGCTTTCGCTCCAGTCCCACCGGCCAGCGCAATGCCTCCCCGACGGCGTAGGCTGCCGAGCCACCGAGAACCGGCAGCGCCAGTAAACCCGTTCCCACAATCCCTAGACTAAAAAGTAAAGAAGCAAAGGGTCCTGCAATCGGACGAAGAGCCTCGGCAGCCTGCGCGGCGGTGTCGATATCATTCTTCCCATGGGCGTGCAGAGTAACTGCGACAGTCAGAATGATGAAGTACGCGATCAGATTGGAAAAAGCCATTCCAGGATAGGTATCGATCGCTATCCTTTGCATCGGCTTCTCCGAGGCTTTAGGGGATCCTTCTCTGAGCGGTCTTGCTCTCGGAGTGGCGAGCATTTTGTTCAGCCTCTTCAGCAGACTGCCAGAAGAATAGGTATGGACTTATCGTCGTTCCCAAAACAGCGATCAGGGCTGCCATAGACTCACGATTGAACAAAAGGGTCGGAAGGAAAGTTCCACGCAGAGTCTCTGTCGAGGATATGTTTGTGACAAAGACTGTCCCTACGCTTTCGACGACCGCGGCCCTAGCTCTCTGTGTGTTTGTGGCATATACAAAACGCTCCCGTTAGGCGTTCAAAAAAATATGGGAGGCCCGGATCAGATGAGGCGAGTCTGAGGTGCTCGTCTTGCAGGTGCACTCTTCGAAAGGAGCGGTCAAACCAGGACTAGCCGACGAAGAGCTCGCAGCGACCGGGAATGATTTCAAATCTCCAAATTCCGCCTGATCAACAGCCAAGGACGAAACCAAAGGCTGCCTGTATTGGTATTTCGCCAATTCTGACCGAATCAGCATATTTGGAAAAGGACGACGTCTTCATCAAGTTGAAGACTTCGCCAGGCGGCCTGACTAAAACCGAAGCGGAAGAACGTCTGATTAAACAGGGGCCCAACGCTGTCGCTATGGAGAAGCAGCGGGGTTGGTCATGGCGGCTTTTCAAGGCGACCCGCAACCTCCTGGTCATTCTGCTCGCCATCCTGGCAACTGTGTCCTTCGCTACAGGTGATTTTAGCGGAGGCACGGTGATGACACTCATGCTGACGCTCGGCGTGGCGTTGCGGTTTTTGCAGGAGTCACGAGCGGACGCCGCTGCCGCAAAGCTTAAAGCGATGATCAGTGTAACTGCGGCAGCGGTTCGCGACGGACAGGAAGAAGAAATTCCCCTTAAAGAGTTGGTTCCTGGCGATGTCATAAACCTGTGCGCCGGCGACATGATCCCCGCGGACATTCGATTGATTGCGTCAAGAGACCTTTTCGTTGCTCAAGCCGCACTAACCGGCGAGTCGTTGCCGGTAGAAAAACTCGACGCTCGAGAATTAAGGGAAGGCGTCTCGCCGCTGGAACTAGCCAATGTCTGCTTTCTCGGGACAAGTGTCGAGAGCGGTAGCGCGACAGCGGTGGTGGTCGCGACAGGAGGGCAGACCTACTTCGGACGAATGGCCAGCACTATTCTCGAACCCGAAATAAAGACTAGTTTCGACAAAGGCATGCAGGGGTTCACGGTCCTGATGATCCAATTTATCCTGGTAATGGTGCCGCTGGTTTTCCTGATCAACGGCCTTACCAAACATAATTGGGCAGAGGCCTTCTTTTTCTCGATCGCGGTCGCTGTTGGTCTAACTCCGGAGATGCTGCCGATGATCGTCTCTGTGTGTTTGTCTAATGGTGCGCTAGCGATGTCGAAGAAAAAGGTAATCGTTAAGCGTCTCAACTCTATCCAAAATCTGGGTGCCATGGACGTGCTTTGCACGGACAAAACTGGTACGCTCACCCTTGACCGCGTCATTCTCGAACGGTTTTGCGACGTGATGCAGAAGGAGAGCAATGACGTTCTACTCGACGCCTATGTAATCGCCCATTTTCAGACCGGTCTCAGAAACGTGCTCGACCGCGCTGTGCTGAAGTACCGCGAGGTCCATGAAAAGTTCCCCATTGAAAAATCCCGTAAGATCGATGAGATCCCGTTCGATTTCTCTCGTCGAATGATGTCGGTAGTCGTGGAGACACCCGAGAAAGATCATCGCTTGCTGACGAAGGGCGCACCGGAATCCGTTTTCCCACGCTGTGGCTTCTACGAATTGGAGGGCAAAATTTACCCGATGGAGCCTATCCTCGTCGGTGATTTAATGAATCAATATCAGGAGCTCAGTAGCGACGGCTTTCGCGTTCTCGCTGTCGCTTACAAGCATCTCGAGCCGCGCTCTGCTTACTCGAAGAATGACGAATCGGAGTTGATTCTCAAGGGCTACGTAGCTTTCCTCGATCCACCCAAAGAAACAGCCCCAACGGCGATAGCGGCCCTCAGCAAGATCGGGGTTACTGTGAAGGTGCTGACCGGTGACAACGATCTCGTAACGCGGAAGATTTGTAAAGAAGTCGGTCTCCCCGTCGATAAACTAGTCCTGGGAAGTCAGGTCGAAACCATGACGGATGAGGAACTGGCCGTGAGCGCAGAACAGGTCCACGTCTTCGCGCGCGTCTCACCAGCTCACAAACAGCGAATCATCCGCGTCCTACAGCAACAGCATGTAGTAGGATTCTTGGGCGATGGCATTAATGATGCACCCGCACTGCGCGTAGCGGATGTCGGCATTTCTGTAGATACCGGCGTCGATATCGCGAAGGAATTAGCCACCGTGATTCTGCTAGAGAAGAATCTGATGGTACTCGAGGAAGGGGTGATCGAAGGCAGGAAGGTTTTCGTCAATATCCTCAAATACATTCGCATGGGAGCAAGTTCTAACTTCGGCAACATGTTCAGTGTCCTTGGCGCAAGTGCCTTCCTGCCGTATGTGCCGATGGCGCCTTTGCAGGTGCTTACGAACAATCTTCTGTACGACTTTTCGCAGGTTCCTATTCCGACCGATAATGTTGGACCGGATGAGACCGCGAAACCGCGCCGTTGGGAGATTGGTCAGATTACCAAGTTTATCCTCTGTATCGGTCCGATCAGTTCGATTTTCGACTATACCACTTACTTTGTGATGCTGTATCTGTTTGGTTGTTGGGATCCGTCCCGGGCTCCGGTTTTCCAGACTGGCTGGTTCGTCGAATCGCTGATCACGCAAACGCTGATAATCCATGTGATTCGCACCAAGAAAATCCCTTTTCTTCAGGGCAGGGCCAGCTGGCCCCTTACTATCACGACGGTTGTGATCATTTGCATTGGCATGTGGCTGCCGTACTCGCCACTTGCCGGTGTGTTGGGTTTCACACATCTGCCGCCGCTGTATTGGCCAATTCTTTTCGTTACCCTGCTCTGCTACGTTGTCCTTACTCAAATCGTTAAAATGTGGCTGATGCGCAAGTCGTGGCTATAAACCGCAGAAGGCTAATGTCCCTGGTCGACGAAACATCCCTAAACTGTTGTACTAACAACGCCTCTGCTCTCGATCGACAACAAATGAGCTAATCAAACTGGCATTCGACAGTTCATGGCAGCCTGCCCACTAGCCAGGTCTGGGTCTCTCTACTGGTTCGGAGCCTTCTTTGACGATAAGCACCGGACAGGGCGTGCTATGAAGAACCATTTCCGCGGCGCTGCCATGAACCAGCCGGCCTAGCCACCCGTAACTATGGGATGACATGACGATCATGCTCGCGTTGATGTTTCCGGCTTCGCGCACGATTTGTTCGAAAGGACTTCCGATCCTAAAACAGCTTTGGCAGTTCAGATGCTCCGAGCGCAATTCCTCCTCCAACACAGCCAGTTGCCGTTCCTCGTTGCCGTTCCTCAGATCGAGCAATCCTTCCGTGCCTGGCTCTAGCTCTGTATCCGAAGAGTACTGTTCCTCCAAAACGTGGAGAAGCATCAGATTGGCATCGAATTGCTTCGCCAGCGTTAGCGCGTACCGCAGTGCAATCATTGACTCCAGCCGCAGGTCAGTCGGAACGAGAATCGTCTTGATCTCGATCGGTGACCATCGGTTGATTTCAGTTTTGTCGTCCACAGGTTTAATCATCGAGGGGGGCTATTAACATACTTGTTTTTTAAGTCCAATAGGTCCCAGAGCCACCGGTCCATGCCGTTTTTCGCCTCGTTACCCATCTTGCGTATCTTAAACGCGTGAGGAGCATTCTCTTTGAGGAATCTCGCTGCCCTGATGAACTTAAACGACGGCGTTTCCCGCTCGCCTACAAAGGCCGGATCTCCAAGAATTAGGTTCAACGCGACCTCCAAGTTAGGAGAATAGGAAAGTTCGGAATCAATCTTGTCGCATGCCCTTTCATCGATCGCACCGGAATTTCCAATGAGCATAAATACCTGACTATATGGAACTAACTCTCCGCGCGATCCACCAGCTTCTCCAATACCGTTCTCAAAGTGTTGCTGTCACCTTTGCGTATGGCAAAAGTCGAACACCGCTTCAGTCTTAGCCATTTTGGTAATCCTCTTCGTCTGGAACCACGGAACCGATGGAAACGCACCTAATATTTGCGACCGTGGCCACGCCTCACCACCATTCTGCTTTTCGTCGCCTCCGTAGCCGGATTAGCGCTTGGAGTCCTTCTCGCTCTGTCGCTGAAGACAGCGCATAGGGAAATACGATGAGCCATCTGGAAGCATGATCGGCGACACTTTCACCTTCCGCGCTCAGGCTTGTTATACCGGAAGGCAAGTGTAACTCTTCACGCAATGTATAGTGGAAACTCGTCGATCCGCGCTAGACTCATCGTGTTAGTTAACCGATCCTCCGGTGAAACGGCGGAGGATGCTCTGGATTGACGCCGACAAACCGGCCAGTGACTCGTCGGAGCAATTCGGAACAGCTCGTCCGAGCTGGAAAACGTACAAAGAACCCAATGAATGCCTCGCGATTTCCCTGTCTGCTCTCAGCCTTGGTCACCTGCTGGTTTGGAGCGACTGCAGTTTATGCAGTCGATCTGCTTCCCCGATTGGATTGTGGAAGGGCGGAGAAGCCACCTTTGAGGTGTTCGAAAGTGAAGGCAAACTTAGTGCCAGGATCGTGGGTTTGAGCGTGCCGAAGACGGCTGAGGGAAAAGAAAAGACCGATATTTAGAATCCGGATCCAAAGAAACGCAGCTGTGCGATCATCGGGTTTGTCTTCATATCTGGCTTTACAAAAAAAAGTGACACTCGCTGGGGAGCGGCAAAACCTATTCCCGTTTTATGGAACTGCAGGGACCAGACAGGATCAAAGTCCGCTTTCTTGTTATTCCACCCGAAACTACTTTTGGACTAGAGCGGATTAGGATCCGCCATAGCTTCTCAATCCACTCTTGTCGGTAGTCATACTATTAACCAACGATAATCCGCCGCGTCAGGCCAACGAGATCGATCAGAACCAAACAAAGACAGGAGACGGGGAGCTAACTTTTCTCCTGCTCCCGGAAGAGCTTCGAACAAAAAATGATCAGGGTGAGATTTGAAAACTCCCTTAATCTTCCGATCAAATTCGTTGATAGTTTGATTGAATTGACGCAGCTGGTCGACCAGGCATTTGGTCATTAGAACCATCGGTTCGATCAGTGCTGGATCATCTGTTACCTTATCAGCTGCGCCTATTTGTTGAAGCCTCTTTTCGATCAGCGTTTGGCTGCGCGAGTTATGTGCGTAAAAGAAAGAGCGCACGGTATGAGTCTTGGCTCCGCGCAGTTCGTGCAGGGTTTGCCATCGCGACAAGAAATTCAACGCGATGTCAGACTTCATTCCGACCGCCTCGAAGAGATCGACGGCCACAGGAAAATATTGCTTCAGAGTCGATATTAGTTTGAGCTCGGTCTTGGTTGCCAAACCCAGCAGACTGCGGCGCTGCCGGCAGTATAGATCGAGTTGGCGTTCCGTGGTTAGAGCTGGTTGATAGGGGCGAAGTCGATCGCAGTGTGTTCGGAGCAGTTCTTCAAGTAGCTGGCCGTCTTTAGGATCATCTTTGGCCCGGCTCGAGAAGAAGGTCAGTCGAAAACTGGAAAGCGAATGAGGATTGATCGGATAAAGATCAATCCAGTTTAAATGGGTGCATAACTGGTAAAACAGAGCCCCTCGGCGTTGTTCAAGAGCAATGGCGATCTTCCCCTCGGCACAAGCGGATCGCAACTCGAAGAGCCATTCCTGAATAGCTTCGGGTCGAGAGCCGATTTTTCGCCGGTAAGAACTACCGTTCGCAAAACGAACGAGACATCATGTTTCCGGTCTGCCCAGTCTATCCCCACGGTTGCCTGATACAAAAATGGAGGACGATTTTCCATAAATAGTGATTGCGGTTTTGGGGTTGGAGCCGCAGAAAGCGCGTTGGCACTGGTTATCGAAAGCTGTACAGTCTGTTCGTTGAGTCAGACGAATTCGTCTTGAGGATTCGTTTAACCAGAAGCGTGACCGACCTGCTCGATCAGTTGGAGGGAAGACCTTCTGGAGAGGTCATTTAAATCCATTCGTAGCAGATCGGCTGCGCGATCTGTGGCCGGCTGCCATCTTTCCAAATTTGAAACCAAATTTTTAGGAAAAATCACGGCGGCCGCCGCAGTTATTCACAGGCTTACACTACGAGTTTTTTTGGGCTCTCCGCTGCAGCCCATGAATAACTGCGGATAACCTGTACATTTAAATCCTCGGACCCGTCTCGTTCCTCGCGGCTCTTGCCCTTGCAGGCCTTCTTCCGCGGCGCTTCAGCTAGCGCTTCGCTTTCGGCTCGAAAAATATGCCCAGCATACTTTTCCGACCGAAACCGAACGTCGAAAAAACTCCGGCAGCTCCCAAAGCCTCGCCTCTCTGCTGCGGCTCACAGAACTAACTAACCAAATCGACTAACATGAGTACCGCGCTAAGCAATAACCCCACCAGATCAAAAGTCCCTGGAACGGTAGCAATTTCTGATGATGAATTGCGCCGTTTTGCTCCGAGTGTTTTCGCTTCCCAACCAATCGAGGGCGTTTCGAAAAGATACAGTTTTCTTCCTACTTCCTCCATTCTTAGCGGGATGCGGGAAAATGGTTGGGTTCCCGTACGCGCACAAGGGCAGAGCATTCGAACCGAAGCACGGCGCGGCTTCCAGAAACACGTTGTCCGGTTTGCTCGGGTTGAGCATCTCCAGACCTGGGAAAAGAATCAAGTCCGGCCCGAGGTCGTTCTTGTAAACAGTCACGATAAAAGCAGCGCTTACCAGCTTCATTGCGGTCTGTTTCGCTTGGTATGCACCAGCGGCATGGTCGTTTTCGATGGCACCTTCCAGCGGATCTCAATCAAACATTCCGGGTTCAATCCCGACTCGGTTATCGAGGCTTCTTTCAAAATCCTCACTGCTGTCCCTGACATCATGAACAAAGTGCAGCTCTTTCAAGATCGCATTTTAACCGATGCCGAACAGCTAGCTCTGGCCACTGGCGCGGCGGCTTATCGCTGGGAAGACCTCACAAAAGCCCCGGTAAGTCCCTCTATGCTCCTTAGTCCGAGACGTTATGGAGACCGAGCCAAAGATCTCTGGACCACGTTGAACTGCGTCCAAGAAAACATCATTCGCGGTGGTCAGCGTGACCGTTCTCGCCGTCGCCCGGATTGTAGCCGGATGCCCAAGAGCAGGGCAATCAAGGGCATCGATGAGGATATGAAACTCAACAAGGCCCTCTGGGAAATGGCCGAGGTGCTTCGAAACGGCGGAGCACAATAAAAAATTCATCCAACGCGGGGAGCGGATCAAACCCTCCCCCGAAACTTTGGAGCCAAAATCGCGATGCAATATTTCCGATTTCTGCCTGATCCCGCTAAGCTGCTGGTCAAAAACATAGCTGCGTTCCTGCGGCGCGCTGATGGCACGTTCAAGATACACGTCGGTTATGAAGTTAATGCAGCTGCCGATATTCGCCGCAATCAGAGTGTTCCATATTTTTAAAGACGCTTTGCCATTCGGAATAAGTATTGGTGCGCGTCCGGCCATCGACGAACGTGGGATTCTAGATTTTGAAGAACAAAAATCAGTCCGCCCTTTCGAACAAGCGCTCGGCTGCCCATTATGGATCAAAAAAAACGGGAAGCAGATCGTTTCGGTTTCTCATCTACCTCAGAACGCGCCAATGATGGGAGCCGTGCGCGAGGAGTCTTCGTAGCAGAAACCGATGGGTAACTCATGCTGTCACCGGAGCACTGTCTAAACATCCTCGTGGTCGATGATGAACCGTTCATCGTCCAATACGTGCGGCACGTTCTTGAGCATTCCAACTATGGTGTTGTTACTGCTACCAATGCAGAACAGGCTTGGGCCATCTTCGAGCAACGCCGGGTCAGGATCAGCTTGTTGCTGACCGATATCGTGATGCCCGGCCTGATGGATGGTCTGGACCTCGCGGCTAAGATCCGCAAGGTCGAACCTGCTTTTCCGATCTTGTTCATGACAGGAGCAATTCTCGAGGGCGATCCTCGAGCCGCCGCGGGGATCACGGAAGAACGCTTAGTGCTGCGAAAACCCTTCTTTCCGAAAGGATTGCTCGATTTCCTCGCCGCCGCGTCCGGGCCGCGAATCGCCAATCTTCAGGAAAATGCATTCGAGCAGCATGCCTTTTAACTGAAACTCTGAACAAAACAGTGACTACTCCACGCTCTTGGTCGATCATATGGCTGCCGATAAACAGTCGCCGTAACGCTTAAGCCGGTCTCTTCTCGAACCTCGCCTTTTTAGGGCATTCGAGAGATTCGTTTCGCTTAACTTTGCCTCCAGGCAAAGTCCAAAGTCTTTGGCCGACAACCTGACGAACAAGCAAGACGGAGCCTTTGTCATCCTCGATCCATGCCATCACAGAGACTTCCTTCTTTGGGTTAAATCTTGCGCGCTTTTTCTTCGCCATTCTTCGATAGGTTACCCTGATCTTAGGATAGGCCTCGATCATGCAACCAAAAGTCATCGTTTCTAGACTTCCCAGTCGAGCGGTTTGGCTTCGCGGCCTTTCTTCGGAGTATACCAATGGGAACTCCTGGAGACTGGCTCGGGATCTATGGCATGTCAGCGCGGCGCATCGGAAGGGGTGGTATCTGAAGGCTAGTCCTTCGACTGCCTCTTGCAACGCAGCCGAAATGTCGATTGCAGGTAAACGAAATCGACAATCCGTTGCCATTGTCGCCGCTTTGGTGATCCCTCTTTCCGATGTGAACAGGCAAACGCCGGAGTATCCCGATCAAAGAGTTAGAGATGCGGACATACCGGAAGACAACTGTAACTCGACCTTATGGGTATAGGGCGTTAGGCCGGGGTTCGACGACCTCCTGTATAGGTATTAACCGGTCGCGACATCGACTGTTTGACCAGGACTTCTATGAACAAAGCCATCTATGAAAGGAAGCGTACCGCACTATTGATCGTTGATCCCTACAATGACTTCATGAGCGAAGGCGGCAAGTTGTATGCCGCAACGAAATCGACGGCGAACTCGGTCGGTTACTACGAAAACATGCGAAAGTTGATTCCAGCAGTACGCGCAGCCGGGATCCAGGTCTTCATTGTTCCTCATCACCGGACCCGCGATGATGATTTTGATAAATGGCTCCACGTCAATCCAACGCAGATCGAGACAAAGAAGAAGCAGGTCTTCGCAGTCGATACTTGGGGCGGCGAGTGGCATCCTGAGTTCGGGCCCCGGCCCGGAGATGTTATCGCTCACGAGCATGGGCGCAGAATGGCTTCGCCAATACCGATCTCAACGAACTCTTGAAGCAGCATGACATCCAAAAAATCGTTTTGGTTGGCTTTATCGCCAACTCCTGCGTTGAGGCGACGGCGCGTTTTGGGATGGAACTCGGCTACCACGTTACTCTCATCAAGGACGCAACTGCCGCCTTCAACCCCGAAGGTATGGAGGCCGCTCGGGTTAACAGCCTCTTGTACGCCCACGCGTCTCTAACAACGAACGAATTCCTGGCTGTGCTGCTCGCGTCAACTCACAGCAAGGTTCCTGAGCTCCTCTTAACAGCAGCAGCTTAAACTGACCGAGCCACCAGTAGATACCAGACATGAGCGACGAAATCCTTACTGAATCGAGCAGCAACTTTGAGATACTCGTCCAGGATCTCCTCTAGTTTGTGGTGGACGGGTAATCTCCTTTCCCTTGCCGCCTTTTCTTTGAATCGGAGCACCGATCGTTTGCCGGTCTGGAAGTAATCCTTGACCTTCAGATTCACCACGGCGCCAATCCTGGCGTCGCCAAGGCTAACCGCGAGACCATCTCCAATCCGGCCCGGCCGTTTCAGTTATAGATCGTTCACCGGGATACCTGAGACTCTGGCCTTTGATCATCAAGCCATGCGACGATCGCTGCAACCGTATCGGAATAATAGACCTCGTACTGTTGACGAGAGACATAACCAAGGTGAGGTGTACCCAGGACGTTGGGAAGTGTTCTGAACAGATCATTTGCCGGAAGGGGCTCGGTATTGAATACATCCAAAGCAGCACCTGCGATCCTATTGCTTTGAAGAGCTTGAATGAGGGCATCTTCGTTCACGATCGGGCCGCGCGACGTGTTTATCAGCCAAGAGGTCGGTTTCATCTGTGCGAGTTCTCCGGCACCGACCAGGTTACGGGTCGCTTCGACAAGAACAAGATGGATGGTGAGAACATCGGCCTCGGCGAAAAGTTGATCCTTCGTTACGAGTGTGGCTCCCGCCTCGTCCGCCTCCTCCTTCGTCGTCCGATCGCTCCAGGTGATCACATGCATATCGAAGGCCTGAGGAATACGCGCGATCTTACCGCCGATCCGGCCGAGGCCTAACACCCCCAGCGCCTTCCCTCTCAACTCATCGCCAACTTTGTGCTGGCCAAGCCACCGGCGCGCACAGACGTCGCCTCGGAAACAACGTGGCGGGCGCTCGCCATAATCAGGGCCCAAGTCAGTTCGATAGGAGCGGCCAGACTGCCATGTGTATTTTTCACAACGATGCCGCGTTTCTATGCAGCATCAGTCGCAATCGAGTCGTTCTTAGGCCTGGTCGATACGATGAGCTTGAGTTGAGGCAGACGCTCGATGATGCCGCGAGGGAATGGAGTTCTCTCCCGCATGACACAGATGACATCGAAGGTCGAGGTGAGTCAGTGTATCTGAAAAGACTTCAATGGACGCGCAGCTCTGTAGACGCGACCAGTCCGCCATTTGCAGCGCGACTTTCTGGTAGTCGTCCAGGATTGCTACCTTGAATTGAGCTTCCGTCGCGGTCATTGATGCTCCATTAAATTACCTATTCCTTTTCAAGAAGGGCCTGCTATACACACGATGTAGGGGACTTCTTCTCACTGCGTATCGCTAATCGGCCGAATATCGTTTTACCTATCTTGTCTATTGATGGGCTGCGATCAGTCCCGCTGGATCAACGGTGAAATCCCACCGGGTCTCTGCTTTCTTGCCGTTCACTTTTGCCGTCAGAATTACGATGTACATCTTTGGAACCAATTTCTGTGTAAACGCGTAACTTACTAACTTGGTCTTGGGGTCGAAGACTGCCGGCACGAGACCAAATCCGCTGATCCGTATCTCCACCGATTTTGGATCGATATCTCCCATGCTAGCCAAATTCGCCTTAATCGTCGGTTTAGACTCGGTGATGTGTTGATCGTTCAACGGCTCCGTCAACATCGCGGCTGAGGCAAGTTGGCTGGTTTCCACGCCGGGCTGAGTGCCATCGGTCGTACCAAAGTCCAGTGCAGCTTTGAATTCATCGCCTTTTAGAGAATCGATTGCGTACCGCCCAATTTGATCGGCTGGTACGTTGATATCCATGTGCCTTCCGTAAACTGTAAACTGCATCTCGTAACCGGCCTCTTTGGCGGTCCTGCGGACGACCTCATTGTGAAAGCCATAGGGAAATGCGAAAGCGATGATCTTAACCCCTAGCTTAGTTTCCAGGGTTTCCTTGCAGCCATAAACTTCATTGTGCAACCAGGCGTTATATTCCTGCCCCCTCGGTGCGTGCCTCAGATCGTGATGCGACACGGTGTGAGCTTCAATGTCAGCTCCCGCATCCCGCATCTCTTCGAGCTGCGCCCAGGTCGTCGACTTACCGCCCGTATTAACCCATTGTGTGTAGACAAACAGAGTGAAGGGATAACCGAACTCTTTGAGGATCGGCCAGGCGACGTAGTATTGGGAATTCCATTCGTCGTCGATCGTAATGACTGCACTCTTTGATGGAATCGCCTTTTCCCCTTTGCGCCAAGCCAGAAGATCTTGCATCGAGATAACAGAAATTCCATTATCTTTGAGGGCCTTCATTTGAGCGCGAAAATCGTTCGGTGTGGTAACCAACTCGGCCGGTCTGTCTTCGAAACGATGGTAAAGAAGCGCGATGAATTTGGCGGTGCGATTGGTATCGGGCGGCGGCGTAATCGAGGCCTCATGGGGCGTTTGGGCAACCTGGGGCTGCCAAACGTGCGTATTGGAAGTCGGGCTGGTGAGCTTCCACGCCGTTACGAGCACAATGGCGCCGGCTACGCCGAGCTGCGCTCGCCAATGCGGCCGCACGAACACAAGCGCGGCAACTGCACTCAGCCCGAACGCAGCCGCAAGAGGCTGACGCAGCATTGCGACCGGGAAATCGAACCACAGTGCGCCAATAGCCCAGGCGACGCCAATGACCAGCACGCACACGACGACGCTTAGGACAAGCAGGCGAAACAAAAGACGCCCCCGCCCCATAGAATGCGGTTTCATCGAGGGCCCCGAGCTCTTCAGAAATTTAGTCTGCGACATACAAGGCAGATCCTAGTTCTTTGGTGCTCTCCGCCAAAGCTATGGGAAGCTTCGCGATCGTTCCATATCGCTGAATCTCCATCGATGTTCTTAGTATTCATAAGCAATTGTTCTTCCGTGCTGGTTCGAGCATCGTCCGGGTTCCGAACTAGTTACCTATACTCATAAGGTCCAGTTACGGTTGTATTGCGATATGGCCCCCAACAGAGCGTTGAACATTGTGCTGGAGATGAGCAGCTAATCGGAAAATGCATCGTAGATGTGGGCGCGGTTAATGCCGGGATTAAATCATAAGAGACGATTGCGATAATAGATATCAGTCAGGCTTTTTTTAGTTCGGTTCTGATGATGCTGATGGTCAGGGTCCAATACGGTGTGTTTTTCGAACCACTCCTCGTTATTGGACTTCTGGCAATTTTCTCGCGCTTGAATAGACTCCGCGAACTGTTGATAGAGTTTCATAGGTTTCATAACGCTTCCTCAATTGATTCGTAGACGAGTGAATTTTTTGGCGGGTCACCCATCCTTGGTTCTTGGGTTTTTCACTTCGCTTCCGTCGATCGGTAAGCTCCTATAAACTCAGCGGTGTATGTATCTGCGTAATTCCCAAATCTTCCCCTAAATCCTCTATCGGAAGATAAAACGCTGTAGGTCGACTATTAATATGCCTGCGAACTTCGACAACGTCGATATCTGTTGCAATTACGTGCACAACCGGGCACCCCATGACTGAGGTGAGTTGATCATTCAGGCGGCGCCGATGATTTCCGCGCAACCGATCGCCCTGCAACATGCGCTTCTTACAGACGATGAAGGGAATTTCGAACGAGCATAACACCACAACGATTCTGCCGGTGCCAATTGATCTGTTCGCGCCGTTCATTAAAAGGTCCGAATAGCGGAACCTGGATTCTCTCGGGACCGGGTTCCGAATTCAGCTTGGAATGGTGCAGCTTAGTAATCCATCCCACCCATCCCACCAGGACCACCCGGAGCCGGTTTTTCTTTCTCGGGCAGCTCAGTCACCAATGCTTCAGTGGTGAGCAAAAGAGCGGAGATTGAAGCGGCATTCTGCAGCGCCGTGCGAGTCACCTTGGTCGGATCGACGACCCCAGCCTTCATCAGGTCCTCGTATTCGCCGGTAGCCACGTTGAACCCTTCATTGCCACTGCGCTTCTTGACTTCCTGGACGATCACTGCGCCTTCCTGGCCAGCGTTTTCAGCCAGCTGGCGCGTCGGAAAATCGAGTGCGCGACGAACGATTTGCACTCCAACAGCCTCGTCGCCTTCCAGTTTGAGGCTATCGAGCGCCTTTTGGGTGCGAAGGTAAGCAACGCCTCCGCCGGCGACGATACCCTCCTCTATGGCTGCGCGGGTTGCATGCAAGGCATCCTCCACGCGCGCCTTCTTCTCCTTCATTTCGGTCTCCGTCGAAGCGCCGACATTGATGACGGCAACGCCACCGGCGAGCTTGGCCAAACGCTCCTGCAATTTTTCGCGATCGTAGTCCGAAGTGGTTTCCTCAATCTGACGGCGGATCTGGTTAATCCGACCTTGGATATCTTTCTTAGAACCTTCGCCCTCAACGATTGTCGTGTTTTCCTTGTCGATCGTGACCCGCTTTGCCCGGCCAAGATCTTCCAGTGCGAGGTTTTCAAGCTTGATCCCAAGGTCCTCGGTAAGACAACGGCCACCGGTGAGCACCGCGATGTCCTCGAGCGTCGCCTTGCGGCGGTCGCCGAATCCGGGGGCTTTCACTGCGGCAACCTGAAGGGTGCCTCGCAGCTTGTTCACTACCAGCGTCGCGAGAGCTTCACCTTCGACGTCCTCAGCAATAACGAGCAAGGGCCGGCTGGCCTTAGCGACCTTTTCAAGAAGCGGAAGAACATCTTTTAAGCTGGTGATCTTCTTCTCATGGATCAGGATGTAAGCGTTCTCAAGGACGACTTCCATGTTCTCCGCATTGGTCACGAAATACGGAGACAGGTAGCCTTTATCGAACTGCATACCCTCTACTACTTCGAGTGTGGTTTCGATCCCTTTTGCCTCTTCAACCGTGACGGTGCCGTCCTTGCCAACCTTGTCCATCGCGTCGGCGATGATTTCCCCGATCGTTCTATCCCAGTTGGCGGAAACAGTTGCGACCTGAGCGATCTCCTTTCGATCCGACACTTTCTTGGAGATCTTCTTGAGATCCTCAACGATCACATCGACCGCCTTCATTATACCGCGCTGAAGCGAGGTCGGATTCGCACCGGCGGTCACGTTCTTGAGACCTTCGCGGAAGATAGATTCGGCCAGGACCGTCGCGGTCGTCGTGCCATCACCGGCGATATCTGACGTCTTGGAAGCGACCTCCCGGACCAGCTGGGCTCCCATGTTTTCGTACGGGTCCTCCAGTTCGATTTCCTTCGCCACGGTAACGCCGTCTTTGGTGATGGTGGGACTACCGTATTTCTTGTCCAGGATGACGTTGCGTCCGGCCGGTCCGAGCGTGACTTTCACTGCTTTCGCGAGCTTTTCCATACCACGGAGCAGAGCGTGACGGGCTGCTTCGTCAAACTGCAATTGTTTTGCTGCCATAACTTTAACTACTAACGTTTTAAGAGTTCGGGGTTAGCCAATGATTCCGAGGATATCGTCCTCCCGCATGATCAGGTAGTTTTCACCGTCGATCTTGATCTCGGTGCCACCGTATTTCGAGATGAGGACCTTATCGCCGACTTTGACGTTGAACTCGATCTTCTTGCCATTGTCGTCGAGCTTGCCGGTCCCGACGGCAACGACTGTCCCTTCCTGAGGCTTCTCTTTCGCCGTGTCGGGAATGATGATGCCTCCCTTCTTGAGTTCCTTCTCTTCGAGCGGCTGAACCAGCACGCGATCGCCGAGAGGTTTCACATTGATTGCCATATGTTCTGTATTCTCTTTTTTGATTTATCTAAGGTGATACCTGCACTAAGACGCTACCGGCGAAGGATTGTACGATCAGGATCCGAACCCGATGGCGCTTGAATGCTTTGGTCGAGGAAACATGCTTGGCCAACTCGTTCCGCCGTCACCGATCATTCGATCGATGCCGTTGGCGACCTTCTGGGCCCTCTTCTCGCGTTGTGTAAGAGTAATACAGGAGCTCAGTTTCCAGCCGCGACACTGGATCTCTTAAGAATTCCGACACATGGTATCGCTCTTTATGCGGCTCAATCATTGCGTTAGGCTCAACACCCATTGCTCTGCAGGCGTCAAGGAAGGCCTGCTCGTTTTTGGTTGTGAATTCGTTCATTTGATGCCTATGCCATTTCATTGCTTTCTGCTCTTTCGAAACACTTTCGCGGCCTTTGGCCGTTTCGGTTCCCGGGACTTCGATCGGCGTGGATTTAACGCTCGGCCACTTGAGCAGCTTTTGAGAGAACCGCGTAGAATCGAGATTCTAGGTCAAGAGAAGATAGCCCACTTTCAGTCAGATGTCGCCTTCTATAGGTGGCTTTAATGATGGCTGAAAAGGGCAGCTTTACGGTCTAAGAGTAAGCCCAAACAATGATATAAGCTGTTTTGGTGCCAACGCATGGTCTTCCCCAAGCTAATCTCCCATGCACTAGCTCATACCGATGGCGGTGTAAATGCATTCGCTGCCTAGATCAATCAGTCGATGAGCCACCAGACTCTCCAGCACGTGCTCCGAGTCGGTGCCTTCGCGGCTCCTACCAAACCCTCTGGTGCCAGACCTTCGCAGTCTAAGGTCTTCCCCGAGTTGGGAAAACAAGCATTAGCCGAGAACCTTTGAGCACAGACTCCTCCTATTTCTCCTGACGGAGCGAGGGATCAACGAAGATTTCCTGACCTCAGTTTGCAAGCATTGCGAATTCTCGGCTGGTTTGCCCCAGAAGTTCACATCGACCTAAATAGTGGATTGCTGTCGCTCACCACCCTCGGAAGCGTAAAGCTCGTTGTTAGCTAGCCATGCATTAACGACTGCGGTGCCTTTCGGTGGGCAGTTAAGTTCGGGCTCTGCGGTGAGATTTCCCGTGAAAAGATCTCGATTGTTATTCATCGCAATATTCGATGTTTTTTACCTTTGATGGTAAATGTTGAAGTGCCGGTGTCGCATCGACTTTCAACAAGGTCAGGCAGCGGGCCCGGCTTCGGAAACGCAATGATGAGTGATTTTACGCCACGCGCCCAACAGGTCTTGGCGCTTGCCCGCAAGGAGGCCGAGCGGTTCAAACACGACTACGTGGGAACTGAACACCTGTTGCTTGGACTGATCAAACTCGGACAGGGCGTAGCAGTCGATGTGCTGCAAAGGATGGGGCTCGATCTGGAGAGAGTTCGCATGGAGGTGGAGAAGCATGTCGGTTCGCATCCCGCGCCAAACATGATGGGGAACATTCCGTACACGCCCCGAGTCAAAAAGGTATTGGTATTAGCGGGCAAAGAGGCCAAAGCGCTGCATCATTCTTACGTAGGTACCGAACACATTTTGCTGGGACTCTTGCGGGAAGGTGAGGGAGTCGCGGCACAGGTATTAAAGAGTCTGGAAGTTGATCCCGCACGAACGCGAAACGAAATTTTAAAAGAATTGGACCCGAACTTCACACCGCCTGAAAGCGAGGTTCAGTCCAGGGAGGAGGGTACTAAGAAAGATGTCAACACGCCCGCTTTGCGGGCGTTCGGCCGCGATCTGACTGAACTGGCGAAGAAGGGCGAGCTGGATCCCGTGATCGGTCGCAAGAACGAGATCGAACGCGTGATTCAGATCCTCTGCCGACGCACCAAAAACAACCCAGTGCTGCTCGGTGAAGCAGGGGTTGGAAAGACCGCCATCGTCGAAGGACTGGCTCAAGAAATCGGGGCTGGCAGATTGCCGGAATTGTTGCGCGATAAACGGGTCATCACACTCGATCTCGCCCTCATGGTAGCCGGGACAAAATATCGTGGCCAGTTCGAAGAGCGAATCAAGGCCGTGATGGATGAGATTCGTCGCTCGAAGAACGTGATTCTCTTCATCGATGAGTTGCACACGATCGTCGGTGCGGGTGCAGCCGAGGGCGCCATGGACGCCTCAAACATTATCAAACCGGCACTTAGCCGGGGCGAACTGCAGTGCGTTGGAGCCGCCACCCTCAATGAGTACCGGAAGTACATCGAAAAAGATGCAGCACTCGAACGCCGATTCCAGACAGTCAAGGTCGAAGCGCCAACCGTCGAAGAAGCGGTTCAGATTTTGAAAGGCTTGCGCCCGAAGTACGAGACCCATCACAAAGCCAAGCTTACCGACGAGGCGCTGGAAGCAGCCGTTCGGCTTTCCGATCGATATATTACTGGCCGTTTCCTGCCGGATAAGGCCATCGATGTCATGGACGAAGCGGGCGCGCGGGCGCGCATCAACTCTATGACTCGGCCGCCGGATGTGAAAGAGACCCAGAAAAATATCGAGACGATCCGCGCCGAGAAAGAAGCGGCGATCAAAGCACAAGATTATGAAAAGGCAGCAGCGTTGCGAGATTCCGAACGTCATACCAAAGATAAGCTGGAGCGAATCTTAAATGGGTGGCGGGAACAGCGCGATGAGCGCGAAGTCATCGTCACGGGCGACGATATCATGCACATCGTGTCGAAGTGGACCGGGGTGCCGCTGAATCGCATGGAGCAAAAAGAATCGCAGAAACTCCTCAAAATGGAGGAGGAGCTGAAACAGCAAGTCATCGGCCAAGACGAGGCGGTGATCGCCATCAGCAAGGCGTTAAGACGCTCCCGGGCCGATCTGAAAGATCCACGTCGCCCAATCGGGTCATTCATCTTTCTGGGTCCAACCGGCGTTGGAAAAACCTTTCTGGCACGTTCTTTGGCGGAGTTTATGTTTGGTGACGCCGACGCTCTGATTCAGATCGACATGTCTGAGTACATGGAGAAATTCACCGGGTCGCGCCTGATCGGTTCGCCGCCTGGTTATGTGGGCTACGAAGAAGGCGGTCAGCTTTCCGAAGCGGTTCGACGGCACCCCTACTCTGTTGTGCTGTTCGATGAGATCGAAAAGGCTCATCCGGATGTCATGCATCTGCTGCTCCAGATTCTGGAAGAGGGCAAAATCACCGACAGCCTTGGCCAAAAGATCGATTTCCGGAACACGATTATCATCATGACCTCGAACGTGGGCGCCGAGCTGATCAAACGCCAAACGGCGATGGGCTTTGGCGCGATCGCCGGCCACGGATCGTACGAGGCGATGCGCGACAAGATTCTGGACGAATCGAAACGGGTGTTTAAACCGGAATTCTTGAACCGGTTGGATGACATGATCGTCTTCCACCAGCTCGAGCGGAACGACCTAGTCAAGATTGTGGATCTCGAGGTGGCAAAAGTTATCAAGCGAGTACGCACCAAGGCTATCAAGATTCACCTGGATACGAGCGCAGTCGAGTTTCTGATCGATAAGGGATACGATCCGACCTACGGCGCTCGACCGATGCGCCGTGCTGTGGAGAAATACCTGGAGGATCCACTGGCCGAGGGGTTCCTGAGAGGGAACATCAAGCACGGCGGCACGCTGGAGGTGCACGCGGCTGCTGAACAACTGGCGTTCAAGGTAACTCAGCCAGAGCAAAGTGAACCGGCAAACGGGAGTCCGCTAAGATGCTGAAAAAGATCATCGGTTTCGAAGTCGAATCCAGACCGAAGAATGGCGTTCATAGGAACCCGAATTCAGCCGATTCAAAATCTCGTATTGATTGATAAGAATTAGCCGTTTCTGTTGGGGTCAGGCGCATAGAGTTTGGTTTCGGTGGTACTGCACATTAACTAATCTAGGATGAAGGAGCCGACCAATACGTCATTTGGAGTATTGACGTTCAGATGAACCCCAGATCAGTCCGCCAAGCGCCGTGGCTCCTTGCGAGATCATGATGACTGTGGCGGTCAGGCGACCTCGCGCCTGGTCTGGCATCGCGCGCTGAGCCGCCACCCAGAGTTCGGAAGCAGCCAGTGTCCATCCCACGCCTGCCAGAGCCGCGACAACAAAGAATAACTCGGTTTGGCGAACCAGCGCCAGAAGCACGTAGACTAAGACGAGCAGCAAATTCGCCAAGAGGGTAAGGCGATCGGGCGACAAGCGAGCTCGCAGCCTCGGGATGATTAACATCGCGCTGACCACTGAGCCGGCTCCCATGCTGGTGAACAGTAGGCCAAGATTAGACGAGGTGAGGTGCAGCACTTTCAGGCGATAACCGGTATCAATGCCGGAATCCCTGAAATGAACAGAGCGAACAGAAAATTTCGGACCAGTACGGCCTGAAAGCCGGGCGCGTAACGGATATAGCGAACGATCGTCCCAAAAGATTCGAAAAGGCCCTCCGAGGAAACTTTGGCTGGCGCAGATGGTTGTTTCCATTGACGGGTTGCCTGCACAACCAGCAGGAAACCGGCGGCGTTGAGCGCAAAGACGAAATTGGCTTCAGCCAACGCAACCAACAAACCGCCCAACGGCGGACCGATGATTCCGGAAATGTTGAATTGAAGACCACTCAAGGTCGCAGCGGAAGGCAACTCGGTATCTGAGACGACTTGAGGCAGGATCGATGTCCAGGCTGGTGCGTTAAAAGCAAATCCAACTCCGATCGAAAACACGCTGACCAGGATGATGTAAGGATTAAGCAAATGGAGCCAACCCAGCGCCGCTAAGCCGGCAGCCATGGCTGCCAATCCGATATTGACGAAGCAGATTAGCTTTCGACGGTCCACCTTATCGGCTAGAGCGCCGGCGGGCAGTGTGAACAGAAAGAAAGGGAGCGACGCCATCGTTGACATCAGCGAAATCAAAAAGGTGGACCCGGTAAAAATATTGATCGTCCAGGTTGCTGCGCTGTCATGCGCGGCCACGAAGGTCCCGGAGATGACCGTAGCGATCCAGAGCCTTCTGAAAGCCGGGTTTCTCAGAGCCGTCCAAGTGGAGCTTTTGTTCATGATCGGGCGTGTTCCGCCCGGTACAAAGGCAGTCGGGTCTCCGAGTTTCAGGATTTTTGTTCGTAAATAGGTTTTGATCCGCTTAAGCTGCTGAAACCCGAAGGTTTTTGTGGAACGCGACCTTGGTCCGCTAGCGGAGGGCGCGGCAAGCTTTCACACCACGCGCTGGACGATCGTCATGAGGGCGGCGCAAAGTCAGGCGCCAGGGGGAGAGTCCGCTCTAGCTCAGTTGTGCCGTAATCATTGGTATCCACTCTACATTTTCGCCGGCCGTCGCGGGTACTCCCCGGATGACGCCCAGGACTTGACCCAAGGTTTTTTCCTGCACTTGCTGGAACACCGAGCGCTCGGTGGTGTCGACCGGCTCAAAGGGGAGTTCTTAACTCATGCAACCTAAACAAACGCTAATTAGGAATTTGCAGGCCGAAAATAGACCTTTAACTGATGAACAGCCACGGTGATATTGCTCCGTCGCCGTTCTCTTTCTCCCCTAGCCAAACACCAATTTGAATTGCTGGCCATCGAAGCGGATCTTCGCATCAAATCGCTTCTTCGTTTTTTGCGAATGGAATCCGCGAAACTCGTGTGCTGTAGGACTCCCCTCCAATGATGCCGCAAAGATCTCGGCATACTCCTCCGGAGCCATTTTGCGACCAAGCCATTCTTTCCAACACTTGACTTCAGCCCACCCGGCGAATTCATACCAGGCCCCGTGATCGACCACCTGCTGGCCCGTCTTGGGACATTTCACGTGCAAGGATTGAGGCCCAATATCAAAATCGAAAGTGATCTGTTTGTTCTCCGGATCCCACTTCATCTTCGCTTGAAAGGCCTTTTTCCCCTTGAAGGAAAAGAGCGGTGACTTTCCCGCCAGGATGTTGGTGATATCGTACTCGCTAAAATTCTGACCTAGAATCTGTTTGGGAAACCTGCCGCCAGGATATCCAGCCACCTCGTACCTGGCACCTTTGTCAATGATCGGTTTTCCAGTTATCGGGCACAGAGCATCCGTGATGCGATCCTGCTGCTCTCGGGTAGACCGGAATAGTTGGATCTGCTGCTTAAGATTCTCGACCAGCTCGCCTAAGAACCTTTCTCTCTTCTCATCGTTCCGACCTTGTTCAATGTCCTTAAGGCGCACCTCCCAGTCAGCGGTCATCATTGGTTTTGTGAGTGCGGTCACTCCGATAGCCACTAAACGGTCAATCAAGAACCGGCCGGCTGCGGTGGCCTTCAGAATGGTTTTCTTTCCCTTCTTCTCGCGAGATACATATCGCCTCTCGATCAAGGTCTCTATGATGCTTGCTCGCGTCGCCGGCGTTCCTAAGCCCCGTGCCGCGACTGCTTCTTTCAGCGCATCGAGATCTGTTTCACCATGACTATCGTCAGCCTCAAGAATTCTTTGGACGTCTTCCATCATGGCCAATAGCGAGTCTTCATCATACGGGCTAGGAGGTTGTGTTTTCCCCTCTTTGGCGACGGCGTTACTTGAAATCTCCGGATCCACCAAAGACGGGAGAACTTTTTCGCGCGACGTGGTTTCACCCAAAGCTTCAGCCAGCTCGAGCCAGCCCTTCTTAGTGTAAGTCTTGCCTTCTGCTTGTGCCTGAAGCCCCTCCCCTTCAATTGAGGTCCGAAGTGTGCGCTTTACATTTTTCGCTTCGGCTGTCGAACCGAACGCGATCACGAACCGTTTGACGACTACTTCCCAAATCCGATAGGTATCGGATCCTTTCTCTTTGGGAATTGCCCCAGTTGGAACGATAGCGAAGTGATCACTCACCTTTGAAGAGTCAAACACCTTCTGTTTGGTTCTCTTGGGAGAAATGAGCTCCGAGTGTCCTTCTAAACTGGCAGCCGCTTCGTTGACGACTGTTTGAAACACCTTTTCGGCGGTTTCTACATAATCATCCGGGAGATGCTCAGATTCCGTCCTGGGATACGTCAGCGTCTTTTCTTTTTCGTAGCACTTTTGCGCAAGCTCTAACACTTGTTGCGCAGTCCACCCAAATTTCTTGATGCAGTATCTCTGAAGGCTTGTAAGCGAAAACAGCTTTGGAGGCACCTCTTTAGCCGCTTTAGCCTCTTCTGCTGCTTGCCATTCGAGAGCATGGCTTTTGGAGATTAATTGGGCGTACCACTCTGCATCTTCTTTCTTAGCGAACCTGCTTTTGCTGTCGCCGATGGCCGCGCGCCCTTCCGGAACCCGAAGATAGCCCTGATACAATTCCCCACGGCCAAATGTGATTTGTACGCCCCAGAAAGGAACTGAAACGAATGTCTCGATTTTGCGATCGCGATTAACGATCTCGGCTAGCACCGGCGTTTGCACGCGGCCGACACTCCAGACATTAACCGCAAAGTCTCCCTGCTGTTTAGGCAGGCTCAGACTCGCGGCCCTTGTAGCGCTCATGCCCAAAATCCAATCAGCTTCCGATCGCGTATAGGCAGCCTCGGCCAATCTCCGGAATTGAGGATCGGTGATCGGCCGCATCTGTCGATAGGCCGCTCTAAGCGCCTCTGGAGTCATCGAATCGTACCACATGCGGTTTACCGGCTTGTCGCCCGGCACCCCAGGTTTACGCCCCTTACCCCATCCGCACCACCTCAGCGCATACCAAAAGATCAGTTCCCCCTCGCGGCCGGCGTCACAGGCATTGACGACCAGATCAGATTCACGAGTTAGCTTTTTGATTACCCCTAGCTGCTTTGCCGCTCGTTCACTTACCGGTTTGTAGACAAAGTCCAGATCCTGCGGAAGCAGAGGTAGTGAATCGAACTTCCAAGTTGACCATCCTTTTCCAGGATACTCGTCAGGCTCAGCCAGGCCCACGAGGTGGCCACTGCAATACGTAATAGCTACGTCGCCAGAGGAGAAAAAACCGTCGTGCGCTTGCGCACGGCCATTCAGTAGCGCTTTTACGAGATCTTCCGCTACACTCTTTTTCTCCGCTACAACTACCGTTTTCACCTTGCCAAGTTTTTATTTCGAATGGGTCTTTTCAATGAAATAGATGCGCTAAAGGACGATGCCCTCGAACCCTTTCGAAATGAGCCCGGCGAACGGCGCTTTGTCCAGATTGTATTTGTCCTACTCTGTGCCGCTGTCGGTGCGGGTATGGCTTGGCTCATGGCGAAATTGGACCTCCCACCATGGAGTTCGTTCGGCTACGCCCTAGCTATCGTCCTCTTATTCATTTTCGCCGCCATTTGGACAATCGCTCGTTCAAGTCAAAACTACCGCCGCTTTCATTGGTACTCTTGTCCTGAACGTGTTCGCGGTCTTTGTCTTATTTCCGTTGCCGCTATATTCAATTGCCGCTGTGATTCTTGTAGCGGTAGCCCCAATCCCCTTCATCTTCGTATTCCTTCGATGGCGGATGTTTGGTCTGACAAATTATCACAATGAAGCGCGGGGTACTGTTTTGAGTCTCCTTACAAGTAAAAGCGATGCCTCACTCTATCAGCATTGGCTGGTCCTGCAGTATCTGCGCGCGAACGGGTTCAAGACCTACATCGTGACTGGCGGCGGCCAGGACTTCGTGCGCGTGTACGCTCAGCGGGTGTACGGGATCCCACCAGAACAGGTGGTCGGCACCATGGGCGGGACGAAGTATGGCTACGAGAAGGACGGCAAACCGTTTCTGACCAAGGAACCCAAGCTTCTGCTCAACGACAACAACGCCGGCAAGCCCGAGGGCATCCACCTTATGATCGGCCGCCGGCCGTACGCGGCGTTCGGCAACTCGCCCGGCGATCGGCAGATGCTGGAATACACCAAGGCCGGCGACGGCCCGCGGCTTGCGATGTTGGTGCTCCACGATGATGCGAAGCGCGAGTATGCATATGGTCCCGCCCAAGAATTGCCGGACACCAAGGTCGGCACTTTCACGCAGGCGTTGTACGACGAGGCAACGAAGAACGGTTGGACCGTCATCAGCATGAAGAACGACTGGAAGCGCATTTTCGCCTTTGAGAACTGACCCGATATTTTACGTTCACTTTATCGGCGGGAATCCCGCTTTTGCCGTTCTAATTAATGTGGCCCAAAAAGAAAAAGTTCTACCTACAGCCCACTAGGTTTCGCACAATCATTTGATCTGTGTGCCGTGCCCGAAGGCTACGATTTCGACAAGCTTTTTCTGTTCCTGAATGCGGTAGTGAATCAGATACTGCGCGTGGATCAGTTTTAAAAGGCCTCGCCGTCTTTTGACTCGAGAACTCGATGCGGCAATGATTCAAGGGTCAGCGCTTTGTCGGACACGCCGGTGGTGATGGTGACTGGCGCTCGGCAGAGCGGTGCAGATTGGCGGTGATATTGCGATGAATCAGCACCGCACGCTGAACCGCGAGCATGGCCTCAATAGTCGAGTCAAGGATCTAGTGGATCTAGCGCTGCTCGTGACTCGTGAAACAATGAACCAGCAGAAAACTGAACAGGCCATACGAACAACCTTCGACTTGCGTCAAACGCATGCGATTCCGGAAAGCTTAGCGGCACCACCAAATTCCTGGGAAATTCCTTTCCGAACAATGGCCGAAGAATGCCAGCTAGATCTTCGTTTAGAGGAAGCCTTCGAAGTCCTTAGATCGCGATGGTCTGCATTGCGGCTTCAGTGAGGCAACGTCAAGCAATCGCTGGGCCTGCGTACTACGCGACTGCCTTCAGCCAAAACAGCTTTTTTTGCTCGTGCCGGTCTAATCTTTCAGGGGCACACGGCAATCGCTGTTCGTCTCCGTTTGGGTTACCCAGCGGGCTTTGGCATCGCCTTCTCTCACGACTTTGAAATGCCGTAGGTGTGTGTCTAGTGTGTGCCATGGCGTGCCGTTTTCTGAGGAGTCGCGCTAGTTTCTGAGGTCCAATGATGTCGAATTCTCCAGGGCACTTGCATTTTCATGAAGAGTTTGGGTGGTGCAGGCAGAGGGTTCGACCCTCGCCTCCAACCTCCGCTCCGCGACCAGAGCTATGGTTGGCAGGCCAAACTCCCAAGAAGCTCGAACTTCCGTTTGGCGTCGCTGGCTATTTCACCTTGCGGAGCGGAGGTTGCCCTCCATAGGCTTGGCGGAGGAGGGTTTATCGACCTAGTGCGGCGCGTCTAAGATAACGACACCTTATTTGAATAACGGCATGATCATCCCTTGGCGTTTCGCCACAATTTCCACCTTCCCGTCAGAAGAACGCGCCCGCCGCTTCGAACATTATTTAAAAGGCGGTTCAGGCCGAGCCTTTCTACGCCGGCACGTCCTAGATTGATCCTTTCAGAGTGGCTGTCTTTTTCCTCGTCTGTAGTGCCTACACGATTGAAGAAACTCGCGAAATGGTAAGGAACGTCGTCGCACGGGCTCGCCGGTAATTATCGGCATGTTTAAGGTCCTCATGCGGCAGACTGCCCACGACAGTCATCAAGAGATTACTACCGGATCAAAGAAGAAGAAAAGATCGTTGAAGGCTGTGAGCAATGTTTCCATCTTCGACATTCCCGTCATTCTAAACTATCAGTGACAATCTCTGTGGGGTCTCGTTGCCATTTACGATCAGCCTGAAGAGGGTCTTTGTTAACATCACTCGCATTCATATATTGGGGCGTTGGGCGTTTGTCTTGCGGGGAAGGGAACACCAGTCTGGTAAGTATATCCCCCAAGCGAATTCCAAGTCTTTCCGGCACACCCCATCGAAGACTGCCGCTGGGGAAATCAAAGTGATACCCAAAAGTCTCAATATCCTTTGCGTAGTACCTCTCGACCAGCCCCCGCGTTGATTCGTTGTAGTAATATGAATAGTGCCTGTGCCACCTCCAGTTGCGACAGGGCACCTCCCGCAAGGGCAGTCCAAGGGCACAGCGCAGCTCGGCAAAACTTCCTTGCAGATTTTCCATCCGCAGTACGCGATCCACAGCAATCTTTCCATTTATGCTTATCCAATCCACTTGGGGACTCCATCGGTGGATTCCTTGGCTAACGCGCCCGCCCCATTGTGCCGGTTCACAAGAAAATGGATCTGAAAGGACCGCTTCCAACCACTTGCTAAAACTCCGCTTGTTTCCATGTTTGTCGTGTATCAGCAGGCTCCGGCTGGCTTGTGAAGCTTTCTTCATCTTCTGAAAATTGTAGTCGGACACGAGCCGATCCCAAGGGTTGCGCACAAGAGCAAACTTATAGTAACTTGCAAAAGTTTGCGGTTCCAACTCTTCCGCATAACGCGAAATGTCCTTGTGATCTTGCCAGTGCGTCCCAAAGAATCTCTGCACGCTTGTGCCACCCGTTCTCGGTATATGAACAAAGATGCAGCGATACCGGTGGTTAATCATAGGTTAATCTTCCTCTAGCCAGGTTGTTGTTGCCTTTGGCCAAAGGGGAATTTTTCAGGCTCCAGGAGACATCCTTGTCGCGGGGGGCTCAGAAGAAATACCTTGGGTCAACGGGACTAAGCGACTGCGAAACGAACCGTCGCGCCTGCCCAGCGTCAATTACACCTGAGTATAGATCGACTAGTGCTTAGGGATTAGACGATTCCAGAAGAGCCGAATGACCTCCTACGCCATCATGTGGTTGATCACCTCACCCAATGCCGATTGCATCTCGAACCGTACGCAGCATCGGCTCACTAACCGGCTGCTTAGCTGTGAGCCGGATAAAGTCAGACGGCTTAAACTCGCGGCCCAGTCCGACCGCTGTATGCTGGGCCACAAGTTCAGCAACCAACCTTGATGGTTTGAAACGCCGGTTGAACTTCATCTCTTCTGCAACTGTCCCTAATAATCAGCTATCCGCTGCAGAATAGGCTGGTAGGTAACTCCGGCCTATTTTGTTTAGGCCGCTAGTCGCGAGCAGCTTCTGACCCTGAAGCTCGTTGACACGGTCCCAAAGGGTTCTTGAGGCTCGCGGGAGGCGGCGTATCGCACCCGAACTTAGTTAGCGCGTCGCGGTCCCGCAAAAGACGACCGGCTTCTACGAACTGCCAGGCAACGAGGCCCGGTATCCCCAAAACTGGTTCACGCACGCGTCGAACGAGTGATACCGCCAGCGCCATTTCATCAGGAATGCCGAGCAGATTGCCGAGAAGGATATAGCCGCCCTCTTGCACTCCTACAGCCCCTGGTACGAGAAACGCCGCCCCTCGAATGGCTAGCGCAGCACTTTCCAAAATCATGGCTGTTGTAAAGCTTGACCGCAACCCAAGTGCCCGAAGTGCAATCCAAACTTCGCCCGAAGCAATGATTCGCGACAAGATCCAGAAAAAGTAACACCCCGCCACTCCGCGTCGCCTGGCGTAAAGAAGCCGAATCGTCTGATCAAGGGTTTCGCCACTTTTGACGAGTGAATCGGAGTCAGGTGCTTTAGCCAGTCGAGAAGCCGACCTGGCACTCCATCGGAAAATACCCATCCGCTGCACCGCGTAGAACCCCATGACTGCCAAAGTCCCTGTCAGCACCGCAACGAGCGCAGGGCGGGCAAGATCTGTTCGACCTGTCGCAGCGACAAGAAGAATATAAGTCGCCACGACAAAAATCACATTGGTCACGACACCGATCGTGATATCTATAATCATGGCAGCGGTCGCAATCCTCAACGGCATTCCCCACATCGAAGCGACGCGTGCCAGCACGATGTCTCCGCCGACGCGCACCGTTGGCAGAAGGTCATTTATTGACGCAGCAACCCAGTGTTAGGAAAGCGGATAGTGGCCACGGACCCGGTGGACTTTGTGCGCATCCCAAGCGCGGCAAGCTCTACTCGCTGTGCTGCCAGGGAATTCCAAACCTGGAACAGTAACCCTCGAACCGGTGCGTATCAGCTGCCCCATCAAGTCCCAGATCCGCCAGCGTGGGACTGTCATCACGCCTTCGATACCGCGAGCGGTTTAAGGCCATGCACTGTATCCGCTCGGTCACTACCTTCGTCAGCTGAATATCGAGTTGTTGGTAGATCCGGCGCACAACCGCCAAAGGATCGGACACCAGTTCGCGGTAGTTAACATCGATGAACCGCTCGGCCAGTTGGGGACGGGCATCTCGAAACCGGGTGATCTGGTCCACCATCTCCTCTATCTTTCGCGCCTCGCGCTTTCCGAGTTGTTTGGGTTCCTCTGGACGAGCAAAAAGCCCACCCAACACCTTGGTCAGTTGGATCTGAGATCTTAGCACGTCAACTGGATTGCGGTGGATCTGGATGATCGTTGCGTCAGGGAATACTTTCAGCAGTTTATCCAAACCGTATACGTGGTCCGGGGACTTAAGAACCCAACGCCTGTTCGGGCAGCTCAGCTGTAAATGTTGGAGAAACCGTTTCTGCCAACGATATATAGGAGCAAGATCCGCTGCGTGTAAAAACGCCCTCGTATGTTGGGATGTGACAAGCCGAAACGAATTCCTCAGATAAGAATGTATAACTGTGGATCGCCACGCACTCATGCGGCGTCGACGCGCGAATTGGATAAACCGAGTCAGCCCCGGGAGCGAGCCGACGAAACCACAACAAAGAGGCGTTGGTCTTCCGAATGCGGGGATCGACTTCTCTGCGACGCTCGCTTTTAGGCGGAACCGGGAACATCACTTCCCACACGCGGGGTGCTCGATTTTCCGGGTCTTCCGCCAGCAATGCATGCAGAAAAGTAGAGCCGCTTCGCGGTATCCCGGTAATGAAAATAGGTTGTTCGATGACCGAGGTTTCGGGGAGGTCTGCCGGTCCGCTCCACGTCTGAGTTAGTCGCAATCGAGTCTCAAGCAACTCTTGTAGATGGACCCGCATGAAAAATCTTCCGAGGGGATGAAAGTCAGCTTCGGTCTCTAGGCTCTTCACGAGGACGGTGAGCGCGGGCTCGATCGGCGGGTCGCCAAAATTCTCTAATCGAGTTCGGCGCCTGGCTTCGGTGCAAAGCGAATCACTCTCCAGCAACCACAGCCACCTGCTAACATCGCTGCCTAATGTTTTCCAACCTTCTGCTCACGAAAGAAGACTTCGCGGCTCGGATATTTTTACCTGGTTCATCTCGGGCATCTGTTTCGAGCTGTGCTTAGCCTCTGGCGTTCGCGGGAGGAAAGAATTTCAGAGCCGTTATACGATGAGCGCCAGCCAAGGGACAACATGGGCACGGGACAGAGCGCGACCTTGCAGGCGGGGTGGGAGATGAGGCGACAACCCCTAGCCTGAACAGTTAGGACTTTTTTGTGCTCAAATTGTTAGTGATTGACCACGCGCAACTTACCGCAGCAGGTAGGGCTCGCATTTGAGCCGCGCCGAGAGTGATGACCGGTCAATTGCCGCGCCTATACACCCGCCTGCCGCGCTCTGCAGAATTTATCGTCAGGGACCCAAGTAGCTATTATCTCCGTCCTGCCCATCCCGGTCTACCCCTCCACCCCAGCCGCCCTAATCTGCTTCTTCCCCGAACCCGGCGGCTTCAAGACTTTCGTTTCTAAATTGAATCGCTGTACGAATCTGCGTGTAAGCTTGATACTGAGTTGGACCACCTACATAGGCCCGATTGTTAGCTGCGTCGGGGAACACGTAGTAGGTCTTCCCGTCTTTCTGGACCAACGTCACTCGATCAGATGGAAGTGCTTTAAGTTTTTGTTCCTGCGCGGCGGTACGAGGGACGACCACTTTGAAGCCCGCGGCGATTAGAAGCTTCTCTTTGTGCTGCGTCTCCCTCTGCGTCATGGTGCAGCTAACTGCCAGTGCTAAAAGCGCGATGGCGCCGATGAGATTGAATCCGGTGAATCTATGTTTCATGCTTCGGTGAAATCGCATCGGTATTTCCAGTTGAGGCTTGGGTTCATGGGGGGTGAGTCACGTATAACCAGCGGACTGAGGCAACAACCCCACTTTCTGCACATAAACGGACAGGATTGAAATGAAAAAGTGAGGATAGAACGAGGATGATTCACTGGGGTTACGTCGTTCTTTAGACCGCTCAATCGCTAATTCGTAGCTTTCGGTCTACGAAGGATGTGTCGGAACCGATTAGAAGTGGCTTCAAGACTCTCAGCGGCCCGAACCGGCCTCATGATGCTGCAGTCTCATTTTGTACCATCCGAAGAGTCGGGTCGACCTCAAATGAAAAGACTCTAAGAATCCCAATCCGTCACTTCACTAATAGTACGGCTGCGAATTATAAACGCCGGATGCGTACCCGGCCGCGTACGCCAAGCCCGGATGGAACCCTCCTCCATAATATCTGCCGCCACCGTAGTAGCCGCCATAGTGGGAGCCACCCCAGCCGCCATAACGATAGCCACTGCCGGAGCCACTCCAACTGCGGGAATAGGTATTCCCATAACGGCCGGTGAAGGAAGCTGAGCCAGAGCGACTCCAACTACCGCACCCCCAGCCCAGAGCGCCCGCGGGCGTAAAGAGCGCGAGTGCGTAGACGACAAGCGTGAAACCAAGGATTTTGCGTAGCATAATATTCCAATATTGGGTTTCTTAGGTCAGGGGTTGTTTTGGGGCACGCGTTTCATCTTCATTTCCGCTACGTCCGACAGTGCCTTGCCATCGAGCGTTCGATCCTTCGACTGCCACGCGATAGCGTCGGGACCGTTGCGTGTAATAATGTTAGTAGCCGCGAGTTTCTTACCATTTGGCAGGATCGCGTTTGTTTTGATAATCCACCGGTCACCCTCGTTGCTCCAGGTGTTCTCGCCAATGGCGCCGTCTGCCACAAAGCTCCACGAGCGGATTTGCGACGCTGATGGATCCCAGCCGATCCACTCCGTAGCATGGGATACCTGTGTGCCTTTCACCGTCACGTCCTGAGTTGAGATGAGAAAATTGCCATCGGGGGACCATGCGAAGGTGGTGTGACCCATCTCGGGTCCTTCCATCTCATCAACCCATTCGCCGACAGCCCACTCCAGCCCCCGAAGATGTTGATGGTTTCCCTGCGGGATATAGGACGCTTCCCGCACACTCTGCAAAAGCCACTGACCATTCTTCTTTACATGAACGTTTGTGTAACGAGCCTGGTCGACTGGTGAACCGTTCGCGAAAGTGAGGGAAGTGATACCATCCTCGACGGCGGTCTCTGGTGTGATAAAGCGTAACGAAACGACATCGATGCGTAGTTTCGTCCCTTGATTTTCAGTGAAGAAGTCCTGAAATGTATTCTCGATAGCGGCACGCCCCTGCAACTGACGGCCGGCTAAATCCACGTAGTCGCCGTCTTCAGCCCATAAGGCCGCTACCGCCTTGGCATCTCCGCGCTCAAAAGCAGCAACAAAAGTCTGGGCATTGTTAAAAATGGCATCCCGATCATCCTTCTGCTGATTCGCAGGGTCCGCTAGTACTAAATCTGCCTGGAACCATAGTGCCATCAGAATTCCAGTCAGGGGAATCGGTTTCATAGATTTTGATCATTTTACAAAAAGTTACATCGTGTTTTTATAGTCAGTTGATGCCAACGAAACGGCTTATTCTCTGGCTTCGATAGTAAAGAAAAATTAAATCGCGTCCTTGGCACAAAAGTATCGCTTTTGACAAATTCGACTATTGTACCTTGGTGCAACGGACGACGATTCGTTGTAACGCGAATATCGGCTCTCTCATTGCGGGACGTATGATGGGTTTGGGGCGCTGACACGTGTCGCCCCTTGGCGTGCGAAACCCGATCGTGGTCAAGACATTTTGTCTATGCGCCCGATCCGCTTCCGCCGCAACGTTGTTAATGCTCGAGACGCGCAGCCCTTACCGAACAGCGACTCAGGTCCTGTTGAAAAACGATTGAGCAGCTAGCGCTGTATCCCGGAGGGACAAGATGAACGGAAGAATACTCTCAAACAGTGGGAGACGCCATCCTTTGCGTGGCTTATCTGCTGCGGCCTGCGTTTCGGTCATGATTCCCGATAAATTCTCCCGCAGCTAGCAGCGTATTCCTAGCCGTCGAACGATCTTAGCTTTTGAACAGTCTAGTGGACTATTCAATGTCTGGTTATTCCGAGCGCCAGGAGCAACTGTCGATCGATAACGCCTTTCACGTACAGGTCGTGATCCATTTGGAATCGCTCGATCGCAATCGCGGTCGCTTGACCAAAAAACCCGTCCACCTGCTCGTGATAGTAATGGCGCTGTCGTAAAGCGCTCTTCACCGCCATGATTGTCGCGGTGTCAGTCGTCCACAGCACGTCAGCCGGCGGCGGTGTCCCTTGCGGTTCATTTGTCTTGCACGCTCCCAACAAGAGTATTCCGATCAAACAAATCGTGCGAATTGTTACCATATTCTTTTCGTTGCTGCGCGTTAGTTCCTGCCTGCGTCGGAGGTCGGGCGGAAAATTCCTGAACTCAACGGAACGGTACTCTTCCGGGTTAACAACCGATATAGTACCTTACGATGCAGCAAAGAGGGAAAACTCATAAACCTTCTGTTTTGCATTCTCATCCATATAGACGTTCTCCATCAGTCGGATCCCCGCTTTTGTTAGCATCTCGAGATGCATCGGTAATGCCTCACCTTCTGTTTCGGAGGGTATCGGATCGGTTCCAAGCTGGTCACAACCCCAGCAAACTCCATCTGAAAGACCTGCCCCATCTGATGGGGGCGCGGCATTGAGCGGATATGATCACGCCATTGCGTCCGAAAGTTCGTGCCGAATTGAACGCGAACTTAGGATCAACCGAGAAGATCGTTGGCCTGTTTTTGCCGGTTAGTGTAACCGCGCAGAATACATAACCAGAAGCGGTTGCAGGCTGATAAGTTCGCCACTTTGGGCGTCATCTACCAACTAGATGATCGGCGCGCTCGGACGCTCAGGCCCTCCTAGAGCGCTGGTAATGTCAAGGGTCATTCGGATTCCTCTACTTTTTGTCGACTAGGAGGAAGAGTGAAACGCACGGTCGCACCCCGATTGGGATTATTCTCTGCGCTGATATGCCCGCGGTGAGTTTGGATGATCGTCTGGCAGATAGCAAGCCCCATCCCCATGCCACTTTTCTTCGTAGTCGAAAAAGGCTCAAACAGCCTCGACAATTTCCATCCGGGAAAGCCCGGCCCTTGGTCAGTTACCATCACTTCCACTCCAAGAGAGGGGTTTGTCGTAGCGCGAACCGTCACCTGGCGCTCGCTCGGCGGGCAATCGATCATCGCTTCCAAGGCATTGAGAATCAGATTCAGCAAGACCTGTTGCAGATGGATAGGGTCGCCCGACACCAGTGGTAAATCCGGTGCTACGTCGACGCGTAGCTGTGCTTTGTGTGATATGAGCGCCCCATGGAGCAATTCGTTCACCGCTTCCACCAGGTCCTTCACTTCGATGCGTTCGGTCTTAAACTCGTGCTTCCGGAGCAGAGAGCGCATTCGTCGAATGAACTCGCCTGCACGCCACACATCGCGTCGAATGTCACTGATGATATCGCGAACTTCGTCGAGTTCAGGCGAATCCTTTTGCAGGAGTATTTTGGCCGCTTCGGTATTGCTATGGATAGCGCCGATCGGCTGGTTCAGTTCGTGGGTCAGCATCGTCGCCATCTCGCCGATGGTGGCAACCCGGCTCAGATGAGCGAGTTCATCGCGCTGCTGCAGTAATTGGAGTTCGGCGAGCTTAGCGGCCGTGATGTCGATGCACACTCCCATCATGCGGACAGGCCGGTTTTCACTGTCGAAAGTCGCGTGTCCTCGCGCGCCGATCCAGCGAGTCTCGGAATCCGGCATGGCTAAACGGTATTCCACTTCATATTCGGTTTGATTTTCACGCGATCGGCGTAACGCTTCCATCGTGGGCTTCCGATCGTCGGGATGCAGGCAATCGATAAACCGTTGAAGATCGAGTCGCTCGTCTGGGCTGAAACCAAATAACAACCGGCATTTTTCCGTTGCCCAAATCTCATCCGACTGAATTTCCCAAACCCACATCCCGAGGTTCGCTGCCTCCGCTGCGAGATTCATTCGCTCCTCAATGACGCGCAACGCTTCCTCGGCCTTTCTTCGCTCGGCGTACAGGCGGGCGTTCTCTAAAGAAATCGCAGCCTGTGACGCCAGCAGCTCCAACACAGTGAGCCGATCCTTATCGAAAACGTCGGAGATCTGGTTGTTCTCGAGGTAGAGCTCCCCAATCAGTATCCCCTGTTTAATCAGAGGAAGGCAAAGGATGGACCGCAGACGCTTTGCTCGCATGTATTCGTCGTCCGAAAAAGAATGGTCGGCCGACGCATCCGCCAAGATGACGCTCTCATGGGTGCGGAACACATAGCGTATGACGGAGCCCGGGAATTCCGGAACCGCAGGGAGCGCGTTCTGCAGGACCACACGGACACGGTCGCCTTCCGACTTGGCTTCCGCATGCACCTGAGGCTCGTGCCCGCCGGCAAGGAATAGAAGACCTCGCTCGGCACTCGCGTGCTCCAACGAGGTCACCAGGAGGGTCTCAATGAGCTTCACAAGATCGATCTCTCGAGACACCACTTGGAGTGCCTTCACCACCGCCAGCAAGTCCAGTTGTTCAAAGGGAGGATCGGTCGTGCCAGTTGGCCAAAGCTGCGTCTCCTCAAGTCCTCTGTAGACCTGGTCGAGCTGTTTTACCTTTGCGTCCGCTCCCCACTGGAGATAACAGGAGCGGGCGTCCCTCAAGTACGCATGTGCGATCTTCACGAAACCGCGTGCCGCGTAGAAGCGCGCTGCCAGTTCGTTGGCGAGTGCCTCATTGTGGACAAAGCCGTTTTCGTGAGCTGAGCGAATGGCCTGTTCGTAGAGATGCTCGGCATCTAGCGTGCGGCCTTCGACGCGTGCGATTTCCGCACCAACCAGTGCAGCACGATTTTCAAAATTCTCAGGGCAGTTCTCCGCCCATACTTCGAGCTGTCTGTGATGAGCGACTAGCGCCGCGAAATGCTGCTGGCGCTGGTCGGCGGCTGCCGAATCGTAGGACGCGGCTTGGGAAAGCGCGCCGTAGAATTGGTATTCCGCAGTTTCAAAAAATGGTGGCGCTGCCCAAAAGAGCCGTTGCGCCCTAGATGATGCGTCGATGGCCGAAGCATAGTCGCCGGCAAAGAAGCGCGCTTGCAGCTTTCGAATCCAATAGCGGCACTCGCGCATTGCCAAGCTCGGGTTGCTCGACAAATATTCCTCGAACCGCAGCTCATCAAACTTTCCATCGTCAAAACAGCCAAATTTTGGCGTCATGCCACGGAGGCTTCGGATCAGCCCAAGCTGCGGGCTGATGTTGTCAATGCCGAAACTGAACCGAGCCTTCTGGGCAAACTCGAAATTATCTTCGGCTTCGCGTTGCACCTCAACCAGCGGATCTCCCACGGCCAAAAGATTCGTGTTCAAAAAGAATAAACTGTACATTGCATAACGGAGGTCCCCCGACTTGTTTGCAACGTCGAGAGCACGACGCACCAAATCGCGGCTGGCCTCGATATGTTTCGTCCAAGGCATTACGCTACCTCCGAAGGTCAAATAGGTCCTGGCCTGGAAGCGCTTCAACTTCTGTCGTTCGACTAGTTCATAGCCGAGCCGCCCGAATCGAAACCCCGCCTTGTAGTTGCCAAAATACTGTCCGGCAATAACGCCAAGCAACGCATAGGCGAAACACGAACTGTCGCAGTTACCGCGTTCCAGGGTGAGATTAACTGCCCTACAGATCGCCAGAGAAAAAAGATTCGGATCCGTACCAAATGTGGCAGCATGCGCCTTGGTCAGAACATCCAGAGTCGCGAGGGAGGCTGGGTCGCTCATCAAGGGTAGCTCAATGAGCTCCTCGATCGTACGATTCCCAATCTGTGCCCAGATTCGCTCGTATTCACGTCGCACTTCCTCGTTTGTCGGATGTAGCGACCATTGGATGCCCAGATGCCGGAGGTAGTCGAGGAAGACGGCCACCGCACGTTCGCTCTGATCGAGCACTGTGTGGAATTCCACGCGCAAACCTGCGACCATGGCCAGCTCGACCGTGTTTGCGGCGCGGAACGAAAGTTTGGTCGCCCGTTCCACCCCATCTGCCAACCGGTCAGTCACGAACTCGCATTCACACTGGTGCAATTCCAGGGCAAAGATTAGCTCATGCCGACGTTCCCAACAGTCGTCTGTTAGTAGTGCCGCGCCGGTGGCGAGATACTTGAGCGCTGAAGAGTAAGCCGTAGAAGCCTTGGCGCGCTGACCCGCGATAAGGTTGAGCTCAGCGATTTGGTCGCGTTCCTCTTGTGAGGTGATCAAGGCCGCCCCCCGATTGAGTTGATTAACGATCTCGAAGATCGCCTCTTCCCGCCTCTCCGGGGGAGTGTGCGCCATTAGCAGCCTCCCTATTCGCAGATGGGTCTCGGCGCGTAATTGTTCCGGTATCAGTAAATAGGCTGCTTCCTGAACACGATCGTGGACAAACCGATAGGAATCCTGCAAACAAATGAACTCTAGACGCACCGCCTCCCGCAGATCTGCGTGGAGCTCGTCCTCCGATTTTCCGTGAACGATCGAAAGCGTGGTAATTTCAGAGCTATTTCCAAGGCAAGCAAGCTGCTGTAATGCCTTCTGGGTTTCGAGTGGCAGGCGGTTCAGCTTCCCAACCATGAGGTCCACCACGTTATCGCTGTAACCCTTGCCGTGAATCCGATTGAGGTCCCAAGACCATCTCCGCTCGCCATGATCGAAGGCTAGTAAAGCCTCCTCAGCAAGCGCAGAAATAAACTGAATGGCGAAAAATGGATTGCCGCCAGTCTTGTCGTGGACCACTTGCGCCAGCGGAGTGGCTCGCTCCAGCTCGCAATGAAGAGCATCCGCAATTAACTGGCCCAAATCCTTACAAGCTAAGGGAGCAAGGATGACCTCCTGAACTACAGTGCCAGCTTGGCGGATTGCTTCAAGCTTGCGCATCAGCGGATGGGCCAAATTAACTTCGTTGTTTCGGTAGGCGCCGATCAACATCAAGTGGTGCGTATCCCGCTGGCTCAGCAGATCTTCGAGTAAATCAAGCGTTGCCGCATCTAGCCATTGCAAATCATCGAGGAATAGGGCTAGCGGGTGTTCCCGCCGTGCGAATACGCCGACAAATCTCCGAAACACCAGTTGGAAGCGAGCTTTCGCGTCCTGCGGCGGAAGATCGGGAACTGCTGGCTGTCCTCCTATGATCAGCTCCAATTCGGGAACCAGATCAACCATAAGGAGTCCGTTGGGGCCTAACGCCTCACGAAGGGCGTCGCGCCAGTTGAACAACTCGGCTTCGCTCTTGCCAAGCAGCGGGCGGACCAAGCTCTGAAAGGCTTGCGCTAAAATCGAATAAGGGATGTCACGCTTGTACTGGTCGAACTTGCCGGAGGCAAAAAGGCCGCGGGGCGGACCCAGCACCTTGTGGAACTCATTGACGACCGAGGATTTGCCGATACCAGAATGTCCAGAAACGAGCACTAACTCTGGCGTGCCACTCGCGGCGACGCGGTCGAACGAGGCAAGCAAGGTATTGATCTCATGTGCTCGGCCATACAATCTCTCCGCAATTAATAGCCGGTCCGGTGTATCGTGTTCGCCAAGCGGAAATTCGTCGATGCGGCCCCGAGTTTCCCATTCAGCAAGGCAACGCCGCAGATCACTCTCAGCACCGGCCGCTGTCTGGTAGCGTTCCTCAGCCGTCTTGGCGAGCAGCTTCGTTATGATGGCACAGACGGAGGCCGGCAAATTCTTCGATCTCTCTCGAGGGGGGATCGGTTGCCTCGCAATGTGGCAGTGGACCCACTCTAGGGGCTCGGAGGCGGTGAATGGCAGCGCGCCGGTGAGCATTTCGTAGAGCGATACGCCCACGGAATAGAGATCGCTCCTGCTATCGATCGAGCGGTTCATGCGGCCGGTCTGTTCTGGCGCCATATACGCGAGAGTCCCCGCTATAGTCTCGGGAGGTTCGGGAGTCTGGCGCTCACGTGGCAGATCTGAAGCGATACCGAAGCCCATCAGCCAAACCCTGCCCAACTTGACATCCGCCATCACATTAGCCGGCTTTATGTCCTTGTGGATAATGCCGCGCTCATGGACACTGCCGACCGCCGCCGTCAGACCGATCGCAATCTGTAAGAACTCCGTTAGCTCCAGCGGTTGACCAAGCATTCCATCGAGCGGTTCGCCACCCGGGTCTTGAAGGACGAGCGCGGTCTGCTCTGACTCCCGGATCAGCGCAACCGGCGGGACCGCCCAAGCGGAGTCAAGCTTCAGCCTGAGCGCATACTCACGCTCGAGGCGTTTTAGAAGGTCCGGTGCTGGTCGCCTTGATTGAGGGATGCTAATGAGAATTTGGCACGGGTCATAATCCCGGCGGCCACGATATAGTACTAATCCCCCGTCATTATGTAGCGACTCAAGGGTGTATGTCGAAAGTTCCGCCATGCTGGCTCCCCGATTGAATATGGCGCCCTTTCTTCCATGAGCCTGCCGTCTCCATATCTACCCAAGGGTACAATAGCAACCGTCGCTTAATATTGGTAGGATTTTGAACGGTGTAATGGATTTGGCTCTGTCAATGAAATGTTATTTAGCAAATGGTGTGCGTCGATAAACTCGTATTGCGCGAGCCCGCGTCCGCGGGGATGCCGCAACTGCGGCACGCCCCTAGCGCGCGTGGGCTCTTCTTCTCGACCTTAAACTGAACTTTCTCCCGAAAAGAAAACGGCGACCGCGAAGCCGCCCCACAAGAACGCCAGCGTCTCAAGAAGGCGTTGTTGATACAGCAATGCTCGACGGTGGTCGACTCGAACCAGGAGGGTTTGAAACGTAGTGCTGATTCCTACGACTCCGCAACGGCGAGCAAACGTTCGTCTAATATTCTGCGGGTTTTGGCTTTTCGGGAGCCGGGTCTATGCGGGGAAAACCACCATTGCGAAAGCGTACTCTTTCGCTGCGTCCGGCGCGCGCTGTGCGTGCAAGCAGTCCCCAGGGAATACCAGGGTCTTCGAAAGCTGTACAGTCTGTTCGTAGAGTAAAAACGACTTCATCTTGAGGATTCGTTTGACCGGAAGCGTGGCCAACCTGCTCGAGTACGGCCAGGCAAGCTGCACCGCCGGTCGCCCCTCATTCATGACCGGACGGATCCCGATCCGCTCGGCGCTCTCGATCGTGGTTGCCCCGGGCGATGAGAACCGCCTTCGGAAGGAGACACCGACGATCGCCGAATTCTTCCAGAGGCGCCCTGTACAACCTGACCATGGATCCCTATGAGAAGCTTGCTGTGACGACCGGCCGTGACAATTACCTATTGCGGGAATTCGCCGACTTTATCCTTGGCTCAGTGAAATCGCACACGGCGTTACCTTCGGACACTGCGAGCGCGAATCTACTGAAAAATAAGATACTCGATGTCTCCAAAGAAAAGTCGACCGGAGTTGGTGGGACGCCGGGGACGGCGGATAACATCTCGGGCAAGGTGTACCGGTTTGCCCAAAACGGGCTAAACGTAAAGTCACTGTCGCTGATTTTGACTGACTCGCAGCCACACTACAACGTGGAAGTGTACGCGGGAGATCCAACCAAATCTGCTCTCGGATTTACCGGACCCATCGGACTTGACGGACCGTATCGCAAGGGACAACGAACCGAGCACGGGCTTGATAGCGGTGGTTTCCCTCGGGTCAACGGAGTTAACGGAAGCTGGCAAAACGACCATACCTTTGTAATCGATTGGCTCGTCCTTGGAAAAGGCTTTCCAGCAGACGAATGGACTCTCGCCTTCGCCGGAGAGAAGCTCAACGTTCATGTTAAACTCGGAACGGGGGGCGAAGTTTCTATACAGAGTGAAACAGACGAGTAAGCATTATTGGCTCGGTAACACACATCGCAGAACAGAAAATCACAGCAAGGCACTCTTGAAAGCCCTGGTCGGGACCAGTGGTACTTGGACGACCGCCTGTTTTGTTGTACAGGATCACGACGTTGAGCAACGAATTGGCCAGTCGCCGGCCGGCTCGCATATGATCTCATCGGCCCCAGTGTGCTCGCATCGCTTTGGAGGATGCCCTCGAAGTTGCCTAGGATATAGTTGCTCTTGGTGAACGAAGAACAGCTGGAGACGACTGCCACGATCCTTCATGCGGACCTGGATGCGTTCTATGCTTCGGATCGAGCAGTTGCTCGATCCATCGTTGCGCGGCAAGCCTATCGCTGTCGGTGGCGGAGTCGTGCTCGCTGCTTCTTACGAAGGGTGATATTGCGATGAATCAGCACTAGATAATCAACCATAATATGGATGATTATCAACCGCACAGTGGACGATTATCGCGCACTTACGCAGTCGATTCCGTCGTTGCTAAAACTCTCGCTTTCCTATCACGCGGCTTTCATCGGAATCAAGTTCTTAGGCTTCGCGGGGCGGATCCTCCACCAGAGCTTGGCCACGGACGGCGAAACCACGGCGTCATAGTAGGTGCGGACCATTGCTAGTGAGTTGCCCATCTCTTCGGCCAGATTGTGTGAGTTCCGGAGTATCGCCGCTCTATAGGTGCCGTAAGAGTGGCGCAGAATATCGTCTTTGCCGACCCACCAGGTGAGCGGAAGCGGGGCGTCTTCTTCCTGTCGCCACCTCTGCCACCGGTTGTTCCAAGTCGACTCTGAAGGCATAACTCTTCCGGTCTTTTCTTTGGCATGCGCAGCGATCAGCCTGAGCCATTCAAGTGCGTTCGCCTGCAACGGAATAACCCGGGCCCGATGCGTCTTGGTCCAGCTCGGTTCGATCCGAATCTCGCGCGTTTGAAAGTGAATTCCTGTCCATTCCAGGCGTAAGACTTCGTACGGACGAAGTCCAACAAGTCCTCCAAGAACGAGCCAGCTAAGCACGTCGAACCTCTTCTGATTGCGCGCACGGTTGAGCAAGACATCGAATTCCTTAGTGCTCAGGATCGCCGGCCTAGTCCGCTTAATTCGAGGTTTCTCGATTCCAGAAACAGGGTTTTCCGGTGCCGCTCCGATTTTGAGAGCGTGCCCAAACAAGTTGGAAAGCGCGGCTCGATGGTTGATGAAGTTTTGGGCCGAATATTGGGCGAGATAGGACTCAATCTCCTGTTTTGTGAACGAATGGATCGGCTGAGTTAGGTCAATGGTGTCCGCCCACTTCTTCAGCCTGCGGGTCAGATGGAATGAAAATGAGAAGTCTTCTCTTTGGTCACGAGAAAGTGATCAATGGCTTTCTTGACGGTCAAAACCTGGGTGGTTCGTTTTACATGGTCAGCCACAAATTGGACACATTGCGTTAATGTCCAGCCGGATGGCAGTAGCTTGACTGCCTGAGCAGCATCCCGACGCTGGTCTTCGTTCAGCCCAGCAGCCAGCCTTCCCTCCTGTTGATACAGCGCCTTATCTTTGCCGGCTTCGAGTCTGGCTTTGCTTCGCGTGCCGAAGTGCCTGCGCCGACCTCTTCCATCCGTGAACTGGTAACGGGTCACCACCGGACTGCTAGACGTCATCCGGTGCCGGATCTTATAGATCACCCACTTTTCGGATCGGGCCATATCTCCAAAGCACACATTTCAAGAAAAATAGGCAGTTCCCGAGGAGACATTATAGGTTTCCTGAACCTTAAATGTGGATTCGATTCCCGCCGGGGACATGTTAAACGCCGTGAGCGCCGGTATCGCCGTCAATGCCAGGAACGAAGCTCTCGCGCGTGTGGACTGTCTCGACAGCCGATCAAATTCGGAATCATCATCACCCTGCAGACTTGGATCCATCTTGCCGGTCACCTCAGTCTCAGGACCACTTTGGCTATCGGCTATTGGTCATACGCGTAGCGTCAAGTCGTGGGCATTGTGCCACCGTCGACAATGTAATCAGCGCCGCTGATAAACGCGCCTCGGTCCGAGGCGAGGAAGGCTACCAGCTCCGCCACTTCCTCGGGTCGACCGGTACGGCCGATGGGAATGCCCCCAAGCATCTCCACTATCCGTTGACGTGCAGCGTCTTTACTGATGCCACTGCCTTTGGAAATGTCTTCGATCATCCCCTGCGCGCCGGAGGTCTCGATGAAACCGGGCGAAATCATCGTTACCCGCACTCCCTTCGGAGCAACACCCTTTGCAAGCCCCTTGCTGTAAGTAGTAAGGGCTCCCTTGGCGGCCGCGTAGGCGAGAGTCGAATTGGAGAACGGTAGACGATGAGCGATGGAAGAGATATGAATGACGACTCCGGACTGGCGTTCGATCATGCCGGGAAGGAAAGCACGGTCCAGGCGAACGGCGGCGAGCAGGTTGATCTCCAATATTCGTTGCCAGTCCTCGTCGGAGAGCACCTCGAATCCGCCTGGTCTTGTTTCTGTTCCACCGACATTGTTCACCAATACGTCGAGCGCACCCCACTCTTGCTGAATGCGATCGACGACGTTTTGGACACCGCGGGCCGTTCCGAGATCCGCCTGTATAAACAGAGCAGGAGCCAGGCCTGGAGCCGGCGCTGAGCGCGCGGTGGTGGCGACCGAGGCACCGCTCAATTCAAAACGACGTGCGATCGCTTCTCCTACACCCTTCGTGCCACCGGTCACGAGAACACGCTTGCCCTTGAACTCATCGCCAAAAACGACAAAAGGATAGCTGTTGGTCATATTCTCTCCCAAGAAATTGTGATTCGACAAATGTTTGAGCCTAGTGGTCGGGCCGGTTAGCTGTTGAGTTTTAGATCGATGCGTTCGACCAACCGCCGCAGCATTGGCCTGAGGTCTGGCGCCTTATAGAACGGATGTCCGCGGAAGATTTCCGCACATTTTCCGTCCAGGGTGTTGATGGCCTCATGGACCTTCGGTGCGGCTTCCCGCACCTCGCAGACTCGTTCGCGAACGAACAAGAGGTTCTGGGGATCGACGTGACCTGCTTGTATGAAGCCGCGGGTCTTCTTGGCGCACCGGCAGGGGTTCGCGTGGTTTACCAGTCCGCACTTGTCGTTCATGAAGTTGCGCAGGTCTCGACGCGCACGGGCCAGGCGTTGGCGAAAGTTGTCGGGAGTGATCTCCAAGACCTCAGCCGCAACAGTGTCGCTTACACCGAAGATGGCACCGAGGATAAAGGTCAAGCGTTGCTCGCGGTCAAGGCAAAGAAGCATTCCGGAAGTACAGGAGATCATTGCCTCGGTCACCAGCAGGTCCGTGTCCGGCGATGCGCTTTTTGGATCGGCCAGCTCTAAGTCTGGCGTGTTGTCGAGCGCTGCGCCGTAAAACGCAAAATCCAATGACGCATGCTCGACGCGCCCGCGCTTCATATTGAGCACATGGTTGACTACGATGCGGTAGAGCCAGGTGCGGAAGCTGCTGCGGCCATCGAAGGATGCGAGCCGGGTGAGTACTTTGATGAGGATCTCTTGCGCGGCGTCCTCCGCATCCTGCGGATGGTGGAGCATCCGAACGGCGATGTTGTAAATCCAAGCTTGATGCCGGTGGACCAGATCTTCGAGCGCCTGGCGATCTCCCGAGCGGGCGCGCAGCACAAGGCTCTGATCCTCGTGGTCAGGGAAGGTGTCGGCTAGTGGGTTACTGTTAGTCATGTTCCATCGGAGGCTCATATTTGTGTCTCCTCCTATCTAGTGAGACACGCGCCGCGGCACACTGTGACAGAACTATACGCCGAATCTGCTCACCCCGGCGCAATGGCGCGTGGAGGCATCCCATTCCGGGCCCATTGCTATCGGCTATTGGCTATTCGTAATGCGCGAAGCGCTCGATCCTGTTTCCAGACCTGGCCTTCCCACTTTCGCGTCGATTCGCAGCCTGTCCGCCATAGCTTTGTTCACAATTCGTAGCATCGTTGCGTTCAGCGACGGCGGATCCATTCGCGGTTTGCAATTCACGGCCATCTGGGTTTGGGCGGCAGCGGGCTAAAGCCGGTGCTTAGCCGGCTTCAGTTCCCTCATTCGGGACTAGCGCAGCTCCATGTCCTTTTTCACGGGCCAAATACTCCTCAACGCGCAATAGATTTCCTTCGCCGGCGCGCTGAACCACTCGTAGCAACTGATCCATAGAAGAGACTTCCTCGAGTTGTTCCTTTACGAACCATTGCAAAAAATTGTCGGTCGTATAATCGGATTCAGCCTTCGCCGTTGAGACAAGCGTGTTGACTTGGGCAGTGACGCGTTCTTCCTGTTCGAGCGAAAGTCTTACCGCATCCTCTGCGGCAGCAAAATTTGCCTGCGGAGCAGGTACACCCGGGATCTCCACCCGAGCACCGGCGTCGAGAAGAAACTGAATGAAGCGGAGGGCATGCTGTTTTTCTTCCTCTGCCTGTTTCCGGAAATGAGCGGCTAGTTCGGGCAAAGCTTCAGCGCCGAAATGCGCCGCAATCGCGTAATATTGCAACATGGCGCTGAATTCGTTACCAATCTGTTGGTTGATCAGGGGAACAATCTTTGGATGAGCGACCATGCGAAAACCTCTTCGCCCCGAGACCGATTGCAATTGATTTTCTAGCTAGTAACCCCCATGTCGACACGCGGACCGATCCTATAGAGGGCTCATGTCTAAACATTTCACATTGCGCGTGTCTGGGATCCTATTGAGGGGCAACTTCTGAAACCGTCAGGACATAAGGACATACTTTTTTCCGATGTTGAAGGTTTAAAACGTGACCCTGTTACCGGGATGCTGAAGGTCTTAGAAGTGACCTTTGTAGTTGTCAGACAAGCGGAATGTGAAATGTAAATGTTTAGACGTGACCCCGGACGAGACCCGTCGAAGGGGAGCAGAATTGCGGGTAGGTTCGCACGGAAATAAGTTCATTCGAGACGCGCTTATTTGCCGTCGTGGAAGATTATTCCGATCGTATTTCGATGGCCGGAGCGCAGGCGGCTGACGCCGTGTCGCAGATTCACTCGGTAGGCGCCCTTCGTACCTTGCACCGGGCGGTGACTTACTGCGAAAGCCACCCCGTCGCCCTGCTGCAAGCTTACCACTTCGACTCGGGATTGCATTCGGGGCCGTTGTTCCGTCAGGACAAACTCTCCGCCAGTGAAGTCTTTGCCGGGTTCTGAGAGGAGAAAGGCAACCTGAATGGGAAAGATATTTTCCCCGTAGACATCTTGATGCAGCGCATTCCAGTCGCCCTCGTCGTAGCTGAGCAATAGGGGCGTGGGTCTTGTCTGGCCGCCAGCGTGGCAGCGCTCAAGATACTCCTCGTGCGCCTCGGGATAGTTCACGTCGATTTTCATCAACTGATTCCACCGGTTGGCCACCGCTGCGAGTGGCGGATATAGCGCGGTCCGAAGGTCAGCGACGATTGTCGGCAGCGGATATGACCAGTATTTGTACTCGCCTCGACCAAATCCATGGCGGGCCATGACGATCGTGCTACGGAAAATGTCGTCTCGCTCGTACATCGCGGCAATCGACCGGCACTCCTCACGCGACAGCGCCCCCTTGACGACCGTGCAACCGAAGTTGTCCAGCTCCCTCGTCATCGCCGTCCAGTCGAGTCTGGCTATGCAATCCTGTATCGATTCTCTCGCTCCAATCATGCCGCCCTTTGTTCCCGGATCAGGAGAGCCTGTTTGCGATCCACGCCCCAACGATACCCTGAGAGGTCTCCGTTTTTGTGAACGACTCTGTGACAGGGAACAGCGACTGCGATCGAGTTCGCACCGCAGGCCCGCGCGACAGCCCGCACCGACTTCGGAAGGCCGATCCGCTTTGCCACTTCAGAGTAGCTGACTGTCTTTCCCGGCGGAATCCGTTGCAGTTCCTTCCACACGCGCTGTTGGAAAGCAGTGCCGCGTATGTCCAATGGGAGATCGAATCCGATTTTCGGGGCTTCAACAAAGCCAATGACTTTGGCGACCAGCTTCTCGTATTCCTCATCGCCCCCAATGAGACGGGCCTTCGGGAACTGATCTTGCAGGTCCCGGAGGAGCTTTTCGGAATCGTCGTCCATAAGAATCGCACAGACTCCTTTCTCCGACGATGCGACGAGAATAGCGCCCAGCGAGCACTCCGCGATCGCGAAGCGGATCGTGCTTCCTGTGCCACCCTCAAGGTATTCCTTTGGTTTCATACCGAGGATTTTTGATGAACCGGCGTAGAAACGGCCGTTCGAGTTGTACCCAGCATCATATATGGCTTCGGTTACGGTTTCCCACTTCGGCAAAGCCTTCTTCACACGGTCAGAGCGATGAGCGTCGGCGTATTCTTTGGGGGTTAGCCCGGTAGTTGCCTTGAAAAGGCGGTGAAAGTATCCGGGGCTCATTTTGGCTGATTCGGCGAGCTGATTTAGGTTCGGAAAGTTCTCAGCTTCTCGGATTAATCGGCATGCAGTGGCCACGGCTTTGGAGTGTTGGCTCGCCAAGCCACGCCCCTTGGGATCACAACGTTTGCAGGCACGGAACCCCGCCTTTTCGGCGTCTTCCGGCGACAGGTGAAAGATAACATTTTCGCGTTTAGGCAGGCGTGCAGGGCAGGAGGGGCGGCAATAGACACCAGTGGTTTTCACCGAAAACCAAAACAGGCCATCGGCCCGTTCGTCCTTATTGACAAGCGCCTGCCAACGCCCCTCGTCTGTGAGGAGTTTCGGGCTCTTGTCCCTGATTGCTGCCTTGGAAATCTTTGTCATACTCGAAGCGTACCACCGCCCCTAGAAGCAAAAACTCTGGTTCTTGCTTTCAAATTTGATCATTTGGTTGCAGTCCAATCATCGTACTAACCAGATAAGTCGCCAGGGTTTCAGAGTCCAAGTACCAGCATAGGCAACATTAACGCGAGGCGCGCCTTCGATTTACCTAGTTAGTATCTTTCGCCGCGACCCTCGATTCGAGTTTAATTCAGAGACGATATCGTCTTTTTCCGATTATTACTGATGTCACTTGCAAGAAATGCTGAACAATCATGCGCCGGTCCTCGCGATAGTAAGCGTTAGAATTCGATTCCTCTGAGGCCGATTCTGCGCAACTTACACCTGCAATTGCCGTACAATCGTCAGCGTGCCTTTGTCGCCCGGAAGCCTCGTCACTAACCGCGCCTCCTGCGACGCCTGGCGTCGGATTCTCGTTCGTATAGGCCTGATCAAAATTTGCATTTAGCGGAGTAGCCATAAAATCCTCTCTTAATGGCAAACCGTAGGTCCTCTAAAGGACCCACGAACTCCGTTTCTTACTCTCAAATTTTCATGGCCGATTTGCCCGCAATGCTTCGAGCGTTTGCATTGATCGGCGCAAGGCTGTTGCTCTTCAAATTCGTCTTGCGAGAGACCCGGAGATTCGCCTCGCGGGAATAGTGGCAACCGCCGTTGCGGCGGCGATCCATCGCTGGAGATAGCGACAGCTATCATTTCGCCGCTTGTAGCGATCTGCAACCCAACACGCCTGAATTTGAAATCATGAAACGGAGTTTTGCCGGTGCGCCCTTGAGTTAGGACATGGCCAGGCGCTGCATGACGCAGTTGCCAGAAAACAAATCAGTGTCCGTTCGGACGAAAGGAAAAATAATGTCTAACGAAAACGATAGTAAGGCCATTGTTGGCCGCTGGTTCGATAAATTCTGGGGCAAGACCTGCGATCTCTCCATCGTCGATGAGATAGCGGCGCCGGACATGCTCTTGAAGTACTCCCTTCACGAGCCGCGCCGGGGCCACGCCGATATCAAGGCGTTCATGACCGACTTCCGGAAAGCGTTTCCCGACCTGCATTTCTGGGGAACAGCCGATCTCATCGCCGAGGGTGATTATGTCGTCGGACAGTGGGACGGCGGAGGCACCCATACAGGCCCGGCGTTCAGCGACTTTATTCAGGGGTCACTGCCGGCCAACACCGGGCGCAAGATGCGATTTACCGGGACTACGATTCTCAAGGTTGTAAACGGGAAAATCGCTGAGGAAATTGGTCTAGATGACGGCGTCACGGCTCTGACTCAGCTCGGTATCCTGCGTAAGGCATAACATCGCCTTCTAGCGCCTCAGAATTCCACGTAATTGCTCGCGCGGCGCAAACCGCGCGAGTTCACAAGGGAGGGGACGCAGCGTGCCAAGGCTGGTTTTCCATGCGGCTGGATTTTGGGCTCACGACTCGAGCATGCATCCCATGAACTTCACCGTCGGTTGGTATCCAAGACGCAGATAAAGCGGATATCCGGCGTCTGTAGCGTGCAGAACGGTCCTACTAATGCCGGTCGCTTCGTACGCTGTTTGGAGGGCAAGTCGCACCACCGCTTCCCCATACCCTTTACGCCGTGCTTCGGGCATCGTCGCCACCAGAAACAAAAAGAGACAGCTTTCGTTGATGATTGCCGTTGCGGTCGATACTGCCTTGTCGCCCGCGTAGCCAACAAATCCATACGCGTGCTGATCCCAGAGCGAGTGCTCTTTCACCAGTGAGCTGCCCGTCTCGACCGGCACGCCGTAGGAAACACAATTGAGTTCCGCAAAATGCTGGATCGTTGCCTCATCTAAGATTCGTTTAAATCGAAGCTCCGGGTGTCCCGGCGCTGCCATCGGAAGGATATTGCCCGCCATGCCGGTCATCGGTAAGGCCTGCACCAACTTTGCCTGAGTTAGGATCGTGGATAAAGCTTCCTTTGCGGTCCCACTAACATTGTCCAGACAGAGGACAAATAGTCCTCCATTCGGGCGGGAACGCATGTATGCGGCTGCGGCTTCCACTCTGTCTTGGAGTACCTGCGCATCTGACAACTGTTCCGTCAGAAAGAGGGCGTTGTAGAAAGGAAAGTCAGTATTCGGCCAGCTTATCGTGAGTCCCGGCCCAGCCGTCTGATCAACCCCTGGAAAAGGTTTTCCAATCAACTGCCAGATACTTACAAATTGATGAAGAGATTCGGTGAGATCCGTATTTGTTTGTGACATGTAAAGGGAAGTTGAACGGCCTCATCATAGAACCCCGGATTTTTGTAAGTCCGACATTTCTTGTCTCAATTGCCGCGATCGTTGTCTAACTGGCGGGACTCGTATTTTCTTGGGACAAACTATTAGCTGCTAACGCCGATCATGGCTTTTCACGCGCCTTCGCAAGACGAATACTGCAAATTGAAAAGGGGGAACATAGAGGGGTCACGTCGAAACATTTCACATTGCGCGTGTCTGGAATCCTACAGAGGCGCAACTTCTGAAAACCGTCAGGACATAAGGCATACTTTTTTCCGATGTTGAAGATTTAAAGCGTGACCCTGTTACCGGGATGCTGAAGGTTTTAGAAGTGACCTTTGTAGGTTCTTAGATAACCGGAATGTGAAATGTTTTAAGCGTGACCCTTACTTACGACTGACCGCGGCGGGTGATCCGGTGACAGTGACAGGATTCATCTTGGTCCGCAGACTCTGAGACTCTTTCCGTATGGCTGCCATAACGCTTGGGGCAGGTCTGAAACAACGTTCGCCCGACAGGTTTGACGCCTCTAATTCTGCAAGAGGCTTTTTTGATTAGGAATTGTCGATAACTAAGTTGGGAACCATCCGGATCGCTGTGGCAAAATTGGAAAAATTTGGAGACGTGCTCATAACCAACCGGTGCAGCTGCTCAAGTTTGTCGCGCGGATCCAAGGATTTGATCCGGACTGTAAAGCGCACCTCCTCGTAGCCTGGCTTAATTGCGGAATCGAGACCTAGGAATCCGCGCAGATCCAATCGCCCTTCGGATTCAATTTCCAACTTGTGCAGCTCAAACCCATTGCCGCCGCATTTGCCGAATACCCGACCGACAGACATGCGTTCAAAGCCGCAATCAGGAGTTCTTGTGGGTTTGGAGCGGTGTTCCCGCCCAAAAGCTCGAAAGGCTCATCGGCGTGAATCTCGAAATCTCGACTAAATTCTTCACCTCCAAGCAGGTAGCTCGAGACTTTGCCGACACTTTTTGTTTGTCCCTTCCATTCTGTCGTGACCCTAAAGCCAACCGTTCTCCGGTCGGGGTAATTTTCTACACTGTCCACAAACGCTTTAAGCGCAGGCACATCAATGCCATTCATAGGTTCTGTCTTCATTTGCAATTCCTTTCAGGCGACGGAACTCGATCTGAAACTCGTAGCTCCGAGAGAGCGGGTGAGTGAGCAGGGATGGTCGGAGGTATACCCTGCCCGGCATCTTCTTTCCTGCAGATGGGATAGTCTATATACCCTTGTGTTCCAGCGGTATAGAAGGTGGCCCGATCCGGCTCGTTGAGTGGCCAATTGTTGCGTAGCCGCTCAACCAGATCGGGGTTTGCAAGGAACGGCTTGCCCACGGCTATGAGGTCCGCTTCGTCCGCATCGAGAGCAGCCTGTCCATTCGCCTTGAGATAGCCACCCGCGAGAATCAAGGTACCATGATAGGCTTGGCGAAACTCCTTGAGATAATTTTTTGGGATCGATGCATCAGCCCACTTGGTTTGATCGCTGATGTGCACGTAGGCGAGCTTGCGGCTCGAAAGTTCCGCCGCAAGTTTGAGATACGTCTCAGCCTCGCCTTCGAAGGAGGCATGTCATTGTAGCGGCCAAATGGAGATAGACGGATACCCGTCCGCTCGCTGCCAATCGCGGCCGCTATGGCGTCGACCGTCTCTAACGTAAAGCGCAGGCGATTCTCAATGGATCGGCCGCCGTAGCGGTCATTACGCGTGTTGAGTGCTCCATTGTTGGGAGCTAAATCCGCATTTCGAGCTCGCGAACGCTCCATGGGCGCCATAACGATGCGGTTTTTGAGATAGATCACGCCAAGGTCGTAGCGATCGAATAAGGACGGCATTAGGCGACCTCCGTGCTGATTGGGCAAATTGCATCTAAACTCAGCGGAACGTATTGAAGTTTCGCCGCTGCCACCAGGTCGCCTGGTTCAAACACATCAAAATTGTTTCGAAGAATACCACTCGCGCCGACGATCCGCGCAACTGGCTCTCTCGGATTTGAGAAAGTATTTACGTTGCTCATTGCTGGATCTTTATAGCCGCGGGCATCGAACGTGCAAAATGTGCTGCGGTCATAACTATTGAGCGGTAATTTTAGTTTGATGCGCTTTGGTAGGTCAGGGTTAGAAATGAAATAGCGCCCAAACGCGACTAGATCGGCGTCGCCCTTCTCGACAACTGCTTCAGCGGTGTTCGGCTCAAACCGCCGGCCGCAATGATTTTTCCTTCAAAGACCTGTCGCAGTCGTTCGGATGCGACTGGCGGCTGGCCTTCGACAACCAACAGATAGCCCTTGATGCGGGGCTCGATCACATGGAGATAAGCGAGGCTGAACCGTTCAACTGGCCGGCGACGTAATCGAAGAGCGCTGGTGTGTTGCCGTCCGACATTCCATTGAAGGTCCCGCTTGGTCCAATCCGGACAGCAACCCGATCGCCGCCCCAGACTGATGCCAAGGCCTCTACTACTTCGAACAGTAGGCGTGACCGGTTCTCGATCGAACCGCCATCACTTCGCGCGGCAATTCAAAGCGGCAACCGGTTTACCACCGCACCAGTTCCTAATCACCCGGCGCGTTGAACGGGTGCAACAGATCCTGCGGGGACGAGGGAACCTCAGTCTAGCCGAGGTCGCGATAGGTGTCGGCTTTTCAGACCAAAGCCAGCTCTGTTTTCACTTCAAAAGGATCGTTGGCGTTACCCCAGGGCGATTTCGGGCCTCCGTAAAAAGCACCTGAAACACAAAAGCGAGCAGGTTCCGCCAAGACGTCGGGTAGTAACTTACTTAGCTTACTCCTCAAGATGACAGAAGACGATAAACAACTCGTTCGTGATTCCTGGGCCAAGGTTATGCCGATTTCGGATAAAGCGGCCGAGCTTTTTTATAACCGGCTATTTAAGTTAGATCCGTCGCTTAGACCGCTCTTTACGTCAGATATGACGGCGCAAGGCAGAAAGCTGATGGGAATGATTACGGTTGCAGTCAACGGACTGGATCGTCTGGATGAGATTATTCCGGCAGTTCAGGAACTTGGGAAGCGCCACTCAGGATACGGTGTGACGAACGACCATTATGACACAGTCGCTACCGCATTTTTATGGGCCTTAGAACGCGGGCTTGGTGATGGGTTCAATGAAGATACTCGTAATGCATGGATCAAGACGTACACCCTATTGTCAACGACCATGAAAGAGGCGGCGGCTCAGCCCGCAACCGCCTGATGATTAATCGCGCTGCATGTCGTACTCATCCTCGTCGTCGACAATATCTCAATCCCAACCGTTCCTTTTGGATTGCCGTGGGGCTTTGACTAGGTAGGCCACGGTCAGCAGTCCGAACCATGACAAAACAATGTAAAAAGTGATAACGCTACTCTCGTGGATTGCGAGCATCACCGCGACGAAGCCAATGGCCAGAAGGACGAGCCAATTAGTGTAAGGAGCGCCCGGCATGCGGAAGCTTACGCGCTTGGCTTGTCCTCTGGAGACTGCCCGTCGATACAGGAGATGGGTCAGCGTGATATTCGTCCAGACCAAAAGTATCAGCCAGGCAACTATCGTCAGCAAATAGCCGAATAGCCTCTCGGGCATTACGTAGTTCAATCCGACGCCAATGAGCATGGCCGTCCCGGATAATGACACGGAGAAATGCGGGATCCCCTGCTTGCTTAAAGATTGTAACCGCCGAGGCGCTTGTGCTGAACATGCCAGGGAACGCAGCATCCGGCTACTGGCAAACAGACCACAGTTGCATGAGGAAAGAAGCGCACTGATAGCTACGAACGTCACTACGCCCGCCGCTGCCGACAAGCCGGCCTGTTGCAATACCAGAACAAATGGACTTTTCGTTGGCTCGAACCGGTTCCAGGGATACAGCATCATAACGATCGCCAGCGAACCGACATAGATGAAAATGATTCGGTAGATGATCCCACGGATCGCTTGTGGCAGTGTGTGCTCCGGCCGTTCCGTCTCTGCCGCAGCGAGTCCGATCACTTCAACACCCCCGAAGGCGAAGACGACGGCGGGGAGTGCGGCGAGAACGCCGGAAAAGCCGTTGGGCAGAAAGCCTCCATACATCCAGAGATTGGATATGCTAGCCTGACGGCCCACATCTCCAATCCTAAACAACAAGATCGCTACACCGCATAATAGCGCGCCGAGAATCGTCGCGACTTTGATTATGGCCATCCAGAACTCCGCTTCCCCGAATGACCGTACGCTCTGAATATTAATGGCGTAGAGCAAAACGACCGCACCCAGCGCTGGAACCCACTGCGGTATCCCGGGAAACCAGGTCCGCGAGAGTATCCCTACGGCCGTTATCTCCGCGATACCTACGAGCAGAGCTCCGAGCCAATAGGACCAGCCCATGATGAAGCCAGCCAGCGGACCTAGGAACTTCGTCGCATACGTAGTGAATGAACCCGCTGAGGGATAGGCAAGTGCTAACTCGCCCAGAGCCCGCATAATTAGATACATGACGGTTCCGGCGAGTAGATAGGCGAGCAATAATCCTGGCCCGGCCTCATGAATGGCAGATCCGGAGCTGAGGAAAAATCCAGCTCCTATAGCAGCGCCCATGCCCATGAGCTGAAGATGCCGGTCTTTAAGGGTTCGAGAGGGTTGCGTCTCCGCCGCGATGGTTCGAGAATCAGTGGTTTCCGTCATACCGCTACTACCTGAATTCACTACCATTGGGCTGTCGGTTGCCTCCCAGGGCCTTTGTTATACAACATTTTTCGCTGTTTTTATACTTAGTCCAGAAAGACTTTTACTGCTCGCAAGAGTAGACAGCAACTCAGGAAACGCCGGACGTTTTTAGTCCCAATTGCCGGATTTGCTGTCTTAAATCATCGAACACCTTGTTTTTCGCCGGATCACTGGCTTGATGTCACTGCAGGTACTGTCACCGAATCGCTTGCCCATATCGAACGATCCTCTGTAAGCAAGCGAGCTAAATCGATAGCTAGTTCCGAGCATTTAAGGCAATCGGGGCAATCTCAGGCCTCCGCAAAAATCACCTAAAAGTAAGAGAGAGCAGGTTCCGCCAAGACATTGGGTAGGAACCTATTTAGCATACTACCCAAGTAGACGCGGTATCGAACAAACGCAAAGGTAGTAAAGCGGAGATAATCATATGTCGACAACGGAAACAGCAGTCGTTACGGGTGCATCACACGGAATTGGAGCAGGCCTCGTGACTCGTTTTTTGGAAAAGGGCTATAACGTAGTCGGGAATTCACGGGCCATCAGTGATTCAACAAACTTAACTCCGTCGCCGCAGCTGGCGCTGGTAGATGGCGATATTGGTGATTCCGCTACGGCTCAAAAGATCACCGACACTGCTATCGCGCGGTTTGGCCGCATTGATGTCTTGGTCAACAATGCTGGCTTGTTGGTGTCCAAGCCATTTGTAGATTACACTCCTGGTGACTTCGAGGCGTTAGTATCGACGATCTTAGCTGGCTTCTTTTATATTACGCAAAGCGCTGCTAAGCAGATGCTTCACCAGCAGTCTGGGCATATCGTAAATATTTCGACCTCTGTGGTCGATCAACCGATCGCCGGCGTTCCGTGTGCATTACAGGTGTTGGCCAAAGGTGGATTGCACGCAGTCACCCGTGCACTCGCGATTGAATATGCCGGACAAGGAATACGCATAAATACCGTCGCTCTCGGAGCCATAGAAACACCGATGCACAAAATCGAAGCCCATGACTTTTTGAAAAGCCTTCAACCCATCGGCAGAATGGGTGAAATCGATGAGGTCGTTGATGCGGTGATGTACCTCAACGATGCAAAGTTCGTCACGGGCGAAGTGCTTCACGTTGATGGCGGCGCGCATGCCGGAAAATGGTAATTCCTGCAGGCGCCAATGGCCGGCTCCTGCCCGGTTAACTTAGCGATTGCGGTCGCGGACGCGGTGGTATGGGCGCGACGGGTGCTCTTATGTCGAGCCCGGATGTGATTGCCAAATGGCCCGCCGAGTTTCGCTCGCGGAGCCTTGGGCCGTTTCAATTGAATCTTTGGATTGCGGAACTAGCAGGTCGGCTTCTCAGACCAAAGTCAGCTCTGTTTTCACTTCAAAAGGATCGTTGGCGTCACACCAGGGCGATTTCGGGCCTCGGCAAAAAGCACCTGAAATCTAAAAGCGAGCAGGTTCCGCCAACACTCTCGCAGCCACGCTGGACATTGAGCCACTCCGGTTTGGTCAGACCGTTGAAATCAGGCATCTAGAAAACAAACTCGAACATTCTGTGACCTGGGACGGGGAACGGTTCCAACCCGGCGGTTAAATATTCCTTTGTCCCGGAGGGACTGAATGCGCCTTCCCCACACACCGTTGCCTCCTGCCGCTGAAGCGCTTTTGTAACCTGTCCCGGCGAGGTGCGGGACAGGTTACCGGACTTATCCTTAACTCATCAACGTCGCCCAGTGGTCTGAGGTAGAGGGTTAGGCGGTTGCGAGGCGCGCCATCTTGTCGGCGCGGAGGGAATGATCGATCGCAGTATCGAGAGCCCATTTTCCTCCTCCGCGAACGACCAAAGCGGTTGCGACTGCGATTGCCAGGAGATGATATTCGAAGCCTTCGCCCTTCTGGCTACCGGACCAGTTCATAAAGAACCCGTATTGCGCGTGGACCATCGTCACAGCGACCAGCATGTTCGCCCCGATACCAAGAGCTGCCAGACGGGTGAGGAAGCCAAACATCAGTCCAATCCCGCCGGCAAACTGGGCAACGATAGCCAGAAAGGCGAGCGGTGCCGGTATATGCAGCGTTTCGGTGAAGAATCCCATCGTGCCGCTGAATCCATAGCCGCCAAACCAACCTAAGGTTAATTGGGCGCCATGCGCAAAAAATATGACTCCCAGGACTAATCGAAGCAAGAGGCCGGAGACATCGTTGTCGGTTTTTAGCAAAAGACTAAGTGATTTCATGTTTTTGAAATTGTGGTTTGTCGAACGCCACCAGTTTCGTTGGTCGTCTTAACCAGCGCTAATGCCGGTTTGCGCTTGCCGTTATGCAAAGCGTGCATATCCTAGCACCGTGTTAGCTCAGCTGCGGGCGTTCCTGATTATTATGGAGGAAGGGAGCCTTAATCGAGCTGCTATCCGGCTCCGGATATCGCAATCGACGCTTTCTCGACAAATGCAAGCGCTCGAAGCCGACATTGGTGGAGCATTGCTCGAACGGACTACGGCCGGTGTTCGTCCCACCGATGCCGGACACGCCTTAGCCACCTCTTTGCCAAAGCTGCTGGCGGGGTACGACGCGGTAATAGCAGAAGCGCGCCGGCTCGCTCGTGGTCAGCGCGACCTCATTCGCGTCGGCTATCTGGGGTCCGCTGCTCAGATATTTCTTGATCCGGCTCTCTCCGTTATGCGCCGCAGCCATCCCGAGGTAAAGGTCAAGCTACTGGATTTATCGCCGGGCGAACAGATCGCCGCCTTGCGTAAGGGAGAAATTGATCTGGCTTTGATCGGACAAGAAGGCGCTCTCGTTTCCACGGAGTTTTACACCCAGAAATTAACTACCTTACCGCTAGTGGCGGTAATGCCGGCCGATCATTCGTTAGCTTCGAAAAAGCAAATCTCTCTGAAAGAACTGCGTGAGGAACGCTTCATTAGTTCGATAGAGGAAGATTTGCCGGGGCATAACCGCTGGATTACTCAGCTTTGCCGGGGAGCTGGGTTTAGGCCAAAATTCGTACAGGAAGCGGTCAGCGTTTCTAACTTGTTCACACTAATAGCCAGCGAAGGTGCGGTTGCCTTGGTTCCGAGTTATCTCAGACATTTTCCCGTTGCCGGTGTCGGGATGGTGGAATTGTCGGATAAGAAAGCGACCTGGGATTTTCTGGTTGTGTGGCAACGTGGCCGAACCGCTAAGTCGTTGCGTGAATTGATCGACGCGCTAACCGGCGTTTCTCACCGTTACCCGGGGTCCCGGAAGCAAACTTCGTCCCAGGTCTCCTGACTACGTGGGCAAAAGAGGCCACAAAGACGGAGGGGGAGCATACAGGGTCACGCCTAAACATTAACATTGCGCGTGTCTCGGATCCTACAGAGGGGGAGTTCTAAAACCGTCAGGACATAAGGACATACTTTTACTTGTGTTGAAGGTTTTGGACGTGACCCTTACTTACGACCACGAGCGTTTCCGCGAAGCAGCCCTCGGGTGGCTCAACCCTTCCGATTCCAAGCCGACAGTGCCTCGTCGTGTCCTCCCGCCGCGGTCCAGTCGCTCCGCAATTCGGACAAACCCCTTGAAACCCGCCGCGCTCCTTAAGACCTCAGATCTGAAAAATCATGTCTGACTTTAGCGCTCTTCGAGCCATTTAGTGGTTTGCGTGACGAATTCAATACCTTAAGGGGCAAACCGATCGTCACCAAATGTTAATGATTTCAAAAAGCCGGAACCAGACGAGAGTATGGCGATGCTTGCGATAAAACCAGAGGAAGGGAAGAGATCAGAATTGATAGATGAGCTATTGAGGAGACATGAACCAGTGATCGCTCGGGCCGTCGAGAGTGCGCTTGGTTGCAGTCTCAAAAATGGGAGTTTATTTTTGAGCTATCTAGATCCCGCGCATGCCGCCTGGGCAAAAGTACTCGTGGACTTCAAGCAAAAGCTAGCGTTGGAAGCGGCTGCTAAACAACTTGGAATCGAAGTCTGCGTCTTGTCATAACGATAAAGCTTCCAGAAAACGGGTTTACCGCAGGATAACTCGAGGTTTATGAAGTCTCAGAGGGCTCAGAGGGACATAGGGGTCAGGTCTAAAAGGCGTGTTGCCCAATGTACATGGAGGACACGAGCAGAGGTCATCTCCCAATCGCGGGACTGTGTGGGCCAAGAAGGCACGAAGCGTTTTTGTCCCGGAGGGACTTTATGAGCGTAGCCAGGCAGTTTACTGCCTGGAATGACGCCAAAGAAAAGGCCGTCTCGTAGAGACGGTATGATTTCGTTCGATGTGGGATTCGGTCACCATCCTACGCCCGTGAGCAGAACGTCGAACCACTATCATGCCGTACCCTAGCTGGACGGAACGCTTTTTCGAACTGTTTCCAGGCAGTGAACTGCCAGGCTACATTCATCGAGTCCCTCCAGGACAAAGCGCTTCGTGTCCTTTGTGGTCTTCTGTGCCGAAGATAATTGGGCAACAGCCCGTAAACGTTTCACATCGCGCGTGACCCTTACTTACGAACCCCTTGATAAATGTTTCAAGCACGCTCACGTGAAACTTTTTCTATTCTGCACTGCACTTCTTTTCGCCGCTGATGCGGGGAGTGTTCCCGTTTCTCACGGTCCGACTCCGTTGCAACGACGGGAAATAGTTCCAACCAGAAAATTGCGGGTCGGGGTTGCCTCTGCCCCAGCGAAGTCTGCGCTTTTTGTGGTCAAGGATGCCGACGGCAAGCCGCGCGGCGTTACTGTCGATCTCGGGCAACAGCTCGCGAGCAAGCTCGGAGTGCCGGTCGAATTCTTGGTCGCAGCCAATTCCGGCGAACTAGTAGACGCCCTGAGCTCTAACACAATTGACGTGACCTTCGTACCGATCGACGAGGAACGCAGGAAAAGGCTAGATTTCGGGCCGGCCTACTTCATCATCGAGAGTACCTATCTCGTGCCCGCTGGCTCGGACATCAAGAGCCTGAGTGAAGTTGACCGTCCCAGCATACGGGTCATTGGCATCGCTGACACAGCGACCATCCGCGCCGCGGCCCGTTCATTGAAAAATGCCAAGATTGCAGCCGTTAAGTCGGTCAGCGAGGCGACGGAGATGCTCCGCACTGGAAAGGCGGACGCCTTGGCACTAACCCATGATTCGCTACGACCGGTTGCAGCCCAACTGGCCGGTTCTCGGATTCTTGATGGCAGCTTTCTACAAACCGGCATTGCTATTGCGCTGCCAAAAAACCGTCCGAATGCCCTCGCTTATGCGACCTCATTCATGGAAGACGCTAAGGCGTCAGGAATCGTTCGGCGCGCCTTTGACGATGCGGGTCTCAACGACCTGGTAGTCGCACCGCCGTCGGCCCAGTAGCCACGATTTTGAGCCACCCCAACGAAGAACAAAAATCTCACGCAAAGCTGCAAAGTCGCCAAGGAAAGGCGGATTTAAACACGAGATAACAGAGGAAATCACAATACACAAAGACCACAAAGGACACGAAGACAGAGCGAAACTAAAGGCTATAGCGATCTTTTTTTTATTCGTTCCTCTGTCTTTGTGACCTTTGTGATCTTTCCTTATTCTGACACTCAATCCGTCTTCTCTTTGCGCCTTTGCGTGAGATTTTCTTCTTTGTCGGGCTGGCTAAAGTGAGGACAGGTCACAGCCCGCGAATGTCTATGATTGGAGCGAATCACAATGACAATAGATTACGGTCACCCTCCGAAAGGCGGTTTCGCGAAACTGGTATCCGAACTTCTGGTCGAAGACCTGGGCGAAAGCCTCGATTTCTGGCGTGAGGCGCTCGGCTTCGAAATCGCTTATCAGCGTCATGAGGAGAAATTCGTCTATTTAGAGAATCCTGATGGTGCACAAATCACGTTGTGCGAACGATCAGGAATCTGGGAGAGCGCGCCCATGGAAAGGCCATACGGGCGTGGGGTGATGTTCCAAATTTACCTCTCTTCAATCGACCCAATAATTAGCCGCTTGCAGGGCTTGCGAGTGCCGATCTATGCCGGTCCAAGAGAAGTTTGGAGACGGTACGGCGACCGGGAAGGAGGTAAACGAGAAGTGATCGTTCAGGATCCCAATGGTTACCTCGTCATGTTGGCTGAAGATCTCGGTGAGAGACCTCTGTAACGCAATTCGATCCGCAGCTTCTCCTTCCGGGATACAGGTATCGGTTACCCGGTTCAGTACGGAAAGATCACAAGCAGACTTCGCCCCATCTCCCCCTTTAGCTATGTCGGCCAAGAGGACACAGAGGCAGAAAAATCTCACGCAAAGCCGCAAAGTCGCCAAAGGTTAAGACGGAGGCTTAGGCGAGGCGATCACGCTCGGGGCACAAACAACTCATCTCCAGCGGCAGCCAACGTTTTCAATTCACCTTGGCGAGGAATTTCCCCGGCATAGAGACTTTAAATAAGAGCTAAACAAAGCAACATGCGGTTTTGCGATGAGACGGAGGGCCAGAGGCTTCAAGTTGCTCCTACTTTGCAGCACCAGTTCTGGACGCCTCGATGTGCAAAATCCGCCCGAGTTGGGCAAAAGAAGCCATACGGTGGTGTCTCGATTTGTCGAACGCTCTTTTCTAGGATCAGGGCGCGGTGGCACCTCACCATTGGCATAGGCCATGCTACGCTAGTATTACGAAATTAAAAACCAGTAATACTGAAGCTCTAAACCCCCTTCTGACTTATGCATGTTATCCGCTCCTTTTCTTTTCGCAGGGTCGCTTCCAGCTTCCTCGTGTTTACGGCTATTTTGGCTGCGTCGAATATCCACGCTGAACCACTTAAGGTAGCTTACAGCGACTGGCCCGGCTGGGTCGCCTGGGATATTGCTACCCAGAAGAATTGGTTCAAGGACGAAGGACTCGATGTCCAGTTCATGTGGTATGATTACGCCCCTTCCATGGACGCCTTTTCCACCGGTAAAGTGGATTGCGTCGGCATGACGAACGGCGATGCGCTGGTCACCGGGTCCGGTGGTAAACCTTCAGTGGCAATCATCATTACCGACTTTTCCAGTGGTAATGACATGATTGTGGGGAAACCGGGGATCAACTCGGTGAAAGACTTGAAAGGCAAAAAGATCGGTGTCGAGCTGGGTCTGGTAGACCATTTGCTGCTGTTAAATGCCCTGGAGTCGAATGGAATCAAAGAGACCGATGCGACCCTGGTGAACACGCCGACAAATGAAACCCCTCAAGTGCTGGCAGCCGGCGCCGTCGATGCGATCTGCGCCTGGCAGCCAAACGCGGGTCAGGCTCTGAAGACCGTTCAAGGTTCGAAACCGATCTACACCTCAGCGCAGGCGCCCGGGCTGATCTATGATCTGATGTGCGTCTCGCGCGAAAGCCTCGAAAAGCGCCGTGGCGATTGGCTCAAATTTGTGAAGGTCTGGTATCGTATCGTCGACTATCTCAACGATCCGGCCAATCTGGACGAAGCGCTCAAAATTCTGGCCGCGCGCGACAACGTCAAACCTGAGGAATACGAGCCGTTTATCCAAGGGACGCACATCCTGACATTGAAAGAGGCCTTACAGCGGTGGAAACCCGGTCAAGGGCTCGACTCGGTTTATGGATCGACTACCAACGTTGACAACTTCAACGTCAAGTACGGTGTCTACAAGCAGCACGTGGACTACCACGGGTATCTAGATCCGAGCCTGACCGAAGAATATGCGAATTCAATCGCAACTAAGACGGCTGGTAAATAGGTAGAGGCCAGTACACAAGGACTCAGCAGCGGAAGGTAGCAAATAAGATCCTACCTTCCTTGGCCAAATAGATCGGCATCATGAATTCCGGTAGCACGAAACCGCGAGAGCCATGGTTCAAGATCAGGGAAGAGCTGAATGGCCGCCGTCGCATGTTGCTCACCGGGATATCGTTCCTGTTACCGCTCGGCCTCTGGTGTTTGGTGAGTTATGTGCCGTTCATCTGGCATCCGGATTTTCGCCTCGAAGTTTCTGCTGACCGAACTGGTGTTAGTACGGTCTACACGGCGGGAGACCATGTTAGCAAAGATTTCTTCGCTTCCTTTCAAGACGCGGTTCGGGATCAAAACGCAAAGATTGTTCAGGATGTAAAAAACGGTAACGCATCGGGCGGGGTAATGACTCGTCGCGAGAACCAGAAGAAGTTGCGCCAAATCGCATCTTTGGCTGTCTGGAACGGCTGGCTCCAGCCTACCCAGAGAGAAGACGACGCGGCAATCTATGAAATCTGGAAAAAGATTGCCACGGGGAGCTTGGTCCCTAATAGGCCTCCGCTCACGCAAGAGAACCTCGAAATTGTCCGCAAAAATTGGCTAGCATTGTCCGAAGCGAGCCCGGCTTTCGATCTCAGAAAGTTGCCCCAAGAATCTTTGCTCGCCCTCATCCCCCAGGGCCAGCCTTCCAATCCCGACTATCTGCCGGCGCCTCACGAGGTTTTACTGACCGGCATCGAGAATTTTCGTCCGGGCAAGAATGAGATCGGCCAGTTGTCTATGCCGCAACGGTTACTGATCTCGGTCCAGATCGTAGTCGGCGGCTTCCTGCTTTCCTGCCTTTTCGGGGTACCAATTGGAATTCTGGCCGGGAGCTATTCGGTTTGTTCCAAACTATCAGAGCCGTTCATCGATTTCTTTCGGTACATGCCGGCGCCGGCATTTAGCACCCTGCTTGTGGCCATATTCGGAGCACACGATGCGCCCAAGCTGGCGCTTGTGTTTATCGGCACCTTTTTCCAAATGGTCCTGGTCGTGTCTAAAACAACTCGTCAGCTGGATCATTCTCTTCTGGAAGCGGCACAAACGCTTGGAGCTAAACCGAGACAACTCTTTGTTCATGTCGTCATTCCTGGCATTCTCCCCGATCTCTACAATGACCTGCGTATATTGCTTGGTTGGTCCTGGACCTGGTTAGTAATTGCTGAGCTCATCGGGGTAAAGACCGGATTGACCGAATTCATTGAAACCCAAGGTCGCTGGCGTAATTTTGATGCCGTTTTTCCGGTTATCATCATGATCGGATTGATCGGTTTCTTCACCGATCAGTTTCTCGCCTGGTTTAGAGGAGTTCTTTTCCCGTATACCCGGAAATCCCGCATAAGAACAAGAAAAACGGAAAAAGTCGAGCGAGCCGCCGAAACACCCCTACCTGAAGCAACCCGGGTACCGGAGCTGACTCCGACATGGTCGAATCAAGAATAACTCTTCCTGATTATCATCTTCAGGCGCCCGGGGTAGCCGCACGATTCGAGCGGCTCAAGCAGCGCCCGATCGTGCTCGAAACCGATCGCCTGCGGAAAACATTTGCCTCGCCACAGGGCGAAATCACGGCCCTGGAAGATGTTAACTTTACGGTGCATCGGCGTGAGTTCTTGTGCGTCATCGGGCCGTCTGGATGCGGAAAATCGACATTGATCCGGATATTGGCTGGGCTGGAAACACCGACAGACGGCGAAGTTCTGGTTGACCGGAAACGAGTTACGGGTCCAGGCCCAGACCGGGGAATGGTTTTTCAGGGCTACACTTTGTTCCCGTGGCTGACAGTAAAAGGAAACGTCATGTTCGGATTAAAAATGACAGGCCATTCCGCGGTGCCTGAGGCCGAAGCCCGACAATGGATTTCCATGGTAGGCCTGTCGAAATTCGAGAACGCTTATCCACATCAGCTTTCAGGAGGCATGAAGCAGCGAGTCGCCATCGCGCGGGCCTTGGCGAATCAACCTCGCGTCCTGCTCATGGATGAACCATTCGCCGCGTTAGACGCGCAGACCCGATGTCAGATGCAATCCTACCTCCTCCAGATCTGGCGGAATGTCGATGTAACCGTCGTATTCATCACTCATGATCTAGAGGAAGCCATCTATCTTGCAGATCGGATCCTGGTTCTGAAGGCGCATCCCGGACGAGTCGAAGAATTGATCGAAGTACCGGTACCGCGGCCGCGTTCATCGGCTCAGTTTATTTCTCCCGAATTCCTAGCGGTTAAACAGCGGCTCGAGGAACTCATCCATCCGGCCGGAGCATCGGGCTGGAGCGATAAAATTCCAAACCTGCGTCTTACCGTAGCGGGCGACGACGTCGAGTAACTTTGCCTGCCGAAATGAGCCTCGTCTTTCCTAGACATTCACGAAAGCTAGTATTACTGATTTGCTAATTATTAATACCCAAGCCGACTAACCATGAGATCGTCCGCGCAGAAGAATGGGCATTCCGACAGTAAGGTTCAGCGAATCAGTGTTTCCCTGCCTGAATCCGTTTTTCAACAGCTCGATCAACTTGTGGCCGAACGCGGATTGGAAAACCGCTCAAAGGCTATCGCTGATATGGTTACCCATTTCGCCTTGGAACATCAGGAGGACAAAGGAGAGACCATTATGGCCGGGACGATTACCATCGTTTATGCTGAGTCCAAGGGGAATCTGCTGCACCGCCTGGCCGAGCTGGAACGCGTTTATCTGGACGAGGTGATTAGCTCACTCCACGTACAACTACAGGATAACCATCGGATGGAGGTGCTCCTTGTCCAAGGCCCCGCCCGGCAATTGAACCTAATCGCGGATAAACTGATGGCCCTCCGAGGCGTGAAAACCGGAAAGCTGACCCTGACCAGCATGATCATTCCCCAGGTACATCCTTTACCTCAAAAAAGGGGTACGCAATCGCCTGCCAGGTAACTTGTACCGGACCGATGGACGTAATTCTCCAACCCTCCACTCTTCAAATTCTTAAATAACTCCAGGTATGACGACTAACAATTCCCTTCCCATCGAGTCCGTTCTTCTTGAGGAAGTAATACCAGGAGGCACCATGTGGTCCTATGTATTAAAGCGCCACCACATCCTTCGACTCACAGATCTGCAAGGTGGGGCCAACGTTGGTACGATGCTGTACAATCGCGATCACTTCCTCGAACGTCTTAATCTTCCCGACACGCTTAAGGCTCAACACACGGCGAAATTGACCACCGGCTTCGTGCTGTATAGCGACATGGGTCGACTACTTTGCTCGATCGTGGCGGATTCTTGCGGATGGCATGACCCGCTCAGTGGACATTCTAATCGAAAGTTACTAGAGCAGAAATATGGTCCGTCACGATATCAGGAGGCTCGCAATGATTTCTACCGAAATGCTCATGACCAATTCCTTATTGAACTGGGCAAATGGGGATTAGGTAAACCGGACTTGGTGGCAAATGTCAATTTCTTCAGCAAGGTGACGGTTAACGAACAAGGGTCGATGCAGTTCGTTCCAAATAATTCGAGACCGGGCGATTATGTCGAACTGCGCGCGGAGATGAATGTATTGGTCATACTCAACACCTGTCCCCATCCGATGGATCCTAACCCCGCTTATCAGCCGCGGCCGGTAGCATTGATGGTTTATCCGAGCCCGCCTGTGGCTGGCGACGATGAGTGCCGTACCTCTTGTGAAGAGAACGTTCGCGGTTCTATCCTAACCGACGCTCTCTTCCGCTGATTGTTCTTTCTCGGTTCAGTAACTATGAGCGCCCTGATTTACCACGAAAGTAAACTGGATCCAGCCAACGCGATTCACGATCACGTCTTACCGTCGGGTTTAGGCTGGATGCACGAAATCAAAGCTGGTCAAACCTTCCGGATTGTCGACCTGGAAGGCAATCAAGCAGTGGATACACTTTTCTACAATGCGCATGATCGTGCGGACAGGTACAGCCTGCAGGACACAATTCGCGCCCAAGGAAATATCTACCTGACCACTGGTTCGAGTCTCTTGTCTTCAGAGGGTAGTGTGTTGTTAACGATTGTAGCGGATACCTGCGGGAGGCACGACACCCTGGGCGGCGCGTGTGCGGCCGAGAGCAACCAGGTCCGTTATGCGATCGAAAAGAAACACATGCATAACTGCCGGGACACCTTTTTACTCACCATCGCAGAGTCAGCTGGCGGATATACCAAGCGGGATGTCACCCATAATATTAATTTCTTTATGAATGTCCCAGTAACGCCGGAAGGAAAGCTGACTTTTGCGGACGGCGTTTCGGATAAAGGCCGGTACGTAGAGATGCGCGCCGAAATGGATGTGGTTTGTCTTATTTCTAATTGTCCACAGTTGAATAATCCGTGCAACGCCTATAATCCGACTCCAGTCCGGCTCCTGATTTGGGATTGAAAACGGTAGATCAGGGAATGGATAAATCGGGCACAATCGAAGTACTGCAATCCGGCATGCAGACCAGCGTACAGGATTTTCCTGGGCGCGTCGGCTACTGGGCGGTCGGTGTTCCACCTTCCGGGCCGATGGACTCACTCTCGTTCCGGCTAGCTAATCGGCTGTTGAAAAATCCGCCGGATGCCGCCGGATTAGAAATTACCTTAACGGGTCCAACTCTGCGCTTTAATTGCACGGTATGCATTTGTTTGGCGGGAGCACCCATGCGGGCGAGTCTGGATAGTGATCCAGTCCCGTTCTTGAAAGTGATCAAGGTAAAAAACGGACAAACGCTTTCGGTGGGACGCGCGGCTAATCTCGGGGTGCGGAGCTATCTCTGCTTTGAAGGTGGGCTTGATGTACCGGTTTATCTCGGTAGCCGGTCCACCTTTGCGCTCGGGCTCTTTGGCGGGCATGAGGGGCGCGTATTAGAACGAGGAGACGTATTGCGTCTGAACCCCGAAGAGCGACGTGGCGCTGCTCCCGGAGCAGAGCTTCCGGTTCCAGTCCGTCCCGTGCTGACGAACCACTGGGAGATCGGAGTGTTGTACGGGCCGCACGGGGCTCCCGATTTTTTTACGTTCGATGATATTGAGATTTTCTTCTCAACCGATTGGGAGGTTCATCATAACTCGAATCGAACCGGTATTCGATTGATCGGTCCCAAACCGAAATGGGCGCGATTGGACGGTGGGGAAGCGGGTCTGCACCCGTCAAATATCCACGACAATGCGTATGCCATCGGGTCCGTCGATTTCACTGGAGACATGCCGATTTTGCTTGGGCCGGATGGACCGAGTCTGGGCGGATTCGTCTGTCCGGCGGTAGTGATCGATGCTGAGCTTTGGAAACTCGGTCAGATTCGACCGGGAGATAAAGTACGGTTCCGCCGATTAGGCTCAGAACAAGCCAGCCATCGAAAGGCAGTTCAGAACCGCGAGATTGAGACTCTTTTTCCAGCGAGAGTTCCTAGGGCGATTCCCAGAGCAAACTCTGAAACCGCCGAAGATCCGGCCGTTCTCTGGGTGTTAGCTCCGGTCAAGGATCGTCCAAAGGTAGTTTATCGCCGTTCTGGCGACGAGTACCTATTGGTCGAATACGGGCCGCTTGAATTAGATCTCGAGTTGCGGTTTCGAGTTCATGCTTTGATGCTTTGGCTCGAACAGCAGAAATTCTGTTGGGTAGTCGATCTAACACCAGGAATCCGATCCTTGCAGGTGCATTTTGACAGCCGGCAAATTTCATTGAACGCACTCTTATCGCTTCTGTTGGATGCGGAACCCGATTTGCCGCCAGTAGCCGACATGGCGGTCCCGACCAGGATCGTCCATCTGCCACTATCCTGGGAAGATGAATCGACGCTCGTTGCCATTCGCCGGTACATGCAAGCTGTCCGGTCTGACGCTCCCTGGTGTCCAAGCAACATCGAATTTATCCGGCGTATAAACGGACTAGATTCGGTCGATGACGTCCGCCACATCGTATTTGATGCCAACTACCTGGTGCTCGGTCTCGGCGATGTTTATCTTGGCGCCCCCGTTGCCGTCCCTCTTGATCCGCGTCACAGGTTAGTAACTACGAAATATAATCCGGCCAGACTCTGGACTCCGGAGAATGCGGTTGGCATAGGTGGCGCCTATCTCTGTATCTACGGAATGGAAGGGCCGGGCGGATATCAATTCGTAGGGCGAACCTTGCAAGTCTGGAACCGATTACGCGCAACCTCGGATTTTCTGAAAGGTACTCCATGGTTGTTACGCTTCTTCGACCAGATTCGCTTTTATCCGGTCACCGGGGACGAATTGTTGGTCCGGCGCGAAGAATTTCTCGAGGGCAAGTTCCAGCTTAAAGTCGAGACCGAGATGTTTCGACTTCGTGATTACAAGCGATTTCTTGAAAACATCTCGAGCGAGGCCGAAGCCTTTAAGAAGCGGCAGCAGGCAGCTTTTCATGCCGAACGCGAGCGCTGGGCAAATGCGGAGTTAAAAGAGCCGATCTCGAAATCGAAGGCCGCCTAACAGCCAAACGGACATAAGACAGAAAAAATCTCACGCAAAGCCGCAAAGGTTTAAGACGAGGTTACCTCGTCATGTTGGCTGAAGATCTCGGTGAGAGACCTCTCTAAGGACGCCGGTAGGGACGAACTCCTGTTCGTCCGTTTGGTCGATATCGTAGAGACGCGCGGACGAGCAGGATCTCGTCCCTACTGCCCGGCCAATCAGATTCCGTGATAGGGCATCACAAGGTACGTCTACTCAGGGCCAACTCGAGACTCTACGCTGTGACCATGGACAGGGAAAATTACCACGGAATATACGATGTTATTATAGTTGGTGCTGGCTACAGCGGCACCTTGGTCGCGGTCCATCTAGCTCGTGCAGACGCAAATCTGCGTATCGCCTTGATTGAACGCGGAAAGAACGCAGGGCGAGGCGTTGCCTATGGTACGACCGATGCCAAACACCTGCTTAACGTGCGGGCGGATCAAATGGGCGCTTTTCCGGACGACGTCGGTCATTTTTATCGCTGGCTACAGCATCATCAATCAAACCTCGACGCCGCCGGTGTTACCGATCTGCGGCCGGACGCCTTCATTCCGCGTTTGGTGTTTGGTGACTACATCCAGGATCTGTTACGCGAAGCCTGTGAGAGGTCACGGTGTCTAGACCTTATCCATGACGAAATCGTCGACATAACCCGCGAGAACGATGGCGCGTTTCGGTTACTAACGCGGGCCGGCAAAGAACTAAGAGCAGCGCAAATTGTGCTGGCGGTTGGCAATTTTCCGCCCGGCACCCATCTCGGCAGCGACAAAGCCACGGAACGGCCTTGGTTCAGCAACAATCCTTATTCAGCCGGGGCCCGGGCTGAGCTGGCCGAACCAGGCGATATCCTCATCATCGGGACTGGTTTGACTAGCCTCGACGTGTTGATGTCGCTGGCTCCGATCAAACGGGAGGGCAAAATTCATATTCTTTCCCGGCGAGGTCTTTTCCCTCAGCCACATGGCGCCGCCGTCGCGGCTTATCCGCCGTTTTTCGATTTTGACCATTTACCGAAGACCGCCGGCGATCTTTTACGCCGAGTCCGTCGTCAGGTCCGAATTGCAGCTGCTGAGGGAATCGATTGGCGCCCAGTCATCGATTCGATTCGCCCGTTTAATCAGGCCATCTGGCAGAACCTCGGTTATTTAGAACAGAAGCGATTTTTGAGGCGCTTGCGCAGTTTCTGGGACATCCATCGGCACCGCTGTGCTCCGCAAATACTGGCCGTAAAAGAGCGGCTTGAGGCGGAGAACCGGCTCATTTGTCACCGCGGAAACATTCTGGACTTTCGTCCGGTAGAAAACCAAGTCGAGGTGACCTATCGACCCCGGGGAACGCAAGAGAAAAGGACCATCGTAGTAAGGCAAGTTCTCAGCTGCACTGGCCCTCAGCCGGATTATCGTAAACTCGACGATCCGTTGGTCCATCATTTATTGGAACGCGACCTTCTCGCACCTGATCCTCTGCGAATGGGAGCATATACCGATCAAGAAGGACGAGTACTCAACCAAGCTGGTGAACCTATCCATCGGCTCTACACGCTCGGTAGTCCCCGGATGGGATCTCTTTACGAATCGATTGCGGTTCCGGAACTGCGCGGTCAAGCAAGAGACGTAGCTAAACACATTCTCTCCTGCCATCGTGCGTGCACCAAACCTGCGTAACTGCGGCATCGCTTCGATGAAGCAGAATATGGAACGATCACAACGCAGTTTGTCCCGAAGGGACTCGATGAACGTAGCCTGGCAGTTTACTGCCTGGAAACAGTTAGAAAGAGCGTTCCGTCCCGCCAGGGTACGGTATGATGGCGGTTCGACGTTTAGCTCACGGCCTGCAGGACGATGACCGAATGCCGCATCGAACCAAATCACAACGGCTCTACGAGACGGCCTTTTCTTTGGCGTAATTCCAGGCAGTAAACTGCCAGGCTACCTTCATAAGGTCCCTCCGGGACGAAAACCGCCCTAGGGTTAGAAAAACAGTACCGTCGTACTATTGGTTATTCCTTAGCTGTCCTGATAAGAGAATGACCCCACGATCTGTTGGCTGCACCGGTATTGGATTTTGGACGACCGTTGGAAGTCAGCCGGATAACGGAATCAGGGGCTTCTCAGTGAGCTATTTCGATACCGGGACTCTGTTGGGAACACAGACCGGCAGCGCGGCACTAGGCGGCGGGTGGCAAGATTTCGCGGCGGGTCAAACCTTTAACAATGTTACGGACGCAACCCTGACCATAACGTCCAATTTCGGAAGTGCCAGTGGTGCGGAATTTTCAGAAATCCGTTTCGATACGCCAACACCGCTTCCAGAGCCATGTTGCTGACGATCGGCGGAATTTTAGTTGGATCGATGATCCTCATTCGGAACCGAAATGCGCAGGCCTCGTGCTGAGCGGGAACCTGTTGCCACTCACTCATCCCGTCCAAGGCGAGGCCTGGTAGAGGTCGGAACGAGCTCCTGCTCGTAAGATCGGTACGCGTCGGATCGCCGTTTCTCACCTTATCGGTGGGCAAGTCGTCGGTATGAAAGAAGACGGACGAGCAGGAACTCGTCCCTACCGCTCGATGCACTTAGGATTGACGTGCTGGTGGCCCTTAAGTAATAACGGAGCCGACGACCATGAACAGGGGGTTGCCCGAAGACCTTGGGGCGACGTCGCGCCCGAAATCGGTCCAAGAGTACATCGACGAGACGCCAGTATGGCGCGACGGCACCTTGCTGCGGACGACGCCGATGACCGGCATGCAATGGCGTATCTGGACGCTAGCAGCTGCGGGGAAATTTTTTGAAGGACTCGTCGTTTTTATGACCGGTGTCGCGATGCCGCTCATTGCTGATGAGTTCCACTTGAGCGCTATGCAACATGGCGTCGTAGGTGCAGCGAGCCTATTTGGTATCCTGGTCGGTGCGGTCGGTCTTGGCAGCCTGTCGGACCGTTTTGGCCGGAAGCGGATGTTCGTTACCGAGATGTTCATCTTCATGTTCTTCCTGTGCCTTATTGTGTTCAGCCCCAGTTATCTCTGGCTAGTTGTCTTCCTGTTCGGTATTGGCGTTGCTCTCGGCTGCGACTACCCGACCGCGCACTTGATGATCTCCGAAAGTATTCCCAGTAGCATGCGTGGTCGACTAGTGCTGGCCGCGTTCGGATTCCAGGCGCTCGGTGCGCTAACCGGCACGGCAGTAGGATATGTTATCCTAAGGAACATCCCGCAGATAGGAGCTTGGCGCTGGATGTATGCAACCGCAATCGTACCAGGGCTCGTGGTCACCATTGGGCGTCTTTCGATTACCGAAAGTGCGCATTGGCTACTCGCGCGCGGCAAAATCGAGTTGGCTAAGCAGCAAGCAGATCGGCTGCTGCGGCGTAACCCTCCCTACCCCCGCGGCGTTACTCTGGATGGCAGCGGCGAGAGAGATGCCACCGGGGATCATCGGCAACACCGCGGCTATGGGGCTCTATTCAGTAAGGATAACCGGCGTGCGACGATCCTCGCGTCGGTGCCTTGGTTCTTACAGGATCTGGGGACTTATGGCATCGGGATCTTTACACCCGTGATCCTCGCAGCATCAGTCGGCCACAAAACCAGATATGTACGCAACCTGGCCGACCTTATCAACAACGATATCCTGGCCGCGAGAGGCGCCGCAATGATCGACGTCTTGCTGATCGTGGGCATTTTTTGCGCGATCCTGCTTTCCGATCGAGTCGGCAGAATTCGACTCCAGATAATCGGCTTTGTTGGCTGCGCCGCTGGTCTGTTGCTGGCCTCGTCTTCGGGCTTTTACACCGGAGGACCGCATGTTCTGTTAATCTTTCTCGGCTTCATGTTGTTCAACTTTATGACCAATCTCGGTCCGAACGCGCAGACCTACTTGTTAGCTGGTGAGGTCTTCCCGACGCGCGTCCGAGGGATGGGCGCAGGGTTCGCCGCTGCGTTTGCCAAGATCGGCGCTGTCATGACCGCGTTCCTGTTTCCAATCCTATTGGCTGGTGTAGGAAGCCAGACGCTGCTTTATATCCTTGTCGGAACCTCTTTGTTGGGTGCGGCCATCACGTGGGCTTTCCAGATTGAGACCGCTGGAATCAATCTAGAAACAATCGGCTGTAGGACTCACATAGCCAGGGTCACGTCTTAACAGCAACATTTCAGCGAAAGCGTCGGTGGATTTCAGAGGCATTCATGAATCGTCTACCGATTAGCTTGCATTAACCACGCTAAGGTCTTTTGCCTTGATGAGATTGTTGCTGGTTAGGACGTGACTCTTACTCACCAACCCCTTCAGCTGGTTGGCAGCTTCACTGGCATGCCATGGGGAGTACGCCTGTAAGCGTCAGCCCAAGCCTCTTTGCGCGCAACCAAGCCCGCCGAATCGGCCAAGCCCTTAGCCGTGACCAGGTGCTCGAGAGCCGCCAACCAATGATCATAGTAATGGGAGCCGTCATCGGGTTCACTGGCGCTCGCTGCGGCGTTGAGCTGGTCGGCAAGCGCGGCTGCCCACTCCTTCCAGGTGAAATGTCCCTGTTCGGAGAGCTTCACGGCGAGCGCAAATGCCTGGGCTTGCCAAGGCTCGGCAAATACTGGTTCGCCCTTTTCTTGTGGAAGCCGCGGCAACGCTTGCATGCGCTCGGTTTCCGTTATGGACCTAAGCGTGCTCAAGGTAATCGTCCCACAGGTCGAGATAGACGGCTGTGCGCGCCGAGGCTTGGTCCCCCCACAAGTCCCGCGCGGCGAACCGCACCGAGTACAGATGTTGCGGATTCTCGCCGAGAGAATGAGCGTTAGTATCCGGGAAGACGTGAACGCCATGGTCCAGATAGATTGTGCCAGGCTTACCCCGCACGTAACGCGGCAAACGCGTATGACCAGTCGGATGGAGGTTGCGGGCGCGTACCTGCTGACCCACTGTGAACCTAGCCGGCACCGGTACTTCTCGGGTCGCAGGTTTACCCTTCGCGACCATTCCCGGTACATCACTGGCAACCAGCGCGGGCGTCGCCTTGGGTGAGCCTGGCGCCAGCTTGCCGCTCTCCACTTCCGCGCGCGTGACCAGGCCGCTTTTCACCATTAGCTCGACGAGCGCGTGTAGCCGTTGCTCATAGTAGCTCATACGCAGATATTCGGGCGCCGGAATGAGCTCGACCGCGTGACGAGAGGCATCGCCGGTCCATTTGCTCCAAGCCCTCACCGCGCGGTTGAGTGCGAACACCCGGGCTTCCCACGGCTCGGGGAACACCGGCTCGTTTTTCTCGTATTGGATCGCGCCCATGCCGTGCATGCCGCCCATGTCATGTACGCTGTTCATAGGCTAGCTCCTGTCTGCGGGAGTTCGACCTTGGCAACACCAACCATGGCATCGCGTGTCACCAGCACAGCAAGTTGTTCCTCGCTCAGCTTTTCGCTGGCAGTCGGCCGCTCGGGTAGTACGAGGTAGCGCACTTCCGCTGTGCTATCCCAAACCCGTATTTCGACATCCTCCGACAGCTCGAGACCGAATTCGCGTAGCACGCCGCGTGGGTCGATTACCGCGCGGGAGCGGTAAGGCGCGGACTTGTACCAGACCGGCGGCAACCCGAGAACCGGCCAGGGATAACAGGAGCACAACGTGCACACGACCAGGTTGTGCACCTTAGGACCATTGGCGACCACGATCATATGCTCGCCCTGTCCACCGGTGTAGCCGAGTTCGGCGATCGCGGCCGTGGCGTCGCTCAACAGGCGCTCCTGGTAAGCCGGATCGACCCAGGCTCGCGCTACCACCCGCGCGCCGTTGCGCGGGCCGATCTTATGCTCGTAGGTATCAATCAATGCGTCGAGAGCAGCCGGATCCACCAGCCCCTTTTCGACTAGCAACGATTCGAGCGCTTTGACGCGAAGGGCGAGGTCCGAAGGAACCGCCTGGTGGCTGTGATCTTGCTTGGCCTCTCTCATTAGTGATCAGGACATCTATTGTCCTAGCCACTTTACATGCTACCACATTGATGCAGCCAACTTTTTGTACGAGGGAGTTCAACAAGGGTCACATGTAGAGCCTGTTGCAGGTTTCCCTGACAATCTCTGCAATCAGCAAGTGACCTGTCCCGCTGGTCGTCCCTTCTTTTAAGTCAGCGTCCCTACCCGACGGTTTTCCTGCAGGGTAAGGAGAAGCGCCGGTCTAGTGGAAGCGCACGAGGCTTTGTTGGAAATCTTTTACTTTCGGCATTTTCCCTTTTTGATCCACGGCAAAGCCTTCTTTTTTCAAAAGGGCCGCCTGTGCTTCTACGCCACCGGGGAACCGGCTAAATAACCCTCCGGTTCCTTTTATGACCCGCCAATAGGGGACTTTTCGGGTGGCGTCATGGGCAACCGCCTGAAGAGCCTGTTGGGTGGTAACCGGGCAGGTTCCCCGGACTTTGAATTGCTCGGTGAGCTCCTGGCAAAGCTGATTGGTCGTAACGAGTTTGTGCTCCGGGATCTTTTTAACCAAGGCGGCTAAGGTTGCCGGACCTGGCAACAGCATTTTGCCTGGTCCACCAAAAAATTTAAAACGTTCCTTGGGAATGTCCACGATTTGATCTTCTGGGGGTTCCATATTTTTCTCCGCTTCGTAGCTAGCTGACCTATGGATGTGATACTAGCGAATCTTTTGCCATGACAAAACTGGTAATG
>Ga0207067_10004_pt1 | contig 87695 bp, 78 predicted proteins | sample Alteio_BWMinCont_25_FD_153484 | JGI IMG/M metagenome (GOLD analysis project Ga0207067, IMG submission 153484) | Enriched cells from forest soil in Barre Woods Harvard Forest LTER site, Petersham, Massachusetts, United States -... | ecosystem: Environmental > Terrestrial > Soil > Temperate forest >...
GAAGTTACCGGTACCCGACGCGGTACTAGAAATCTGGCAGGCAAACAGCTTTGGGAAATATGCCCATCCGGAAGACCAACAGGATAAACCGCTGGACTTAGGCTTTACTGGATTTGGACGATGCCCGACGGATGCAGAGGGAAGATTCGAATTCCGCACGGTCAAGCCAGGGCCGGTCCCATCATCGACTGAAACCCCGCAGGCGCCGCATATCAATGTATCGATCTTCACGCGCGGCTTGTTGGATCGGTTGGTAACGCGGATCTATTTCATCGACGAAGATAGCAACCGGACCGATGAAATATTGAATCTGATTGATCCTGCGCGTCGACCTACGTTGCTTGCCCGGCAAATCCCGGGCGAATCCGATGCCTTCCTTTGGAATATTGTCTTACAAGGGCATGATGAGACCGTCTTCTTAGATTTTTGAGGATCTCGCCATGTTCGACGCTCTATTTACCGATCCGGACGTCGACCAGATTTTCACCGACGAAGCCATCATTGGAGCTATGCTCCGCTTTGAAGGTGCTCTGGTACAGGCACAGGCTGATCTTAATTTGATCCCGTCTCAACCTGCCGATTTGATCGCGCACGTGTGCCTGAATGCACAAATCGACGCAGACAAGATTGTTGCTTCAGCCAGAGATGCAGGTAATCCGGCAATACCGCTGGTCAGAGAGCTTTCCGAGCTAGTGTCTTCAGCTGATCCTGAAGCGGCCAAGTTCGTACATACCGGAGCGACCAGTCAGGACGTGATCGATAGCGCCGTGATGCTCCAACTGAAACCGGCATTAGCTAAAATTGAGTCGGGCATCGAACAATTGCAGCAACGTCTGGTTCAGCTGATCGGAGAACATCGGAGGACGGTGATGATTGGTCGAACTCTGCTGCAACAGGCGCGACCGATTACATTCGCGTTTAAATTGGCGAATTGGCTCGATCAACTAACCCGTGGCGGGGCTTACCTGCGCGAGGTGCGAGATAGAGCACTCGTTTTGCAGTTTGGCGGAGCAGTTGGCACACTGGCAGCAAGCGGACAAGAAGCGCTCTCCGTGCTGTCTCGCTTGGCGGCACGCTTGGAATTGGCCGAGCCACCGATCCCCTGGCACACCGCACGTGATCGCTTTTTCGAAATCTGCTCGGCGTGCGCGATGCTGTCCGGCTGTCTAGGCAAGGTCGCTAGCGATGTCGCACTCCTGATGCAAACCGAGGTTGGCGAATTGAGCGAACGAGCTGAAGAGGGACGGGGTGGTTCATCTGCGATGCCACACAAACGAAACCCAATCGCACCTACCATGATCGTGGCGGCTTGCACTCGGGTCCCTGGGCTTTTGGCCACGATGGCCGCCGTCATGATTCAAGAGCAGGAAAGAGCGGTGGGCCGCTGGCATGCCGAATGGGGAACTCTCATCGAAATCGTGGGTTTAACCGGCGGCGCAATCAAACAGTCCAACGATCTCTTTTCTCGTTTGGAAGTGCACTCGGCGCGGATGCTTGAGAATCTGGAACTAACTCAGGGCTCAGTCTATGCCGAGGAGGTCGCTGTCATGTTAGCCAAGCAGATGGGTAAGCCGGAGGCAGATCGACTCGTAAAGCGAGCTTGTCAGAGAGCTCAAGAGAAACGTTGCCATTTACGGGAAGTTCTGGCCTGGGACACGAACGTAACAAGCGTTATCGATCAAGCCGCATTGGATCAGATTTTCCGGCCTGAGAACGCCTTAGGCGTTGCCAATGAACTGATCGATCGGGTTCTCCGGGGAACGATCAGGCAGCTCGACCCGGAGAATAAGAATGGATAGGCCCGACTATGGAAGAAAAACAACGTTACCACAAAGGCCTGGAAACGAGGCGCGAGGTTCTGGGGAAGGAACATGTGGATCGGGCCCAGGCCAATCTGACTGAATTCAATGCTCCATTTCAGGAATTTATAACCCGGTATGCCTGGGGCGAGATTTGGGAAAGAGCCGGACTTACCCGGAGGGAACGCAGCCTGATTACCTTGGCAATGTTAGTTGCACTAAATCGGGAACCTGAGTTCCGGATGCACATCCGAGCGGCACTTAACAACGGCGTTACCACAGATGAAATCCGCGAAGTGCTGATTCATGCCGGCATTTATTGCGGGTTACCTGCTGCCAATGCGGCGATTCAGGCCGCTGAACAAGTTATAAAGGAGACAAAAGATCGATCGAATAGCTCGTAGTGCTTGGCGGCAATCAGGCGGGTAAACTGCACTCTATCGATGGCAGGCAACAACCTACATACCCAAGTTGGCATTATCGGCGCCGGACCAGCCGGGCTCTTGCTCTCCCACCTGCTTTCTCTGAACGGAATCGAATCCATCGTCATCGAGGATAAGAGCCGTTCATACATTGAATCCCGGATCCGAGCTGGAGTGTTGGAGTACGGAACGGCGCAACTTCTCTGTGATAGCGGAGTTGGCGAAAGGCTAACCAAGGAAGGCATGCGTCATAAAGGAATTAACTTGGGATTCAGCGGTCGACTCCACCGCATCAATCTGGCCGAATTGACCGGCGGCAAAGCGATAACGGTCTACGGTCAGCATGAAGTCCTGAAAGATCTGATCGCGACGCGTCTGAGTCGCGGTGGGCAAATTCTATTCGAGGTAGCTGCGGTCACCCTGGACAGGATTACAACGAACCAACCCCGGATCTGCTTTCGTCACCAAGACCAGAATTATGAAGTCACGTGCGATTGGGTCGCTGGTTGCGACGGTTACCACGGGGTGTCACGGGGATGCATCCCATCGGCAGCCTTAACGACATTTGAAAAAACCTACCCTTTTGCCTGGCTAGGTATACTCGCGGAAGCGGCTCCTAGCTGGGAGGAGCTGATCTACGCGAATCATGAGAATGGCTTTGCTCTGTTCAGCATGCGTTCGCCGAAAATCACCCGGCTATATCTGCAGTGCCGGCCGGACGAGGATCTTTCGAAATGGTCTGACGACCGTATCTGGGAGAACCTGGAGGAACGGCTGTCGTTTCCTGGCGATAAGGCGATCCAACGTGGAAAGGTTCTCCAGAAAAGCGTCACTACGATGCGAAGCTTCGTAGTCGAACCAATACGCTACGGCCGGCTATTCCTGGCTGGTGACGCGGCTCACGTGGTCCCGCCAACCGGCGCAAAAGGAATGAACCTCGCCGTCGGCGATGTCTGGTTGTTAGCGCAGGCTTTAGCTGTCTTTTATGCTAAAGGTCAGACTAACCTTTTGGAGTCTTACTCCGATCATTGCCTGCGACGCGTTTGGAAAGCACAACGGTTTTCCTGGTGGATGACCTCCCTGTTGCATCGGTTTGATCAAAATGACGCGTTCGAATATCGGCGCCAGTTAGCAGAGCTAGATTATCTGACTACGTCTCGGGCTGCGGCAACGGTGTTAGCGGAAAACTATGTTGGTCTTCCCTGGACAGATTGAACGGTCGACCGGCGGGTTGGCGCCGTTAACCGCTTTTATCTTCATCTAGAATTCGTTTCAGGAGATTGAAGGCGACGACCTGCTTCCCTTGTTCCAGTGCCTCCATGGCTTCACGCACCTGGTGTTTAAGCTTCTTGATTTCATCGGCATCGATCGTTGGCGTTTTGTCGGGCTCAGCTTTCTGGAACTTGATGACTTTATCTACGGAAACCGTTTCCGACCTTTCTTGATCTACCTGCTCTTCATTGACCCGCGCTGTCTCTTTTGGTTTTGGGCTGCTGGCCTTCGATACTACGGTCGGAGGTCGGTGATCAGCGCGTTTTGGAGAGGCGCTACTCGCCGCCTTTGTCATCACAGACAAGGCTTGTTCGACGAGGGTTGGCGCTGGCTCTCCCGGTTTTTCGTCTGATTTAGCGGTTTCTTTTTTAGTCGGTTCCTTTTTTGGGGCAGGAGCGTCCTCGAGCAGCTCGTATTTGATACCAACGATACGTTGACCGAGAAACGATTTTAACGGCTTCGAAAATACCAGGAACTGGCGAGATCGTCCCTGTTCAAAGCCGACGACTCCATGATCGGTACCGCCCGACTGTTGATAGAGCGTCATGACTCTGTCGGACTTAATGGCCGCTTGGAGCGTCTTGTCCTTCGCCGGGTCGATTAATAGCAAATGAATGTCCGGTTTCCCGCAAGCCTCGAGGACCTTTGAAAACCGGACGGTGCCCATGACAAAGAGATATTATTCGGCCTAAGTCCCGCCAAGACGGGACCAGGCCGCGACTGGTTCTCAGTCCGGGAAATCCGCTCCCACAGAGAGAGCCTGCCATTGGTCGATGGACTTGGACAGATAGCTCAGCTTTTCTCGGGCCATGTCGAAAGCGATCTTGCCTAAGAAGAGATTGCGTGGCGGCTGGTCAGCCTCAACGATCGTAATCATCGCTTCTGCAGCGCGAACCGGATCGCCGGGCTGTTTGCCGCTGCGCTCATTTATCTGGCGGCTGCGAGCACCGGCGGTGTCCGCATAATCGGGTATCGACCCTTTAGCGACCTTCAGTGAGCGACCTGCCCAATCGGTCCGGAAGGGACCGGGCTCAACGGCGGTCACCCGGATACCTAAAGGTTCAACTTCTTTAGCCAGAGACTCAGATATCGCTTCCACGGCAAACTTGGTGGCGGAGTAATAGCCGGTGCTAGGATTCGCGACTAATCCACCGATTGAACTGATGTTCAGAATATGTCCAGCGCGCCGAGCTCTCATGCCGGGTAGCACCGCTTGGGTTACCGCTATCAAACCGAAGAAATTCGTGTCGAACATTGCTCGTACTTCCGCTTCTTCGCCTTCCTCGACCGAAGCGAGATAGCCGTAACCGGCGTTGTTAACCAACACATCGATTCGGCCAAAGAATTTTTCCGCCTCAGCAACCGCCGCCGTGATCTGCTGCGGCTGGGTCACATCCAAGGCGAGGGCGAGGCCCGTGTCCTTGTATCCGGCAACTAGATCCTGGATCTGGTCAGGACTACGCGCGGTTACAACAACCCGCTCGCCCCTCTTCAGGAGGATCTCCGCTAATACCCGGCCGAAACCCGTTGAAGACCCCGTGATGAACCACACCCGAGAAGAATTTTTATCCGAAGCCATGCTGCACCAATAGGCTAGGATTGGTTCCGCAGCCAAAATAAATGCGAAAGTGGACTGGATGGACTGAGTGGACTTTGTGGACAGGTGAAACGTCCACTCCGTCCACTTCCGCCGCTACAAGAGGGCGCTCGTTATACTCAGATAAAGCAGCAACATGGCGATATCTGTTGCCGCCAAGGTGATTGGTCCGGCGGCGATGGTGAGGTCGAGTTTCGCCGCATGCAATAGGGTGGGGATACTGATCCCCAACAAACAGGCAGCGCCGACCCCAACTGTCAGGCTTGCGCTAATGACAGCCGCCGGCCAAACCGCATGATCCAGTACTAAGACGACGATAAACACGACCACACCACTGGCTGCCGCTAGCGGCAACGCGGTTATTGCCTCGCGCTTGCAGGTGTTAAGGAACCACACCGGTGTAACCCGGTGCTGCCGCAGCGTTTCCAAAACGAGGGCTAAGGATTGGACGGCGACGCTTTCTCCCAACGCCAAGGCCAGGGTCAGAAAGAATGCGACCACTAATGTCCGCTCGAGTGTTTTCTGGTGGGCCTGAGCGACAACGGCGCACACAGTGCCCCCAGCGATCGTCACTAGTAGCCAGGGAAAACGAAATCGAAATACTTGCAACGGTGCAGCTGACCGAGCCTGGGCAATGTGCAAGCCGATCGCTTGGAACAGGTCATCGCTCGTCTCTGTCTTAGGAATTCCGAAAACTTCCTCGTTAAACAAATTAATGTCGACTACGCCTTTCAGGCGATGTTCCCGATCAACAATCGGAAACGCCAGAAACTTGTGCAGGACAAAGAATTCACAGGCTTCCAGCACGGTCGCGTTTTCTGGGATGGCAATGACCTGGTGAATCATCACATCCGTGAGCGACTCGTCAGGTTGGGCCGTGAGAAGGGCGCGCGTTTGCAGTACGCCAACCAGGCGTGAAGCGTCGTCGACCACGTAGAAATAGATCAATGATTGGCCAGGCGAACGGTAGTCCCGAATAAAGTCCAACGCTTCGCTGACCCGCATAGTTTGCGGGAGTTGGACGAAATCATGCCCGGCAAACTCGCGAACCGGACGCTGCATGTGCTCAGCCTGCATCGTCGGAATGTGAAGAAAGTCCGTGTTCTTTGAGTTTCGCGTACAACAGCTGGCGATGGATATTTAGTAATCGCGCTGCTTCGGCCCGGTTACCCTTGGCGCGACTCAGCGCTCTCTCGAGCAACAGTTTCTCTAACCGGCTGATGGCGGAATGATAATCCAGTTGCAACAGTTCATGCAATCCGTACTCGGAGTCTGAAGCAGCAGGCGTGCGCTGAAGATCAGTGGCATCAATGATACTACCTCGGACTGCCAATGCGGCTGAGCGCATGGTGTTTTCCAATTCGCGGACGTTACCGGGCCAAGGCCGCTCCAATAGCTGTTTTGCAGCGGTCGCGGTCAAGGATTTTGACGGGTCACTCGGCAATTTCAGGAAATGCTCAGCCAAGAGGAGGATATCGGAACCACGCTCCCGCAGCGGCGGTAAAGGGATGCTAAGAACGTTCAGTCGAAAAAACAAATCCTGGCGAAAACGGCCTTCCTGTACCTTTTTTGGCAGATCTTGATGCGTCGCGGCCACAATTCGAACGTCGACCTGCTGGGAAGACTGGCCGCCAACCGGTGATACGATCTTGTCCTGGAGGACCCGCAAAATCTTGGCCTGCATTTCCAGATTCATGTCGCCTATCTCATCGAGGAAAAGTGTTCCGCCATTTGCCTCGCGGAATTTCCCCGGTCGCGGCTGGACTGCCCCGGTAAACGCTCCTTTGACGTGCCCGAAGAGCTCGCTTTCCATAAGCTCACGCGAGATAGCCGCACAGTTCACGGCAATGAACGGCCGGGTCGCTCGGTCGCTATGCCGGTGAATGGCTCGAGCTACCAATTCTTTGCCGGTACCTGTTTCTCCCTGTATCAGCACGGTGATATTTCCGCTGGCGGCGAGCCCGATTCTTTTCTGCACTTCACGCATGCCGGTACTAAACCCGATCAAATCATCGGCCGTCTCCGGCGTTCCTGATCCCTCGCGGATTTGAGGGCGCTTAAGGGCTTCGGCCAAAACTCGTTTCAGATCCTCGCGCCCCACTGGTTTAGTGAGATGATCAAACGCGCCCAATTTAATTGCTTCAATGGTATTCGAGCTATCAGCAAACGCGGTGAGCATGATGACCGGGGTTAGCGGACTTGCATCTCGCAGAAACTCGATACCGGTCATCCCTGGCATCTTCAGATCCAGGAAAGTGACATCGGCGTTGTCAATCTGATCTCGCGCTTCGCCGGCCTGTTTCGTTTCAATCACTTGATGACCAAGGTCACGAATCGATTCGCTGAGCGCTTTCCGAAACGCATCATCGTCATCAACGATCAGGATTCGCGCCATGGTAATCGGATTTCAAAACGTGCCCCGTTGGCGCCCTGGGTGCAAGAGATGGTCCCGCCATGTGCCTCGACTATTTCCCGAGCAATAGCCAGCCCTAGGCCGGTTCCGTTGGATCTCAATGAAGTAAAAGGTTCGAAGATATTTTCCCGAGATTCTTCCGGTATTCCGACCCCTGAATCCTCAACAATCAGAGAACAAGCTTGGTCTCGTGGTTCGGCAGTTACATGAACCCAACCGCCGGAAGGAGTATGCCGCAGAGCGTTCGTCACAAGATTGTCTAGCGTTCGTGTCATTCGCTGCTGGTCGAGCGGCCACTCAAGATCGGGAGCCATAACCTCAAGCCGAACGGCCGAGCTGTCTCCTCGAAAACGGTTGATACAGTCTTCGAGCCAGCGCCGGAGCTGGGTTCGCTGGATAACTAGTTTATCCAAGCGCACGATCGCCAAAAGCCGCTCGAGTAGATCATCCAGGCGAGCAATTTCTTGGAGAATATTCCGATAAGTTCTCTGTTGATTTTCGTCCGCGGTTTTGGCCAAAGCATTCTCGGCCTGGAGCCTCATGGCACCGATAGGATTCCGGATCTCGTGGGCTAGCCCCGCTGACGTTCGACCGAGAGCGGCCAGGCGATCGGCCCGGTTAAGTTGTGCCGATAGTTGACTCGATCGTTCTTGCGATTCGTCTAACCGCTTTCTTTGCAGGTTAAATGCCGCAATCAACCGATCCAGCTCACTCAGACCCGTTTTGGTTAAAGCTGCCTGTGATTCATCGAGCTGTTGTTCGACCTGGGAGAGGCGCCGGCCCCAGTTGTGCAAATACCACAGGATGACTCCTCCGGTTACGAGCATTAGCAGTAGTAGACCGACAAAGCTGCCAGCAAGTTTCTCGAATGCTGCCGCCATCCCGACGTGCGCTCTACCCATCGTCCAGATCACTAGACCAGAACTCACTGGGGTGGCATGGATCAAAAGTACCTCCTCGGAGGAATCGTATCGAGCGGTGTCTTCCTTCTGCGTAGAGAGTACTCTTTGGTTGAGCTCGGAAATGCGGCTTGATTCGGCGGCAGGGACGTCTCGCTTAATCGGTTGATGAGTCGGAAAGCTGTACGCGATGAAACTGTTTCTCGGCGACCAGAATCCCCCCTCTATCCCGTTGTATCGTCCCAAAGCCAGGTCAAGGAGCAGCAAGAGCTCGCGTTCGTGGCCGGAATTGCCGAAGTCAGGTTGGGAAGTCGTGAAGCTCGACTGATAAAGGTCGTACTGTTGCGACACATTTTTTGCCGCGTCAGCAACCGAATGTTGAACCTCGGCGATTTGTGCGCCGATGCCGAGCTGAAACAGGCCGTATAACTGCACGGCCAGCGCGCCGCACACAACTACAACAAATAACCAAAGCAGAGTCAGTGCGCTGCGCAATGAAGTGAACATGGGAATTCATCAGTTTGAATGATTGACCCAAAGTTTCACTCGATTTTCGTTGGCTCTCTAACTCGATGACCACGAACGGAGCGGGAATCGTCCGATTTATGTCAGGAATCCGTACAGGTCTGTCTGGATTGCGGACATGCGGACATAATGGAGCCTGCATCCTCGCGCAAGCAGCAAGACCACTCCATTGCCCGGGGTTCACGCAGGCCCTCTAGCGCTCGTTTCCCAGCTCCTTCCCGCTCCTCTGATTTTTTGGCACAGGTTCTGTTTAGAGCGAGTCGAGGTTTCTCATGACACGGACAAACAACGATTCCTGCCGGCACGTGTTGTCGAAGCGGAGCACCTATGGATTGGATATCCTCAATTTGTTGATGGCGGATGTCCGCGATGGAGTTGGCCCTTTCCTTTCCGTCTATCTCAAAGGGAGCCAACATTGGGGCGCCGGCGATATCGGCATCGCCATGGCGGTGAGTGCCATGTTCGGTGCGGTCTGCCAGATCCCTGCAGGTTTGTTAGTGGATGGGATTCGGGCTAAGCGGGCGCTGGTCGCACTTTCCGGATTGGCGGTAGCTGCGGGTTGTCTCTCGATCGCCCTTTTTCCCGGTTTTTCCTTGGTGATCGTCGCCCAAGCTTTGCTGGGTGCTGCTTCCGCGATCATCCCACCCGCCCTCGCAGCAATCAGCCAGGGCTTGGTCGGGCCAAATCAGTTCCCTGCCAGGGTAAGCCGCAACGAGGGATTTAATCATGCCGGTAATTTTGCCGGGGCGCTTTTGGCCGGCGTCATCGGCCAGCGATACGGTTACCAATGGATCTTTTTGCTCGTCTGTTTTTGTGCGGCGGCCAGTGTTTGCGCAGTTGCATTGATTCGTCCGTACGAGATTGATCACGCAATCGCTCGCGGCGGACAAAGCGAACTGGAAGACCGGGCTTCCCCGGAACGGTCTGAACAGCTCGAGGCTAAACCGATTGGGTTAATAGACCTTTTCAGGAGAAAAGATCTGGTCATTTTCCTTGTGTCCGCGATCCTATTTCATTTCGGAAACGCTGCCATGTTACCCATGGCAGGGCAGGTGTTGGCTAAGGTTTCACCCAGGTGCCGACGTGAGCGCGCTAGGTGCATGTATTATCGCCGCGCAATTGGTCATGGTCGGAGTAGCCGCTGCGGCCGGCTGGGCGCTGCGCTTGGGGATTGGCCGGCGAAAGATCTTTATGATCGCACTCGTCCTGCTTCCCATCCGCGGTATCCTTTTTTCGCTGACTGATAGTCCGGTTGCTATCGTCGCGATCCAACTACTTGACGGAGTCGCCGCCGGGATCTTCGGGGTGATATCAGTGATCATCGCTTCCGATTTAATGCGCGGCACCGGCCGGTTCAATCTGGCGCAAGGCCTAGTCGCCTTGGCGACCGGCTTGGGAGCAACCATGAGCAACTTAGTTGCCGGCTTCGTGGTGCAAGCATTCGGTTACTCTATCGGCTTTGTTACTTTGGCCATGATCGCCATCAGCGCGCTCCTATTCTTTGCTATCTTAATGCCGGAGACGGGACCGCGGAGTGGACCGGCGGCAGATCTCCCGGGAACAACCGGCACCGTAACTGTTCCCACCAGCGATTAAATCCATCAGAAAGGAATCGGTTGTTCCAGTTTATCTCGGTACCTGAGCTCACGAAGACATTGATCGCGTCATTCGTGGGAGTCCTAACTTTGATCGGCATCATGACGCGCCCGTTCCGTTGGAACGAGGCGATCATTGCCATGGGTGGGGCGGGTCTGCTCCTTTTACTAGGTCTGATCAGCCCGGTTGATGCCTTTTCCACTCTTTGCCGGGATTGGAATACCTTCCTCTTTTTTCTCGGAATGATGGGCTTGTCCGCCTTGGCAGAGGCAGCCGGTCTTTTTGATTGGCTGGCGGTTCAAGCGGCGCGGTTTGCCCGGCGAAGAGCCTGGTTGTTATTCCTGAATGTTTTCCTATTGGGGACCTTGATCTCAATGATCCTTTCCAACGACGCAACTGCTTTGATCCTCACCCCGGTTGTCTATGTCCTGGTGACGAAGCTGCGATTGCCAGTTTTACCGTTTCTATTTGCCTGCACCTTTATTGCTGACACCGCCTCCTTCTTGTTGCCGGTCAGTAACCCGATCAACATCATTATCCTATCCCACTTTCCTCTCGATCTATTGACCTTCTTGCGCTTGATGCTCCTGCCAAGCCTGATCGTTATCGGGATTAACGTCGGGATTTTCTTCCTACTGTATCGGCGCGAGCTCCGGGGCCAGTTCAAACCCGAGCGGTTGCCGCCGGTCAATGAAACGATCAAGCATCGCGTTTATTTCCGGTACACTTATTTGGTTTTGATTGGTGTCGCGATCGCGTATGTACTGGCGTCGGCTGCGCGATTTCCGCTCTCTTTGATCGCGGTTGGAGGCGCTTTCATTTTGCTGATCGGAGCGCTGGCGTGGAAACAAAGTACGTTGCGCGAGACCGGCAAACGCATCTCCTGGTCTATCTTTGGTTTCATCGCCGGCATGGCGATCGTGGTCCGTTCAATCGAAGATACCGGGCTTACTGCCACGTTCGGGAATTGGCTTCTACACCTTTCGGGTGGCACCACTTTCGGAGCCGTGATGGTAGGGACGGCCGGTGCCGCGCTCGGCACAAATCTGATCAATAACATCCCGATGGCTGTAGTGATGACTTCTGCGCTGGGAAGCGTGCAACACGCGCCGCTGGCGGTTCAACATGGATTCCTCGCCGCCACCATGTTCGGTTGTGACCTCGGGCCGAATCTTACGACCGTTGGTTCGTTGGCGACCGTCTTGTGGTTGCTGATCTTGCGTCGACAAGGCATCAATGTCTCGGGTCTCGATTATTTCAAGGTTGGTGTGATAGTTACTCCCATCATGTTGCTGGCCGGAGCACTCACGATCTGGTGGCTGCTGTAGCTAAAAGAATAGGAGAAGCGATGCGCGTACTCTGTTGCCTCGACGGAACCAACGCAGAACCAATTAGCAGAGTGACGGATTTATTATCGCCGGGCGGGCTCACCGTCGGGCTTATCTACGTCATTGACAAAGGACCGCACCACGACATCGAACACGCTCGCGAACGCCATTTTCGACCCCCGGCTCCTCCACCGAGACGAGAACGTCAAATGTTGGAGGTAGAGCAAGCTTCAGCGGAGGAAATCATCGATGAAGGCTTACACTACTTGTCCGGTGCCCAGACCATCCAACGCGAGGGGCGACCGGAACGGGAGATTGTCAACGCAGCTGCGGAATGGAACGCTGACCTAATCATCATTTGTCCGCGGGCGGAATATTCAGACAAACACAAGATCGGTCCGAAATCAGTGGGGCATGTCGCGCGGTTTGTACTTGATCATGCGCCCTGTCCGGTGTTGCTGGCCCGGCCGATGAATCGGGATCAATTTCCGATTAAACGCTAAAAACCTGCATGCGGATGCGTTCAGGCTTCTTCTTCTGCGACGCGTCGATGTACCAAACGCAACCAGCGGGTATAGTCACGCCGGCAATAGATCCATTTGTGGTGGACCCTCCACAAGACCAAAACAGTCGGAACTTCCGCGCAAATCGCGCAAACGAACCAAGCTAAACCCACATCAGCCGGCGAAATGAGACAAAGGAGCGGCAATGCGGGTACAAGGATGGAAATAACACTCCAGAACCAGAGCGATAACCGATAAGCGCGCATCCGGCGATAAAGAAACGAGGCTCGCTCCAATTCCGGTTGCAGCGAACGCGCGGGGCGAAAATCCTGCACCAATTGGCTGAAGAAAATCCTGGGGGCTATTCCGCCGTAGACTCGGGTCAATTCGTCGACCGAATCCGCCTTCTCTGGGTGACGGAAATCTGGGCTCCCGTTATTCAAATCCGCCGATGACATGACTAAGGGGAATACTAACGGTAACCAAACCTCTACGCCCCGAGGCCGAATGTCAACGATGAAGCCAGCCTTGCTAGTAAATGTAAGTGTCATTTACCACTAAGGCTGACCGCGGGTCCGATTTTTTCGTTCTCGTCCTCGTGCTCGAGAGTGCTGTTTCATGAGACCGCTCGAGCTGGTCTAGAGCGTTCTCGGAATTGCATCCAACAGCGCTCAACCGTAGCAGGGTGATCTGCATCCATAAAGTTCTCGAGGAGGAGGACGACGACGAGTACGAGAATGAAGTCTGCGATTTGAGGCTGCGCATTTTTTGCGTGCCGATGCAAAAGATGGTTTGCTGTCTTATGAGCGGGGAACCACATACAAATCGGCTCATCCACGAACGGTCGCCTTATTTGCTGCAGCACGCTTACAATCCGGTGGATTGGTACCCGTGGGGGGAAGAAGCGTTCGCCAAGGCTCGATCCGAGAACAAACTGATCTTTTTATCGATCGGGTATTCGACCTGCCATTGGTGTCACGTGATGGAGCACGAATCATTCGAGAACTCCACCATTGCGGCTATCCTGAACGAGCACTTTGTGAGCATTAAGGTCGACCGCGAAGAACGGCCTGACGTAGATCGAGTTTACATGCTCTTTGTGCAAAGTACTACGGGATCGGGCGGTTGGCCGATGAGCGTGTTTCTAACGCCAACAATCCAACCTTTTTTAGGCGGCACATACTATCCGCCGGACGATCGATATGGCCGCCCGGGTTTCGGTAGTTTGCTGACTCGTCTGGCAGAGATCTGGGCTAAACAACCCGATAAAATTGCCGAGCAAAGCGATCGGTTCACCGAAGCGATTCAATCCCATTTGGTGAGTGCCAATGGAGAAGAAGTCTCCGCTCCGCGCGCAGATTGGCTCGACCTCGGCTTCCAGCAATTGGCTCAGGGCTTTGATTCGGATGAAGGTGGATTCAGTCCGGCGCCAAAGTTTCCGCGTCCAGCCGTCTTTAATTTTCTGTTCCGATATTGGTACCGAACCGGTTCCGATCAAGCCCGCGATATGGCCTTATTCTCCCTCAGAAAGATGGCGAACGGAGGGATGTATGACCACCTGGGTGGCGGCTTTCACCGTTACTCCGTCGATGCGCGTTGGCATGTCCCACACTTCGAAAAAATGCTGTACGATCAGGCCCAGCTGGCAGTCGCCTTTTTGGAAGCGTTCCAGGTTTCTGAGGACAGTTGGTATGCGCAAATCGCGCGTGAGACCTTGGGTTACATCAAGCGCGACCTTACGTCTCCTGAAGGCGGGTTCTATTCTGCAGAAGACGCCGATAGTTTGCCTGCCACAGATGCCGATCGCAAACAAGAAGGCGCCTTTTATGTTTGGACCGCTGACGAAATTAAAGCATGCCTGACCCCGGATGAAGCCACGGTGTTTCGCCGGGTCTTTGGAGTGGAAGAGGCAGGAAATGTTTCTGGCGCCAGTGATCCGCACGGCGAGTTGGCTGGTCAAAACGTTCTTTTTAGGCAAAGCGAACCGGATTTGGTGGCCAAGCTCACGGGTAAATCGGTCGATGTTGTCGAACAGCTATTGGCATCAGCCCAGAAAAAATTGTTCGAGGTTCGTGCTCGCCGTCCGCGTCCCCATCTGGACGACAAGATCGTTACGGCTTGGAATGGGATGACGATTAGCGCGTTCGCCAAGGCTTATCAGGTATTGGGCGACGTAGAGCACCTGCAAGTGGCGCAACGAGCGGCCGACTTCATGCAGCGTCACCTCTACCAAAAACGTTTGCTACGCAGTTATCGTGAAGGCCCCAGCTCGATTTTTGCTTTTGCCGAGGATTACACATTTTTGATTCAGGGTTTATTGGACTTGTACGAGGCGGACTTTGATACCCGATGGCTGGGTTGGGCGGGTGAACTGCAGGTGCAAATGGGGGCCTTGTTTGCGGATCCGAAAGGCGGTTATTTCAGCACCGAAGAAGGGGCGCCAGATATCTTGTTCCGGTTGCGAGACGATCATGACGGAGCCGAGCCGGCGGCCAACTCCGTTGCCGCGATGAACTTGCTTCGGCTCGGTTGGATTTTTGACCGTACGGAGTTCCGGGATGCAGCTCAGCGGATCATGACCAGCTCTGCTACCATTCTTGAACGGAGCCCGGTCGCCGTACCTCAGATGCTGGCGGCATTGTGCGGGTTGCTAGCGGACCCAGTCCAAGTGGTGATCGCGACTCGGAACAAGATTAGCGAACCGCTGATCAGAGCGATTGGCCCGCTCTTTTTACCAGACAAAATTGTGCTTTGCGCCGATGCCGATGATCCCTGGCTATCTCAGCATCTGCCAGCGCTTAAAGGCATGGGCCTGATCGATAACAAAGCGGCCGCCTACGTTTGCCAGCATTTTGCTTGTGAGCTGCCGGTGGGTACAGCGGCAGAACTCGCAGAGCGGTTGCGGAGGAAAGGGTAATGCTGAGCGGTTTGGGGTGGCGTGAAGTAATCAGTAATCAGTGTGTCAGTGATCAGTGAAGAAGAATGATAAATTGAGCTGTGTCCCGATGGGTCGCGGAGTATTTCTACTGGTTACTGACTTACTGATTACTGATTACTGTCTCCGTTAAGCCCAGGGCTTCTTTTACTGAACTATGGATCCGCAGAACAACGTTCCCGCGATGGAAACAACCGAGCGAGTTATGTTTTTTGATACCGATGCCGGCGGGGTAGTCCATAACATTGCTTATCTGCGGTTCATTGAGACCAACCGGTCATTGCTGGCTGAAAAGCTGGGTTGGAAGCTAGGGGAAATGATGCAGCTGCAACAATGTCCGGTAGTGGTTCGCACCGAAATCGACTACCGCCGTCCCGCGCGCCTTTGGGATAAGCTGGTCGTTCGGGGCGAACTAGAGAAATTCGACCTGGCCCGATTCTGGTGTGCGTTCACGATCCGGCGAGAAACCGACAACGAATTATTGATTACCTGCAAGCAAATGCTTGTCGTGGTCAAACTCCCAGATATGAAAGTGATGCGACTACCGCCGTATTGGGAGACGGATTTCGGACATCTGAAGAGCTAGGGCGAGAATCGGCACTCGTCCTCGTACTCGTCGTCGTCCTCGAGAACGCGGCTTTGTCCGAGAGTCAGCGGAACTACCTTGGCTTTGCTATTTTAGGGTTTCGTCACGGTCGATGGGCCCACCCTACTTACTTTCGAGGACGACGACGAGTACGAGGACGAAGCGTGCCAGGGCTCATTTGGCCCGGACCAACCTCAACACCCAATCGGAGAAATCCATCGCTCCGGCTAACAACTCTTTGCCGAGGGAATTGAACGTCACATCCCGGCTGGCCAGAATCAGCATAAAGCTCAGAACAATGAAATTCATGAGATAGATCACCATCATGGAGAAGAAGGTTCCGTGCTCGATCAGATCGTTCTGTCCGTTCCAAAGCATCCAGAGCGTAAAGGTGATGTGAAACATCCAGGTGAAACCGATGCAGCCGAACAGCCAGCGGTGATAAGGCTCGAGATCGATAAACAACCCAAGACCGCCGTAGATACCAAAGATAAGAACGCTGTAAATCGGACAAAAATAGGGAGCTAGTGCGATCCAGAAATTAGTCTTATCGGTCACGATATGGCCACCGTCGCGGCCGATGCGAAATTCGCGGACTTTGCCGCCCATCAACCAGACCCAAAGAGCATGAGTCAACTCGTGACCGAAGACGTACATCACCATCGGTTTTGGCAGCCCTACAAATGCGATTAGCCAAAGCACTGCACCGAGAGAAAAGAACCAGAACTCCTCCGAGACCCAGAAGGCGTGGTTAATGGTGGCTTGCGAAAAACTGCAGAAAAAGGCCCGGGTCAAGATCCAGGCGACTGGGAGCAGGAAGACCGCGATCAGCTGTTTTAGCCAGCGGACAGGGATAGCCAGCGGTTGCCTGGCCGGGGCTCGGGTCTGTTTGTACAGAGCGCTGCTCTTTAATTTACGGCGCTTTGTACTCATGGAAACGAGCAGGAACGAATCCGGCAGTGGCCCATCTGCGTCAACATAAGCGACGTAGCAGCAGTTGGCGCGCGCGCACCACCCAGTTCGGAGGGGAGCCGCATGGGAAATGTCCCGTCCTTGGACCGACAAAAAACCTTATCGTGAGGCGGACCCAAACCCGTGGACTGCTGCGGCTCCCTAGGCGTGTGGAAAGATCTAGAATCGTTTTCAACCCTGCAGCGTTTGAACCCGCGTTGAGCCCCAGGGTGTCGCATCTTATTGAGCGCTACACCACCAAACGGTCTGTCTGCGCCGACATGCCATAGACCTGAAAACGTGGAATGCAACGCCCCTCCGAACTGGGGCCGTGGTGGGGCGCCGCCTACTGCGATGTCGCTTAGCTTTATGCCTATGAGTAGCCGCCGGACCGCTGCCGGTCTCGTCGCACCTCCTCTCATGCTGACGTGAAGAGAGGCGGTGGCCGGAAGTGCGGCAGGTCTGCTCCCGGCTGTAACGGCGTTCCTCAAGCCCGTCCCATGTACGCGCCGCTACGGGTATCGACCCGTATCAGTTCACCTTCTTTGATGAACAAAGGTACCTGAATCATTTTCCCGGTCTCCAGCTTGGCCGCTTTTTGCACATTGGTAGCGCTGTCGCCGCGGAGACCTTCCGGCGCTTCAACCACCTTTAATGTGACTGATGAAGGCAGCTCGACCTCAACTGCTTTCCCTTCCGCATAGAGCACGTCGACAGCGAGATTCTCGGTCAAATACTCGTTCGCGCTGGCTAACAGGTCCGCGTTCAAAGTCTCGGTTTCATATGTCTCCGGATCCATGAAAACGAATCCATCTTGATCTTTGTAACTGTACTCCAGTTTCCGACGGTTAACGTCGACCAGTTCTACGGTTTCCGTCGAACTAAAGCGAACATTGCTGGATTTACCGGTTCGAATGCTTCTCAGAGTGGCTTGCACGAAGGCCCGAAGATTGCCCGGGGTGCGATGTTGAACATCAAGAACGACTGTAATATCGCCATTGTAACGAAGAGCCATTCCTTTGCGAAGATCGTTTGCTGCTGCCATAAAAATGATTGCCGGACGGTAAATTATCTTATCACTAGAAGACGGTAACAATTACAAAAGGTTCAACTTCGTCAAATCCTGTGAGTCAATAATGCCGACTGGGCGGTTAGTGTCGTCGACTACCACCAAATCATCAATTCGATGTTGGGCCAGGACGTTGAGCACTTCGACCGCCAGACGATTCAGACCGATCGTCACCGGATGTTTGTTCATATATTGAGAAACTGAATCACTGCTCAGGGACGGGTTGTGCTCAAACGACCGGACGAAATCTCCGTGGGTAAAAATCCCGGCTAATTTTCCATCTGAGCCCACGATTACGGCCAAGCCGGCCCGGCGTTCATTCATCGTGTGTAACACGGCCAAGATCTCGGTCTCCGGCGCAACGATCGGCATCCGATCTTCCGGGCGCATCACATCGGCCACCCGTTGCAGGAGTACTCTCCCTAAGCGGCCGCCTGGATGAAATTTAGCGAAATCCTCTCGTTGAAACCCGCGCGCTTCGAGTAAAGCCATGGCCAAAGCGTCTCCCAGTGCGAGCATGACGGTGGTGCTGGCTGTCGGCGCGAGGTTTAACGGACATGCTTCCTGTTGGACAGAGCAGTCCAGGATGATGTCACTGTGCCAGGCTAAGGTCGAAGACAACATCCCGGTAAAAGCAATCAAGCGCACATCAAACCGTTTTAAGGCGGGCAGAATATTTAAGAGCTCGGAGGTCTCGCCCCCATAACTCAGAGCTAATACGGCGTCTCCCGCGCTGACGATGCCCAGATCGCCGTGCAAAGCGTTCAGGGGATTCAAGACCACGGCTGGGGATCCGGTGCTGGTCAATGTGGCCGCGATTTTCTCGCCGACTTGACCCGACTTACCTACGCCCAATACGATCACCTTCCGGCCCGCTTCCGTGGTGGCACGTAACAAGTCAACCGCCTGGCTGAACCGATCGTCCAAGCGATCAACCAAGCGTTTCAGTTCCTCGATCTCGAGATTGACCACGAGTTTACCGCGTTCGAGGTGAGTCATGGGGGGAAATAGCAAATAGTAGATCGCAAATAGCAAATAATTATTTTCCAACGCACCGCCAATCCCAAACGCAGATAAGTATCAACCGCGAATGGACGCGAACAATGTCCGATGGAGTACTTTCTACTTGCCCAGGCCTAGCGATCCAGCTTATCGAGGCGAGTTCCTGTGACTGACGTAGCACCAAGCGACGGGCCTAGGCAACCAGGCTTGACCTTACCAAACGAGGGTAAACCAAAATCAGCGAGACGATGGTTTCCGTGGCTCTTGCTAGTCATCGCCATGGCATACTATTCGGCGTATGCGCTATCCGGATTGGATTTGGGTGGAGAAGGCGGAACCGCGGCGGTGATCGCGCAAAGGTTGCTCGACGGTCAACGACCGTTTGTCGACACGTTCCTGGGGTACAACTTGCTCTGGTTTTATCCGTTAGTCTGGCTGTTCCAGATCTTCGGTCCGAATTTCACGGTCGTACGGATCTTCTTTTTTGTTCTGTCGATCTTCGCCGCACTGCTGGCTTACCGGACCGTTCGCCGAGTTTCTGACTCTGCCGTGCTGGCCTTCGGTTGCGCACTGGTGCTGATCTTGATCCCAGGAATTCAGTTTCGGAATTACCTCGGCCTGCTGGGAGTCGGCAATCTGGCGGCACTGTTAGAAGCATTCGCATTACCGCAACGGTCTCCTAAACATCGTTTGATCTGGATTGTCGTGGCCGCGTTCGCCATCGCGCTCACCTTTTTGATCAGGATCGACCTCGGTTTTTTCTTTTGCGGTGTGGCCTTGGCAAGTGTGGCCGCTTATTTGCTTCTAGGTGAGGGCACCTTTCGGCGACGCCTTTGCAATGCCCTAGTGACGATTATCGCTTTACCGGTGACCTTTCTGGTGGTGCATTTGCCAGTCTCTTTTTATGCGGAGCAACATGGGTTTGGCGCAGCTTTTTGGGAAGACTATCTGAGGTATTGGCAGTTTATTGAGGAGAAGGCTGAGAGTGTGGCCGGCGTCGAATCGCTTAAGTCGAGCCATCCGATCCAATCGTCGCCACGTACGCAATTGGTGGCCGACCCGACCCCGGCGCCGCCGGTCGCGGATCGTTCAACGCGAAGATTGCCGGCTTGGACGCAGATGTTCACGGAAAAGTTCGGGAAGAAACGGATCCTGGTGTTCCTTCTCTATTATCCAATCCTAAGCGGAGCCATCCTGGCCGGGGCAGCTCTGTTCTTGGCCGTTTTCGGCATGTTGAGGAGCCGAGCCAATGAAAAAGGCGAAGCATTGGTCCTATTCATCGGACTGGCCTCAGCTTTCACTCTGTTCCCGCAATATTTCTTTTTTCGGCCAGACCCACAACATCTGAGCGAGATGATGTGCCCGTTCCTGGTGGTTTCCGCATGTTCCTTTGGGATGGCGCTTCGGCGTTGGAAGTCTCCGCACGTCTGGTTGCGATGGAGTACCCGCCTCTGGTTGCTTTTTCTACTAGTGCAACTTTGGTTCTATCTCGACTACGGGTTAGCGGTTCCCTGGATGGGATCGATTGGGCGAAAGAAACCTAACGAACAATTGTTTCGAGCTGACAATGGGGTCCTGGCCTATTTGCCCAAAGCCCAAAAACCCGAGTACGAAGCCTTATATCAGGCTGTAACCCAGAACTCGGTGCAGAGCGATTGGGTGATCTGTTATCCGTATGCGCCAACGGTCAACTTTATGACCAATCGCCGAAGTTATCTTTATAATCTTTATGTCGATAATGCCACGCGGCCCGCGACGTTCGACCAAGAAGCAATCGCGGCGATCGAACAGAAGAAACCCGCTGTGATCCTGATCGACGACGACCCGATCAACGCCACGGAATCTTCCCGATTCAGCGTATGGGCGACGGCGACGTTAGAGTACATCAAAAGCCATTATCGGTATGTCGGCACCTATGTACGAAATGCTGTGTACGTCGCGCCTAGTGAATGACGAAACGGCGAGTGGGCGAGTGTACCTCTGGTGGGGCGAGGCTCCCGAATGGTCTTACCATCGAACCGGAGCACCTGGTGATATCTCGGCCGGACGATGCCGATACGCTTAGTCACATGCCGAGCCGTGATGCAGCGCTCGACCACGGCTCGGCGCATTTTCAGGCGTACTGACAACATTCGGCAAGAGGCCAACAGGTGCTCCGGCCCAATGATTAGGTCTTTCGGGAGCCTCGCCCCCACCAGAGATATGTCGCCCATTCGCCGTTTCCATTAGAGCATGCCCCGCAGCACTCCTAAGTTGACGCGATCCTCGGCCAGGTCCTCGCCCTTTGGGGTTTCCAAGACTTTCGGGATCTGGCTGAATTGCTCTGACCGCATGATTTCACGGAAGGGAGCGAGACCGATTTTCCCTTTGCCAATGTGTTCGTGTCGATCAACCCGGGAACCGAGAGCCGCTTTGGAGTCGTTCAAGTGCCAAGCCGCTAGACGAGCAGAACCAACCTCTTTCTCAAATTCGGCGAATACACTCCAAAACTTCTTCGGCGTAGAAATATCGTATCCGGCAGCGAAGAGATGAGCGGTATCCAAACAAACGCAGAGACGTTTCGGATAGCGGCAACGATCGATAACCGCGGCCAATTCGGCGAACTTACTCCCGAGGGTGCTGCCTTGGCCGGCGGTTGCTTCTAGCGCGACTTTACAACGCCCTTTCGGCAACGAAGCAAAAACGAAGTCAAGGCTCTCCGCTATCCGCGCCAGACCGGTATCAATACCAGCTCCCAGGTGAGCACCCGGATGCAGGACCAAGAAGGGCAGCCCGAGTTGATCTGCTCTTTCCAGTTCAGCTTTTAAAGCGGCACGCGATCTTTCAAAGGTCACGGGGTCCGTCGCGCAAAGATTGATCAGATAACTCGTGTGACCGAAGACGATCGCTGGTCGATACGGAGATTTTGCGAATGCTTCCAGCTCTGCCGTGGCAAAGTCCTTCGCGAACCATTGCATGTTATTCTTCACGAAAATCTGTACCGCGGTACAACCCACGGAGTGGCCTCGCTCCAAGGCTTTGGCTGGTCCACCGGATATGGACATGTGAGCGCCGAGGAGGGGAGACGGTGGAGGTGGTGATGTCTTGCGGCTAGAAGGCATGGTGAGAGCAGAAAGCGGAAAGTGAAACGTGATTGATGATCGGTGATTGGTTTGCAGATCGGCTTTTCTACGCCATCGACTGCGTATCCCAATACTCCATTACTCCGATACTCCAACACTCCACTTCGCCACGGCCCTATCCGCTGTTTGCGCGGTTAATCTCTATGCGGAAAAACGATCTCCCAATCTGGCTCGGTAACAGATCCGGTGACGCGAGCGGTGCCGGCTTCCTGGTCGAGACGCCCCGACAGATGGATAGCGGCACTACCGAAATCCACGGATCCAGAAAGATCGAGAACATGCTGGCCTGAGGCTAAGCTCAATCGGCTGATTTTTAGAAGGCCGAGATTGGTGACGAACTCAGCCGTTAACTGGCCAACCCGGTTAAACCCTGCGGAAACCAGTTTCTTGAAACCGGGCTCCACAAAATGTGCCCCGCTCAAATCAGCGGCATCTAGCACCAATTTCCCTTCTGCGCTATCCCGAGAGGAATCGGAAACACCAAATCGGCTCCTTAACCAGCCGCTGAGTTGTCCTTGCCAACCGGCTAGCAAAGCAGACCGAATTCGTAGGTCCGAAAGCCCAACCCGGTCGAAAGTAATCTGAGAATCGAGGGCAGCGTTTGGATGCATTTGTTGGACCGTGACGGAGCACTGACCGGCACCAATCCGGCCGTTCGGTATGGCGAGATCAATTTCGTCTTGCTTCTTGTGCAGATCCGCGCCGGCCGAAGCGAGCGGCGCTTCTAAAAGGCCGCACCGAAAGACTACTCCGGAGTTCATATCGATGTGCATGGAAAACTCGCTTCGGCCGTCTTGTTCGTCTGACTTAAGGCTAAGGTCGGGCGCTTGCGGAAATTGAAGGTGGTCGAGTAAAGGGAGGAGTGAAGGTTCGAACCACGTTGCCATGGCGACCGGTTGTAAATGCGCTTGAGCCTCTAGCTGAGTCAGTTTCTTCGTCCGCAGATCCAAAACAAACGAGCCCGTGGCCACGCCTTCATCGCGGGAGATCCGGACATTTTCGACGGAAACCTGGTATGGTTTCAGGCGAAATGTACCGGAGCCGGAATTCATGAAAACGCCCCGAAAACGAGTTGGTCCTAGCCAGTATTGACCGTCGCCGGCGAGCTGCTGAGTTTCCGGGCTCGAGCCTACCAAATCCAGCTGAACAACTGGTGGTGCTTGGAAATCCCATTCCGATAACAGCGATAAAAACGTGTTTGGGAGCAGGGCCGTTATCGCTTTTGGATTGAGCGCAGAATGGAGCCGCAAACGAAATTGTCCGGGGCGATCGATGATTTCACCGGTTACAGTGCCGGTGCGGTGCGTCAGCTCGACGTTGGAAGCCATCCAAGACTTGCCTTGCCTGGAAAATTCAGCACGCAATCCTTGGAACTGAACTCCCCGAACCGAGAACTGTTCCAGGCTCAGTTTGCCAATGATCTGGGGTTCCCAGTTTCGTAGGAGAGCGCCTTCCAACTCGAGCTCTGGGGCCTTGGTAAACTCCCATTCGCGTAGCCAATCAAAGCCGGGTTCGCCCTTTAACAGTTCCGCTAAATCCAGGCTACTGCGAACCTGAAACTTCTTTTCGCCGGTGGCGGTATCCCAAGTGCCCAGAGCAAAAAATTCGCCGCTGGAATCGGTTGCGTGTAGAGAGCGAAGAGAAAATCGCTGATTCTCAAAGCTGAATTTTGCCGCGACATCTTTGAGCTCTGCGCCATTCTTTTTGACGTCTGCGGCGACAAGATTCCCGTCGTTGATCCGCCAGTCACGCGGGTTGGCCAGGTCCATTTGAAAAGCGAAACTCAGGGTCGCCGGTTCGACATAACCAATCCCACGCAGCTCATGAAACAGAGTGGCAATGAACTTTACAGTGGCATCCGATGGATCCGGGTCGTTCGCGACCGCGGAAACCGCTGTCGAGGTATTCTGGGGATGGATCAGAGTCGCGGCCGCATTGATGCGGATACCGTACAGGTGCGCTGATGCTTGCCTGACTTCGATACGACCCGGGAACAAATAGATGCGGGCATGAAAGTCTGTGACCCGAACCTTGCCGCTCTGCGGTGATCGAAAGTTCAATGGTACCAGCAGGGTCGCACCGCTCAGATCGACGGAATTCAGCGCCGGTCCGTGTTGGAACAGGTTGGCGTAATTGATATCGAGAGAGACCTGATTGATCTCGGCCAGGAGATTCTCTTCCTGTTTGTTGTTAAATATTTGTATGTCCCGGGCAATCAAACCTCGGAACGGATCCAAGGTGATCTTGCCGATGTCGATGTAGAGACCGTACCGGGCGAACTCTTTTTCCAAGAGCGAGCGCCAATGGCGTCCCAACCCCTTGGTGTATCCGTACCAACCGAGCCAGGTCAGTCCTGCACACACCAGCGCCAGGAAAAGCCACCGGGCAATGCGGAGGAGTCTGTTTAACATCGTTGTAGGTCCGAAGTTCAACGTTCAACGTCATAAGTTCAACGTTCAATGTCGCTGGCGCAGCACCGGAGAGTGTCGGGCCAGGCCGGGAAGCTCAACCCGGAACGTAAAACTTGGAACCTCGAACTCGGAACTAAATGAGCCCAACCCGCTGATGCCGAGCGAATTATAGGTTAAACGCAAAAAGGAGGCGGAGATTTAATAAGAGAAGTCTTTCCAGATGGCCCATTATTTGCTAAAGAAAGAGTCCCGATGATTCAACCGAACTGTCGGGCCAGGTTTACCGCACAGGACTTTGAATTCGTGGTTCGAGTTCTCGCGCGGGACAGCCGGCAACAAGTCAGCTTAGTCGAGCTTTTAACCGATCCCGAAACTCGGGATCAGATTTTGGATCACGAGTGTCTGTATCGCGCGATTCTCGAAAATACAGGCAATCTGACCATTTCGCCGCAGTTTTACTTTTACATTTTGTCGAGGCTAGTCTTGCGCCGAAGCGGCATTGAGGACCGAGTCCTCACTGATTATGTGGCGGCACTGCTGGAGAAGTTTTCCAGTGCGCGCCAGATGCGGGGACCGGTCGCAGATGCGTCGACCACCTATTTATCCGATTTGTTACTGGCGCTGAAAGGCGCTTCCCCCTATCAGGCTTTTTTGATTCAGACCCATGTGGGGAACTACGCTCTTTTCGTCACCGGCATCTTTCACGAAAACATCGAGTCGCGCCGCCAACGAGGGGCGCCAAGTTGTTCTTTCTACGAAGAACTGGGTAGGACCAGTTTTCACGCAGCCGCCACCCATGGCGTAGCCAAGAAATTCGAGCTTTGTCCCGTTTTTGAAACGTTAGCGGACCGATTCCGAGACTGCCGGTTGGCTCTCAACAACCTGGCAGACGAGTTAGTCGATCTCGGAGACCATCGTTACTGCCAGCCTTAATTTTTGCTATGAACCCCACGCTTTTCAGCGAACTACAGCGTTTGTTCGAGCGGACTTACGCCAATGTCGGCATCAATCTGGAAGACTGCCTGATTGATCGTTCCCGGTGCGCCCACTTGTCTCGTTTAGCAGGTGCAGCCTCGCGAGAGCTGAGCGATCTGGCGCGCACATTCCTCAGGACCGCGGATGATCGACTGTACGTTGGGATTTATTATTCCAGCTGGTTGATCGAGCAATTGGAAAAATACGATCCGCGAAGCGGCCTTTCGAATTCGAATATTCGATCTCTCATCATGTTCGTGGAAGAGATCAATCACGCCTTGCATGCAGCGCTTCAGTTCAAAGCCGGTTTGCGTCGCATCGATAGCGAAGATTTTGCGCGAAATTTGGAGCTGCAGGGTTTGGTGGATACCTATCTGGTGTTGTTGCTATACGTCGCGTTTTTCCGCCGCAGTCAGAAGGTGTCTCGAACCGACCGGCGCTGGCTCCGGTTTCATCTTTTCGAGTCTCGGTCCGGTAACGGGTATCAGGACGCTAATCTGCGAGCCCGTTACATGGAAACCAGTGAGCTCGCCTCCCAATACACCCATTTTCTGGATTCTCTGAATGGAGTGCGGCGCGTCGAGGAAATTCGAAATTTTCACACGCTTAGCTACGACCAGAAAAAGAAACATATTCTGGCGCTCATGAACGGCCCGGAACCGGATTAGGGTTGGCAGTTTGCGGCTTCAGTTGAGGGTTGAGCGGTGGGTTCCTGATTCGTTCGGAGACTCCTCGCGCTCAAGAGGTAGCGACGGATAAGACTCATGGGACCTATGGGACTAATGCGTACTCTTGGGGTCGCTCATCCGATTTGCCTGCAAAGTGCGGACCGATAAGTGCAAACGGCAAACTGCCAATCCGGCACCACAAACCCGTCGTTGACCTTCACCCATATCTTCCATTACAACCCATGGCAGAATGGACATTTGGATAAATCGGGCTGGTCAACATCTCGGTAAGTACACGCTTGAGGACGTTCAGCGTGGTCTTGATCAGGGGCAGTTCGTGGCTACTGATCTAGCCTGGCAAGAAGGAATGGAAAGCTGGAAGCCGCTTTCCGACTTCCCTGGGGTTCGCATTCCCGCGACTCCGGTCGAGCCTCCCGCTCCCGCTTATCCGACGCCGCCACCGAGCGATGACATCGTGCCCAGCGTGGCGCGACCCGACGTGGCGCCTGCTTGGGAGCGCCGCCCAGATGTAAAACTGATTCCGGCGTTTTTCATGACGATTCGGGATGTCTTATTCGAACCTCATTTGACCTTCCCGCGAATGCCGATCGATGGCCGGCTGATTCCGCCGACGACGTTTTTATTGTTGTTACAGTTCACCGTGGGGTTGGTCTCTTACGCGATTGGGATCGCTCTCGAGTTGGCCCAGCTGCCTTATTATTCGCAGGCGTTTTCACGCTCGGAAGAGCTGAAAAATCTGAATTTTCCGGTTTGGATCTTTTTTATCCTCATCCCGGGGGCCTTTATTCTCTGGGTCGCGATCTGGCTGGGTTTCAATTTTTTGATAGCCGGGGTTCATCACCTGATTCTTATGATGCTAGGCGGCGCCAAGAAGGGATATGATGCTACCTACAAAGTCGTCTGTTATTCTTATTCGGCTCAGATCTTTAACTTGATCCCGATCTGTGGAGGTTTTGCCGTACTTCCGTTCTTTTTCGTTTCCAGCATTATTGGTCTTTCGAAGGTGCACGGTATTGAAGGGTGGAAAGCCTCCGTGGCCATGTTAGCGCCATACGTGCTGTGTTGTTTGATGGCGGCTGGCCTTTACATCGGCATCATTGCCATGGTGGCGTCGCACACCCAACAGTCGTGAAGCTAGGCTGGATTATCGCTCGCCCACTGGCCCCACGGGAGACCGATTTCGAACCCTGGTTCTTGTTTGCGACCGCTAGCTTCGGGATTGGCTGTCTGGCTTGGCTTAGCTTGGGATTGCATTGGCCGGTGTGCTGGTTCCGCCACTCGTTGGGAGTTCCCTGTCCAACCTGTGGCGCGACTCGTAGCGCGTTAGCGTTAGCTCACGGCGACATTGGGTTGGCGCTCCGCACCAATCCCTTGATGTGCCTGATATACCTGGGGATAATTATTTTCGATCTCTACGCGGTTGCTGTGCTCCTCTTCCGAACAAAGCGGCTCAGGTTAGACCGCATCCCGCTACAGGTTCAACGGATACTGCGCGTAGTAGTGGTCGGCCTGGTGATAGGCAACTGGATCTACTTGCTCTGCTATCTTCGCTAGATCGTTTTGATCGGTGGTTTCAGGTAGCGTCCGGCCGATTGAAAAGCGCGGGCTGACTTCATGTTGTTGCGCACAGAACAGTTCGAGGCGGTCTAACCCGAGGCGTTCCATCTCGCCTAAAGCGAGCTCCTGAGTGTTACAGTCGCGACTGAGATGCCCTAGAATGACGCGTTCCAGATAGTCACCGGCAATGTTCGCTACCAGGGTTGCTGCGGCGTGATTTGAAAGGTGGCCATGGCGGGACAGAATTCGCTGTTTCACCGACCACGGTCTTTTAGGATCATCCTGCAACTTGCGTTCGTCGTGATTAGTCTCGACCACCAGGGTATGCACCTCGCGGATTCGTTCCTGAACCAGCTTCGTGGCGAACCCGAGATCCGTGAGGAATCCGATAGAGCCGTAACCGCTGGAAGCGATGAAACCGACCGGATCGACAGCATCGTGCGGCACATAAAAGGTCTGAACATCCAGATCTCGAATCGTAAAGGAGCTCCCGGTGCAAAATATCGTCCAAGGAGCATTTGTAGCGACGCCTTCACCTCTGAGTGCTTCAGCAGTTAGCCGGTTACAATAAATCGGGACCTTGAATTTGCGGCTAAACACATCCAAGCCGGCGGTGTGATCTCCGTGCTCATGCGTGAGCAGAATGGCGTCCAAGCTATCCGCGGCGACGCCAAGCGCTCCTAACCGCTGGCAAATTTGTCGTGCACTGAAACCAATATCGACCAATATCCGGCAATTCTCGGTTGTGATGAGAGCGCTGTTTCCGCCACTGCCGCTTCCGAGAATCGCGAGCTCGAACACAGTGTCCTTCATATCGCAGATCTCGAGGCATGCCAAGCCCGAGTATCGCAAAAAACTCAATATTTTGTGTTAAGTGGAGTCAGGGGTGCCCATTTGTAGTGTAGATGGTTTTGGTTCGTAAGGATGAGCTCCGTTCCTTTTGGTGGGGCGAGGCTCCCAAACGGTTGTAGGTTGAAAGTCCAACGTTCGATGTTTGAAGTTAAGTACTCGCTGCCGCCAAGGAGCCGTCATACCAAGGCACAGGGGCGCAACTCGGCACTTAAAACTTAAAACTTAAAACCTAGAACCGTTTCGGGAGCCTCGCCCCACCAAAGAATGGAACCCCACCAAGAGCAACGGAGCCCTACCGCGGATGAGCGGGAGCTAATCCCTACCGTTTTCCACCTGCGTTGTGTTCAGCTCGATGTTATTTGCATTCGCGCATGTTTGAATATCCGGACGTGAGAAATGTTGCCATCCTTGGCGACACGCACGGGCTAGTCCGTCCGGAACTGAGCGAACATCTGTCTGGGGTCGACTTGATTCTGCATTCCGGTGACGTCGGGCAAATAATTGTTCTTCACCAGCTGAAACAATTTGCACCCGTGATCGCGGTTCGCGGCAACGTCGATGATCATATCGACGGGTTGCCGGAGACAGAATTGGTCTCGATACGCGGCCACCTGGTTTTTCTTCTCCATGTGTTAGCCAATCTCGACCTGGATCCCGCTGTCGCGGGTGTCGCAATGGTCGTATCCGGTCACTCGCACCAGCCGCTGATCCGCAAAGCGAAGGGCGTCCTTTATGTGAATCCAGGCAGCGTAGGGCCGCGCCGGTTTAAGCTACCGGTTTGTTTTGTTCGGGCAGAATTTAATGAGACAGGGATCGAACCCCACCTCGTCCACCTCTTCGCATAATCATCTTGGTAGTAGCGACTGTCTCGCTGGCTCTATGATGTTTAGGACCCGACACTGGAATCGGAGTACGTCGAATGGCTAAACGCAGCAGTCGCCATCCGAACGCTGGAATGGCGATTGTGCGTGGAGCTGGGTTCATCTTTTAGCTTCGGTCGAGAATTCGACAGGTGGCCCGTTCGACACTAAGGGAAGTCGCCGCTGCCAGGGAGGGCCTCGATAAGCTTCGGCACTGCCGCTGTAGGGTACGAGCGGCGCGCCGGGCTTTTCTTCATTTGCTATTTTCTATCTGCTAATTGCTATTCACCCTGTGCCAGAGCTAGCTGAAGTAGAACACAATCGCCAGGTATGGGCGCGCGGCCATGGAAACAAGGTCTTGGAAGTCGTGACCAGAAATGTCCGTTCGCCGGTTTGGCGGGGGCTACGTGCGGCAGACCTCGTGAAAACTCTGACCCGCAAACTTCTGAGCGGTTCGGAAACGCACGGCAAACAGATGTTGTTCCAATTCGGCCGCGATGCCTGGCTAGGGGTTCATCTGGGGATGACAGGCCGCCTTAGCGTGGAACCACTGGATTACCAGTTAGGCAAACACGACCATCTGGCATTACGGCAAGCGGATCACTGGTTGGTGTTGAGCGATCAACGCCGCTTCGGCCGGTTGCGACTAGCTCAGGGCGTGAACCGTCCGAGTTGGTGGACCCGCTTACCGCCTCCCATCCTCTCAACCAGGTTTACGAAACAATGGGTCGCAGAATTTTGCGCTCGCAGAAAAGGCACACCCCTCAAGGCACTGCTCTTGATGCAGGAGCGGTTTCCCGGAATCGGAAACTGGATGGCAGATGAGATCCTCTGGCGAGCAAGACTAAATCCCAAGATTCCGGCTGGAAAACTGTCGCCGGCCATGGTCGGAAAACTTTATCGATGGATTCGCTGGGTAACGGTCTCAGCGATGCAGGAGATGGACAAGAACTGGGAGTTCCCATCCACCTGGTTATTTTCTCATCGCTGGGAAGCAGGCGGACATTGTCCGCGGTGCGGAGCGAAACTGTCTCGGGAAAAGGTCGGCGGCAGGACCACTTGTTGGTGTCCGGTCTGCCAACATCAATTATCAAAATGACTCATAGCTCGGAAAAAGCGGTAACGCTCATCCAGCTCAGTTGAAGTCAACGTTTTGAATCGGTCGAGACTAAACGATTCCACGCAAAAACTGGCTAGCATGCTTCCGTGGACGACCGCCCTTTTCAGGTCGGCAAACTCGATCACCGGTCGCCGCAGACTGGCTAGATAACCGGCTAAACCACCGGCAAAAGTGTCACCGGCTCCGGTCGGATCAAAGAGCTTTTCGATCGGAAAGGCGCCGCAGCTGAAAAACTGGTCTCGGGAAAGCAATAAGCAACCGTGCTCGCCTTTCTTTACCGCCACATACTTGGGACCAAGATCCAAGATTTTGCGAGCCGCTCGCACCAGGTTGTCGTCCTCGGTCAATTGCCGGGCCTCGCCGTCGTTCAGAACCAGAAGATCGATCCGTTTAAGTAGTTTCAATAGTTCTGGGCGGGTTGTCGTGATCCACAAGTCCATGGTATCGGCAACCACAAATTCGCGACGTTCAACCTGATCCAGTACATGGTTTTGCAGGTTTGGGCCGATGTTGCCCAACAAGATGATCGAGGTTGCCCGGTAAGCCGGAGGCAATGTCGGCGTAAACGTCTCAAACACGTTCAACTCGGTATACAACGTTTGCCGCTTGTTCATGTCGGCTTCATACTCGCCGCCCCAACGGAACGTTTTGCCGTCTACGATTTGTAAACCGGTGAGATCGATCTGGCGCTGACGAAACAGGTCCAGATGAGCTTTAGGAAAATCGGACCCAACGATGCCCACCAGGTTGACCTGATCAAAAAAGCTGGCGGCAACCGATGCGTAAGAAGCTGAACCGCCCAACAGGTCGAGTCGTTTCTCGGTCTGAGTTTTTATGTCGTCTAGAGCTATAGAACCAACGATTAAGACTGGCATAAGGGTCAATTAGTGGAGCATGACCTGGACCAATGCCAGCGCTTTTTAACGAGCGGGAACGGACCGGGCTGCAATGGATAGGACATATAGGTCCTATTAGTCCTATAGGTCTTATCCGTTGTCTAAGCCGCACGTGTTTCACACCTTCAAGCGTGTCGGGCTCTATAGCGCCCCCATTTCAGAGATCCGCTTTGATGGCTCTTACCTTGGCGTACGGATCAGGCGCAGTCAGGAGATCTGATACGATACAGACGCGTTCGGCTCCGGCGTCGGTCACTTTGCGCAGATTGCTTTCTTTTATCCCGCCGATACAGAAAATCGGAATCCGGACTTGAGCGTGAAGTTTACGTAGGGTCGATAACCCGATGGCGGCTGCATCCGGTTTGGTGGGGGTGGGGAAAAGAGGCCCATAACCGATGTAATCAGCGCCTTCTTTTTCAGCGGCGACGGCTTGCTCGATAGAATGAGTCGATCGGCCAACAATGACTTGTCGCCCGGCTAACCGGTGCGCGTCAGCAATACTGCCATCGCCTTGACCAAGATGGCAGCCTTCCGCGGGCACATCCGCCAGTAGCTGAGGATAATCATTCAGAATAAATGGCACCCCGGCAGGCTGGGTAATGGCCACCACTAGTTGGGCGAGGCGGCGGACTTCATCCAAAGGAAACTCTTTGGCACGTAGCTGCAGCAGGTCAATGCCGCCCCGAACCAATTTCTTTGTCATCTCGGTGACCGCCTCTGGTTTGAGGTACCCAAGGTCGAGAATCCCGTATACGAAACAATGTTCTAATGCGTTCACTAATAGTCGGCCTCGCAAGCGAGGCAAGCTCCACAAAATTTTGCCAGACCGTTTTCTACTTCGATATATCGAGGTGCTTCATGCCGACAAGCCTCTCCACAAAACCGGTGTCGAACTCGCCGCGGAGAAAAGCTGCGTCCTGCATGATTTTTACGTGAAACGGAATGGTGGTCTTAATGCCGGTGATCAGGTACTCGCTCAAGGCTCGGGCCATCCGGCGAACCGTTGAGTATCGAGTCGAGCCGACACAGATCAGCTTCGCGATCATGGAATCGTAATAAGGCGGGATCGTATATTTCGAGTAAACGTGCGAATCGATGCGAACACCCCGGCCGCCGGGAGCATAGTAAAGATCAATGACCCCCGGCGAGGGTTGAAAATTGTTATCCGGATCTTCCGCATTGATCCGGCACTCAATGGCGTGGCTGCGCGGTCGAGCCTCGGCAACGTGCTGGGAGAGATGCTCACCAGCAGCAATTTGGATTTGTTCACGAACCAAGTCGCATCCGTAGACTTCTTCGGTCACCGGATGTTCTACCTGGATTCGCGTGTTCATTTCCATGAAGTAAAAATTGCCCTGCTTGTCGACCAGGTATTCTATCGTACCGGCATTTTCGTAGCCGACTGAGCCCGCCAGCTTGACCGAACATTGACCCATCCGCTTCCGGAGATCGGCGTCCAGTAGTTGAGAAGGACACTCTTCTACGATCTTCTGGTTTCGCCGCTGGATAGAGCAATCGCGTTCACCAAGGTGCACCAGACGGCCATGGCTATCGCCGATAACCTGAAACTCAATATGGTGCGGATGCTCGATCAATTTCTCGATATAGACGTCACCATTGCCGAAAGCCTTCTCTGCCTCCGTCCTGGCTGCGTGAAACGCTTGGATCAAGCTGCCGTCGTTGTGTGCCGGGCGCATACCGCGACCTCCGCCGCCAGCGACGGCTTTGAGCATCACCGGATAGCCGATCTTTTTCGCAATTTGCAGCGCACTCTTTTCTGAATCGACGAGGCCGTCACTACCTGGACAAACCGGAACGCCAGCTTTCCGAGCTTGTTCGCGGGCGGCATTCTTGTCTCCCATGGTGCGGATAGCTGCCGCCGAAGGCCCGATAAACTTAATGTTACAACTCGCGCAAACCTCTGCGAAATGGGCGTTCTCGGCCAGGAACCCGTATCCGGGATGAATCGCATCGACATCAGTAATCTCGGCCGCACTGATGATCCGATCGATCTTCAGATAGCTTTCCGCACTTTGGGCCGGACCAATGCATACGGCTTCGTCGGCCAATTGCACGTGTAACGAATCGACGTCGGCCTCCGAATAGATGGCGACGGTGGCGACGCCGAGTTCTTTGCAGGCGCGAATAATGCGGAGGGCGATCTCGCCCCGGTTGGCGATAAGGACTTTGCTAAACACGCTACTTAACGCGGATCAACGGTTGGCCAAATTGTACCGGAGTCCCATTCTCGACCAAGATCTCGACAACGACCCCTTTGATCTCGGCCTTTATCTCGTTCATGACCTTCATGGCTTCAATGATGCAGACCAATGATTCTTCGTTGATCTCTTGCCCGACTTCCACGTACGGCGCAGAATCGGGCGACGACGCCCGATAGAAGGTCCCGACCATAGGCGACACAATCTCCTTTCCCGGTGTCGACGCAGCAGCTGGGTTAGGGGTTGCTGCCACATTCGCTGGCACGGTACCGGCGTGTGCCAGCGGTACACTGGCCGCAATGTTGTGCGGTAGAACGACGGCAGGGGAAGGTGATCGATGAGCTTCCAGCTCGATCTTGAACCCGTCACGCTCCAGCTTAAAAACAGCCAGATCGTTCTTTTTCATCAAATCGATGATGGCTTTGATATCGTCGAGCTCCAAAATGATATTCTCCTCGTTGTGGGCTGCATGTTATTCACCGGTAAGAAGATCGCGCAAGCAGCTTTGCAATTCCGGCGCATATCGTCACACTGTTTGAATACCGCCGCAAATCTGGATTAATGGCAGCCCTAACTAATCGTTTGAATCGACATGTAGCCGCACTGCGGGCTTGCCACCGGTGTCCGAACATGGTTTCCGGACCGGTCAGCGGTGGGGCAGTGATTAGCCGAGTCATACTGGTGGGTCAAGCGCCCGGAGTAAAAGAACCGATCTTGGGCAAGCCGTTCGCGTGGACGGCAGGTAAGACCATGTTCAAATGGTTCACCGAGAGCCTCAATGTCGATGAGGAGTGTTTTCGGTCCACCGTCTACATGGCAGCAGTATGCCGTTGTTTCCCTGGTAAAACCGGGACGGGCGGTGATCGGGTGCCGTCCAAGGAAGAGGTGGCCAATTGCAGCCAATGGTTAGCTGCAGAAATAAGGCTCTTGTTGCCCGAACTGATCATTCCGGTTGGGAAACTGGCGATTGGCCAATTCATCCAGCCGGTTCCTCCCTTAACGGATTTGATCGGAACCAAACGGACCCTGGACAAATTCGGCCACAGGTTCGATATCGTGCCGCTGCCCCATCCCTCCGGTGCCTCGCCCTGGCACCGGATCGAACCGGGAAAGACGCTGACTCAGCGAGCGCTGAAGATGATTCGGGATCACCCGGCTTGGGCGAATCGGGTGTGAGAGGCCTGCCCTGAGCAAGCATTAAGCGCGTCGAACGGGTGAGAGGTGATTAGCTCGACGGATGTCCGGCTAGGGGTCGCCACCCGTGGAGCGCTGCCTCGCTTGCGAGGCCGTGGTGAGCAGGGCAAAATGGTTAGGCACGGGTCTTCCGTGATCTGCGTTCTATCGCAACGGACCGGCCCTCGAACCGATCTTGCGAACTGATGTTTTCGAACCTGCGTTTAAGATTTGTAACGATAGAGCCCAGCACACGAAGGAGTCCGACCTGACCGGATTCCTTGCTCACCACTGCCTCGCAAGCGAGGCAGCGCTCCACGGCTTCGTTTCCCTAGCGGCTCCCCAATACTGACCAGATTGCCCGAACGGCCAAGCTGGTCGCATTGACATTGTGTACCCGGAAAATGCTCGCTCCCTGCTGCATGCCGGCGACAACGCAAGCAATGGTTCCGGGATCACGGTCCTTTGGCTCTGGTAGATCGAGGACCTCTCCGATGACGGTTTTACGCGACACGGGTAAAAGGATCGGGCGCTCAAAGCGGTTTAACCGGCCTAGTTCCCGGTAAATCCGCAGATTGTCAGGACGCTGTTTGGCAAAGTCGATGCCGGGATCAAGAATGATCGCTTCCCGGGATAACCCGGCTTTGATCGCCGCCGCGATTCTATGTTCAAAGAAATCATCCAGCGTCTGCATGATATCGGCGTACTGCACGTGCCGGTGAGGCACCTTCGGTTCGCCGACCGAATGCATTATGACCAGGGCTGCTCCGTGCTGTGCAGCGATAGCCGCATTCTCAGCATGAGCTAGTGCGCCGATATCATTCACAATGTCGATCCCGAGCGGGAGCAACGCGTGAAGCACCTCCGGTCGCCACGTATTGAGAGATAGCATCGGAGGAAAAATCTGTTCTTGATCGACCGGAGGAACCGTGGAGTGACATTCCGCAAACCTGGTCACAAACGGCGTCAGGCGAGAGATTTCTTCCGCTACGGAAATAGGCGCTCGATTCGTACGCGCGCTTTCACCGCCGACATCAATAATGTCGGCGCCCCCCCTGACTTGGGCTTCGGCCTGAATAATCGCCTGTTCTATGTTCAAGCTGCCGTCACCGGAAAAAGAATCATCGTTGATGTTAACGACGCCCATTACTAAAGGCCGGCGCGGGAACCACACTTGGTGGTGCAATGTTCGGAGAAGCATCTTCAACGGGTTCGTTTTACGCCGATAACGCACATAAGTCACCTAGAGCCTGCCGTTGTAGGCGGGGTTAAAAAGTGCGAGGCAACCCTTGGGCCTGATTGAGCAAAACAGATGCACAGCTCCGTAGGAACGAAATCTTTATAGCCCCAGCCACGTAATACGCGGTCAGCTCCGTTAGGAGCGGCATCTAAGAGCGTGCGGCTTCGATCATGTTACGCTCCAAACTAGATGTCGGTCCTACGGAGCTGGCCTTTTTTTGCGCCGTGAGCTATAAAGATTTCGCTCCTACGGAGCTGTGCATTGGTCCGATCTGTGAGCTGACGATTTAAAGAGGACCTAAGGCGGGCCCGGACGAACCGTTAGTCAAAGCTCCACCGCGAACCGTTGCCGTCCCGCCCAGCGAACCACTTCGCGGTAACCCGCTTCCTTGGCGCGAGCAGCCGCAACCTCGAATCCCGCACCGATCTCAGCCGGCGAATGCGAATCCGAATTAATCGCCAACGGGATACCGGCTTGAGCCGCCAGCTCCAGAAATTCTTGCGCCGGATAAAGCTCTTGCGCGGGTTTGCGTAGTCCAGCCGTGTTGATCTCAAAAGCGACATTGGTTTCCCGGAGCGCTTGAATGGCCGGCTCATAGTAACGGCGCAGGTCGCCTTTGGGCCGGTGGCCGAATTTCTTTGGTAAATCCGGATGAGCAACAAAGTCGAACAGCCCACTGCGGATACACTGGCCAAAAAGGTCCCAGTATCTATCCCAAATCGATTCCAGGGAATCTTCGGTGAACCGAAACAGGTGCTTAGGATTGTCGACATCCCATCCAGACGCAAGATAGTGGACGCTACCGATCAAATAATCCCATTGAGCCATTCCGGCTAGCTGCTCGATCCAGCTTTCGCGGCCGGGAATAAAATCGCATTCTAAACCGAGCCGGACCGGAAATCCGGACGCGCGCGCTTCGGTCACAAAGTCGAAGTAACGCGGTAGCTCATCGTAATTCATGCGCCAGTCATCGAAGGATTCGGGCATGGGGTTATGATCGGAAAAACCAATCTCGACCAAGCCCGCGCGTTTGGCTGCATCGATAAACTCCGTCGGCGTTCCCTCCGCGTGCCGGCAAAGAGGCGTGTGTACATGATAATCAGTCAACGGTCCCATGGGTGCTTCTATTTCGCGCGGGAAAGAGAAACGGGCAAGCGACGGACAACGCGGCTAGCAAGAATGAGAAAGTAATCAGTAACCAGTAACTCAGTAATCAGTATGGACTGGGTGCCGCCGCGAACGTTCCGAACTGATTGCTGACACACTGATTACTAATCGCCGCCACGCCCTTAACGGCTGACATCGGAAAGGGAACGACCCATCGCGTGATAGGTTTGTGGTCATGCTAGGCGAATCAATCATCTCCGAGCGGAACGCTGGACAAAACAGCACGTGCGGCAGTTCCCGGGAGCCGCCTGTTTAGCACGATATTTTGGCGTTCCTGGCAGTGGAAAGAAATATCACCAAATCTTCAGGTACAATCTGAAGCGGCTCCCCTCCAGTGTTACGCCCGCTCGCCTCGGTCAGCCCATCCAGGCTCCTTGTCTAGCTCACCACCACATTGACCACGCGGTTCGGTACAACCACAATTTTCCGAACGGTTTTGCCGGTAGTGCTCTCTTTGACTTTCGGGGCGGCTAAGGCCGCCTCTTCCACGGCTTTATTGTCGAGATCTTTGCGTACGGTGATCCTATCGCGAAGCTTGCCGTTCACCTGCACGATAATTTCTACCTCGTCCTCGACTAGATAAGCATCGTCCCAGGCCGGCCAAGCTTGTTGAGAAACTTGCCCCGAAAAAATCGGGAACCGTTGGCCTAATCTTTCCCAGAGTTCTTCAGACAAATGAGGAGCAAATGGATTCAGTAAGATCAATAACGTGCGTAGCGCCGTCACCGGCCTTTGTTCGGCGGTGGTGAAATTGTTAACATAGATCATCATTTGCGAGATTGCCGTGTTGAAGGCCAGCGCTTCGACATCTTCAGTCACCTTCTTGATAGTGGCGTGAATGACCTTGTTTTGTTGCGGGTCGGGTTCAACCTCGCTCAAATTCGTAGACAGCTCCCAGGATCCCTCCTGGTTCTCGGTCATGGCTAAACGCCAAACCCGGGCCAGGAATCGGTACACCCCTTCGACGCCGGCCATGCTCCACGGTTTGGTGGCCTCGAGCGGCCCCATAAACATCTCGTACAAACGTAGCGAGTCGGCGCCGTAGTCCTCGATAATTTCATCCGGACCGATGACGTTACCCCGGCTTTTGGACATCTTCTGGTTGTCTTCGCCGAGGATCATTCCCTGATTCACTAACCGTTGAAATGGCTCAACGGTGGATACATAGCCAAGATCAAACAAGACTTTATGCCAAAATCTCGCGTACAACAGATGCAACACGGCATGCTCGGTTCCACCCACATAAAGATCGACTCCTCCGGGTTTCCCGCCGCCCATCCAATAGCGTTCCGCGTCTGCGTCCACCAATCTTTGTTCGTCGGTAGGTGAGATATAACGCAGATAATACCAGCAGGAGCCGGCCCATTGCGGCATCGTGTTCAGCTCGCGCCGGACATCACCCGGTAGCTGCACCCAGTCCTGCGCTTTCGAGAGCGGCGGCTCGATCGTTCCCGTTGGCCGATAGTCATCCAGCGGCGGAGGGATAACCGGAAGATCAGTCTCGGGGAGGGCCTCATGATGGCCGTCTCGCCAAACAATGGGGAACGGTTCACCCCAGTAACGTTGCCGGGAGAAAAGCCAATCCCGCAATTTGTAATTCACCGATCTCTTCCCTAGTCCGCGCTCTTCCAGCCAACCAATAACCCGGGCTTTGGCCTCACTGGTCGGCAACCCATTCAAGAAATCAGAGTTGATCGCAGTGCCCGATCCGCTGAAACAGCCTTCAGCCGGGTTGGGCGGCTCAACCACTTCACGGATCTCGAGACCGAACTTTTCGGCGAACTCGAAATCGCGCTCGTCATGGGCTGGAACCGCCATGATTGCGCCGGTGCCATAACTGGAAAGAACATAGTCGGCGATCCAGATAGGAACCTTCTGGTCATTCACCGGATTGATGGCAAACCCACCGGTAAAAACGCCCGTTTTTTCCTTGGCCAGGTTGGTTCGCTCCAGGTCCGACTTTTGCGCAACCTCGCTTCGATAGGCATCAACGGCAGCGCGCTGGGCAACGGTGGTAATTTTGTCTACTAACTCATGCTCGGGCGCCAACACCATGTAGGTGGCTCCGAATAGCGTATCCGGCCGAGTAGTGAAAACGGTGATCTTGGCTTTTTGTCGCGGGAGCCGAAAATCAACTTCTGCGCCTTCACTTCGGCCGATCCAGTTCCGTTGCAATAACTTGATCGATTCTGGCCAATCCAATCCGGAGAGCTCGTCCTGCAGCCGGTCGGCATATGCCGTAATACGCAACATCCATTGGCGCATCGGACGCCGGACCACGGGAAAACCCCCGACCTCGCTCTTACCGTCCACTACCTCTTCATTGGCCAGGACCGTACCCAATTGAGGACACCAATTGACGGGTGCTTCAGCAACATAAGCTAATCGGTGGTGGTCAAGATATTCGCGCCGGTCCTCGGCAGATTCGTCGGGATGGGTTGCTTTGCGTTCCGCTTCTAATTCGGCAATTGGTCTCGCTTGCTTTTTGACCGGATCGAACCAGGAATTATACAGCTGGAGAAAAATCCATTGGGTCCAACGAAAATAGCTGGGATCCGTTGTATTGACCTCACGGCTCCAATCGAAACTGAGCCCGATTCGGGTCAGTTGCCCCTTAAACCGGGCGATATTTTGCGCGGTCGTTACCGAAGGGTGTTGTCCGGTTTTGATGGCATACTGTTCTGCCGGTAACCCGAACGCGTCCCAGCCCATAGGATGCAGGACATTGAACCCGCGCATCCGCTTGTATCGAGAGAGAATATCGGTTGCCGTATATCCTTCCGGATGTCCCACGTGAAGTCCCTCGCCACTGGGATAAGGGAACATGTCCATGACGTAGAACTTCGGTTTTGCCGGATCGAACCCGGGTTCACCGGGGTTAGCTACCCGGAAAGTCTTTTGTTCCCCCCAGATGCGTTGCCACTTCGGCTCGAAATCGGGGAATGGATACTGTTTTCGTCTCTCGCTCATTTGTCTTGTGACCCGGGAGGAGCAACTTTCGGGGTGTCATGTCACGATGCAAACACTTTTAGTTGCGACCTGGAACACGCATAAAACAAGGGAAATCGGCCAGATATTGGGCTCGGGATGGAATGTGCGCGATCTCACCACCCTGGTAGATGCTCCCAGAGTCGAAGAAACCGGCTCAACCTTCGCTGAAAATGCGGCTCTGAAGGCAGTCGCTATCTCGGAATCATTCCCGGGGCTGGTCTTAGCTGACGATTCTGGGCTGGCCGTCGACGCTCTCAACGGAGAGCCGGGGGTGTATTCCGCGCGATTTGCGGGCGAAGACGCCACAGACGCTCAGAACCGGTCAAAGCTGATCGGTCTTTTGAAGCTACTATCGGCTGGAGAATTTCCCGGTCGCTTTCGCTGTGAAATGGTTTTGGCCAGTAATGGAGAGATACAAGGCTCGTTTTCGGGTACCGTGGAGGGCATCGTGGTTCCTTTCGAGCGCGGCGACCACGGGTTCGGCTACGATTCGATGTTCATCCCAGCGGGCTACAGTGAGACCTTTGCCGAATTGCCAGGTGAGATAAAAAACCGTCTCAGCCACCGCGCTCGGGCTCTCGCGGAAGTCGTGGCGTTCCTGCAGAGCGGACAAAATAGCAAATAGCCAACAAAGGAGTTCAGGAGTTGCAGAAGTTCAGGAGTTCAGAATGTAAAAATAGCCAGACCTTGCTCGCGAGAGTCCAAGAAAGACACCTTCTGAATTCTGAATTCCTGCAACTTCGGAACTCCTGAACTCCTTCTCCGCCATGAAGCTGCTCGTTACTTCTGATCTTCACCTTGTGCGCGCGTGGCGCGCGACGGTGCTCGATGCGCTCACCCAATGGGTGCGCGAGGTGAGCCCCGATGCACTGGTGGTTGCGGGAGATATCGCAGTGGCGGCCGAGGCGGATACCGTGTTGCGTGAACTTCGCCGAATATTCCCTGATGGGCCCATTATCGTTGTTCTCGGTAATCACGACTTCTGGGGTGGCGCCCTTGCTGGATGCCGGACCCTGGGAGCAACTGTAGAACGGTTCTGGCAAGTCCCGGCCGAGCGATACGATGTAACGCTCCTCGACCAAGAGAATTTCTATTCAGACGAGCTCATTTTCGTCGGTGGTTACGGTCATTACGATCTCGGCTTCGCGGCTCCCAGCCTGCGCTATGAGGGTAAAATTGTGACTCGCGAGCATTATTTGCGGGGCCGGCCACCGATCGAAACACCATTGCGCTGGCGCGATTTCGATTGGATGCCCGGAGTATCAGATGTTCTCAAGGTTGCGCATGCCCAAGTTGAAGCTGTCCAATCCAACGTCTTAGCCACGAGTTCGCGCCGGATTTTTGTGGTGTTACACACCCCTCCATTTGAGGAGCTCTTGGGAGTTCCGGACGCATCAATGCTTGACCCGGAGGACCCACCGATTCGAGCCTTCTTCCGAGCGTATTTGGGAAACCGAGCCATGGGCGAAATGTTGCGCCTCTATTCGGAACAAATAGCGGGTGTAGTTTGCGGACACACACATCGAGCAGCCGGACCTGTCGATTTGGGCGGCTTTCCGGGATTTAATGTCGGCTCTGATTACGGAGCGCCTCGCGGTTTTATTGTGGATACCAAAGAACCCACGATTGGGATTAGCTCAATCACAGAACTGGCGAGATGACATGTCATCTGAAGGCGTCTTGTTCAGGAACGTCATTTGACGAGAGCCTCCTCTACGATCATCTTCCCCACTCCCGGGGGGGATTATGGATAAGATTCGGAACATCGCTATCATTGCGCACGTTGATCACGGTAAAACCACTCTAGTTGATCAATTGCTGCGGCAATCTGGTACCTTTCGCGCCAACCAAAAAGTCGAGGAGCGAGTCATGGACTCGATGGATCTCGAGCGCGAAAAAGGGATCACGATCAAGGCTAAGAATGCCGCGTTCAAGTACAAGGAGTATCACGTCAATATCGTGGACACACCTGGCCATGCCGATTTCGGGGGCGAGGTGGAACGGATCATGAAGATGGTCGATGGCGTCCTTTTGGTGGTTGACTCTCATGATGGACCACAAGCACAAACAAAATTTGTGTTGCGTAAGGCGCTTCAGAACCATGCCAAGCCGATTGTGGTGATTAACAAGATCGATCGAGAAAACGCGCGTCCGCACAAAGTGTTGGACATGGTTTTTGATCTTTTCGTCGAGCTAAACGCGACCGATGAGCAGCTCGATTTTCCGGTGATTTATGCGAGCGCGAAGGAGGGATACGCGGTCCGTGACATTAACGAGGTCCACCATAATATGGAGCCTCTGTTCGAGGCGATTATCAAACAGATCCCGCCTCCGCCAGTGGCGAAAGAGACCTACTTCCAAATGTTGGTCTCGAATCTCGACTATAGTGATTACCTGGGCCGACTGGCATTTGGCCGGATTAGCAGCGGCCGAATCTCGGTCGGTGACTCCTCTGTTCTCATCCACAAAGATGGCCGCCGGGAACGCGCCACTGTAACCGCTCTTTTCGGCCATCAAGGGTTGGAACGGATCGAGATCAAGCATGCCGGCGCCGGCCACATCATTGGGTTGGCCGGTTTTGAGGAAGTGGCAATTGGTGAAACGATTACCGATAAGGAAGATCGCCAAGCGCTTGATTTTATGGATATCGATCCGCCGACTATTCAGATGAATTTTGTGGTTAACGATTCTCCGTTAGCCGGCAGAGAAGGAAAATTTATGACTGCTCGCCACCTCAAAGAGCGTTTGGTGCGGGAATGCCGGACCAATGTGTCTTTGCAATTTGAGGAAACCGACGTTGCCGGAGTATTTACCGTAAGCGCGCGGGGCGAGATGCAGATTGCAATTCTGGTCGAGCAAATGCGCCGCGAGGGCTTCGAATTGTTGGTGTCGCGCCCCGAAGTGATTTACCACCGCGACGCCCTAGGTGAGCTCCTGGAGCCGTTGGAGACACTGTACGTGGATGTGCCGAATGACAACTTGGGCGATATTCTCCAGTCGTTAGCCGGCCGGAAGGGGGAAATTGTGAACATGAGTCATCACCCGCACAGCGTGCTGGTCGAGGCCGTGATTCCCACCCGAGGGCTGATTGGTTTTGAGACGGACTTGGTCAATCTTACCCGTGGCCTCGGCTCGATGAGCCACCTTTTTAAGGAATATGGGGCGTTCAAAGGCGAGATCGCTAGCCGGGCAAACGGTGTCTTGGTGGCAATGGAAGGCGGCGGATCGACGGCCTATGCTCTGAATAACGTCCAGGAACGCGGCAGGCTTTTCATTGGACCACAAGAAGAAGTGTACGAGGGGATGATCGTAGGGGAGAACGCTCGGCCGGATGATCTGACCGTTAACCCTTGTAAAGCGAAGCATCTCACGAATATGCGCAGCCAAGGGGACGGGAAAGGCATTCAGCTTGCGCCGCCTCTTAAGATGAGCCTGGAGCGCGCGCTCGAATACATTACCCCGGACGAATATGTGGAAGTAACGCCGAGAAATCTTCGTTTGCGGAAGAAAATCTTGCAGTCCACCGCCCGGAAACGCGCCGCTAGTCTGCAGAAGGTAGGCGTTTAGGGCGCAGCAGGCTTTATGGGACTCTTGACCTATGGGCCGCAGTCCCATTAGGCCAGGCGTAACCAGAGGTTTCAGGCGGGTTTGCCGGGCATTATCGATGCCGGGTAGCGCATCACCCTCGAGGGCGGGGACGATTTGGCGAGCATACCTTGACAAATACCCCCGCATAGGGTTGTATTGACCATCGCAGATTAACGCGCCAGCCGGCGTTTTTTCACCGGTCTGTTGTCTCCTCATCGGTCATAGGCGCGGAATTGCTGAACCTTTTTAACCCTGTCCTCAATCTATTTTTGCCCGAATCTATGGCGGGTCATAGCAAGTGGTCTAAAGTTAAGCGCTTTAAGGGCGCTCTCGACGCAAAACGCGGCAAACTTTTTAGCAAGCTCTCAAAAGAAATTATGGTAGCTGCTCGAACGGGTGGCGGAATCGATCTGAATCCGCGCCTGAGATCAGCTGTGCTGGCGGCTCGCGCCCAAAACATGCCTAACGACACCATAGAAAGAGCAATCAAGAAGGGCACTGGTGAAATCGGCGGGGGCATCGTCGAGGAATTGGTCTACGAAGGTTACGGACCCGGGGGAGTGGCTCTCCTAGTGGAGGCGGCTACTGATAATAAAAATCGGACCGCAGCTGATATTCGCAGTATCTTTAGTAAGAACCACGGGAACCTCGCCGGTCCGGGGGCGGTGGCTTATCTTTTCAAAAGGAAAGGCCAAGTTACCGTGCCGAAGGAGTCGGCCGAAGAGGATCGCCTGTTAGAAATTGTTCTGGAGGGCGGAGCCGAAGATCTCGCTTCCGACGATGAACTGTACATCGTTACTACTTCGCCCGATCACCTTTATACGGTCGGGGAAGCGATCCGCAAAAGCTCAATACCAATCGATTCACAAAAACTAACTTTTGTTCCCGAAACTACTGTTACCATTCATGAACAGGGTCTCGCCGAACAAGTCATTCGTCTGTGTGACACGTTAGAAGACAATGATGATGTTCAAAGTGTGCACGGCAATTTCGATATCTCCGAGGAGTTAGCAACCAAGCTTGCGGATTAGGAGTCAGACTTACGGATTAGGAGTCAGACGTTATTTAGAACTGAGGAAAATTTTCATTGGACGTTATGGCAGACTTAGATGAGCAGTCGGCAGCCGTTAGCGAGGAAGTTACACCGGAAAAAAAGGTGAAACGGGCTCGGGCAGCGGCGGCAGCGACTAACAAAAAGGCAGCTAGCGGCAAGACTGGTACTAAGCGGGTTAAAAAGCCGGCAGCTAAAGGCCAGGAGCCTGAGTTGAACCTCAACTCAGCAGAAACATTGCCGGAACCCCCCGGTAACCATCAAACCGCTCCTGAGACGGGTACGGTGGTTACCGACGTTAAAGCCGAACCAGCAGCGGCGATTGAAAAGGTTAGTGAACGGATGGGGCGCGCCGTTGACAACGGTAGAGAAATTGCTCAACCAGAGTCGGCGGTGATCACGGAACAGTCGCGACCGGAACCGGTCTTTGGCGAAGGCTTAATCGAAGTCTCGGGCAAGGGATTCGGGTTTTTGCGTGATCCTAAGAGAAACTATGTTCAATCTCCCCAAGACATTTTCGTGACCCCGGAAGTGGTTAGGAAACATGCCTTGCGTGACGGCTTATGGATTAAGGGCGAGATTAGACGTGGTAGTCGTGGCTCTCAGCTTTTCAGACTAACCGAAATTAACGGAGAACATCCGGATCGATACCGGAATTTACCGGTGTTCGAGGAGTTAACCTCACTGAACCCGAAGAGCCGGATTCGTTTAGAGACGGTGCCGGATCGCTATACAACCCGGGTGATGGATCTCATGACCCCGGTGGGTAAAGGCCAACGCGGGCTCATCGTGGCGCCGCCGCGTACGGGAAAAACTACGCTCCTCCAACATATCGCGGACGCGGTGGTGCGGAATCACCCAGAGGTCAATCTGATTATTTTGTTGGTCGATGAGCGCCCGGAGGAGGTAACCGAAATCCGGAGAACGGTGCCGCAAGCGGACATCATGGCCAGCTCGAATGACAGCGATATCAAGAGTCATACCCGGATTGCTCAACTCGCTATCGAACGCGCGAAACGTTTGGTGGAAGCCGGTAAAGACGTGTTCGTGCTAATGGATTCGTTGACCCGAATTGGGCGAGCGTTTAATAACGCGATGTCTAACAGTGGACGGACCATGAGCGGTGGTATGGATGCCCGAGCCATGGAAATCCCGCGGAAACTGTTTGCCGCAGCCCGAAACACAGAAGAAGCGGGTTCGCTTACCATTATGGCTACGGCTTTGATTGAGACCGGCTCTAAGATGGATGAGCTGATCTTCCAGGAGTTTAAAGGCACCGGTAATATGGAGATGGTCTTGGATCGGCAGATCAGCGACCAGCGCGTGTACCCGGCTATCGATATTTTCAAGTCCGGTACCCGCCGAGAAGAATTATTGATCCCGGCTCACGATCTGGAGAAGATCAATACTATCCGGCGAGGGTTGGCCGGCCATCGGCCCGTGGAAGCCATCGAACGTCTGCTCTCATTCTTGCGCAAGTTCCCCACGAACGGGCAAATGCTGCGGGAAATTCCGGGGTAAAGGTTTGGCGCTTTGTCCCGCAGACGCGGGAGCGATTGGTGGTTTGCGGTTCGGTGGCGTAGCTTTTTCCAGCGGTGAAAACCTCAGAAAAGAAACCGGACGCAGAGCAAATCGAAGTTGAAGTTCTACCGCCCGATCGTAAGACTCACGGCACCACAGAGGTCGATGCCGCCATCGGCGCCATCGCTCATATCATGGATTCTTTGTTCCGGGTGCCAGGAACAAAGTTACGGTTCGGTGTCAATCCGCTCATCGGCTTTATCCCGGTGATCGGTGACCAAATCGATGCGGTGATCTCCGCGTCGGTTCTTTTACGCAGTGTAAAGCATCGTTTACCAAGGATCGTTTTGGCCCGGATGGGTTTGAATGTCCTGTTGAACGCTCTTTTTCAGGGAATCCCCGTTGTCGGGGATTGGGTGACGTTCGTTTTCAAAGCGAATCAACAAAACTACCGCTTGCTCCAGAAATATGCCGGCCAAGGTAAGCCGGTAACGCGGGGAGATTGGATTTTCGTTTTCGGAATTATTGGCGGCAGTTTCGCGTTAGCCATCCTGCTCTCATTCCTATTGATCTACGCCGTCGTCAGCCAATTCAGAATTTGGTAGGGGGTATCCTTTGGTGGGGCGAGGCTCCCGAACGGTTGTACAATTGCAGCGGAGCGGCGGACGTCTTTTTTTCCGCATGATGTTAATAAGTCCAAAGACGCGCCGAGCCGTGGCCAAGCGCTTGATCACGGCTCGGCGCGTTTTCAGGCATATTGGCATCTCTAGGAAGCAGATAGTAGCCACTCCGGCGGAATTGTACGGCCGTTCGGGAGCCTCGCCCCACCAAAAGGGCTGGCCCCGATCACCATTCCCACTCCTCGAAAAAATTGGGGCGCTCACTGGACGAAGCTGCCTGCAGTGTGTTTACTAGGGGTCGAGTTACTCACCGTGGAGGTCAGTCCCCTATGCAGCCAAGGCGGTACTTGGTCGTCTCCCGGTTGTGCCATCGGACATGCCTTAGTCTCAACCAGATGCGTGTGAGCGTACAAAAGCATTTATGAATACAGTGTACCTAGTCGCCAACGGCGACCTTCGCCTCTCGGCAAATCAGAAGTGCGAACCGGCCCAAGCGGCGATGGAAAAAGCGCTGGTAGAAGCCATCCAAAAAGAAGGGTTCTCGGTCAAACGCGCCCATACTTTCGATCAGAAAAAGGGTCATGGCTTTATAGATAGCCAGAAGATGGGGATGCAGGTGTTTCGGACTATACCCAAGGATGCGCCCATCGTGGTGGCAGAGTCTGTCTGGCAATATAGTCAGCACATTTTGCCTGGGCTCTTCGCACATCAGGGACCAAAGCTGACCGTAGCCAACTGGAGTGGTACTTGGCCAGGCTTGGTTGGCCTGCTGAATCTCAACGGCGGACTCACTAAAGCGGGGATCAGATACAGCAGCCTATGGAGCGAGGAATTTCGGGATAAGTTTTTCGTCAAAAAACTAAGACAGTGGTTAGCCTCGGATAAGATCAATCATGACACCTCCCATGTAATGAAATACAAGGAGGTTAAGATTCCGGGTGAGCCCAGACGATTGGGAGAACGCTTGGCTTCGTCTATCCGCGAGCAACAGTACATCTTAGGTGTGTTCGATGAAGGGTGTATGGGCATGTACAATGCCATAATTCCTGATGAACTGCTGAGCCCACTGGGAATTTTCAAAGAGCGCCTTAGCCAAGCTACTCTTTACGCCCGGATGTTAACTATCCCGGATGAAGAAGCGCGCCGCGTTTACGACTGGCTGGTCAACAAGGGAGTCAAATTTAACTACGGCCCCAACGAAGAAACCGACCTTACCGAATCCCAGGTACTGCAACAGTGTAAAATGTATGTGGCTGCTACCCGGATCGCCTCAGAGTTCGGCTGCGCGACGATCGGTATTCAATACCAACAGGGACTGAAAGACCTGAGTCCGGCGTCCGATTTGGTAGAAGGACTATTGAATAACAGCGACCGGCCACCGGTTTACGATGAAGTCACCGGGCAAGAGCTCTATGCTGGTCAACCGCTACCTCACTTTAATGAGGTGGATGAATGTGCCGGAGTCGACGCTTTAATCACCAAAGAAGTGTGGAATGAGTTGAAACTGCCGCCTGAGACCACCCTGCACGACATCCGGTGGGGCCGGCAGTATGAAGATGATGAGTTGGATGCCTATGTATGGGTGTTCGAGATCAGCGGCGGCGCACCGCCTAATCATTTTATTGACGGTTACGGCGGTACTTCTAGTGAACGCCAACCTCCAATGTATTTCCGTTTGGGCGGCGGTACCTGCAAGGGGGTTAGTAAGCCGGGCTGGATGGTTTGGAGCCGGGTTTTTATTGATGACGGTGACCTCTGTTTCGACACGGGGATCGGCGAAGTGGTGAAACTACCGGAAAAAGAGACTCAGGAGCGTTGGGCGTTAACGACTCCGCAATGGCCGATTATGCATGCCGTGCTGCATGGTATAACCCGGGATCAAATGATGGCTCGACATAAATCCAACCATATCCAGGTTGCCTACGCCAAAGATCGAGCCAGTGCGCGTACCGCTATGTTCGCCAAGGCTGCAGTGATGGCCGAGCTAGGTCTGAAGGTGTATTTCTGCGGAGAATTCTAGGGAAAGGAGTCAGGAGCCAGAATCTAGGAGCCTGGAGGTCGATCGCGCGATTCACCTCTGGAGGGGAGCCGCTTTGGGTCATACCTAAAGATTTCGTGGCATTCTTTCCAGTGTGAGGAAGGCCAAATAGGGTGGTATGCAGGCGGCTCCCGCGAACTACCGCACGTGTTGTTTCGTCCATCGTTCCGTTCGGAGATTATTCTTTGGCGCAACGTGCCAACCGACGTAACACGCGTTGAAACGTTCCCGGGAGCCGCTTGCTTAACAGAATTTGCGGCTGTACACGCGCCGAGAGCAATAGCGTGAGGTCTCTTGGGCGCGATCCAAAGCGGCTTCCCTCCGACGCCGGAGGCCCCCTCCTAGCTTCTGGATTCTGACTCCTGCTTCGCCCTACCGAACTCCTTGAACTCCTCGAGCTCCTGGGCGACACGGTAAACCAGATGTCATTTGATCAATCGGCGGTTCTGCCAGAGCTGTTAGCCCTTTCTCATGAGTTCGGAGAGAGTGGCCTTGTTATCTTGGGTGAGGGGAATACATCCTGTCGCGTTGATGACGAAACTTTCTATGTTAAATCCAGCGGCAGCAGTCTTCAGACTTTAACGGCCAACCAGTTAACTCTTTGCCGGTTCGAGCGTTTGCTCTCACTGATGGACCGCGACGATGTGGCGGACACTGAGGTCGAGACCTGTTTACTAGAAAGCCGCAGCCATCCAGCGGCTTTCAAGCCCTCGGTTGAGACTTTTTTCCATGCCTACCTCTTGAATCTGCCCGACATCAATTTCGTCGGTCATGCTCACCCTATCCAAGTAAACCGGATTCTTTGCTCGGGATTGGCGAGAGAATTCAGCGACAACCGGCAGTGTCCGGACGAAATCGTCTGTTGCGGACCGATATCGTTGCTCATTCCCTACGTGGATCCGGGGCTGGCTTTAGCTAAGCGAATCCGGCAAGACGTGGAGGAATTCCGCCGAACGCACAACAAATTGCCGCGCGTGATTTTGCTCCGAAATCATGGCGTTATCACCATCGGTTCATCTGTCCAAGCCGTGCGAGCCGCAATGCTAATGACCGTTAAAGCAGCCGAGATTTTCACCGGCGCCCAACTATTGGGTGGTCTTCGCCATCTGCCGGTGTCGGAGATCGAACGGATCGAGAATCGCCAGGACGAGGAATATCGGCGAAAGATGCTCAAGATTTAAGCGTGCTCATCTAGGTGGACTTAGTGGACGAAGTAGACGGGCTGGACTTCTTGTTAATCATGGGTGTGTGCCGGTGTCCACGGCGTCCACCCGGTCCACTTACGCCTGGACTCCGCTCGCCTTGGCCTTTTGTTGGCTATTCTTTTTCGCGGCGCTACCGCGACGCTAGGAATGCCTCCACCTCCGCTCTCGTGGGATTTGCATCCGCGGCACCATAACGAGTCGCGACAATAGCGGCCTCGGCGTTGGCAAATCGGGCGATCGGTTCGAGTTGTTCCGGAGTCAAACTCGCTATCTCCTTGGCGGTTTTACCCGCGAGTTGACTCAGGATCGCCGCCATGAAGGAGTCGCCGCAGCCAGTAGTCTCAACGACTTTAACCGGGAAGCTGGGCGCACTGACCAATTTCTCGCCATCTCGGTAAAAGGCGGCTCCGTTCGCGCCCAGAGTCACAATGACCAGGGAGCCCACCGGTACGTGCAACAAGCGCACCCCTTCGTCGAGGTCGTCCGTTCGAGTCAGAAACGCCAGTTCTTCGTCGCTTACCTTCAGCACAGCAACCTTCTCGGCCAGGCGCAACAGCCGGGCGAGGTAGGTAGCTTCGTCTGAGATTAGCGACTTACGAATCGTCGGATCAAGCGATACCGGGACTCCCTGCGCCGTGAACCGGTCGACGACTGATAAGTATGCGGAAGCGGTAGGTTCCTGGGCGAGTACGATGCCACCGCAGTGATAGAACGAGTAACGCTTAGGATCGATCGGTTTCAACTCGGCCGTGCGCAGGGATGGATCCGCAGCATTGTCGCGGTAGAACCGAAAATCGACCTTACCGGCTGCATCCACGGCCACAAACGCCAGCGTGGTCTTTGTACCCGGCTCCCGGACGACAAGATCCACCTCGACCTTTTCGTTCTTCAAAAAATCGACCAGGGCCTCGCCAAACTGATCGTCACCGATTTTCCCGACAAACGCGGTGGGTGTATTTAAACGACCAATACCGACTGCGATGTTAAATGGAGATCCCCCAGGCCTCTTTTGAAAAGTTTTCGTTCCACCTAGGCCGGCGCCAGGGTCCGCAGAAATCAGATCATACAAAGCTTCGCCACCGACCAGAACGGGGAGAACATTGCTCATAGTGGGTTCTAAGTTCTAAGTTTTAGGTTTCAAGTTTTAAGTTGTATGTCCGACGCGCGGAGGCGCAGCTGTACCGATACTCAGGCAGAGCTTAAAACCTAGAACCTAAAATCTAAACCCTAAAACGTAGAACTTGTACTCAATCACCCAGGTACGCTTGGTGATTGTCATACAACTTGAGCCGGTCCTGCATGGCAGATAGCTGTTCTGTCCGCTCCGATTTATTCAGAGCCTGCATCGCTAACTGTTGGTACCGAACGGCTTGCCCGAAGTTGCCCGCGGCCGCGTACGCGGCGGCCAGGGTATCGATGGAGTAGGCGTTGGTCCAGTGGTTTAAGCCGCAACACTTCTGAGCTAGCGACACTGCTCGGTGAGGATTGCGGACTCGAGGGTCTGGGGCGGTGGCCAACAGCCACGCTAAATCGTTCATGCTTGTGGTGTCGCTTGGATCGACGTGAACCGCGCTGTCTAATGACTTCCTGGCATCGTCGTAGCGATGGGCGTCAATACAGGTGCGGGCTTTGCTACTGTAAAGCTGACCGAGCAGTGAGTAGCTCACGTTGCTTTTCCGAGCCAGTTTTATGCTCTCATCGATCTGCTGAAGGGCGTCATCCTGGCGCTTTACCAAGACTAGGACGGCAGCCTTTAGAAAGTGGGCCCGCCAGTTGTCCGGATTTGAACTGATGATCGCATCGATCCGAGCAAGCGCCTCAGCGGCTTTGCCGGACTCGGCGAGTTTGAATGCCTCGTCCAGGCGAGCTTGCCCGATGCTCATCCGCTGCTGCCAAATCTCGCCCCAGCCGTTAGCCGTCTGGCCCAGTAACGGGGTACCTGATTGCCAGCAGAGAGCCGCCAGAATAAAAATTCGACACCAAAAAGTGCCGGATCGTGTATGCTTCATAATTTCAACGCCGCCATATGCAGCGAACCTTATCTTCAGTCCGCATACCGGTTTTCGGGGTCTTCTATTTCGTCCTTATAGCACTTCCTTGCGCAAAGGCCAGCGAGTCAACGGACGGAGTTATGTTGAGTCGCACTACCGGGAATCATCTTTTCGCGCCGGTGCTTGTCAACCGCAAGCCGGCCTGGTTTGCCGTCGATACCGGCGCCGCTCTCACGATTGTAGACCGGAAGAAAGCGCAGGAGCTCGGTCTAGCCTCCCTCGGCAAAACGGTTGAGCTGCCGAACCAGATTGAGGTCAACGACCGCGTTGTGCCGGTCGCAAATGTTCAAAATTTGAGCCTGGGTAAGCAAAGTCTTGGCTCGGGCCCAGTTGCGCTGATCGACCTTACCCAGTTTCGGGCCAGGCTTCGAACTGGCGGTACTGCGGTGCCGATGGACGGTATCCTGGGACTGGACATTCTGGAACGGTACAAAGCGATTATCGATTGTTCCCAGGAACGCATCTATATGCAGATAGGATCGCCGTCTGACTTAGCCGCGGCGCAGACGGACATCCGGAAACAGCATCTCAAATCGATCCCCATGCGGATCACACGCTCAGGAGCACTCGAAATCCAAGGGAGCCTGAACGGAAGGCGTTACAGTTTTGTGGTCGATACCGGTGGTTTCACCACCTTGTTGCCAGTTCAAATCGCGTCCCAAAGCGGCATCCCGATTATCCATACGGGTGTCAACGCCAAGGGGATTCATTCCAAAACCAGATCGGTCTGGGCTGGAATCGCGCCTCAATTTAGCATTGGTAAGTACAACCTTGGAACGACGGTCGTTGGCATTACGGCGTTGCCGCCCGGACCGGAAGACCTGCGATACGAGTTTGGTGGATTACTTGGCGCCGACTTCTTTTTCGAACACCACGGCATTATCGACGTCGGCAACCAGAAATTGTATTTCAGGGAGACCGCCACCGGAAGCTAGTGGGGAAGACATCGTCTTCGTGCTTGAAACAGCGGTAGGGATGAGCTCTTGCTCATCCGGGGTTCTATACATTTGCCGGATATACGGATGAGCAGGAGCTCATCCCTACCGATAAGAAAATAAGACCCGCAGGTGACTGCGGGTCTTGGAAGTTTCCCAGTCGGGAGACCTATTGAGGAGTAGCGCTGGCTTCCGCGCTCGGAGCGGCCTTCGCTTTGTGGTGATGGGTCGTCGTATGATGCTTCTTGGCAGGGGCCGAAGCAGAAGCGGACGGTGAAGGATCGGCTGCAAATGCTGCAACGCTGACGCCGAACACCGCCGTGAGCAGAAGAATAACTTTGTTCATTTTGATGTTGATAAACGGTTGTTAAGGTTTTCCACGTTTGTCTTTTTTCTCCGACAGGCCGATAAGAGTGATTTCACACCCAATCAACCAACCAGAGGTAACCTGCGGCCGCCAAAAACCCAGGTTTGGGCGAAGCAGATTGTGTCGAAGTCGTTCGCGTTCCCAGCGATCACTCCACTCACCGTTGCCCGGCGAATTCGCAGTCGCTCTCACACACGTTACTTCACACGACGAAACCCAAGAAACGTACGGAAGTTTCGAAAATAAATTAAGAGGAGTTCAAGGAGTTCAAGGAGTTCGAGAAGTTCAAGGAGGCAAGGGAGCCAGAATTCAGGAGCCAGAAGCCAGGAGGCGCGTGGTCCGAATAACGGCCAAAATTCAAATAGGTTTCCTGGACCTCTGGCCACCGATTGCCAGCCTGCTGATTACCGATTAGGGATTATCGATTTACTCCGGGGAAGGCGTTTCTCCCCTGCACAGCGCATACCCAGCGCCCTCCTGACTCCTGGATTCTGGCTCCCGGCTCCTCCCCCTCAACTCCTCGAACTTCTTGAACTCCTAAACTCCTTCGCCTTGCGCCTTAGGGACCTGTCTGTTACCTGAAGTTGCAGTTTTTCAGGATTTTTGATCAAAAGCTCATGGCCAGTCTTACCCTCTCGAAAATCATAAAGCGTTACGGCAAGACGGAGGTTATCCACGGCGTTGATCTGGAAGTGGCCGATGGCGAATTCGTTGTCTTGGTCGGTCCTTCCGGGTGTGGAAAATCGACGCTATTACGGATCATTGCGGGTCTGGAAGAGGTTAATGAGGGTGAAGTTTACATTGGCGGCCAGCGAATGAACGAAGTCGACCCGGCGAAACGTGGCGTGGCAATGGTTTTTCAGTCTTACGCTCTCTACCCCCATATGTCGGTAGCAGATAACATGGGCTTCGGGCTACGAATGGCTGGGCGGCCAAAGCAAGAAATCCGGGAGAGGGTTGCCAGGGCAGCCGACATACTGCAGTTGACTGCGTATTTGAAACGACGGCCGAAAGAACTTTCCGGCGGGCAAAAGCAGCGGGTCGCAATCGGGAGAGCCATTGTCAGGGAACCAGAGATTTTCCTATTCGACGAACCGCTTTCCAACTTAGACGCCGAGTTGCGGGTCCAGATGCGAATCGAACTTTCCAAGCTGCACAGCGGTCTGCAAACGACCATGATTTATGTGACCCATGATCAGGTCGAAGCGATGACCTTAGCCGAGAAAATCGTCGTCTTGAATGAGGGCAAAGTCGAACAGATCGGATCACCTCGGGACCTTTATTCGCGGCCGGCGAACCTTTTCGTGGCCGGCTTTATCGGCTCGCCCAGAATGAACTTTTTGAAGGTGAAAGTCGTAGAGGATCGCTTAGGCGAGATCACGGTAGAAAGCGACGATTTCCTCGGCGGCACTTTGACGATTCCCTCGCGCTCTCAGGCGCAACTTTCGCCAGGTTCAGAGGCAACCTTGGGTGTTCGCCCCGAACATATCACGGTCGTACCGCAGGCCACGGGCAAAGGCCTGCTGACGATCGAAGTGGTAGAAATGTTAGGAGAATCCACCTACGTCCATGGTCTGACGCCAGCGAACAATCGGCTCACCATCGGCTTGCGAGGATTTAACGACCTCCGCCATGCCGATTCTGTCGGTTACGACTTTGATCTGGACAACGTGCACCTCTTTGACTCATCCGGGCAGTCGGTTTGAGGCGGCGGCCGCTTTGGGATGTTAACCGATCAATACGGTTTTAGCTGGATGTTCAGCTTTCGGGCGGCCAGCGAGTAAGCCGAAGATGTGGCGGATGGGGAGGGATTCGAACCCTCGGTACCTTGCGGTACACACGCTTTCCAGGCGTGCCCAATCGACCGCTCTGGCACCCATCCGAAAACGAGCCTACGAGTTTGGTGTCGATTGATCGGTCTTGCAACCCCTTTATGACGCCGGGCTTTCGGTAGGGACGAGCTCCTGCTCGTCCGTTTGTTCGATATCGCAGAGACGCGCGGACGAGCAGGAGCTCGCCCCTACCGAAAGCGTGGCGAATCTTTTCACCTCTCATCAATCACTTTTCACCTCTCACCTGCGGAGCCTCCGGCGACAACCGTTCGGCGATCGCCTTCAGCTCTGTCTCGAGCTCAGCCTGACTCTCGTTGAGCATATCCAGCTTCAATTGGTAACGGTGAAGCTGGATTAAAGCGTGGTTTACTTGACCTCTGATTTCGGCCGACTGGGCCTGAATTTCTTGGCTCTGGCGTTCTAGGTCGGCGCGGCGCGTGACCAGCTCGGCGGCCGATCGATTGCTGAAATCTAGCTTTCTGGGCGACCCTTTGCGGGCGTTTCTTAACGCTTCCGTCAGTTTCGATGTCGCTGCTTCCAAAAAATGCAGGGATGGCCCGTGGTATTCCGGCACGGTGACAGTTTGACCGCAATGGACGCAGGTCAGTGACAGTCCAGCCCCTTCCAGGTCGACCACCAATTCCCCATGGCAATGAGGGCATTCAAAAACAATATCGCGTTCAGTTATTTCCAGCCCTTCACGCTCGACCTGTTCCGGGTTCTCAAGCGGATTGGGAGTGTCACGTGATACAGATTCGCTCATTTGGGGCCAGATTCCGTTTTGACGAGAGTGCCGCCTGACGTTCTGTAAATCAAGCGAAGCGCCGAAGTTTGGCGCAACGGAAGGAACGGTTTGGCGCACCCAGGTGTGCCACGCGCGCCAAGATGACACAGAATCGAGAGGGTCGGATTAAATGTAATTTGATATAACTCATTGATAGAAAACACGTTATCGAGATATAAATTGATTGGCACGAGAGGAGCTAAGAGTCTGTCCGCGATTTTATGGCTAAGATTCTAGGTATCGATCTTGGCACCACAAACTCCTGTATGGCGGTCATGGAGGGTGGTGAACCAGTAGTAATTGAAAACTCTGAAGGCGGGCGGACGACTCCTTCGATTGTTGCGTTCACGAAGAGCGGAGAACGGCTCGTCGGTCAAGCAGCGAAACGGCAAGCGGTCACCAACGCTAAGAACACGATTTTCTCAATCAAGCGTTTCATGGGACGGAAGTTCGATGAAGTGCAAACGGAAACCAGGCGGGTTCCGTATAAGATTGTTAAAGCCGCCAACGGTGACGCTCACGTCGAAGTCGAAGTCGGATCCGAGAAGAAGACATTCTCACCGCCAGAGATATCCGCGATGATCCTCGCGAAGCTGAAGGCCGATGCGGAGGCGAAGCTTGGGGAAACAATCACTCAGGCAGTCATCACGGTGCCCGCCTATTTCAATGATTCTCAGCGAAACGCCACTAAGGATGCCGGCAAGATTGCGGGGTTGGAGGTCCTGAGAATCATCAATGAGCCGACGGCAGCTTCGTTGGCTTACGGTCTAGACAAGAAAAAGGACGAGAAGATCGCCGTGTACGACTTAGGTGGTGGTACGTTCGACATTTCGGTGTTGGAAATCGGCGATGGCGTCTTTGAAGTCCGCGCCACCAATGGCGACACCCACTTGGGTGGTGACGACTGGGACGCGAAAGTCATGGACTGGATCATCGGCGAGTTTAAGGCTGACACCGGGATTGATCTAAGCGTACAGGCGGACGCAATTCAGCGGATCAAAGAGGAAGCAGAAAAAGCGAAGATTGCGCTTTCGTCCTCGCAGGAATACGAGATCAACCTACCCTTCATTACGGCCGATGCGAGCGGCCCGAAACATATCCAAAAGAAGCTCACCCGGTCCAAACTAGAGCAGCTGACCGACGACCTCTTCCAACGAACGGTAGGGCCGGTCAAAGACTGTTTGCGCGAGGCTAAGCTTACGGCCACCGAGATGAATGAGCTCGTGTTGGTCGGCGGTATGACCCGCATGCCGAAAGTGGTCGAAACGGCACGCAGCTTGATCGGCAAAGAGCCACATAAAGGGGTTAATCCGGATGAAGTCGTGGCCGTTGGTGCTGCCATTCAAGGCGGCGTACTGCGGGGAGACGTCAAGGACGTCTTACTGCTCGATGTCACGCCACTCAGCTTGGCGATCGAAACGTTGGGCGGAGTTGCCACTAAGATGATTCCGCGTAACACCACAATCCCAACCCGGAAATCCGAGATTTTCTCGACCGCGACGGACAGCCAGCCGGGCGTCGAAATTAAGGTTGTGCAGGGTGAACGCGAGTTTGCCCGGGACAATAAGAGTCTGGGAACGTTCCATCTGGACGGCATCCCGCCAGCCCCGCGCGGCGTCCCGCAGATCGAAGTGACCTTCGACATCGATGCGAATGGTATTTTGAATGTGTCGGCCAAAGATCTTGGCACCGGCAAGGAACAAAAGATCGCGATTACCGGTTCGAGCGGATTGTCCAAGGACGAGATCGACAAGATGCGCCAGGACGCGGAAGCTCATGCCGAAGACGATAAACGAGCCAGAGAACTGGCCGAGCTCAGAAACAATGCGGATAATCTCGCTTACCAGTGCGAGAAACAGCTCAACGAACTAGGTGAGAAAGTTTCTGCTGACCAGAAACAAACGGTCCAGGATGCCATCAAAGAGGTTCGCGAAGCGCTAAAGGGTGAAGACACTGACGCCATTAAGCGCGCTACGGAGAACCTGCAGACCCGGTTCCAAGCGATCAGCGCTGAACTTTACAAGCAAGCCGCGGCCAACCAGCCGAGCAGCGGTGCCGCCGGTGCCGGTGCCGGTCCGGATCCATCCGAACCGAAAAAAGAAGGTAAAGAAGGCGATCACGTGGTTGACGCCGATTTCGAGGTAGTTGACGAAGACAAGAAGAAGTCCTAACGCTAAAATTTGAAGTGTTTCCGGTTGAAGCTGTAGTTCCATCCTTCGCTGCAGCTCAACCGGCGCATCACAAAACCCAAAGTAAACGGAGGATAAATTCGTTATGGCAATCAAAGTAAGACCTCTCGGCGATCGGGTGCTCGTGCAGCCGCTCGAAGAGAAGGAAGTCAAAAAAGGAGGCATCATTATTCCTGACACGGCGAAAGAAAAGCCGCAGGAAGGAACAGTGGTCGCTCTGGGAACGGGGAAACTCGACGACAGCGGGAAGAAAGTCGAATTCAACGTCAAAGTCGGTGACAAGGTGTTGATCTCCAAGTATGGAGGCACCGAAATTAAGATCGACGGAGATAACTATCTCATTATGCGTGAGGACGACATCCTCGGCATTCTTGGATAACAACGAACATTAATATCGATACTCAACATACTTTATGGCAGCTAAACAATTGCAATTCGACGAGTCCGCTCGTCAAGCATTGCTGCGCGGCGTAGAAAAACTCGCTAAAGCAGTGAAGGCGACGCTCGGACCATCAGGCCGAAACGTCATCCTGGACAAAAAATTCGGCAGCCCGACCATCACTAAAGATGGCGTTACGGTAGCGAAGGAAATCGAGCTCGAGGACTCGTATGAAAATATGGGCGCACAGCTGGTCCGCGAGGTCGCTTCCAAGACTTCGGATCTGGCTGGTGATGGCACCACCACCGCAACGGTTTTGGCCGAGGCGATCTTCCGCGAAGGTTTGAAGAACGTCACTGCGGGCGCCAACCCAACCTCCTTGCAACGGGGTATTCTAAAGGCGGTCGATGCGATCGTGGAAGAACTGAAGAAGATCTCCAAAAAGGTCTCTGATCGGACCGAAATCGCTCAAGTCGCCACGGTTTCCGCTAACTGGGACCAGACTATCGGCGAGATCATCGCGGACGCGATGGACAAGGTCGGTAAGGATGGAACGATCACCGTTGAAGAAGCGAAATCGATCGAGACCACCTTGGAAGTTGTGGAAGGTATGCAGTTCGATAAGGGCTACCTTTCGCCTTACTTCGTGACCAATGCCGAGAGCATGGAAGCGGTGTTGGAAAATGCTTATATCCTGATCCACGAGAAGAAGATCTCGAGCCTGAAGGATCTGCTCCCGGTGCTCGAAAAAGTGGCCAAAGCGGGTCGTCCGCTATTGATCATTGCTGAAGATGTTGAGGGCGAAGCTCTCGCTACCTTGGTGGTGAACAAGTTGCGTGGTACGCTTCAAGTTGCCGCCGTCAAAGCTCCTGGATTCGGCGATCGCCGCAAAGCGATGCTCGAAGACATCGCGATCCTCACTGGTGGCCGTTGCTTGACCGAAGACCTCGGTATCAAGCTGGAAAACATCAACCTGGATGACCTTGGCAAGACCAAGCGCGTCACCATCGATAAGGAAAACACCACGATCGTTGAAGGTGAAGGTTCTACGGCTGACATCCAAGGCCGGGTGAATCAGATCCGTCGCCAGATCGAAGAAACCACCTCCGATTACGATCGAGAGAAGCTGCAAGAGCGTCTCGCGAAATTGGCCGGTGGTGTGGCGGTGATCAACGTTGGCGCTGCTACCGAAACCGAAATGAAGGAAAAGAAGGCTCGCGTGGAAGATGCGTTGCACGCCACTCGCGCCGCGGTTGAGGAAGGTATCGTTGCCGGCGGCGGTGTCGCTTTGATCCGGGCCCAGAAAGCTCTGGATGCGGTCAAACTGACCGGGGACGAAAAAGTTGGTCTCGATATTGTCCATCGCGCCGTCGAAGCGCCGTTGCGGCAACTGGCCAACAACGCTGGCCGCGAAGGCGCGTTGATCGTCCAAGAAGTGAAGTCCCGCAAAGGTAACGACGGTTACAATGTGGCGACCGACGAATACACCGACTTGGTCAAGGCCGGTGTTGTCGACCCGACCAAGGTGACCAGAACCGCGCTTCAAAATGCGGCTTCTATCTCCGGGTTGCTGTTGATGACTGAGGCCCTGGTGACAGAATTGCCGGAGAAAGATAAACCGGCTGCTGCTCCCGGTGGAATGCCCGGTATGGGCGGCATGGACTACTAAGATAGCAGTCCAGCTAAATACTTCGAAAACCCGTCCCGCCTTAAGGCTGGGCGGGTTTTCTTTTTCAATTGCGTCGTCGGCCACGATGGCTAGCCGCATTACCGCGTGCGATCGCCCATGCCTGGAGGGGAGCCGGTTTGGTGCGCTTCCCGCCGCCCTCGCAACCTTCGCCTCAACGCTGAACCCGCGGAAAGCTCATGAAAACAAACGGCTCCCGGGAACGTCTCGTGGACATGTATTTACCAGTGACCTTCATTCGTTCACACCCGGCCATAGATCTGCATCGCCCTAGGTAATTCCCGGGAGCCGCCTGCTGGGACATTTTGTGGCCGCATGGAGCGCTGTTACGAATATCGGGAGGTGGATTGGTCAAGGGCCAGAGCGGCTCCCCTCCAGGCTTTGGGAACCAATACGTCTGGTCAACGCGCCCGGTTCCAACAAAAAAAGCAGTAGAATGATCCCCCGTTGCCGAGATATGCTATAAGTGCAGCCCTTATTGCGTTCGGTTGCAGAAAGGATTGAGACCATTGAATCGATCGAAAGAGGCAGCAAAGGAGCGCTAACTCCTATGGACTGGCTCAAGTTTTTCGTTCTAGTCCTTTCCGGGGTGTTCGCTGTCTATCAATACGCGATGGTCAGGCACGACCTGGTAAGCCATCATTCGACCCCCGATTTGCCCAGTCAGCATGAACCGTCGAACCTGGATACGATCGTTTATGTCCTGCTGCTGGGTGGAGACCTTTTGGCGACCGTCATCTATGCGCTGCGGTTTGGTACCGGCGGCGTAGCGAATGCAACGGCTTGGGGAGCGGTATTTTGTCTCGGTGTGTGTCTAGTGATCGCTATCTGGTGGGTTATCCCGTTCCGGGATCTACCTCCCGAACAAGATTGGAGCGGCATCCCTTTTCCGGTTTCTGTTGAACAAACTCTCCGGATAGTCCGCATCACTTCCGCGGTTTTCTTTCTCCTCGGATTCCTTTTGCTCTGCGCCTCAGTATCGGCTTAACCGCCTTTCCTATTGAACAGTTTATTCCTGGGTCTAAGGAATATAGGGTATGGCTGCGGACTTGAGCGCTAAACGGGCCTATTTTCGTGCTCTCCATCGAGAGGGATGTTTTGTCTTACCTAACCCATGGGATCTAGGCGGAATAAGGCGCCTGGAGGCAGCCGGGTTCAAGGCTCTGGCTTCGACCAGCGCCGGAGCCGCCTGGGCTATGGGACGTACCGACGGCGAGTTATCACGTGACGAAGTGCTGGAACATTTGCGTTTCCTTTGTGCCGCCACCGATCTACCGGTGAACGCCGATTTTGAAGCGGGTTTCGCCGACGAACCGGAGGAGGTGGCGGCGAACGTAACTCTTGCCTTGGATACCGGCGTAGCCAGCCTGTCGATCGAGGATCGAACCGGACATTCACTCTACGAATCGGGCTTGGCGGTGGACCGTATCAAGGCCGCGAGAGAGGCTATCACAAATTCCGGCCAGGACGTCATGTTGGTCGCCCGATCAGAAGGGTTTCTGATTGGACGCACCGATCTTGCCGCCACCGTCGAGCGAGTCGTGGCGTACGCTCAGGCTGGAGCCGATTGTTTGTATGCTCCCGGTCTTAAGGATCTCGCGGCTATCGCTGAACTAGTTTCGGCGGTGGCGCCAAAGCCGGTGAATGCTTTGCTGCTCGGACCGGAGATGCATGTTGCCGGCTTAGCCGATGCTGGCGTCAGACGTGTCAGTACAGGCGGCGGTTTAGCGGCCGCCGCCTGGGCTGGGTTTGACAACGCGTTGCGGCTTTTGATCGAAAAGGGGACACTCCCCAAGCGGTAATGAGCGGCGCTTTCCCGGTCCGGAAACAATAATCGTTGCTCAGACTATTTGCGCCCTCACCAAGGGACATGCAGAAGCTGAACCAAGCCCGTGACGATCAGGTAAAGCGCAACGATATAGTTTAAAAGCCGCGGCATCATTAGAATCAGTATGCCGGCTATCAGGGCCACGACTGGCCCCAAAGAAAATGAAAGGTTCACTGCGGCTAGCGGGGTGAAGTTTTCCATAGACCTTTTCCTATCTTAGATCGCCGTGCTATTACCAGATGGTCGTTTGTAACACAAGTCCTGCCGCCAGGTTATGGTCTAGCTCATAAAAGCAACGTTGACGCGCCGGTGGTAACTGGGGAAACGACCAAACCGTCAACATCCCTCCGAGCGAACGCAATAACCCGGACAATGAGCAAATATGCCCCGAGATTTGAGTAGAAGACCGGGCCAGGTGCTGTTTCGCTGACTTGAATCTCGCAACGTCCGTGGGAATAAATTATTGGGCGAAGTGTTTACATACGTGAGCACCTGAGCAGAGACACAGGGGACGCTAGCTATGCAAAAGGAGTCTAATCGAATCCCGGATCGAGGGGTGATCGCGGCGTACGTCGCTTTCCGTAAATTCGTTTCTCTGACCTTGGCCCTAACTTTCTTAGCGATCTTATCGATCGCCGCCAAAGCGGACGAAGGAAGTTCTCCGGTCGGGCTTTGGAAGACCGAAGATGCCCAGGTCGAAATCTTTGAAGCGGACGGAAAGCTGAGTGGGAAAATCGCCGCGCTGAACAAGGAATACACATCAGATGGGATTGAAAAAACCGACATTTCTAACCCGGATCCGGCAAAAAGAAAGCGGCCGCTAGTCGGGATGGTTTTCATGACGGGCTTCACGCGCGAAGGATCTGGTCGATGGGATCATGGGACCGTTTACGATCCGAAGACGGGAAACACTTACGCGTCGTTCCTGGAGTACGATGGCGGTGATACCCTCAAATTGAGGGGCTATATCGGAATCTCCCTAATTGGTCGGACCGCGGTCTGGACCAAGGTAAAGGAATAAGACGGCAAAGAGCCAAACGAATGATCAATTGCGAACAGGTGAGACATGAAAACACTCGTGGCTTTCCTGTTAGGGTTGATACTTGGTGGACTAGGGATGCTGTTCCTTCCGGATCCCAGGAGGGATGAACTAAACGCTGAGGTTCGGAAGCAGACTGACGCTCTGCAAACGCAAGTTCACCAGTTTGGCGATCAGCTAAAGACTCTTTCCCTGCCCAAACCGGAGGAGAAAGCTTCACCCTCCCCCTCTGCAAGTGCAACGCAGTGAGTGCTCGCCATGACTCCTGATGGCAAGCGATTAGCTTCTCAAGCTACGCTGCGTGCATCCGAGAGGTTAAACTCGTGATTTCAAATTTGCCGTTTGCTCGCGGCCTGCTGCCCCTGTAGTCCCGCGAGCGCGGGACAAGGCGGGTCCGTTCCCCGTCGGGCTTTGTTTATGCCCGACCTCATCCGGATGGGGTCCGGCCGCAGTCCGCTTTCGGGGTGCTCCGGTCCTCCCTCCATCTCTCCATAGCTCCCAGTAAACGCTGAGACGCTCCACAAACCGAGCCGGCTTCTCGACGTAGATCATACGGGCGCGATTAAGGGAGAACAGCTTAAGCCGTTGACGTCGCCGATCAATCGTCCGGAGAAGCGCTTGCCGCCCATTAACTTGTTGTTCGGTATCAGTCGTCTCAAACGGAAGCTGTAGAATCCTTTGCTGGATCAAAGCAAAGTCATGATCATCACCTAGGCCGTCAGAAACCTCGTCTAGCGCATCGATCCAGGCATGGAGCGCGGAAGGCCAAATTTTCCTGAGTAACCTTAGCTGATAGCCGAGCGCTTTAGCCTGCTTGCGGATCTCGTGCCAAAGCTCATCGGTGGCATTCTCCATGCCGATTGTCTCGACAATGCGGTAGTGTTGGCGTCCACGCCGATACGTGTGCTCCAGTCCGGCTGCCAACAGCATGCTCCCACGCTGAATAACGCCGGTAGCAAATACCCAATCGGGAATCCTGGTACGCATACTCGATAACATCTCACTCACCGTTCTGAGCTCACGGTGAGTGAGTGAACGCGCCGCTTCGGATTGCAGTTGTTGTCTGATCCGGCCAATGATTTGCGCTCCGATGGGGTGCAAAGCTTCTCCCTTGGGATGCTCCTGCGTGCCGAAAAGTTTTTCCAGAGCCTCGAGTAATGCAGCGGCATCGCGACTGCCTGAGAGCGTTCGGCCAGCGTCACGTAGGACCACGTTTTCCTGGCCTCGGGTGGCCTTAACCAAATGCCCACGAGCGAGCTGGAGCAAAGCGCGCAAGCTCTTCAACTCTTTCCTGATCTCATGCACATCATCCGGGCTTGGCCGTGGCCTAATCCCAGCTGCAGAGATAGCCTGCTCCAGCCGTTCACTCGCTATTCGCCTTAACCCGTCGATCGGCGTTTCGTGATTTTCGAAGCGAAAAGCCATAGTTCAGCGAAAGCTAAACTGTAAGCGTACTTAAAGCAGAAAAAAAGAAAGGACAGCGCTGCCGCTGTCCTTTCGTCATCAGCTGAATTGAGCAGAACCGCAGAAAGAGCTACTGCTGCAGCGATTTCATAGCATCGACTATCTTCTGAGCGCAGGCAGAGACAAACGCCTGGAATTTGGGTGCCTCATCCGCTTTCACTTTACCGCCCATCTGAGCGGCTTGGGATTGGATCTCAGGGGCTTTCGACTGCAGGGCCGTCATCTTAGAGTTATCGCCCGCTTTGACTGCCTTGCACGCCTCAACGTAGTCGGTAGTAAATTGCGCGTAAGTCTTTACAAACGCGTTCAGGTCCGGGTCGCTGAATTGCGGAATATCATCACCCAACGCGCGGCTGCTAATAAAGCTGCCCACGGCCACCAAGGTGAGAATCACAAATAGATTTCGAATAGAATAACGTAGTGCTTTCATCAGAGTTTGGCGGGGATCTGACCCTTAACCGGCCCTACTTACTGGCGTCAATCATTTTCTCAGTGTAGTTAGCGATGAATTGCTCGTATCTTTGGGCTTCCTCAGGTTTCGCTTTTAGTTTTTCAGCCACTTTCGCCACTTCATCTTGTAATTGTTGCACCTGAGTTTTTAACTGCTCGAACGCAGCCGGGTTGCCGGTTTTCGCTGCTTGATAGGCCTGGATATACTTAGTTACGAAATCGGCATACTGACTCACGAATTGATTCACTTCGGCATCGCTGAACTTGGGTAGTTCATCTGCCTTAATCGGAAGCGTGGACAACGCTAGCGTTAAGATCGAAGCGATAAGTACAATACCGCAACGCATCGAAAGACTGCGCTTCGATCTCCAATATCTTCCCGAGGTGGTCCCAAGGGTGAGCATAGGCCTTCCCACTTGGCCCTTTTATGCGACTCACCGAACCAAAAGCAATCCTTGTTTTCCGAGCGGGCCGCAGATTTAGCCTTTTACTGCCCCAGCAGTCAAACCTTCAACGATCCGGTATTGGAAGACCATGACCAGGATGACGAGCGGAATTGTGACCACCATGGACGCAGCCATGATTGCGCCCCATGGTTGCTCGAAGGAGCTGGCGCCCGTGAATTGAGAGATAACGACCGGGACCGTTTTATTCTGGTCCGTGATCGTGAAGGTTAACGCAAACAAGAATTCGTTCCAAGCAGCGATGAATGCGAGTAGCCCAGTCGAAACCAGTCCGGGCATCGTGAGAGGGAGCAAGATTTCCCAAAAAACTTTGAGCGGCGAGGCACCATCTACATAGGCCGCCTCTTCGAGCTCCTTGGGCAGACTACGAAAATATTGGGTCATAACCCAGATGGTGAACGGCATGGTGAAGATCAGATAAGTCAGCACCAGTCCCTGCCGGGTATTAAACAGGTCCAGCGTTCTAAGCATCACAAATAGGCCGGAAAGAATCGCGATCTGGGGGAACATCGTCATCGTAAGGACGAGGTAAAGCACCGGTCCTTTAAATCGAAACGGAAGCCGCCCCAATGCATACGCACATACACTGCCCAGACCCAGTGCGATCAACACCGTTGAGCCGGCTACGATCACGGAGTTGATCAAGCTCTGAACAAACCGGGGATCCTTGAACACTTCTACATAGTGGTCCAGCGTGAGCGCGTTCGGAATTAGCTTCGTTGAGAACAGTTCGTTGCTTGGCCGGAAAGATGAAAGCAGCGCCCAGAAAAACGGGAACAAATTGAATACAATGATCGCGATTACGAGCACATAAAACAAAATGCGCAAAATCGCAGAATTGGTATCGGCTTTCTTAGTGGCGCCTGCGGTGGTTGGGGCGTCTAAACTGGCGGCTGTTTTGGTGGTGCTCATTCGAAACTAGTCCGGCTGAAACGCGTGTACAGGATGACAAACAGCATGATCACGATGAGGATGATCACCGACGTGGCCGATCCTACACCCGCATCCAGAAACGAGACCAGCTGTTGCTGATTATAAACTGCCATCGTTGCAAGACCTCCCTTAGTTCCGACCATTACGTAAAAAATGTCGAACACCCGGAGTGCGTCGAGGGTTCGAAATACCAGGGCCACTAATAGAGTTGGCGTAACCAACGGGAGCGTGATCGCCCAGAATTGGCGCACCTTGCTGGCGCCGTCGATCGATCCTGCCTCATAGAGGTCTTTAGGAATTAGCTGGAGCCCCGCTAATAGTAGCAATGCCATGAAAGGCGTTGCTTTCCATACATCGACCGCGATGATCACCGGCAATGCGGTCGCCGGGGTAGCCAGCCAGGCTATCTTCTGGGGGATAATATGCAGATCCGCGAGGACGATGTTTACTACCCCATAGATATCGTTGACCATCCATTGCCAAACCTTGGACGAAACCACAGTTGGAATCGCCCAAGGAACTAGAATTGCGACTCGCAAGAGGGTTCGTCCTTTAAATTTCGAGTTTGCCACCATGGCGACGGCCAGACCCAGGACACTCTCCACGACGACCGACACTACCGTAAAGATCAGTGTGTTGATGACCGCACTCCACCAATCCGGGTCGGTCAAAACGAAAGCATAGTTGTCCCACCCGACGAAGCTTGGCGGGGTAACCCCGTCAAGCTTGTACTTCATAAACGAGTATACGAAGACCTGGATGGTCGGGTACGCAATGATTATCAGGACAACCAGAACGGATGGCGTGATCAGAAACCAAGCCAACCGCTTCTGACGGGCGTAGAGATCGATTTCTTTGATCACTGCTCGAAGTCCAGTTCTAGGTCTACCGCATCAATCGTTTTCCTACTTTCTCGATGTTCTTAACCGCATCCTGCGCGCTTTCGGTGCCGCTGAGCACCTGGTTCACATTCTGGAAGAAGGCGGTTGAGATCTGGTTGTAATCCGCCCCGGTTACAGTGGACGGTCGGGCGACCGCATTCTGCAAAACCTCGGTCATGTTCTTGAACCATCCGTTCTTCGCTAAGACATCCGAATCGCTGTAGAGTGCCGGCCGGGTCGGCAGCATGCTCAGCTCAATCGCACGACGCTTCTGAATCTCTGATGAGCTTAAGTATTTAACCAGGTCCGCTGCGGCATCGGCGTTTTTGGAATACGCAGAAACCATCAATTGCCAGCCGCCAAGGCAAGCCGCGTTTTTACCATCAGCTCCTGGACCCTTGGGCAGTATGCTTACGTCGAATTTCCCTGAGATTGGGCTCTTGGGATCCTGGCCTAAAGCATAAGCGTAGGGCCAGTTCCGCATGAAGGCAGAGTTACCTGACTGCCAAACGTTTCGAGCCGGCTCTTCGTCATAAGTCACGACGCCGGAAGGAGAGATGGTTCCAACCCAGCTTTTTGCCTCTTCAAGTGCCTTGATGGCATTCGGGTTATTTATGCTGACCTTCTTATCTGGTTCGATGATGGTCCCGCCTCCGTAGCTGTAGACCCATTCGAGCGCGTCACAGGTCACAGTCTCACTGGATTTACCTTGAAAAACAAAGCCGTAGAAATCGGGTTTACCGTCTTTACGTTCACCGTCCATAACCTTCTTGGCCATCTCCGCCATCTCTTCCCAGGTCTTCGGCGGCGCATTATATCCATATTTCTGCAGAAGATCGGTGCGGTAATAAAGAATGCCTGCATCTACGAACAACGGAATAGATACGAGCTTACCCTTGACGGTGTTGTTTTGGATAATGCGCGGGAAATACTGGCTGATTTCGTCGTCTTTATAGTATTTCTTGAGATCCACAGCGTGGGGCGCGCAAATACCCTGCCAAATGACGTCTACTTGGTAGATATCAACGTCTCCGCTTCTAGCTGCCCAATACTGTTGAAACTGGTTCAGAGCCTGGGTTGTGTCGCTTGGCCGGCTGATAAGCTCCACCGTATTTCCGGTCTTTTGCGCCCATTCATCACAACACTTCTTTACGAAGTCTAACTCCGGCCCGCCGGGGGGGCCGGCGAAATGGAGCGTTGCTCCTGCGTGTAAAGCGGCAGGCATAAAAATCGCCGCCGCCGCAGCCAAGAGAGATCGGGGCAGAATGCGCCCGTAGTGGGGGAGTTTGTAGTTGTTCATTGGGGGTTTCTAGAACAAGAGATTGACTCTCTATCCAGTTAACAGGCAGCCAAGTAAGGTGTCAAGCACCTGACAAGGCAACAAATAATAAATGGGCGATGACAAGTGGCGTCAGGACAGACGGATAGGCGTTAGTAATCGCTCATAGCCAGTAGCCCATCGCCAAAGATAGACGGCTTCGTCTTTCCCGTTCGTTGCCTTTCCTTCACCCTCGGTCACGCGGGTTGCGCCAGGAGCGAAAACGATTCAAGGTCTCTTCATCATCGAATTTACAAGCTAGGCCTCTATGGATTATCACTCCGGTTCCGTAATTGGCGAAGATTGTAGCGGGTGAGTTTTAGCGGTATGCGAATTCTGGTCGTTGACGACGAAAAAAATATCCGGCAGGCGATGGCCACGGCTTTGGAAGTAATGGATCATGAAGTGGCGACCGCTTCCACGGCGCAGGAAGCATTGCGACGCATGGAAGCAGGTCCTTTCCAGGTGACCTTGCTGGATCTCAAGTTGCAGCAGGACAGCGGCCTGGACTTGCTGGGGGAAATACTTCGGCGCGATCCGAATACGTCGGTGGTCATTGTCACCGCGTACGCGTCGATCGAAACCGCTGTGGAAGCGATGCGACGTGGCGCTTTCGATTTCCTGGCCAAACCCTGCACCCCCGAGCAAGTCCGCCAGGTTCTTGAAAGGATCGAGCGAACCAGACGGCTGCAGAACCGGGTTTTGGAGCTCGAGACTCGATTGAACGCCGAATCGCCTGAGGCTGACCTAGAGTCAGAGGCCCCGGTGATGGAAAAAGCGCTCAATATCGCGGTAAAAGCCGCGGCCAGCGAGGCCACGGTTTTGCTCCTTGGCGAAAGTGGCACCGGTAAAAGCATGCTCGCCCGGGCCATGCATGAACGAAGTTCCCGGGCCAAAGCGCCATTTGTGACGGTCAGCTGCCCAAGTCTTTCTCGGGAATTGTTGGAGAGCGAGCTTTTTGGGCATGTGAAAGGCGCTTTTACCGGCGCGCTCGCTGAGACCGTCGGGAAAGTGACCGTAGCTGAAGGCGGGACCCTATTTCTTGATGAGATTGGTGATTTGCCGCTGGAGATCCAAGCCAAGCTGCTCCGGTTGCTCCAAGAAAAGGAGTACGAGAGAGTGGGCGATACCCGTTCGCGCCGAGCCGATGTGCGCATCATTTCAGCGACTAATAAAGACCTCAGTCCAGCTGTGACCGGAGGCCGTTTCCGGGAGGACCTCTATTATCGTTTGAACGTTATTTCGATTCAGATTCCGCCCTTGCGTGACCGCGCCGTGGATCTGCCTCGGATCGCGGAGAAGCAGCTCCAATTCTTCTCCAAGCGGTCCGGCAAACCGAGTCTCAGTTTTTCTCCGGAAGCAATGCAAGCCATGCGAGCTTACTTGTGGCCGGGGAACTTGAGGGAACTGCGGAATGTAATCGAGAGAGCGGTGATTCTGGCAGACGGCGATCGCATCGAACCTTCTGATCTGGGCGATATTGCTCAAGGAACAACCGAATTCCGGCTAGGCGGCAGAGCGAGCCTCGAGGAAATCGAGAACGAGCATATTCGTAAAGTGCTCGCAAACTCGCGGACGATTGACGAGGCCGCCCATATCCTCCAAATCGATCCAGCGACCCTTTATCGCCGCAAAAAAAAGCTCTGACTTGGTGGGGCGAGGCTCCCGATACGCCTGAACGCTTTACCAGGGAAATCGATGGGCACCATTTACTTGATGGGTTGCGCCAATCAACGCGCCGAGCGTGGCCTTGCGCTGGGACGCGGCTCGGCGCGCGTTTCGGTCCAACCCATCGCGTTAATTGTGCTTGCCGATTCCCCTAATGAAACAGACAACCTCTCGGGAGCCTCGCCCCACCAAAGTAGCGACTCGCACTTTGCGACCCTCTCCAGCCGGAATCTCGCATGTTACGACCAAGAGGCTCGTCAGCGGACACGCGCCCGCGGCGTTGCCGGGGGGGACGCAAGAATTTTGAGCCCACTTTTTTGTGAGTGGCACGGCATCAGCTTGATACGGCTTCTCACGCATTGCGTTTGGCTTAAGCTGAGAGATGAAAAGGCGAATTTTTCTAGGGCTCGCCCCGATTTTAGTCCTGTTAGCAGGGATCGGAATCTACGCCATTGTCTTGCTCAAGGCTCTCAGCGGCAAAATCGATCTCACGCTGAAAGAGAACTATCGCAGCGTGGTTGCCGGCCGCCAGATGAAAGAAAGCCTGCAGGCGATGGATTCGGGCCTCGTGTTCACGTTGGTCGGTGAAACCGAGCTGGGAACGAAGATCTACCAGCAAAACCAACCAATTTTCGCCAAGAATCTGGTAGCTGAAGAGCACAACATTACCCTCCCAGGCGAGCAGCGGTTGGCAGACAGTCTACGCCAGGACTTCACCACTTATCAGTCCGAGGTCCAGCACTTCAACGAGGTTCCCGAGGCGGAGCAGAAGCGCCAGTTCTATTTTTCGAACCTCCAGCCTCTTACGACCAAGATCAGAGACACCGCTCAGCAGGTTATTCATATCAACGAAGAGAATATGTTGAGCGAAAACCAGGGTGCGCGTTCGCTGGGCAATAATTCCAGTCGTTACCTATCCCTGGCGGTCGGGATCGGCATCCTGGCTAGTTTGTTTTTCGCCTACTGGCTGCAGCGATCAATTGTGCGATCGCTGCACACGTTGACCTCAGTTGCTAAGGAGTTGGGGGAGGGCAACCTCGACCAGTTGGTGCCGGTCACCTCCCATGACGAAATGGGAGAGCTGGCCGCCGCATTTAATAAGTTGGCGTCGAAGCTGCGAGCGTATCGCCAGGTCACGACTGATCAGGTCCTTCAGGCCAGGCAAATGACCGAGATCACGCTTTCTGCGTTTCCAGACCCGATTCTTGCCTACACACTGGACAAGAGATTCAGTTTTACTAATCCGGCAGCAGAGCGGCTTTTGGCCAAGTTAAACGGACACTTACCCGACGTGTTGCTCCCGGAGGTTGATAATGTGCTGCGCGGTGCACCGGATTTCCTGCCTGCCAGCTTTGAAAAGGCGATCACCCTGCGACTGCACGGGTACGACCTTCATCTACTGCCTCGCATTATCGGGATGCGCGACGAAGCCGGCAACCTGTTCGGTGCCGCCATGATTCTGCAGGACGTGACCCGGTTTCGGCTCATGGACGAAGTAAAAACTAACTTGGTTTCGACAGTTAGCCATGAGCTGAAGACGCCCCTGACCAGCATTCGCATGGGGCTCCATTTGCTTTTGGAAGAGCGAATCGGATCGCTCAATACCAAACAAACCGAATTGCTGCTCGCTGCCCGGGAGGACTCAGAGCGGTTGCTCAAGATCATCAATGATCTTCTGGATCTGGCGCGGCTGGAATCCAATACCGCTGAGCGGACGTTCCAAAAGGTGTATCCCAAGACCCTGATCAGCAGTGTGGTGCAAGATCTGGAGCCCACGGTTGAAGCCCACGGCTCCCGCCTGAAATCCGAGGCGGAATCTGATCTCGAACCGGTCGCCGTCGACGTTCAACAGATACGTCATGTTTTCTCGAACCTGGTGGCAAACGCCGCTAAACATTCGCAACCAGGTAGCGAGATACTGATTCGCGCCAAACGAATCGGGGAAGGAATCAGATTTTCGGTTATTGATCGCGGCAGCGGTATCCCTTTGGAGTACCAGTCCAAGATCTTCGAACGTTTCTTCCGGATTCCCGGAACGGAACGGGGCGGAGTAGGCCTCGGACTAGCCATCGCTCGCGAGATCGTGCAAAGCCACGGCGGCACCATTGGCCTGGAAAGCCGATCGGGTGAGGGAAGCGAGTTCTATTTTGACCTCCCTTTAGCTGAACGAAAGGTGGCATGAAACGGATTCTGATAGTCGACGATGAACCCAATGTCCGGTTGAACTACCGGATTACTTTAGAGTTGGAAGGGTACCAGGTTGACGAAACCGGGCTCAGCACGGAAGCGCTCAAGAAGGTTAAAGTCGATAAATTCGATCTGGTCGTTCTCGACATGCGGATGCCTCGGATGGGTGGTCTCGATTTGTTAGCTGCCATGCGCGCCCAGAGGGTGATGACGCCGGCGATTATTATTACCGCCTTTAGCGATGTGCCAAATGCGGTGCGGGCCATCCAATTGGGAGCCAGCGACTTTTTGCAGAAACCGCTTCGGCCTGAAGATCTTCGTCGGGTGGTGCACGAGGTTCTCGCCCGAAACGATCAGTCGAAAGCGCCCGAACTAGCAGACTTCAAGCGTTCGGCCGACGAGGCACGCCGCCTGATGCAGTCAGGCGATCTCGTTGCCGCTAAGGGGCACGTCTTACATGCGATCGAACTGAATACGAACTCACCCGACAGTTTCAATCTGGCGGGCGAGTTGGCGGAACGAACCGGCGACATCGAACGCGCCCGCAAGCTTTTTGAAGCCGCCATAAAACTGGATGGAAATAACATCGCGGCCAAAGAAGGGTTGCGCCGGGTTTTCCAAGCGCTTCATCCGGGCGAGCCGGATCGATCAATCGAAACTCGTCGTAACCAAGCTAACCACGTTGATTAGGGTGTCCTTCAACGAAACCTAACTAAACCTAACCTAACATTATGTCTGATATTATTTATATCGGAATCAGCATCGTGTCGATCGCGGTGCTAGCGCTATTCACCTGGGGGTGTAAGAACGTCTAATTTCTTGAGTCACTCTCTATGGAAAATATACTCGTCGGCATCGTTTCGATAGGACTAATCGTCTACCTGATTTTCAGCATGATTCGTCCGGAGAAGTTTTAACCGGAACTTTAAACTAGACAGAACATGAACATCCTAGGTTGGCTGGAATTGGCGATCTTTCTGATCGTCCTCTTATTAATCACAAAACCGCTCGGTATCTATCTCGTTCAGGTCCTGGACGGTCATGGTAGGACCTTCCTAGATCCAGTGGTTAAACCTGTAGAAAAAGTTACTTATCGGCTGTTTGGCGTTAGTCCGGACAAGGAGCAGTCCTGGCTTCAGTATACCATCGCGATGTTGGTGTTTACTGGCGTTACGCTCCTGTTTACTTATGCAATTCTACGGCTTCAGGGTTTCCTGCCGCTAAATCAGGATCCGAAAACATTTCAGGCGGTTACTGACCACATAGCCTTCAACACGGCGATTAGCTTTTCCACTAACACAAACTGGCAGAGTTATTCCGGGGAGTCGACCATGACCTATTTCTCGCAGATGGTCGGTCTGGCTGTGCACAATTTTATGTCGGCGGCCGTCGGTATTGCTATAGCGGCTGCGGTTGTGCGCGGCATTGTTCGCCATACCACCAAAACCATCGGGAACTTCTGGGTGGATCTGGTTCGAATCACTTATTACCTATTGTTACCAATTTGTTTTCTCTACGCCCTGTTCCTGATTTGGCAGGGAGTTCCACAGAACTTCAAGCCCTATCAAACCGCGAAAGTGGTCGAGGCACAAAAGGTACAAGCACCGAAAAAGGATGCTAATGGGAATCCAGTTGTCGATGCTAAGGGTAATCCGGTTACAGAAGAGCAGACGGTCGATTCTCAAACCATCACCGAAGGACCGATGGCGTCACAGATGGCCATCAAGATGCTGGGTACGAACGGCGGCGGATTTGTTAATGCTAATGCGGCGCATCCATTCGAGAATCCAACGCCGCTCTCTAATTTTATTCAGATGTTATCCATCTTCGCGATTCCCAGCGCGCTGACCTATTACCTGGGCAGGATGGTAAAGAGCCAGAAACATGGCTGGGCGGTTTGGATAACCATGGCGCTCGTGTTTGTAGTCGGATTTGTCGTCTGCTGGGGCAGCGAGGCTGCGGGTAATCCGCAGGTAACGGCACTTGGCGTTAGCCCTGCCGGCGGCAACATGGAAGGTAAAGAGGTACGGTTCGGTATCACGAATTCTGCGCTTTTCGCCACGGTTACGACCGATGCCTCTTGTGGTGCGGTGAACTCGGCGCACGACTCCTACACCCCGATCGGCGGACTGATCCCCATGCTCAACATCCAACTCGGAGAAATTATCTTTGGCGGCGTGGGCGCCGGCCTTTATGGGATGATTCTCTTTGTGGTCCTAGCCGTGTTCATTGCCGGACTAATGGTAGGGCGTACACCGGAGTATTTAGGAAAGAAGATCGAATCTTATGACGTGAAGATGGCCGCTTTCGGCATCCTACTGATGTCCTTCTCGATCTTAGGCTTTTCCGGATGGGCTAGCGTGACCGACTGGGGACAGGCGGGGCGGAACAATATGGGACCGCATGGTCTGAGCGAAATTCTGTATGCTTTCACGTCGTGTACAGGCAATAACGGAAGCGCCTTTGCGGGACTAACCGCCGCTCCCAGCAATGGTGACCCGCACTACGATATTACCTTGGGCTTCGCGATGTTAATCGGGCGTTTCGGGATGATTATCCCCGTCATGGCCTTGGCTGGCTCACTTGCCCGTAAAAGGCTGGTGGCGACCGGAGCGGGGACGTTCCCGGTTAGCGGCCCGTTATTTGTGATTTTACTGATTGGCACCATTCTCTTGGTGGGTGCTCTCACGTTTCTCCCGGCTCTGTCGCTGGGCCCGATTCTTGAACATTTCCTGATGTACGGAGGCAAAACCTACTGAGCTGTTAACCAAGAAGAAGGAATTAACAGACCCGAAAGTTATCTATGGCTGCAAAGCAACATTCTATTTTTGATCCGTCTATCATGATTCCAGCCCTCGGGGAATCGTTCAAGAAACTGAACCCGGTTACGCTAGCTAGGAATCCGGTCATGTTTGTGACGGAAGTCGGTGCGGCGATCACCACGGTGGTCTTGTTTGAAGGTCACGGTGACCTCCTGTTTCTAACCCAGATTGCTCTTTGGCTCTGGTTTACAGTCTTATTCGCGAACTTCGCCGAGGCGATGGCGGAAGGTCGGGGCAAGGCGCAGGCGAAAGCTTTGCGAGCGACCCGAACCCAGACGTTTGCCAATCGGTTGACAAACGGCAGCGGTAAGACCGAGCAGGTGCCGGCGGAACAGCTGCGTAAAGAGGACCTCGTCCTGGTCAAAGCCGGTGAATTGATTCCCGGTGACGGCGATGTGATCGAAGGCGCGGCAACGGTAGACGAATCGGCGATTACTGGAGAATCTGCACCAGTGATTCGTGAAGCCGGCGGTGACCGCAGCGCGGTGACCGGCGGAACGAAAGTTCTCTCGGACATTCTCAAGATCCGAATTACCTCGAACCCGGGTGAGACCTTTCTGGATCGAATGATCAGTTTGGTTGAAGGCGCAGAAAGACAGAAAACGCCAAACGAGATAGCGCTTACCATCTTATTGTCGGCGCTGACCCTGATCTTCCTGATCGCGATGATGTCGATGAAGGCTTATGGCGTGTATTCCGGTGTGGATTTCTCGATCCCGGTGCTGGTCGCGCTTTTGGTTTGCTTAATCCCGACCACCATCGGCGGCCTCTTAAGCGCAATCGGGATTGCCGGTATTGATCGTCTGGTGCAGAAGAATGTTTTGGCCATGAGCGGCCGCTCGGTCGAAGCCTCTGGCGATGTCGACGTTTTGTTGTTGGACAAAACCGGCACGATCACTATGGGCAATCGCCAGGCCACCGAGTTTTTACCTGCGCCGAATGTGGACCGGCAAACTCTGGCCGATGGAGCCCAACTCGCTTCGTTAGCGGACGAAACTCCGGAAGGACGAAGTATCGTTGTGCTGGCCAAAGGTCTCGGCATTCGCGGACGTGAGATCCACGAGCTAGGACACGCTGTATTTATCCCCTTCACGGCCCAGACCCGAATGAGCGGTGTGGATGTCGACGACTCGAGCTACCGAAAAGGGGCTGCCGACTCGATTCGCAAGTTTGTCGGTGGGAAGCTTCCGGAAGCCGTCGAGAAAGACGTGATCACGATCTCCAGCGAAGGAGCTACTCCTTTGGTGGTAGCGCGCAACGCGGAAGTGCTCGGGACTATCCGACTAAAAGACGTCGTTAAAGGAGGTTTGGCTGACCGATTTGAGCGATTCCGGGCCATGGGGATTAAGACGGTGATGATCACCGGGGACAACCGATTAACCGCTGCGGCGATCGCCAAGGAAGCAGGAGTCGACGATTTCCTTTACGAAGCGAAGCCGGAAGACAAACTAGCCCGGATTCGGGAGGAACAAGCACAAGGTCACCTCGTCGCGATGACGGGGGACGGCACCAATGATGCCCCGGCGTTAGCGCAAGCGGATGTCGGTGTGGCCATGAATACCGGAACTCAAGCGGCTAAAGAAGCCGGCAACATGGTCGATCTGGACTCGAACCCGACCAAGCTGATTGAGATCGTTGAAATCGGTAAACAACTCTTAATCACGCGCGGTGCGCTGACCACCTTCAGCATTGCCAACGACGTCGCGAAGTACTTCGCCATCATCCCGGCAATGTTGATGGATAAGTTTCCTCTAATCGCGCCCCTGAATGTTATGGGGTTGAAGACGACTTCGAGCGCGATTCTCAGCGCCGTGATTTTCAATGCGGTGATCATTGTGGCGCTAATCCCATTGGCACTGAAGGGCGTGAGATTCCGGCCTTTAGGAGCAGCCAAAATCCTACAGCGCAACCTCCTGATCTATGGACTGGGTGGCATCATTCTACCGTTCATCGGGATTAAGCTGATCGACATGATCATCACTTTTATTCATCTCGCTTAAACGGACGGTCAGGAATTTGTCGCTACTACGAACTATGAAAACGCTGCTTTTGGAACTTAAAACCTCGATTATCGCTACCATTGTTTTAGCGGTTATCTGTAGTGGCCTCTACCCGCTAGTAATCTGGGGGATTGGCCAGGTGGTCTTTCCTTACCAGGCAAACGGCAGCTTGGTTGAAGCAAAGGATGGAACCGTTGTGGGGTCGGCTCTGCTGGCTCAAGGATTTAGTGGTGAGAAGTATTTTCACCCGCGTCCATCGAGTGCAGGTACCGGCTATGACCCAACGTCCTCGAGCGCTTCCAACTTGGGTCCGACCTCGCAGAAGCTGATCGACCAGATCAAACAGAACGTCGAAGCTTATCGCAAGGAGAACGGGTTAGCAGATAATGTCTTGATACCGGCTGACGCGGTGACCAACTCAGGAAGCGGATTAGATCCTCATATCAGTGGTGAAAATGCGCTACTTCAGGCGCCCCGGGTCGCCAAAGCCCGTAACCTTGACGTGGCGGTGGTTAAGAAGGCGATTCAAAACGCCACCGAGCATTCGTTCTTGCGTATCGGCGGTGAGCCCGGAGTGAACGTTCTAAAGTTGAATCTCGCCCTGGACAATCTGCCCTCTGCTTCCAGTTAAGAATCACAGTTAAGGGGCTCCATTTTGACCTGTGGTCCCACGAGGTTTTTAGAAAATTGTGAATGGGCCTTCTAGCGGGCGACTGCGTTTGACGGCCCAGCACCTTCCGCTCGAGGTGCAGGGAACCTAAACGAGCTCCGGAAGGTGCTGGTGTCCGTCCACCCCGCCCAGGTTCGTGCGCAAAACTCCAGGTTGGTTACACTTGAACAAGTAGGTCGCCCGGATGGAACGCGCACAACGCGGGATTGCACCGAACTTTTAATACCAAGTTCTGCGTTTATTTAAACTTACTTTTATTTGAGGCGGTCTAGACCAAGATGTGGAAGCGGACCGAGATAAATTTTCCCCCGGAGACTAACAACGACCAAAATAGGCGCGCATTTTCGGTTATTGCAGGCTAAACATACTGGAGTCATGGCAACGGTCGAAAATGACAGCCTGCGCCCAAGTGCAGATGAATTCCTGTCGATTATCCGGCAGCAACAGACCGGGAAATTGAAGATCTATCTCGGACCTTGCCCGGGCGTTGGTAAGACCTACCAAATGCTAATCGAAGGGAACCGCCTGAAACGGCGCGGAATCGATGTGGTTATCGGGTACGTAGAGCCGCATGACCGGCCGGAAACCAGAGCGCAGATCGCTGATTTGGAAGTCGTACCACCGCTGGTCGCGCAATATCACGGCATCACTTTGAGTGAGATGGATCTGGATGCGGTTATCCGGCGGAAACCCACGGTGGCGTTGGTTGATGAACTTGCTCATACTAATGCTCCCCAAAGCCGGAACCGAAAACGGTATGAAGACGTGGAAGACCTGTTGCGAGAAGGGATAAACGTCATCACTACAGTTAACATTCAGCACTTTGAATCGCTCTATAACGTGGTGGAAGATGCCACTGGGGTCCGGGTAAAGGAGCGGGTCCCGGACGAAGTCATCGCTCGCGCAGATCAAGTTGTGAATATCGATCTGCCCGCCGAAGACTTACAAGAGAGGTTACAAGGGGGAAAGATCTATCCGCAAGAACGCATCGAGGCGGCGCTGGCTAATTTCTTCACCACGAAAAACCTTACGCGGTTGCGGGAGATGACGCTGAGCGAAACCGCCAACTTACTTGATCGCCAGGAGCGGGTAGCGGCCGAGCAGGGACCAAATGTAAACGCACTTGGTCAGGTGATGGTGGCCGTTAGCAGTCAAGGGCCGGACCCTGGCCGATTGTTGCGTAAAACGGCTCGACTGGCGGCTCAGTTGAACGCGGAATGGTATGCGGTTTATGTTCGGACCCCCCAAGAGTCAGCGGTGCGCATTGACGCCACGGTCCAACGGAGAGTGGCTGACACTTTGGAGACAGCCCAAAAAATGGGCGGACTGGTTATTTCGTTGAAGCACGATAATGTCGCCCAGGCCTTGGTATCTTTCGCTAAAGAATACGGTATTACCCACGTGGTTTTGGGCCGGCCGAAACCGAAAAGACTTCATTGGGTTGGCTTGTCGATGCACGAAATCCTGATGCGTGAACTACCCGACGTCGATCTCATAATCGTATAAGCTCGGTAGGGACGAGCTCCCGCTCCTCCGGAGCTTTGCTGGCGGATGCGTAAAATTCGCGGAAGAGCAGGAGCTTTTCCCTATCGTTTCTGCTATCGCGCTTCTAATCTAATGGTGCCGTTTGTGGTCTTTGCTTCCAAATGATGAGATCCGGCGCCAAGTTTTGCTTCGAGAGTTTCTCCCACGATCCCTTTATTTACTTTGCGAGCTGATAGGTTCGAATTGATTTGGCCCACGGTCGTAGTTGCTTCGATTAGATCGTCCGCAGACCGTGGCAACGCCAGGGTAATAGATCCGTTCGTGGTGTGAAGAAGTCCGTCTCCGGCTAAATCAGTACAGTCGGCGTTGATGGAACCACTAGTGGTGGACAGCGAAAACGGACCCTTTAGACTGGTCGCGGTGATAGCGCCGTTCTCCGACTTAATCAATACGCTGCCGCTCACATTTTGCGCTGAAATACTTCCATTCGCGGTGTGCCGGCTAGCGGATAGTTGAATTTCTGGATTTGGACAACTTCTTGAGCCAGTAGCGCCGCCGGAAAACTGAGGAGGGTCATGATGAGCTGTGCAAAAATGGGTCGGTTCGGCATAATGATTCCTTGTTTCTTCAACTACACGGGAGACGCGGCAAAAGTTGGCAAGAAATTTCAAGGTGCCGTATTTTAATGAGGCTTTTTTTGCCTGAATGCCCCCGCTATGACTGCTGACGATGAACCGATCCGGATAAGCCTAAAACAGGAGGTGGTGTGCCCTGAAGACAGTGAGCACCGCTTCCCGCTACGGGAAGGCCTGGCCGAATCCACGATTCACCGGATGCAACACGATTGGCTCGAAGAGAAGGAACGCGAGCTGGCTCGAGCCCGGGATCAGATTGGACGCGAATTTTCGGAGCGAGAAAAAGCGCTTGAACAGCAACTTCAGCGGTCGGCCGAGGAGGTTATCAGTTGGCGGAACCGGGAAGCAACGCTGTTGGCCGAGCGCGCCAAGTTCGAGAAGGAGAAGGCGGAACAGGCAATAAACCTGGCCAAACAGATCGAAGCTGAGCGACAAGCAATCAGCCAAGCAGCTCGCACCGAAGAAGTGCAGCGGGCAAGAGTCCGGGAGCAAATCCTGAAAGACCAGATCGATGGCCAGACCCAACTGGTTCAGGAGATCAGGAACCAGCTAACCGAGAAGAATACTGCTGAGATCAATCTGAAGCAGAGTATCGAAGAACTAAAACTGAGCCATCAAGAAGCCTTGCTCAAGACCGCGAATGATGCTCGCCAGGCTGCCGCTGCGGAAGCCCTGCAAAAAGCCGAACAGGAGATGAAACAACGGTTTGATGAAGAACTGGAATCATTGCGGCTGAAACAGCGCGAACTGGAGAAGCAACGAGACGATGCCAAGCAAGTTGCCGAAGAGTTACGCCGGAGAATGACCCAAGGTTCGCAGCAAACACAAGGCGAAGTTCTTGAGCTGATTCTGGAACGCGAGCTGGGTAACCGATTCGGTTCGGACCGGATCGAACCGATCTCTAAAGGCGTTTTTGGTGCTGACGTAGTTCAACACGTTTTGTCGCCCGATGGCCGCCTTTGCGGCTCAATAACCTGGGAGACCAAGAACGCGCAGAATTGGAACCCGCGCTGGTTGGAGAAACTGCGAACCGACATGATCGCCAACAAATCGGAATTTGGAGTTCTGGTTTCGACAGTCTTGCCTGCAGGGGTGAATCATTTTGGCTTAGTCGATGGACTGTGGGTGTGCGACCTCACGGTTTGGCCGATTCTCGCTTCCACCCTACGGCAGCAATTAGTGGCCCTAACCTTTGCCAGGCTATCCGCTCAAGGCCGGGATACAAAGATGGAGATTCTTTACCGCTATCTAACGGGCCCGGAATTCCGAGAAAGGGTAAACGCCATATTGCGGACCTTTGTGGGGATGCAAGAACAGTTGGAAAAGGAGAAACGCGCGCTGATCAAACAATGGGGCGCGCGAGAGAAGCAGATCGAGACCGTCATCGACGGCCTTTCCGGTATGTATGGTGATTTACAAGGGATTATCGGCAGCGCATCCCTCCCTGAAATCTCCAACCTGAAACTCGAAGACGAGGATCAGGAACCCAGGTTGTTGTAGGCGGAGGTAGACGGTAGGGACGAGCTCGTGCTGGTCCGTTTGGTTCTACTTTCGAAGTCCGCCAGTTCGATATTTCACAAAATTCTGCGGTCGAGCAGGAGCTCGTCCCTTTCGTCCCTGGCGTTCCCGCTCGTTGTCATTTGTCATCTGTCATTTGTCATTCATCTTCCCGTCGTGACAAGAACACGGATAGGCTTGGCCTGCTTCTTATTCTTAATACTGGCGGGTCCAGCGGTAGCGCAGGAGAAATCGCTGCCAGATCATTACGATAATCCCCTCGGAACCTGTTTTGAGGACCTGAAATATCCGTACCCGACTGCTTTCCTAAACCTTCATGTGGAAGGGCAAGATGTGCGGATGTGTTTCATGGATATCCAGCCGCCTAAAAACCCGAATGGACGAACGGTTCTGTTGCTGCACGGTAAGAATTTTTGGGGAGCTTATTGGAACGACACCATCAAGTTTCTGACCGATCGCGGCTACCGGGTCGTCGTTCCGGACCAAATCGGATTCGGAAAATCATCGAAACCGGACATTCATTATAGTTTCGATTTTCTGGCGGAGAACACGGCAGGTCTCCTTGATCTGTTGCAGATACCGAAAGCCGTGGTTGTCGGCCATTCGATGGGCGGGATGCTCGGAATCCGCTTTGCTCGCCTCTACCCGGGGCGAACTGAGGCGCTGGTCCTGGAAGATCCGATCGGTCTGGAAGACTATCGATTGGTCGTGCCACCGGCTCCTTTGGAAGCTCTTTATCAACAGGAGCTCAACACGACTTTGCAGGACTATCGCCGGTATGTGCAGGGCTACTTTGTGCATTATCCGCCCGAAAAAGCGGAGGTTTATGTCGAACCACGGCTGCGGGTGACGTTGAGCGGTGATTTCCCACGTTGGGCTCGAGTGGCCGCATTGACGGATCTGCTGATCTATGAGCAACCCGTCTGCTACGAATTCGCTGAGATAAAAGTCCCTACCCTTCTAGTCGTCGGTCAAGAGGATCACACCGCGGTCGGAAAGGACCGAGCGCCGATCGACCTGCGGCGTAACCTGGGAAACGTGGCCGAATTGGCGAAGAAGGCCGCAACTCAGATCCCGGGTGCGAAACTGGTAGAAATCCCAGGGGTCGGCCATATCCCGCATCTGGAGGCGCCGGACCAATTTCATCAAGCGCTTGACGATTTTCTACACAAATAAGTATTTCGCGACGATGCGCGCTACTAATATATAAAAGGGGGGGTGAAGCCGGCACCGAGTGTGAGGGCTCGCACGTCGAAACCGGTACAGTATGGTCTTTCTTTGTTGCGCGACAGAAGATGCGGCGGCTGGAGAAGCCGTTCGGGCCAGCTTGGAAGGCAACGGCCTCAAATGCTTTTTACAGAATCCTGGCTTAGCGCCAGCTCAATCTTCCGCAAACCGCATTAGCGAGGCTATCCGAGAGGCTGAGCTGTTTTTGCTGATCTTGAGCCAGCAATCGAACCGTTCACCAGACGTTCGACAACAGCTCGAAACCGCCGCTCATTTTAAGCTTCCGGTCGTCACTTTTCGGATCGAGCCGGCCCAGCCGACCGATGATCTCTCCTATTTTCTGTGGGAGAAGCATTCTGTTGATGGATTCGAAGGTCGCTTAGACGCGCACATTCCCGCTTTGCTCCAGCAGATCCAGGCGCTGTTGAAGTCTGAAGAGGAAGACCGGGCATCTCCGGTCGAGGCAGCAAGCTCGGGGCAGGCCCATTCGGCGGACTCTCGACAGACTGAGAGTTTCGCCAATTTTCGCATCCTGCGCCGGCCCGATAACTCCCTCTATCGGTTGGGCCAGGGCGGCATGGGCGTCACGTACAAGGCGATCGATACCACCCTTGATCGGCCCGTTGCCTTGAAACTGATTGCCGCCGATTTATTAAAAAGCGGCAAGGCCAGGCAACGCTTCCTTCGCGAGGCTAAAGCGGCTGCCAAAATCGTGCATCCAAACGTGGCCACAGTTTTTCAGTTTGGGGAAGAGGGAGACGCTTATTTTTACGCGATGGAATTCATCGAGGGCGAAGACCTCGAGCGCTACGTCCACAATCGCGGTCCTCTGAGTCCTCGGGACGGGTTGCTGGTAATCCATCAAGTCGCACAAGCCCTGGAGGCGGCTCAATCTCATCAATTGATTCACCGCGATATCAAGCCGGGGAACATCATGACCCGAGCGAATCGTTTAGGCGACCTCGAGGTCAAATTGATCGATTTTGGTTTAGCCAGGTTAACGGATCCGTCTGACTCTAATGCGGGCCAGATTACACATTCTCAGGACTTCGTGGGCAGTCCGGCCTTCGCTAGTCCCGAACAATGTGAGATGCACGGCACGCTGGATACCCGATCGGACATCTATTCGCTCGGGGTGACCCTCTGGTACCTGCTGATGGCGAAGCTGCCGTTTACGGGTACGGTCGGCCAGTTGTTGGTGGCGCACGCCGTGAAGCCCCCGCCCTGGAGCGAACTGCAAAGTCTCCCCGTGGCCGTTGTAGACCTCCTGCGGCAAATGCTGGCGAAGGATCCAATGGAGCGTCCGCAAACCCCGGCTGAGTTACAAGAAGCGATTGAGAAGGTGATTGCCGGTCTCACCGGTCAGCCGATTGCGACGAGAATCGGGCGGTCCCTTTCCACAGGCGCAACAGTACAATCCGGAGCAGAACTGACTTTCATCCCGGACCGTTCGGCAAGCTCAGGTCAAGCCCATTCGGCAGGGTCCGGGCAGGCCCATGCGGGAGGGTCGCCACCGATTCACTCCCCCGGAGAAATGGTACGCCCAAGGCAATCCGACAGCTATTGGCAGGTTGGGGTTGGCGCGATCTTGGCGGAGCGCTACCGGATTATAACTGAAATTCGCGAAGGAATCGGTGGGCGTCTTTATCTGGCCAAGGATGAGAGAGCGACCGGTCGTCAGCCAGCCGCAGTAGCGCTGAAACTGTTGCATCCAACCATCGCGTCGGACTTCGCGCTGCTGAACCGCCTCGAGAACGAGATCGGTACAATTCGCAGTGCCGTCGATCCGCACGTTCTCCGCTACTTCGGCTTTGAACGCGAGGCTTCCGCGCCATTCCTAGTGAGAGAATGGGTCCATGGATTTCTTCTATACGATCTGCTTCGCTGGAGACGAGCGTGCCGAATCACGGAGGTCATGAAGCTGCTGCAGCCAATCCCGCCCACCTTAGACTTTATCGCCGATCACGGTCTCGGTCTCGTAGATGTGAGCGCCCGAAAGATATTTGTGTGCTGCCCTGGAGATGTTGATCCCGCCACCTTTTCCACACTTGGTCAAAACAACATCCAGGATTGGGATCGATGCGAAGTGAAACTAAACCCGCTGAGCCTCGGCCCCTTGATCCAGCATAACCGGCAGCTGCGGGGCAATCAGACGATCATCCCATCAAGCCGAATTCTATCGTTAAGTCAGGCGGAGACCGGGATTCGCGGGGTGAAGGCAATCCGCTTATTTGCTCGCCTCGTGTACGAGTTGCTCAGCGGGCATCCCCCGACTGATGCCGACGGAACGAAATACACCCCACTCTCCGGTTTGAATGAGGCCGGTAATCGCGTCCTACAGCGAGCCTGTGCAAATTCCGGCCAGTCGTTCAAAGACTGTGAAGATTTTTGGACGGCGCTCCGGGAGAGCCTCGAATCTTCCGGCGGCCCGACGCGAACGCCGTATCCGGAGCCAGAACGAGTAGTGGCGCCGATAGGGCGTACACCGCCGATAGCACCCGAGATAGCAATGAAAACACCGCCACCGGTCAGCAGGCCGCCTGCTCCTAGCCGGCCGGTAGTGGTTGAGCCACCGCCGGTTGCGCCGGTTGCACCCTCGCTGCCAGGACCGCCAAGAATGGATCGTCATCCGATCCAAACCGCAACGAAAGAAAAGTCATGGGAGAATAGCCTCGGTATGAGATTCGTGCCTGTGGCCAGAGTTTTTTTCTGCATCTGGGATACGCGGCTACAAGACTACGAGCAGTTTGTTCAGCACAGCGGTTACTCGGCTTCCGACAAGTGGAAAGAGCCTGGTTTCAAGCAAGGTCCGGATCACCCTGTGGTGAACGTGAGTTGGGACGATGCCATCGCTTTCTGTAACTGGCTAACGACACGTGAACAAGGCTTAGGACTTTTGCCCGCTCGAATGAGCTATCGATTGCCAAGCGATTTAGACTGGAGCGGTGCGGTTGGATTGGGGACCGAGCCTGGAAACACGCCGGAACAGAAAAAGGGAAAAATCAAAGTTTATCCCTGGGGCCTCGGTTGGCCTCCGCCGCCAGGGTCAGGGAACTATTGTGGAGAGGAGACCAAGGGCGGCCGTTCCAGTTGGCCGGTGATTTCGGGCTATAATGATGGTTACGCCAGAACCAGCCCCGTCGGGGCTTTCCCGCCCAATCGCTATGGCCTTCATGATATGGGAGGGAACGTATGGCAATGGTGTGAAGACTGGTCCAATGCTAGCCGGTACCGCCGGGTACTTCGGGGCGCTTCCTGGCTCAACGAACATCCCGATGATCTGTTGCTGTCGCATCGCCGCGACGATACGCCTACCAGCCGCCGGGATAATTACGGGTTCCGGTGCGTGCTCGGGTAACGGTAGGGACGAGCTCCCGCTCGTCCGGAGACCGTTTCTAGATGACATCAGAACAGAACGCGGACGAGCGGGAGTTCGTTCCCTACCGTGGTTGTTGACGGGAAGCGGCCTCGGAGCCAAGCTAGGGCCGTTATGGCCCGGCTTAGCTTAGTCTTGTTGGTCGTTTGTGTTTCAGCCTCCGCCGCGCTCGCGCAGAACTACGATGAACACATCGTCGTGACCGGAGGACCCTCAATCATGGAATGGGAAAAGTATAAGATCGAACCCCACGACAATTGGTGGATGAACTTTGTCCGAGCCAGCCGAATCAGGATCGCTGAACTCCGCGAACAGTACGGTCCCTCCGCTTACATCACTTGGCTGGTGTACGGCCCAGGATACAAGCGTCGGCAAGCTCAGGAGAAAGAGAACCTGTTCAGTATCATCGATTCCGTACGGACGACCTATAATCTGAAGCTGATCTATTTTAAGACCGCGGACGAAATGTGCGATTATTTGAACCGGGGCGAAGATCGAAGCCAATACAAGATCGCCTCCTTCGATTATTTCGGCCATTCCAACCGCGCTTGTTTCATGTTCGACTACAGCAATGAAATAGGCAGCGCGTCCAAGTGCTGGTTGCACGAAACCGAGCTCAAACAAAAACTGCATCACGGGATATTTGCCAAGAACGCTGCGGTTCAATCCTGGGGATGTTACACGGGACAAAGCATGTCGAATCTATGGAGAGATGCCACCGGAGCGAAAATGATTGGGGCAACCTGTAAAACCCAATACATGACGAACGAGCTTCCGGTGCTGGTTTCCAGCACCGGCAAATGGTCGACCGGAGAAGCAGGCGTTTGGTAGTTCACTTTCATAGTTCTCAGTTTCCTTAGCTCCGTCACTTCATGACTCGATCGTTCTAACCGTCTATCACTACGCGCAGCACCGGCATGACCCTCTCCGATTTACAGAAAATCTATTCTCAACCTTTTTTCGATCTCATCTCCCGGGCGCGCTCGGTGTATCTCGAACACTGGTCGCGAGACGAGGTGCAACTATGTACCTTGTTGAGTATTAAAACCGGCGGCTGCAGTGAAGATTGTGCCTACTGTGCACAGAGCGCCCGCTACTCCACCGGTGTGGATGCCGGCCGCTTGATGAAGACCGAAGAGGTTCTGCAGCTAGCGGAACGAGCCAGAGAAAATGGTTCCACTCGATTCTGTATGGGCGCTGCCTGGAAGGGTGTCCGAGAAGGTGAAGCGAAATTCGAGCATGTCTTAGATATCGTCCGAAACGTCAGCCGGCTTGGCATGGAGGTCTGCGTCACCTTAGGCCATCTCGGTTTGT